>Ga0315274_10008715_pt1 | contig 14695 bp, 8 predicted proteins | sample YL17G02_20_MG_FD_203700 | JGI IMG/M metagenome (GOLD analysis project Ga0315274, IMG submission 203700) | Sediment microbial communities from Yellowstone Lake, YNP, Wyoming, USA - YL17G02_20 | ecosystem: Environmental > Aquatic > Freshwater > Lake > Sediment | place: USA: Wyoming | collected... | reverse complement strand
CGAGGCCTCGGCGCCCGCCCACCCACGCCCGAGGAGCAGGCCTATGTCGAGGCGCGACGGGTGGACATCCGCAGCGTGGAACCTAATGCCCTTTCCCTCCAGCGGGTCGAGGTTGAGCGGCAGAGAACCGGCCCGGCCGCCTCTGCTTCTGCCGTCGCCACTCGGCCCGCGGCTGTGGACAACACTGCCCTCCCTTGGTTCCCTCCCATCGGGAGCCAGGGATACCAGAACTCGTGCGTGGCATGGGCCGCCGGTTACTACTACAACACCTACACGCAGGCGATGGACGCGGGCATGGACGTTTCGCAGGGCGATCCCGACGACCTGTGCAGCCCCGCGTTCCTCTACCCGCTCCTGAACGACGGCGTAGACGAAGGGGCCTATCTCGACTATGCCATGGCGAGGATGTCGGTCATTGGCTGCAGCAGCCTGGCCCTGGCGCCGTATGACGAGGAAGACTACACGTCGTGGCCGTCTGAGGCCGCCTGGGTCAACGCGCTGGACCGGCGGACCGAGAACCCATACCGCATCCAGACCAATACCGCGGCCGGATTGGAGGCGGCCGAGCAACTCCTGGCAAACGGGCGACTCGCGGTGGTGCTCATAGACACGTATGCCAACCTCTACTACGACTACCCTGCCGATGCGCCCGGCATCAACAACGGCGTTCTCTACTGCCCCGGTGGTCCTTACATCTTCGGCCACGCGCTGACGCTCGTGGGATATAGCGATACGAAGACTTACCGAGATGATCGTGACGGGCTAGTGCACCAGGGGGCATTCCTCGCCGCGAACAGTTGGGGTACGTCATGGGGCACGGAGAACCCGGCTCATGACAGCCAGGGGTTCGTGTGGATCGCGTACGATGCCTTCCTGGGCAGCAGTAGGTTCGTCTACGACGCCCTTTACACCGACGACCGCGCCGACTACACCCCGGTTGTCTACGCCCTCGTCGCTCTCAGCCATCCTCAGCGCGGATACCTCGAGTTGCGCGGCGGAGTGGGCCTCCCCGGGAATCCCGACGGCACCACCGATGCGGTGCTGGACCGGTCTGGCGGCACTAAGCTGGGTCTGACCAGCTCCAGCCGAATCGCCGTGGATCTGACCGACCTGTGCGAGCTCGACCCAGATGGGCGTTTGGCCGACGTCTTCGTCTCGCTGACCGTTTCGCCGCAGGCATCCACCAGTGGCGTTATCGCTACGGTGGAGTTCCACGCTGACGCCGATGGCGACGGGAGTTACGAGGTCGTCGCCGTCCCCCATCTCCCCGTCACCGTCAACACCGGGGCAACCGGATATGGGTTCCTGCCCCTGTTCACAGATCTCACCTGGGACCAGTGGGCCTACGAGTTCATCGAGGCCTGCTCCAACGCTGGGATCGTCGGCGGCTACTCCGATGGCACGTATCGCCCGTCCAGTCCGGTTGACCGAGCGGCGATGGCGGTCTACATCTCCCGCGCCCTCGCGGGTGGAGATGGGGACGTCCCGGCCGGACCCACCACCCCGACCTTTGCCGATGTCCCGGTCAGCAACTGGGCCTACAAGTACATTGAGTACGCGGTGGCCAACCATATTGTGGGGGGCTACTCGGATGGGTACCGGCCGACGACCGTAGTTGATCGCGGGCAGATGGCGGTGTTCATCGCCCGGTCAATCGTGACTCCTCTTGGTGACGAAGGTCTGGCGAGCTACACTCCGCCGGCCACGCCCACCTTCGCCGATGTGGGCACCAGCTTCTGGGCGTACAAGTACGTCGAGTACATCGCCAGCCAGGGCATCGCCAACGGCTACGAGGACAGCACGTACCGGCCAGCCACTGTATGCACCAGAGACCAGATGGCCGTGTACGTGGCGCGGGCCTTCGCGCTGTCCGGGTAAGGGCCGGACGGCGGCCTCCGGCCATATATCGCGAAGGCGCCAAGAAGAATGCAGGCGATCACCTTGGCGGCTCCACGATTCCTCCATATTGGGACGGTAGTATTGGTGTATGTCGAGAGGAGCGCATGACATGAAGAGAAGGGGACTGCTGATCGCACTGGTGCTGCTGGTGGCGCTGGGCACTGGCTGCCTGGTATGGGGTAGGAGAGCACGGAAGCCGGTCGCACAGATGTCCACCGTCACGGTCGAGCGGGGCACGGTCGAGCGCCTCATCACCGCGGATGGCACACTGCGGCCCAAGACCAAGGTATCCGTCAAGTCCTACGCCGGCGGCAACGTTGATGTGCTGGCCGTGGAGGTCGGCGATGTCGTCCGGAAGGGCGACCTGATCGCCAGAATCGATCCTACCGACAGCCGGTCGACGTACGAGCAGGCCGCAGCTGACGTTGACGCGGCAAGAGCCCAACTCGACCAGGCCCGAGAGAAGGCCCAGGCGCAGCCGGCCATGACCCAGGCCTCTATCGCGCAGGCGGAGGCTTCGTATGCAGCTGCCCTCACGGAGGTGGAGTCTCTCCGTGACGCGGAGCAGCCACAGACACGCGCGGAAGCGCAGTCGGCGCTGAGCAAAGCGCAGGCGAATCTCGACCTCGCGGAGACGGAGCTCGCACGCGTGCAGCAGTTGATGAGCAAGGGCTATGTGCCCCAGAGCGACGTGGATACGGCGGTCAACAAGCGCGATCTGGCCGCCTCCGAACTCGCCTCGGCGAAGCAGCGGTGGCAGACGCTTGAGCGGCAGCTCACGGCGCAGCTCGACACGGCGCGGGCGAAGGCCGCGCAGGCGAAGGCGGCCCTGGAAAGCGCCCGGGCGAATGCCGTGCAGGACCGGATCGCCAGATCGGATGTCACCAGCGCGCGGGCGCAGGGCGCTCGCGCACAAGCACAGCTAACCCAGGCCAAGACCACTCTGGGCTACACGACGATCACCGCTCCACGAGACGGCGTGATCCTCGAGAAGTACGTAGAGGCAGGGACGATTGTCACGTCTGGCAGGTCGTCGGTCACGGCGGGCACCGACATCGTCCTCCTCGGCGACATCACAGAGATGTTTGTGGACGTGAGCGTGAATGAGGCGGACGTCGGGATGGTCAAGACCGGACAGTCGGCGGCGATCACCGCTGACGCCTTCCCGGACGACCGATTCCACGGCACCATCACGCGCATTGACCCGCAGGCCGTCACCAACCAGAACGTCACTACGGTTCTGGTCACCGTTCGCGTCAACGATGCCAACCCGCGCCTGAGACCCGGGATGACCGCGACGTGTGAGTTCGCCCTTGGGCGCGCCGAGAACGTCCTCTTCGTCCCCAACCTGGCGGTGCAGCAGCAGGGAAGCCGACGCGTTGTCTTCGTCCGCGCCGGCGACCAGTCCACTCCCGTTCCCGTCGAGATCGGCCTCGTGGGAGACAACTTCACCGAGATCCGCAGCGGCGTCTCCGAGGGCACAGAAGTCGTGCTGCCGTTCGAGAGCGCCAGCCAGAGTGAAGGCGATAGCAGGGGCCAAGAAATGGGCCGCCGCATGGGCGGCGCCGGCGGATTCGTGAAGGGCCAGTAGCACTAAGTGAGGTGTCGCCATGGGCCTATGGGAGTCGCTCAGAGTTGCGCTGGAAGGTCTTGCCTCAAACCGTCTTCGCTCGATGCTCACCATGCTCGGGGTGATCTTCGGCGTTGGCGCCGTCATCGCCGCTGTCTCCATGACCGAGGGCGCCAAAGCCGCCACGCTTGCGCAGTTCAGCGCCCTCGGCACGAACGTGCTGAACGTCCAGCCTGGTCAGTCCATGCGCGGGCCGGTGCGGGGCGGGATGGGTTCAGCAGTGACGCTTACGGAGAGCGATGCCGCGGCGCTGGCGGAGCAATGTCCGTCCGTGCGTGCCGCCGTCCCTCAGGTTCGCTCAGACGCTCAGGTTGAGGCCGGCGCCGAGAACACAAGCACGACTATTCTCGGGGTGACCCAGAGCTTCCCGGAGGTGGGGAACTACGCCATCGCGCAGGGCGCCTTCTTCACTGCCGATGACGTTAAGTTCTGGCGCAAGGTGGCCGTTCTCGGACCCACTGTGGTCGAGAACCTGTTCGGCAAGGGCGCGTCGGCGATGGGGCAGCGCATCAAGATCAGGGGGGTCACCTTCGATGTGATCGGGGCTTTCCGGGCAAAGGGTGACTCTGGCGGACCATTCAGCCCCGACGACCAGGTCGTCGTCCCGATCACCACCGCTCGCCGTCGCCTCGGAGCCGGCATGGCGCCGCCCGGCAGCGCGCCCGATGCCGTCAGCGGCATCACCGTTCAGTTCCCCGACATGGCGATGGCGGGACAGGCGAAGGCCGAGGTGGAAACCATCCTGCGCAGTCGCCACGGCATCGCCCCGGGTGAGGAAGACGATTTCCATATCATGGCCGCCGCCGATCTGGTCGAGGGCGCGCAGGAGGCGAATCGCATCATGACACTCCTGTTCGGGTCCATCGCCGCAGTCTCTCTGCTCGTCGGCGGCATCGGGATCATGAACATCATGCTCGTCTCCGTCACGGAGCGCACCCGCGAGATCGGCCTGCGGAAGGCCGTCGGCGCCACCCCCCAGGACATCCTGCTCCAGTTCCTCATTGAGTCCATCACCCTCAGCCTGTTGGGCGGGGGCGTTGGAGTCGCAGTTGGCGTCGGCCTCGCCTATGGGCTGCGCCTCTTCGGCCTCAACACCGCTGTCTCCGTGCCCTGGGTCGTCATCTCCTTCTCCTTCGCCGGCTTCGTCGGCGTGTTCTTCGGGCTGCTGCCTTCCCGCAAGGCCGCCATGCTCAATCCCATTGAGGCGCTTCGCTATGAATAGCACACTGCACAGACCCATCCACTCGCGCGTCGCGCTGGCCCTGCTGCTCGCCGCCGTTCTGCCCAGCACCTGGGCGGCCGCCGCCGACCCAGTTCAGACGCCCGGCGGTGCCCTGGCGCTCTCGGACTGCACCCGGATTGCCCTGGCGCGGAATCCCGATCTTGTTGGCTCAGCGCAGGAGGTAGTGACCGCAGGCGCCGCCCTGACTGGTGTCCGCAGTGGGTACTCCCCGCAGCTTGCCGTTGACATGCGCGAGGCAGTTGGGAACGAGGGCTCCACGTCGGCCGGTGCGAGCGGCCTGCAGCGCACAGAGCAAGCGAGTTTCGCCCTCAGCCAGATCCTCTGGCAGAGCGGGTTCCGACAGCGGGTGGAAGAGAGCCAATCGCGCCTTTCTGCGGCCGAGCTTGGCTACTCCATGGCAGTGCAGTCCCTGCTGGAGCAGGTCGCCTCGGACTACTATGGCGTCCTTGCAGCCGACCGCATCGTGGCAGTGCAGGAAGCTGCCGTGGACTCCGCCGCCAGCCATCTCCAGCAGGTGCAAGCTCGTATCGGGGCGGGGGTCGCCGCCGAGGTGGACGTGTATACTGCCCAGGATGATTCTGCCCGCGCCGAGCTGGCGCTTGTGGATGCGCGCAGGGATGCGACTCTTGCCCGGGCACGTCTCAAGACCAGCATGGGTGTGTCAGCGACCTTCCCCCTGACTCTGGGGGAACCGCAGCCGCTGTCAGCCGCGGCTGTCCCGAGCCTTGAGGAAGCCATCGCTACCGCCGAGCAGACACGGCCTGATGTGCGCCGCGCTTCCATTCTCGTCGAAGCCACCCGCAGCTCCCTCGATGTGGCGAAGATCGGCCGCGGCCCTGCGACCAGCGTCAGCGCCACCTACGACTGGGGCTACATCAACTGGGAGAGCGGACAGCCGTCCTGGCAGGCAGGTCTCGTGCTCTCCTGGCCGCTGTTCGACGGCGGCGCGGCTGAGGCCGACGTGGTGGCCGCGCGTGCCGCCCTGGCCGCCTCCCAGGCGCAGTTCCAAAGTGTGGTCAACCAGGCCGGCTTCGAGGTCGAGAGCGCGCTGGCCGAAGTCAAGCGCGCCCAGGAGCGCGTGCGCACGACGGCCACCTCCGTCGCCGCCGCGGACGCCCGCCTCAGGGCCGCGGAGGGCAAGTACCAGCAGGGCGTCGGTATCCTGCTCGAGGTCACAGACGCCCGCGCCGCCCTGACCGACGCCCTCGCCGGCCAGGTGCAGGCCGAGTACGACTACCGGACCTCCCTGGTCACGCTGGAGCGGGCCTTGGGGAGGCTGGCTCCGCCGCCAGCGGCCACAGAATGAGGAGCAACCCATGATCGAAGTCGTCGCTCTGCGCAAGGAGTACCGGATGGGCGAGGTCACCGTGGAGGCGCTTCGCGGCGTGTCGCTGCGCGTTGAACACGGCGACTTCGTCGCCATCATGGGGCCCTCCGGTTCCGGCAAGTCCACCTTCATGCATCTGGTGGGATGCCTGGATACACCCACTGCCGGCACCTGCCGTATTGACGGGGTGGACACCTCCACACTGGACGAGTACGGATTGGCGAGGATTCGCAACCAGAAGATCGGCTTCGTCTTCCAGAGCTACAACCTGCTCCCGCGGGCGACCGCGCTCCGCAACGTGCAGCTCCCACTGCTCTACGCCCGAGCCGCGGACCGCGAGCAGCGCGCAAAGGAGGCGCTGGAGTCAGTCGGCCTCGCCGATCGCATGCATCATCGCCCAGCGGAACTCTCCGGCGGCCAGCAGCAGCGAGTCGCCATCGCCCGCGCCCTCGTCAATGACCCCTCCATTCTCCTGGGGGATGAGCCGACAGGCAACCTGGCAACCGTCCAGGGAGAGGAGATCATGGCTATCCTTCAGCGCCTCAACCGAGCGGGCAAGACCATACTCATCGTCACCCACGAACCCGATATCGCCCGCCACGCACGGCGGATCATCTACTTCCGGGACGGGTTAATTGAGGGAGATGAAGTGGTACGTTCACCCGCAAACGCTGAACTCGAACTCGCCCAGCCGGCGGAGAGCCGCCCATGAGGCGAATGCGACTCTCGCAGGGACCACTTGGCGCCCACGGGTCCTCGAACACCACCGCCGAACGGCTTGACTGGGATGGACGAGGCGGCGTATCTTGTCACCCGGTGAGCGCGAGTCGAGCGACTGCCATGCCGAAGCAACCCCACATACTGATCGTTGTCGATGACCCCGCTCTGACCGAGGCTGTCAGTTGGTATCTGGAGGCGGAGGGATTGCGTTCTACCCGGGTCCCCAACGGAGCCCAGGCGCTGGAGAAGTTCCGGTCCGAACGCCCCGACGCGGTGGTTGTCGACATCATGATGCCAGGGATGAATGGGTTCGAGCTCTGCCGCGCCATCCGCGCCATCTCGAAGGTGCCGATCATGGTGCTGTCCGCGCGGGAGGGAGAGGCGGACAAGGTCCGCGCGCTCGACATTGGGGCGGACGACTATGTGACGAAGCCCTTCGGCGCCATGGAGCTGGTTGCGCGGGTGAAGGCGCTTCTCCGCCGGGCCCGCGGGGCCGATGGTGAGACGTTGACCTCCCCCGGCCTCGAGATCCAGCTCGCACAGCGCAAGGTGCTGGTCTCGGGCGAAGAAGTGTCGCTCTCCGCGCTGGAATTCGATCTCCTCGCGACCCTCGCCCGGCGCCCTGAGATCGTGTTCTCGCGGGAGCAACTCGCAGATTTGGTGTGGGGCGACGATTTCTCCGGGGATCTGCGGCTGGTGGATTCCCACGTCTATCGGCTGCGCGAGAAGCTGACCGCCGCTGGCCTGAACCCGTGTCCCATCGCCACCGTTCGAGGAGTGGGCTATGCGTTTCGCTCCGCGGCTTAGCGTCGCCGCGCGACTCACCCTGACGATCGTGCTGGTGGTCGTGTTGAGCTGGCTGCTGGGTGGCATCGTCATCTTCCAGCTGATGAGACTGGGCGTGCTGCGCCGAGGGCCGCCGCCCGGACGACCGCCTGGGATCGCAGAGACCGCTCAGACGCCCGGCGGCGGGACGCTCCCCGCTCCGGAAACCCGACCAGAGCGGCGCGGCCGCGGAGAGAGGCCGCCCCCTCCGGGGCAGGGCCGGGGCGGGGGTGGGCCGCCGCGGTCTCCTGGAGCTTTCTGGCGAGGTCCTGGAGCCGCCGTCAATCTGGTTGTCGGCATCCTCTTGTCGGTGGCGGCGGGCATCTGGTTGAGCCGTCGGTTCACGCGGCCGCTCGCCATGTTGGTGAGGGGCGCGGGGGCACTTGGGGCCGGGGACTTCACCCACAGAGTCCCGGTAGCAGGAAATGACGAGTTCGGACGAGTGGCCAGCAGCATGAATCGGATGGCCGAGCGCATCGGCGATCAGATCGGGGCGCTCCAGGCCGACAGCCGCCGCCGCCAGCAGTTGCTGGCGGATGTGGCCCACGAGTTGCGCAGTCCCGTGGCGACCCTCAAGACGATGGCCGAAGCGCTGCGCGACGGGGTGGCCAGCGCTCCAGAGCGAACCGAACGCGCCGCGCGCACCATCGCCGACAGCGCCGCGCGACTGGAACGACTCGTCAATGACCTGCTGGAACTGGCGCGCCTGGACCTGGATGAGCTTCCCCTCTACCTGCAGGCGGTCGATCTGCGGGCCGCCATCGCCGACGCCCTGCGCAGCCACAGCGAGGCCGCCGCCAGCGCGGGCATCCAGCTTCATCCGGCGGAGCAGGGCCAGCCGGTGCTCGTTTCCGCTGACCCACACCGCCTCGCCCAGATTCTCGACAACCTCCTGGGAAACGCGGTGAGCCACGCCGGCTCGGGCGCGGAGGTATCGGTGGCTGTTGAGGCGGGCGACCCAGCCGTCGTGACGGTCGCGGACACGGGCCGAGGGATTGCGGCAGAGCACGTGCCGTATGTATTTGACGCGTTCTACCGGGGGGACCCCGCGCGCACGCCGGGAGGTGAGCACAGCGGCCTCGGTCTTCGGATCGCCCGCGGTCTCGCCCGGGCTCACGGCGGCGAGCTGAGGATCGAGAGCGCCGAGAACAGCGGGACTCGGGCGATCCTCACGTTGCCCGCGCTGGTCGAGGGTCTCCCGGCACGCAGATGACGAGCTTGGATGTTGGGCGAGGAGGCGCGCTCCTTGAGCAGCGACGTGGCTGCCTGTGCGTGTCGACCGCCTGTGAGTCCGCTCAGCGGCCATACTCCGACTTCTGGACTCACTGTGCGTGCTAAGTAGGCTTGGGACACTGGACAGTGCGACCGTGTGACGGGTCAGGTTACGCCCGAGGGAGTCGCCCAACCCTACACCACGGTTGACAACATGATCGGCTCATGAGATTCTCCTGATTGGAGGCCACTATGAAGGCACTGTTGATACGCGTTCTGAGGCGGGCGGTGATGACTGCACTCGTGTGCACAGCAGCGTCGGCGTTGTGGGCGGCGGCGGTGCAGCCGATGGAGTACCACGTCGGGCCGGGGCAGGCGTACGCGCGGGTGGTGGACGTTCCCTGGGAGGCGCTCAACCCCGGCGACACCGTCTACCTCCACTGGCGTTCCCGCGCACAGGGCGGCGACTACCACGAGAAGGTTAACCTTACCCGCTCGGGCGCCCAGGGAAAGCCCATCCGCATCATCGGCGTCAAGGGTCCCAACGGCGAGCGCCCGGTCTTGAACGGCAAGGACGCGGTGACGCGCACGGTAGACCCGCAGGGTAACTCGACCTACTACGCGGGCAACCAGGAGCGCGGGGTCTTGTGCTTCTCCAGCCGCAACGGCACCGACTGGCAGACGCCCGGGGCGAACTACTGGGAAGTCTCCGGCCTCAAGATAACCGGCGCGCGCCCCGCCAACGACTTCACCGACTCGTTTGGCAAGCTGGGGAACTACCAGCGAAGCCAGGGCGGCCTCGGCTCGGCGGGGGCGGGAGTCTTCATTGACCGCGGCAACTACCTCTGTTTCAAGGATATGGAACTCACCGACAACAACAACGGCTTCTTCGGCTCGAGCGATGATTACGGCAGCGAGGCCAGGCACGTCCACGATATCATCCTCGAGGAGAGCCTCCTCTACGGCAACGGAGCGCCCAACAACGCCTCGGTTCACAACGCCTACGTCGAGGCGGCCAATTTCACGGTCCGCAACAACTACTTCGGGCCGCTGGTTCCGGACTCAGGCGGGTCTCACATCAAGGACCGGGGGGCGAACGTCCTCATCGAAGGCAACTTCTTCGACGGTACGGCGGTGCCGCTCTTTCTCGACCCGCCGGAGTTCAGCATGGGCTGGATGGAGTTTCAGCCCGGCTTCGAGAAGATAACCCTGCGCAACAACGTCTTGCGCAAGTCGGACAACCTGCCGGTCAATTCCATGGACATCATCATCACCGGTTTCGACGTGTACGGCAACATCCAGACCGTTCGGACGGTGGACATCTCGCACAACACCTTTGTCATCTCGGCGACCCGGCAGCATAACTGGTCCTTCAACGTCATTGATCTCATCCCCAGGCCGCAAGTCATCGAGTGGAACGACAACGTCTTCCTGCGCTACGTGGAGGGAGAGAACGCGACGCCGTCGGGGATCACGTTTGTGGCCAAGATCAACCCCGTGGACGAGAAGACGATTATCAACATCGGCCCCAACAACTACATGTCCGGGCAGGACCCGATCGAAGTGCAAAAGCAGGGCAACGGCAGCGCCACGGTCAACGGCTGGGACAGGCTGACCATGCTGCCCGACATGACGCGCGAGCAACTCGAGCAAACGCTCGGCATCAACCTGCATGACCCGTCGGCGCCGGACTTTGGACGGTTCAACGCGAAGTCTAGCGTCTGGTACCTCGCACGCCAGGCCGGGGCGAGCTTCACGCCGGGGGATCTGAAGATACCGGCTTTCCGCGCAACGTCGGGAGCGTCGAGCGCGCCAGGGAAGTGAGGAGGACTAGAGCATGTCGAAGGTGCTATGTGTTCTGAGCGCGGTCGCGGCGGTTGCACTCTGGGCCGTGGCCGGGCCTGGCCGTGCGGCCACAGCAGATCCAGCGCCGCAGGGCCGGGAGGTCACCGTCAAGGGAAACGTCGTCTGCAACCGCGCCACTCTCACCACCCCGTGGGATGGCACGAGTCAGAGCGACGAGCACATGCCGGTGGTGTTCGCGTTCGAGGGCACGCCGGAAACCGCGGCCGACATCATGGACAAGGACTGGCCGCCACAGGGCCTCGACGTCGAGGCTGCGCAGAAGCTTCAGGACGAGTGGAGCAGCCGCCTCGCGTACTACGTCGCGCCGGGGCCGCTGACGGACAAGATCCACAAGGAGGTCGAGTGGGGATCGCAGGTACTGGCCCTGAGCGGCGTCCTCTATGAGAAAGACGGCCGCAAGTGGATCGCGGTCACCAGGTACGAGCAGACGAACATTGACTACCCGGCCAAGATGCTCACCCCGGACAAGCCGTTCGTGATGCCGAAGGCGGAGCCGATCGTCCTCAAGGTGAGCGACACGTTGGGGCTCGCCTGCGTGCCGGTGCCGGCGGGGCGATTCCTCCAGGGGTCGCCGTTTTACCAGCAGCGCTACCAGGACGAGTTCCCGCATGAGGTGGTACTGACCAAGCCATTCTACATGTCCGAGACGCCCGTGACGCAGGAGATGTTTGAAGTGGTCATGGGCAGGAATCCGAGCAGCACCATCGGGCCGCAGTTCCCCGTCGAAAAGGCCACCTGGGCAGACATCCTCGAGTTCTGCCGGATTCTCTCCGAGAAGAACGGGCGGACGGTCCGCGTGCCGACGGACGCGGAGTGGGAGTATGCGGCGCGGGTCGGAACCTCCAACCCGTGCTTCACGAAGAAGTACGCCGGCCAGATCAGCGCGGCCGGCGCCAAGGAGAACCCGCAGCCCGTCAAGACGATGGACCCCAACGCCTGGGGGCTGTACGACATGCTCTCCGCCGGATGGCACATCACCGCCGACTACAAGGCCGACAACGTTCGGGGGAAGCAAGTGGACCAGAAGGGCCCCGCCCTCGGTGATGCAACCATTCAGACGAACAGCTTCGGGCCGATGCACAAGGCGCGGGGCGGGTACCACTACAGCTTCATCCGGCCGAATATGCACGGCGCCGCGGGAGAGGATGGATCTCTCTGGGAGGGCGGGGTACCGATCTTCAGAGTAGTGGTGGAAGCGGGGCCGCCCGCAGAGGCCACGCCTCCGGCACCCGGTCCAGAGATCACCATCACAGGCAGCCTCCTGTGCCAGCGGGCGTGTGTCCCGCCGACGTGGGATTGTTCGCCCACCGGGGACCATACTCCGGTGCTGTTTGCCCTGGAGGGAACTCCGCAGATCAGGGCCGAGCTGGACAGTATCATGAAGGAATGCTGGCCCGGCGATGCCCTGGATTGTGACCAGGCCATGAAGGTCTCGGGGGAGTTCGATAAGCGGCTGAAGTACTATCTTGCTCCGAATCCTCTGGTCAATGGTTACCACAAGAAGGTTGAGTATCCGAGTCTCGCAGTGTCCGTCACCGGTACTGTTTCCGAGCGCGATGGAAAGAGATGGATTGCAGCCAGCAGAATCGAGCCCGCGAGACTGACCTATCCCGCCAAGATGATGGCGCCGGACAAGCCGTTCGTGATGCCCGACAAGGAGCCGTTGCTCCTCAAAGTCACCGACACGATGACGTTGAAGTGCATCAAGCTGCCGCCCGGCAGGTACCTTCGGGGATCGCCTCTTTATGAACAGCCCCGGTGGCAGGATGAGTTTCCGCATGAGGTGGTCCTGACCAAGTCGTTCTACCTGTCCGAGATTCCGATCACGCAGGCGATGTTTGAGGCAGTCGTGGGAACCAACCCGAGCAAGAGAACGCCGCGCCCCTATACGCAACCCCGCGGACCTGAATTCAACGAACGCTTCCGTCATGCAAGGCCGGACGAGGGGCCCGATTTCGCGGTCGAAAACGCAACCTGGGCGGAGATTCAGCAGTTCTGCGAGGCGCTTTCGAAAAGGAACGGCATGACCGTGCGCCTGCCTACCGAGGGAGAGTGGGAATACGCCGCGCGGGTCGGCACGTCGGGCCCGTGTTTCACTGAGAAGTACCTCGACCAACGGAGCTTTGTGGGCGACACAGAGGGCAGGTGCGAACCGGTCAAGCGCCACCAGCCCAATGCCTGGGGGTTGTACGACATGGTCCATTCGGGCTGGGAACTCGTCAGCGACTATAAGGCGGACAACGTTCGCGAGAACCAGGTAGACCCGCAAGGGCCTGCGCGCGAGGCCGCCGCGGACCACGGCACCGGCCCCCTGCGCCGAACCAAGGGCGGAAGCTACTACGGCGATACGCACCTGAACCTGCACGGCGCCTGCGACGAAGATGGGAACAACGAAGAAGGAATCATGATCTTCCGGGTAGCGGTGGATGTTCCCACCAGCCGAACAGGCGTTCCGCAACTGTAACTTCCCAGGCAAACGTTCCCGACATCGAAAGGCCGCGCGCGTGTCAGAGGGCCCTGAGACACGGGGAGGCGCCATCACCGCGCCTGCCGTGGTCGGCGGAACCAGAGGGAAGCCTCTGGAGGCAGAGAAGCCGGCAGCACGACATGCGGTATAGCGGTGCCGCTCCTACTCTGTGTCGGTAGCCCTTGGGGCCGAGGCAAGAAGGAGGCGCGCGATGAGATCGAGACCAGTGGCCTTGTTGGCGGCCCTACCGTTGGTGGCTGCCGCCTGCTGGCAGGTGTCGGCGGCTGAGACGAATGGGCGACTCAGGCTAGTTACCACGGAGACCTGCCTGGCGAAGCTGCATACCGGGAACATCGCTGGCCATCCCCGGTTTGTGGCCAGCCCGGACAACCGTCACGAGGCCCATCCTATCGCCCCCTTCGGCAAGCCCATGGTGGTGGCGCTGGACGGCCAGGCCTACGGCCCCGGGTGCCAGGGCATCTACGACAGCACTCTAACCTTCAGCCCGGACAGCCGCCGACTGGCCTTCGTTGCGGGGGCCCCCCAAAAGGGAGCACAGAGGTCAGTGGTTCTGGATGGGGTGGAGGGGAAGCAGTACGACGATGTGGCCATGCCGCTGACATTCAGCCCGGACAGCAAGCGCTTTGCCTGCCTCGCCAGGAAGGGCAAGGTGTGGCTCGCGGTGGTAGACGGGGTCGAGATGAAGGAGTACGAGCAAGCGGCCGGGCCGATCGCCTTCGATGGGGAGGGAAAGCGAATCGCCTACTCCGCCAAGGCAAAGGGGAAGTGGTTCATCGTAGCCGATGGACAGGAAGGGGATGGCTACGACCTTGCTGTGAGCCCTGTCCTAAGCTCCGACGGCACGCACCTGGCATTCGCGGCCAAGAGCGGCGCCCGCTGCCTCGTCGTCGTTGACGGAGCGCGCCAGAAGGAGTACGACGACCTCTCTACGTTCTCGCTCACCTTCAGCCCCGACGGGAAGCATCTCTGCTATGTGGCGAAGCGCGGGGACTCATGGTTCGTCGTCGCGGACGGGGTGGAGGGGACCGGGTACGACGCCGCGTCTTACCCCAAGTACAGCCCGGACAGCACTCGTCTCGCCTATTACGGGGTGCGCGGCGGCAAGGTGATGGTGGTCGCGGATGGAGTGGAGGGCAAGCAGTACGACCAGGCCGCGTGGCTGACCTTCAGCCCGGACAGCCGCCGCCTGGCCTATGTTGCCATCCTCGGCGAGAAGAAGTCAGTGGTCGTTGACGGCGCCGCTGGGCCGGAGTACGAGACGGTCATGGCACCAACCTTCAGCCCGGACAGCAGGCGGCTGGCGTACCTGGCTGGGACCAAAGACAAGCTGGCTGTGGTAGTGGACGGCGCGGAAACGAAGTGCTATGACGGGATCTTCTGGAACACCCGGCCTGTCTTCGACGGCCCCGACCGACTCCATGTCCTGGTGCGCCTTGGCCCAGACCTGGACGCGTACTGCGTAGATGTGCAGGCGACTGAGGAGTA
>Ga0315274_10008713_pt1 | contig 14695 bp, 12 predicted proteins | sample YL17G02_20_MG_FD_203700 | JGI IMG/M metagenome (GOLD analysis project Ga0315274, IMG submission 203700) | Sediment microbial communities from Yellowstone Lake, YNP, Wyoming, USA - YL17G02_20 | ecosystem: Environmental > Aquatic > Freshwater > Lake > Sediment | place: USA: Wyoming | collected... | reverse complement strand
AAATCATGGAATGCTCAAGATCCCGGAGATCCAGTCTAATTTCAGCGCAATCTGCTTGTCAGCGAGACTATTCGAGCCGATCAAGTGTCACAGGACGAGCAGCAGAGTACTGAACATCCATAATGCATCTTTCGTCAAGACAGAGTTCTTCCTGCATGATACGGAGCCAGAGTCAGTAGATCGCAAAGTGGGCTTGAATGTTCATGGTTTGAAGTTCAAGTCTTGATTTGCTTGAAGACTCTTGAATGGCTTGAAAAGCCTTGAATCACTTGAAACGCCTTCCACGTGGCTTTTTCGGACAGGACAGAGGTCTTGAAGGGTCGGCGCATGATAGGGTTCATGTTGGCATTTGCTGCGAATCCGCTCGCAACTCATTGGCTACCATGCCGAAACATTCGGACTCGCACCTCTTGATCGAATGCTCGGTGTAAATCTACGCCAGCTGTTCCTAGTCAATGCAACCCAAGAAGAGAAGTCGATGTCCTCAAAAAGACGCCTGCTGCGCAATATCACGTCGGTGGGGTCATATCCCCTAATGAATCTGACCTCCCTAAGGCCCGGAGGCTCCGCCACTCTTACGGGTTTAGCGACCCTAAGATCCCATCCGACTTCGCGCTTGATTTCTTGCGTCGTGACTCCGGGATAGACTCGGCTCAGATACATCTCCTTTGTGTCCTCGTCGAATTCGAAAATTGCCTTGTCCGAAATCACAGCTGCAGGTCCACCTCCCACTAGACCGGACCTGCTGCGGGCATTGGGTCCGTCGATGTAGCCGGGCGAGGTTACGTAGTCGACCCGTTCTACGAATCGTCGTTTCTCTAGTCTCATCATTATCATCACTCGACCTGCGGACGAGACCATATCATTTGCTCCGCCACTGCCCGCCAACCGTGTCTTTGGCTCTTGATACGTGCCGTCTCCAAATATTGCAGTTGAATTCACATTCCCATACCTATCTATCTGAGCGCCGCCTATTATCGCAAGATCACAGTAGCCATGTTGCAGATCGCTGAACGTCCTCCACAGACTCGTGATGTAAGGCGCTCTGAAACCCAGCTCAGTGTCTCCGACATCGGTGCACGCGGACGGGGGGCGCCCACCTATGTAACCTCCTTCGAAAAACAGAACTGCATTAGGCGCATGGTCGTAGATTGCCAGAAACGCAGCAATCATTGGTATCCCGATTCCAACGAAGACTTTCTCGCCATCCCTTATCTCCCTGGCAGCCGAGACAGCCATCAGTTCCGGGAGACTGTACTCTGCGAAACGCCTGTCTCTCACTCTTGTATCCCCTAGACGGGAATCCTGTTAAGCGTGCGTTCCATCCTCGTAAGCTTAAGCAATCTCTTCCGGCCGACCTTACGACGGTATTCTGCATGATCTTGGCAGCTCAAGATCCATTCCCGAATCCATCCTAGGAAACCCTCGTACGTCTCATCGCATTTCGCGTACTCCCTTTGAAATATCACATCGTGATGGTAATACCCGTAACAAGACCACGGATGGCTGCCGTACGGAACTCCAACAACCGCATCGACACAATAGAACGGTATCGCCGTCATGTTTGGAATTCTCAATATCGCTTCTTTCCGGACTATTTCCTCGCAGGTCACAATCGTGTGTTTGGCAGCCCTCGCTTTGTTCTCATCATTGGCCAAACCACCCCATATCTGAGCGTTACCCGCCACGTCGGCTCGCTGAACATGTAATATCGCGGTATCGGGTCTCACCGCCGGAACAAGAGCAATTGGTTCGCCGTCGTACGGACTCTTGATTGTTCTTATTCTCTTGTTGTACCTAGGAATATCCGAGCCAAGAAGAGACCTCGTCGGCAGGAACGGGACGTTCATTGCGGCAGCGAGGAACCTGAGGCCAGCTGCATAGTTTGAGTAGTCCTCGACTTCTATCTTATTGGGGATGCCTTTCTCGACGGCCCTGCGAAAATTCTTGGCGCGAGCGAAGATTGATACCCCATGCCAAGCGATCTCAACCCTCTTGACGCAACGGGCACCGATCAGTATGTCGAGCTGATCGGTTGGACTGTCATCGATGAACGTAAGGTTCCTCTTAGCTTGGCGGACGATCTCGTACGTTGCCGCTTGGGAATTACGTCCGCAAAAGCCACCGAGTGTCAAGGAGCCTCCGTCAGGAACGAACTTGTGGACGGCTTCCCTTAGACTCACCACTTTGTCTTCTCTTTGCTTGTAGTTCTCCACCATTTCATCATCACAATAGCTGGCACTCCCGTTGACCTCGAGATCCATACAAATCTTGCTACGAGTCCAGACTACTATGAGAATCAAAGCGCGATAATCGGAGATAGAGCGGGTCTGAATCTCTGTTTCAGCCGTCTTGAGATGACGCCTGCGTCCTCACTATGAAACTTGAGATCAGTTGGTCGCTTAGAATGGCCGTGGTATGACTTGACCAAGGAGCGGAAACAAGTAACAAACGTAAGTGAGCTCGCAGCCTACCGAGTAACTCAATCTCCGGGCAATAACCGTACAGCCACGATATTGGTTGATAAGCAAATGAACGGCGCAGAGAGTCTCGCTATGGGTATGTCCCTCATCGATCCGAAGAACCAGATTCCACACCACATACACCAGAACGAGGAGGAGGCGAAGTACGTCATCAAGGGAAGGGGCATTGCCAAGATCGAGGAAACAGAATATGAACTGTCAGAGGAATCAGTGATCTTCTGCGCGCCCGGTACCCATCACGAGATACTCAACCCGAGCGACCAAGAGCTGTGCGTCATATGGGTATACGTACCGCCAGGTCCTGAGGCCTCCATAAGAACTATGGGAATACCGACTGGATCGGTCAAATCTCCTTGACATTCGCCCGGTGCACAAACAAAGAGAATGAGTTCACTCCGTCGACAGCCGAACCCATAGCCGCAATATCTTCTGCTACTGGAGCTCATCGCATCTAACGCGTGACAATCAATATATTCAGTCAGGCATGACGCCCTGAACGATGCCGTGAACGAAATGGCGGGCTTTACGACCCGGCCTGTCATAATGGCAACTCGCCGAGTGGTGTCTTCAGGCCACTACTTGGCTTCACTTGCTGGGATAGGAATCCTGGAGAGAGGAGGTGATGCCATTGATGCGGCGGCGATCGCCTTCGCCCTCGCAGTGCTTGAACCTCGTAGCCGTAAGCGGCCAAGGTTCAGCTCCAGAGAAGAGCGACATCGAGTGGATGCGCTCGCAAGGGGTAGACGTCATTCCTGGAGACGGATTGCTGCCAGCCGTAGTCCCCTCCGTGGTAGACACGTGGGTCGAAGCGCTTGTCAGATTCGGAATTATGGGCTTGGGTCAAACACTTGCTCCTGCCATAGAACTTGCTCAAGAGCGATTTCCGATGTATTCGGCATTGAGAAACACAATATCCTCGTACGCTGAGAGATTTGTCAGCGAGTGGCCGAGTACTGCCAGGGTCTTCCTGCCGGAGGGTAAGATACTCGACGAAGGAGAAATCTTCAGGCAGTCGCAGCTAGCTAACACTCTACTGACGCTGGCCAAGGCTGAGAGGAAGGCATCTCACCAAAGTAGACAGGCCGGTCTCAAGGCGGCGAGGGATGAATTCTTCACCGGAAAGATAGCGAGGCGAATCGCTCAATTTGTGGAGGAGCCCGAAGCACTTGACGCTACCGGAACGTACCACAGAGCACTCCTTGGCCCGCAAGACCTAGAACGATACCATGCAAGAATCGAGGAGCAGTCTCCACTCACTTTTGAGTATGAGATATTCAAGTGCGGCCCCTGGACGCAAGGCCCAGTTTTCTTGCAGCAACTCAAAATCCTCGAGGGTTATGATCTACGAGCGCTCGGACTCAACTTCGCGGACTATATCCATGTACTCGTTGAGGCTGCCAAGCTCGCGTTCGCCGATAGGGAGAGATACTATGGAGATCCAGAATTCGATCACGTGTCGATGACAATGCTGCTGTCAGACGAGCACGCGAACACACTGAGACAGAGGATAGACATGCAACACGCATCCACCGGCATCACCCAGAGTGACACGTCGAATATCGAACGCGTGGGTGCAGGAACGGTAGATACTACTCACTTGGACGTCATAGATAGGTGGAGGAACATGATCTCTGCCACTCAAAGTGGAGGCTGGATCCAATCTTCACCATTGATCGAGGGGCTGGGCTTCGCGTTGAGTACAAGGGGTCAGATGTTCTGTCTGGATCCTAAGAAGAGTGAGTCTCTGGCGCCAGGCAAGAGACCCCGGACTACTCTGACTCCATTCTTGGCCTTCAAGAATGGTAAGCCTTTCATGGTCTTCGGCACTCCCGGGGGCGACCAGCAGGACCGATGGTCACTCCAATTCTTCCTCAATCTTACTCCGTTCGGGATGAACCTCCAAGAAGCCGTCGACGCGCCGTCCTTTTACACACTCGATTTCCCGAGCTCATTCTATCCCAGGAAGGCATCTCCACGAGAAGTCCAGATCGAGGATACCATACCCACCGAAATTCGAGAAGCCCTCGAACGTAGAGGCCACATACTCAGAGTCACACCCAGTTGGCAGAACGGCAGGGTCACAGCGGCAGCAAGAGATCCACGGTCAGGCGTGGTCATGGCGGCTGCATCACGTAAGATGATGTTCGGGAATACAGCTCACGCGCTAGGCTGGTGATCCCCTTGGGCTTTGGGAGACTTGGCTCTCTGTTCGCCCAGTGACAACCGTCCGAGATCATGTCAGGCTATATCCAGTTCACGAGTAGACTGGATCCTCCTGAGGATCTACAAGGACATCCAGAACAGTCGTTCGATCGGAATTCAGCGCTTCTTCAACCGCTGGCCTGAACTCGTCAGGTCGTTCCACACGAATTCCGTTGGCTCCGTACGCCTCGGCGAGTTTGGCGAAGTCGGGATTCCTGCTGAACATCGTTCCAATGATTCTGCCTCCGTACCTTCTTCGTTGCGCGAGGTTGTCTATTCCTAGTTGGCTGTCGTTGAGGATACATACTAGGATTGGGGCGTTGTTTTCAATGTTCACCGCAAGCTCGGAGGAAAGCATCTGAAGTAGCAGGAGCCTGGACGAAGCCGGCTCCTGAGGTTGGCGCTCCGCTAGGCTGACGCCACTGCGGTTTCGTGAAAGCCTTGTATGTGGAGGGTACGCCTCGCGGTTACTAGAAATCGCTCTTGCCTAGGTTGATGCTTATCGATTTCAGTTCTGTGAACTCTTCTACCGTGTGACGCCCGCCCATCCTTCCGATTCCGCTTCCCTTGACGCCGCCCCACGGATGTAGGTATTCCCAGCAGCAGACTGTATCGTTGATCACAACTTGGCCAGCCTTTATGCGCTCCGCCATGTGGAACGCCTTTTTCAGATTGTTGGTGAAGACAGCCGAGCTAAGGCCGTACTCTGTGCCGTTGGCGATTTCTATCGCTTCATCCATCGTCGAGAATTTCATGATCGGCGCAACAGGTGCGAACGTCTCCTTCTTGTTCAGAAGCATGTCTTCTGTCACTCCCACGATTACCGTCGGTTCGAAATACAGCTTCGTGGGGAAGCCCGTGGCTCTCTTTCCACCGAGAAGGATCTTGGCGCCTTTGTCCACCCCGTCCTTCAGGTGTTCCTCAACCTTCTGTACGCCGGGTTCATTGTTCATGGGACCGATCTTGGTCTCTTCTTTGAAAGGGTCTCCCAGTTTCCAAGCCTTCATTTGCTCTAGGACTTTCTTCACGAAACTGTCGTAGACTTTCTCGTGAACGAGTATTCTCTCGTTCGAAACGCAGACTTGTCCTGCATTGTAGCAGCAGCCGTATGCAGTGGCCTCCGCGGCTGTGTCAAGGTTGGCGTCATCCATAACGATCAGTGGGCCGTTGCCGCCAAGCTCCAGTGTCAGTCTCTTGAGTGGAGCGTTCTTGGCGATATCGATGCCGGTCGTAGTCTCGCCCACGGCACAGACCGCGTCGACTTTGGGGTGCCTGACGAGTTGCTTCCCCACCTCAGGGCCTCCCGTCACCAGGTTGATCGCTCCTCTGGGGACGCCTGCTCGTTCCATACACTCGACGAGTCTTATGCCTCCAATAGGGGTGTTCTCTGCAGGCTTGAAGACTACTGAATTGCCACACATGATAGCTTGAGGAACGGCCTCTATGGGGATCAGCCAGGGGAAGTTCCAGGGCATAACCTCCGCGACAACACCCAGAGGCTCTCGCACGGATATTATTCGCGTGTCTTTCATGAAGAGGCTCTGGTATACAGAAGTCTCTATCTTCTTGGCGGCTTCAGCGACTTCCATAACGTTGGGTGCCGCCTCCTGCATTTCACCGTAGGATTCTGTTATCGGCTTTCCTTGCTCCTGCGTTATCTCCCAAGCGTACTTCTTCACGTCGGGCTTGACGCACTCAATGAGTCTCTCCATCATCTTGAATCTCTCATACACTGAGACCGATGCGATCTTGTCTTTCGCATCGTAGGCAGCGTCCATTGCTCTCTCGACGTCAGCGGCTCCGGCTAGAGGAACCTCAGCGATGAGCGCTCCGTCAACAGGACTTCTTACCTCAAAGGTTTCTCCGCTTACAGCGTCTACCCATTCACCATCAATATACATCTTGAATTTCTTCACTTTCTCTGCCAACTCAAAGACCTCGTACTCTTTTCCGGAGTTGCTTCTGCACTTTGTCCAATTTTGGACCTAGAAACCAACACCCGATGCGAATTTAAGGCTTGCGCAGCTTTCGATTTCGGAGAGTACCGAGACCGGATCTCTCAGCGAGGCATGTGCCTATCCCGGACTGACTCTCTTGGTTCATGCAAGGAAGCGAACTTCTTCAACACTAGCGATAGCATGTGATAGGACAGAGAACGGGGGCCTGAGGTCACTGGCTCGCCCCAGCCCGGTGCGAGTGTGGGAGGCCGTCTGATATCGTTCTCTGCCTGTATCGTACCAACTATGCTGAAGATGGGTGATTGCTAGTTCATATCTGCCACAATTGTCTCTATGATCTTTATCCCCGGTCGCTTAACCAGCTCTGCGATGAACTCCTTTGGATCGATGCAGACTTCAGGCAGTAGCACCCCTTTTTGCTCGATTCGTCCCTGTGCAAGCATCTGCGCCGTAATCGAGGATGGAACCCCCACAAGATACTCGCTTGCGCTTGCTCCCCACTCCTTTCTGGAGTGGCCAATCCAGTCGACTGTGTGGGTTATCCTCTTGCCATCCCGTAATCCCATTGCCTGGACCCTCGTCGTCTCATAGTCGTCCACTGTCACGCCTTCGGGAAAACCCAGGAGCTTTCGGCTTGCCAAGAGATTCCTCAGAAACATACGCGGAGAGACCTTCTTTCCATCGACCTCGACTGGGTCGTCGCTCTTGAATCCCGCCTCAGCCAAGGCTTTCAACTCTGAGAAGCCGGGGCCGCCTTCCATCCAGTTGCAGTTCTTAATTCCCTTGTGTCTGAAGGATACCGGGAAAGTAGTCGGTTCTGAGTGTATCGTAGGGTAGACTTCTTGCGTTCCAACAGGCTCGGGAAATTGCACCACGTCTTTTCTGCTCAGCGGCTGAATCTCCTTTCGCTGCCCGTCTTCAAATATGACGGGATTTATCAGGAACTCATCCATGATGGTCTCGATTGACCAAGTAACCAAGAACGGCGGAACACCCTTGGTGAAGTCCTTCCAGGAGTCTCTCACGAGAATCGTTTCCACCGAGTCCAACTTGTCCACGATGTATCTTGCCATCACATTACTGATGCCAGTGCAGTTTCCCATGCAAGGGATTGCTGTTAGCCCTGCTTCTTTGAAGCGATCATGCAGCTTCAGTTGCCTGAATTTCGAGTAGTCGCCGCCTGGATCCAAGAAAGAAAGACCACCGTGGTCCACGTAGTGCACTTTAGCCATTAATGCTGCCTCCATCACATCCAAATTGAAGTAATATGTAGCAGCGTTCAGAGCCACATCCGCGCCCTTCAGGATCTTCGCGGTCGCTTCGTGATTCCTGAGGTCAACGTGTGTGGCCGAAACATTTCCTCTGGTTACCCTGTCAACCAGCGTCTTTGCTTTGGCCGAATCGATATCCGCTATCACAACCTCGGAAACGTTCCGGTTTTCCGCCAAGTCACGAACCGCACACTGGCCTGTTAGACCCGCGCCGCCAAGTACAACTATCTTCATGCCACAGTTCCTCTCTGATTCCAACTAGTGGAACTACTCTGCACTTTTATGGTTTTCCGTTTGCATAGCGGCAGGCTACTTCGCAAATTTTCTTGTCCTGATGATCGAAACTCGAACCCTGTCCAACTGCCTCTCGTACCTCCTCAAGCGAGTTCCAATGCACCTGAGATCGGGCGCACCGAGCAGAATTGTGCATGCGACCTGTGAGTGGCCCGGTGGATCGCGCCCGGCAAGAATGGAGCATGGCAAAACGGTTTGCGGTGAAATATGGATGTTCAGCGGTTTAGCTCTTCTACTTCCCTGTACCAGTTCTTCTTGGTGCCGACCTTGGATCTCATCTTCCACCCCAATGTCTTGGGTTCATCTTCAATGATCTTGAGGAGTGTTTGAATCTTGCCTGAGATGTCTGCTCGATCTTCCTCGGTGAGTTCACCAAAAGAAGGAAGACCGTTCTGGATCTTCTTCAGGTTCTCTGTGACAGTGTAGTAGAATCCCCAGTCGTTTGAAAGCAACGCCGTCACATATCGTGTGTCGATTGTCTCCGGAGCTGCGTGGCCAATGGGATGCTCACGGAGGAGCATGATAATGTCAATGACATCCTTCTCATTGATATTGACTATTTGCATCTTCTCAAGAAGCATGTCAGCAAGCGGGATGGTCAATTCCTCGAGTTCAAGGCGATGGTCGAAAGGAACGTCGTGGTTCATCTGAAGTTTGTCGTAGAAGATGTCCACATGTTGTCCGTTTGAGCTGTTGTCCCAGATCATGCGCATATGCCCGAACATTGTCGTGACCGCCGGATTGTCAACATAGCCGAGCTCCTTCATCATTTTGCTGATCTTGCTGCCTTCCTTCCTGTAAGCTGCGAAGTCTATGTCGGAAAGCATTCTGCCAAGCTTTGTGGTAAGGTAGCGGTATTTTGGACAATGACCTTGAAAGGCCATCGCGCCCAAGAGCCGCAGATGAAGGCCGCGTTTCTTTGCTTCGCTTGCTAGACGCTCAGCCTCGGCCATCATCACTTTTTCGTGATCGACTACGTCCTGTGGCTTTTGCACGTGGAGTAACCTGCGGAGCGAACTAAGACCTCCACACCGCTATTTGTGCTATTCTGAGCGCGAGAACTCGTGCATTCTCCCACGGGGCCTGAGATCCGAGGAACACCAAGGCCTTCTTGCAGAATACCAGACTACCCTGAGGTCAAGAGATAGCTCTTGACCTTCGTCTCGGCCAGTTGCACCACAGCCCCGCGAAGTATGCCCTCGGAGTACTCGCTGCCTGGATTGAGGCATATGGTTCTGCCGATCTTCGCGACGCCGCGTGACTCGTGAATGTGGCCATGAAGTCCTAGGAGCGGCTGGTGTTTCTCGATCGCCGAACGCACGGACGTGCTCCCAGCAGATATCTGTTGAGGCCCCGACGAGGTCATGATAGGTTTCAAGTCCTTGTCCAACGCCGTCGTAGCATCGATTCCGGAATCGAAGGAGGGAACATGCATGTTGAATATGCAGTTCTTCATATCCTTCACCTGCGATGCCATCTCATCGATCATTGCCATCAACCTATCCTCGGTTACATCTCTCGGACATTTCCAAGGTGTCATGTTTGCATATCCAAGTGAGACCATTTCGTGGTGTGAGTCGACGTCGACGACGCGCTTGTCGGGGTTGATCACGTACGTCGAACTATCCAACAACCTGATAGCTTCCTCTCGGTCATCGTTCCCAGGCATGACAAAGCATTGAGCGTCCGTTCCAGCCAATCGTTCCGATGCGAGGTCCAACCAACTCTGGAGTCTCTGAATCATGAGCTCTGTGAACAAGCGATCAAGCCGTGATGGATCGACTGCGAGTGCCTCCGTCTCGCCAGAGTCTGCGACATAGTAATAGTAGCCCACGTCAGCGATGCTCCTTTCTAGTGCGGAGAGTTCCTCTTGACCTTTCGCGGTTTGTGGGAGCCCAAGCATGTTGGCCGAGTACGAGTCGCCGTCTCGGACAATCGGCACTATCGCCTTCCCGGTGATGTCGCCCCCAAGTATCAGGACCTGAACCTTGTAGAACTTTGCAGCGTTCAGGAACTTCTGAAAACAGACTTGCGAACCATGAATATCAGAGCAAAAGAAGAGACGCGTGGTCAAAGCTAACCCCCTCGGCAGACAAGAAAAAGAAGGATGTTAAGGGTTGCTAGGCCGGAGGGATCTCTCTGAACAACATTCCCAGATCGATGCCCTGTCTTCTACGTACCAGATACGACACAGCGTAGATGGCAAATCCCACAACCCAAACGCCGACGAAGAGTACCACGGACAGTGGCGCCCAGAAACCAATCTCAGGGTAGCCCAAGTAGAAGTAGAGAAAGACGCCAAGGAAGACAAGGGCGATGAGGCTCAGGATGCTGACAAGCGGGACGCCACCGACCTTCTGAGCGGACGGCGACTTGTCATAGATGTCTTTACGCCTGTAGGGAAAGACAAGCCCTGCGATCATCACAGTGACCATGGAGAACAACGTTCCGGCTATGCTTCCAAACAGCATGTAGTAGAGAGCTTGATTGTAGACGAGAACTGCTCCCAAAATTGTCGCGACCACTATTACTATGACACTCGCAACCACCGGTGTTCTCGTGCGTGGATGCACGTACGCGATTTGAGAGGGGACAACTCGATCAAATGACCACGCGAACATACACCGCGTCGCTACTAGGGTGCAGCCGATGCACCAGATCACGCCGATCGGTAGAAAAGATATGCCAAATATCAGGGCAATCCAAGCGTTGTTGGAGACTATCGCGCCAAGCAAGTTGTAGTAAGGCGCCGTCAGGAACGGATATTTCGCAGGGTCTGCATAGAGAATGTAATTCACTGCCCCTAGATAGTCTTGGCCCACGCTGTACACAACAAGGAAGCCCACTATCGCAATTGACAGGCCCGAGAATACGGTTGACCCGAGCATTGCTTTCATCTGGGTCCGTACGCTGCCTGCGTTCTTTACCTCCCCTCCTATGAAGGTGGAGAACATTCCGTAGAGAGTCGCCATGCACGCCATTGCAGCGATTCCAAGAGTCGGAATGAGCCAGTCTCCGCCGCCTCCTCCTGGAACGAATCCGGCGTTCTTTGCAGCATCTATTACATTCATGTAAGCGTTCTGTCCCATGACCGCATCATATTTCGCTATGAAATCTGGGTTCGAGGTGCTGCCAAAGAATCCAATAGCCACTATCAACCCGAGGACGCTGACCGCGAAGCCCACCAGTTGAGTTCGCGTGCACCACTTGATGCCTGCGGCAGCGACCAGTCCAGCTGCGATGATTGTGACAACCGTCGCAGCAGCGATTGTGTTCAGATCAAGCGAGAGCGCAGTTCCGACGGCCAACAGCGCTGCGTTTCCGGTTACGGCCGCAAGTCCGTAGCACGCAATCCCGATCATGTACACTAGAAGCAGGGCGTCGGATGCAACCCAGAAAATGTTCAGTAGTGCCCAGTTGAAGCTGCCAGCGAATCCGATGGAAGGATGCAGGATCCTGCTCACGTATGTATAGTCTCCACCTGACCGCGGCATGGCGGCCGTGAGCATCGCATACACGCTGGCGGTGAACATCGCGCCGACAGTGCTAATCAGCACAGCCAGTCCGATGTTCCCGCTCGGAAAGATGCTTGCACCCATACCGTACACGATCGCTCCGATGGGCCCAACCCCCATCATGAAGAAACCCAACGTGAAGGCATCAAATGTTGTAACTGACCGCGCCAAGCCACTGGTCGATCGTACGAATAGCGCCTTTTGGCTCATGGACAGGACCTATGGCCCCGGGGTTATGCAGGACTTTTGGATTTAAGACTTTGCAGCGTCTTCGAGATTTTTGCCCGGCGATCGTGTTTGGACCTCGTCTCGAACGAGCCGGCCAATACTGCACGACGACTCGAAACGGGGCCCAAGGCTCGCGCAATCGGCAGTTAATAAACAGCCATCAACTAGTATTGCCGCGCGGATGAAGACTTGCCCCAAAAGCAGGACGTATTGGAAAGACTTCGTAGCAGCGTCATTAACGGGGATGAGGGGGCCGTAAGGCTAGCGACTCATGAAGCGATCGACAGCAGTATCGATCCCATAGAGATCGTTGAGAAAGGGCTCATCCCGGGAATGGCAGAGGTTGGTGCCAAGTTCGAGAGAATGGAGGCCTACCTGACAGATATGATGATGTCAGCCGACGCAATGAAGGCTGGAATGAGTATCGTACTTGCCAAGATACCCGGAGAGAAGATACGCAGACAGGGAACAGTCGTCCTTGGGACCGTGAAGGGCGACATACACGAGATAGGAAAGAACATCCTGAGCGCCCTACTGACAGCCGCGGGATTTGACGTTCTTGACGTGGGTTGCGATGTGCCGGCTTCGGCTTTCGTTGAGAAAGCCGAGGAAGTTGGCGCTATCATCATTGGGGCTTCAGCCCTCATGACAACAACTCTTCCGGGGCAGAAAGATATAGTGGACTACCTCAACTCGACCGGGAAAAGAGGCAAGTACTCTCTACTTGTTGGCGGGGGACCAACAACTCCACAGTGGGCCAAAGAAATCGGGGCGGAAGGATATGCCGAAACTGCGACAGACGGGGTCAAGCTTGCGCTGAGAGAACTTGAGAAAGAGAGGAGGAAGTGAACCACTTGAGAGATAGCGTGCCTGCTACAGACGCCCGTGTTCGAGGAAGGCATAAGGCTAGACGCCCGTCGCCCGAAATGAGGATCTGAAACATGATCACGTATCTAGACGTCATTAGAGGAATTCACACCGGAAGGATCTGCTCAGAAAGGGACTTTGATCTGAAGACCTTCGCGCCTAAACTGAGGGAACTGCTGAAAGCGCACGATATCAAGTATGATCCGGAGAATCCTGTTCCAGCCGATGATGGGTTGGCTGATGATCTTTGGAAGGCGGCTAAGGATTTCTACTGTGATGTTGGAACTTACTGTCTTGACACAGAGCGCATAGTGCAGTTCGACGAGAACGAGATAGCTCAGACTCTGAAGACAGCTCCACGCGAATTCACGTTTGGAGAGGGAAAACAGAGAAAACTGCTAACTCAGAGACGACCTGAAGATAGGACCCCGCCTTGGTGCTTTCTAGGAGCCGGAGGAGCAGCCGTTTCATCCGAGGAGAACCTCCTAAGATTGGTGCAAGGGTATGCATCGATCCCCGTGATCAATTCATTGACTTCACCCGCCCTAACCACTGTGGACGGCATGAGAATCGTCGGAGGCTCTCCCCTGGAGATATATGGAGCGATCAGGGCGGTAGGACTCGCAAGGCAAGCGCTCAGTCGTGCTGGGAAACCTGGACTACCCATAATGAACTGTATTTCAACGGCCTCCTCCGCTATTGCGACAATCGCTGCTAGTCAACCGCAATTCGGGTTGAGACCATCGGACGGTTGGTTATGTGGAACACTTGCTGAGATGAAGGTAGACTACGGCGTGTTATCCAAGGGTGCGTACCTACTCAGCTGGGGTGCGAACGTCTGCTCGGAGACTGCACCAGTGCTAGGCGGCTACGCCGGCGGGCCCGAAGGCACCGCCTTGGTTAATGCGGCTTACAGTATACTAGGCACGGTCATCCAGAAAGCTTCCTACCAGCTGTCCTTCCCGATACACTCCAACTTTCAATGCAATACGGCCAGGAATACGTTATGGGCCATTAGCCTGAGTGGTCAAGGAATAGCTAGAAACGCAAGTCTGCCGGTCTTCATGCTAGGGTACATGGCTTCTGGTCCGATGACAGAAATGGTCCTTTACGAGACGGCTGCATGGGTAATTGCAGCTGTAGCTTCAGGAACTCACATAGAGGCCGAGGGTGTCTGCAAAGCCACCCATGTGGATCATTTCACTCCAATGGAACCCGGGTTTGCTGCTGAGGTGGCATACGCAGCTACGGGCATAAAGAGAAGCTTCGCGAATGAGCTGGTGAAGACACTATTGTCAAAATATGAAGACAAGATCAAAGATGCTCCCATCGGTAAGAGATTCGGGGAATGCTACGATATGACGACAGGTAAACCATCGGAAGACTACCTTCGACTATACTCCAAGATAAAGAAAGAACTAGAGGACATGGGCCTGGAATTCAAGTACTGAGCGCCGAGCGTTTCCTCCATTTCTTTCGCTGGCATCGTGTGTATTGGTGGGTCGCGGGGGCTCAAAGGTAACGTGATTAGGATTCAACCTCCCTTGGTCATAACTCGCGAACAGCTAGATGCCGCCGCGGATGCGCTGGAGCACAGTCTTAAATCGGCCTTCTGCTGAGCAACAATACACAACGGTCTCGGTCATGAGAAAGATAAAAAGGCCAATTGACCAAACGGACTTGTCAATAGTCAGATTCCTTCAGAACGATTGCCAGGTTCCTCTTGATATTCTGGCGAAGAAGCTGAAAGTTCCCAAATCCACCCTGCACTACAGAATCAAACGGCTCGAAAAAGACGGAGTGATCGATGGATACTATGCCAAGGTCAACGCTCTCGAACTTGGCTACGACTATGTGGCAATTGTACTCGTAAGAGC
>Ga0315274_10008710_pt1 | contig 14701 bp, 13 predicted proteins | sample YL17G02_20_MG_FD_203700 | JGI IMG/M metagenome (GOLD analysis project Ga0315274, IMG submission 203700) | Sediment microbial communities from Yellowstone Lake, YNP, Wyoming, USA - YL17G02_20 | ecosystem: Environmental > Aquatic > Freshwater > Lake > Sediment | place: USA: Wyoming | collected... | reverse complement strand
GCCTTCCCATCCTCAAGTTAACGGGATTGAGCCTCGTTCCGAGGACAATGAAAAGATCGGATGTATTGAGAAAGCCCATGTCGAAACTGTAGGAAGGCGCACCCATAACCAGAGGCTTTCCTTCAGGAACTGCTCCCCTACCTCCAATACCGGTGAATACGGGAATACCGGTGAGCTGGATAAATTCCCACAGTTCTTTTTCCGCTCCGCTCCTCATTACACCGCTGCCTGCAAATATAACCGGTTCTTTCGATGCTTGAATGAACCCCAGAGCCTTTCTGACTTGTGAGATTGAGGGCCTATAGGGTTTTTCCTGGAGATGGACATCTTTCATGGGGGCCGACTGACCCATGAGATTCATGGGAAAATTGAGATAGACGGGGCCAGGTCTTCCACGGGAAGCACTGCTCAAGGCTTCTGCTACCGCCTTCTGCACGTCCTCCACCTTTTCGGGGTGGATGATCTTTTTCGTGACGGGGCCCAGCATGGTAAAAGAGTCAACCTCATGAAAGTCTTCCTTACCAAGATTCTCCTTCGGGTTGTCAACGGTGATCACGACGATTGGGATTGACTGGTAATAGCACTCAGCAACTGCGGAGATAAGGTTGGTGACCCCCGGTCCATTCATGACCATGCAGACACCGGTACGATTCGTGACAAGTGCATAGCCGGCAGCCGCAAAGCAGGCTGCCTGCTCATGTCTCAAGAGGATGGACTTTATCTTTTTTTGACGGGTAAGACTGCCGTAGAGGCTTGCAAGTGAGGCCCCCGGAAGATGAAAGAGATGCTCAACTCCCAGGTTTGATAAGGTTTGAATGACTAAATCAGGTGTTTTAACGTCCATATATACCTCATTTCAATTGTTCGCTATCGGTTAGGGAATCCTGCCTTCCTTGCTTCATTTTCTATGTTATCCATTTGATTAACTATCAGCATCAGCTTTTTCATCACATCCGGCCTCTCTTCCTGAATGACGGGGAAAAGCTCTCCAAAGGTATTTCCAATGGTGGTGAACATTTTGTAGAAGTTCATCGTTGAAACAAGCGGCTCTTTGATTAAGCCAACCAGATAGTCGAGGTCATCGGCAGTGAGAAATTCCTGGAGTTCGATCGGTTTAATTTCGTCCTGCCCATAGGGTTCATAGAACTTCTTTTCCCACCACTCCAGGTAACTTTCAATGCCTTCTCTGTTGATTTTCCCGTCGAGGAGGGCTAAGGTCACCGCACTGGCGGCCTTCCACCCTGTTAAGATGGCAAAAGAGTTGCTGAACTCCATCATCCAGCCTACATCCCCTGCGAAGAGCACGTTCTCTTTGAATGGCTCCTTGATGCAGGAGAGCATGTTGATTACACAGGCACATTCCCCGGTCTTCTTTGCTCCTTCAAACCAGGGAGAGTATACCGTATCTTCATAGACTAACCTGGTAAGATTTGCCTCGAGGTTATTTTGGGGATTGTAGGTAGAGGCTCCAAGGTGGTAGAAGCCCTTATGACAGGTATTGGTTATAAAAAAACTCCCGTAAGAAGTGAAAATAAAGGCGAGCCCTCCAACCTCAGGAATTTCAATTCCTTCAAGATTCCATACCCGATCCACAAGAGTACCGATAAATTTCCTCTCCTTGTTCATACCCATCAGGCGTGCGATGCGTGAGTTCACCCCGTCAGCTGCAATCACGAAAGATCCCTCATACGGTTCCCCATTCCCTGTCACTACTACCGCATTCTCTTTCTTCTCAATCCCGCTCACATTCGTTCCCGGGAAAATGTCCACACCGGCCGACTCTACATCCTCAAGGAGACCTTTTAACATCCTCTCTTTATCAAGAGCAACCCCTGTACGATTCTTCTCCGGATCCTTTTTCAGTTGTTCATGATCGCCGAAGGTAAACGTTTTGCCGCCGGGGGAGCAAAATCGAAATCCGTACATATCCTGATAGGGGCCGTCATACTTGATAGAAAATCCACTGACAGGGAAACCAATTCGTTTTGCCTCAGGGCTGAAGGTAAGAATCTCTCCAGCGATATACTCATTAATAGGTGATAAGCCTCCTCCGTCTATTCTTCTCACCTTAGCAATATCAGTTTTCCTCTCCAAGAGGGCTGTTTGAATTCCATTCTCCCCAGCTGCCTTGGCAGCCATCAGCCCGGCAGGTCCACCTCCCACAATTACCAGATCATATTTTTTTGCCATAGCCACTCTCTAGAATTATGATGAAGTTCTTAAACGGCAAAAATCCTAACAGAAAAAAAATATTTTGTAAATTCAACTAGCTATGTCTGTTAAGAGCATAACCATATTTTCCGGAGATCTCTTCCGTTTTTCTTGACACAAAAGTACCTTTTATCTATAGTTGCCTCATAGTAAGCTGGTTCACCATCAAACATCAATAATCACAAGGGTATCGAGTTCATGTGACAAAAAGGAGCCGGATATGGACGCCTTGGCACGACTTGAAGATATTCACCGTATTGCATTGGAGAAATTGCAAAAACGGTTCCCTCTGACTGCTGTAAGCCTGAAGCATCCCATGCCTGAACGACCCTTGAGAGCACTTGGCTTGATTAAACTTGATGGGAAGGCCTTCAGTTCGAATGAGTTTTCGCGCGTGGTGCTTATGAACATAGCTATTGCCTTTGTCAGCGGTGTCCGAACAATCTTTTTGTGCCCACGGGTTGAACTGGACCTCCCGGTTTTTTCTTCGGAAGTAATTCTGACTGGTAACAGCCGTACGTTTTTTCTCGATGTTCAGCGGCGGGGCGGCTACGACCGCCATGATGATACCGAGCTCTATAACAGGCTTATCGCGATAAAAGATCGCTATGGCACTTTGCTTGCGAATGCCAAGGCGCATGGAGGCGAAATTGCAAAAACGTTCTCAAAAGCTGCATGCTATGTGAAAACCACAAAAGATCAGGATGAACAGGCAATTCACCTTTTCCATGAGTATCTGGATGTTTTTCTTGAGATGGTACACCAGTCGCAACCGCTAACCGGCGAGGCCCTGGAACGAGCACGCCGTGATTACGACGCATATGCAAATACCCTGATTGATCATGACCCCGCAGCTCAAGTTTTTAAAGTGCTTTTCGGGAAAAAAGGCGGCGTGGAACGTACCCTGGATCTTTTTTTTGCGTGTTAAAGCGGGCATACATGAGAACGATTTCACTGCCTCAATTGCCCTGGCATGGGACGAAGGAATTGAAGCTCCCCATCCCTGATACCTGGCAGGTTGAGTTTTATCATATGGCCGGCTGGAACCGCCCAGCTCTGAAGCCTGCAGAAATCAAAGCAGCTATCACACATCCCATCGGCATTGCCCCTATCAGGGAATTGGCCAGAGGGAAAAAAGAGGTGGCCATCATCTTTGATGACATGACCCGTGTCACAAGAGTATCTGAGATAGTACCCTTTGTTCTGGAAGAGCTGGCTGAGGCCGGTATACCAGATAATAAGATCCGCTTTATTTGTGCCCTGGGCTGTCATGGGGCTTACAACCGGTTGGATTTCAGCAAGAAGTTGGGTGAAGAGATATTGGCCAGATTTCCCGTTTACAACCACAACCCTTTTGCTCATTGCACGTATGTGGGTACTACGCATACCTTTGGAACCAAGGTGTATATTAATGAAGAAGTGATAAAATGCGACCTTAAGATTGCCATTGGACTGGTCACTCCCCATCCGGCGAGCGGGTTTGGTGGCGGTGGAAAAATTATTCTGCCGGGGGTAGCCTCTTTTGAGGCTATTGAACATAACCACCGGGCGACGGTGGAATACATGATGAAACACCAAGATAATTCGATTGTCGGCATGGGAATCTTTGATGATAATCCCATGCGGTTTGATATTGAAGAGGCCGCCACCTTATCTGGTCTTGATCTGCTGATAAACTGCATCGTCAATCTGTGGGGAGAGACGGTTTCTATCTCTACCGGTGCACTGACACCAGCGTATGCCGCTGCAGTTCGTGAAGCCAAGTCTCATTATCTTACCCCTGGGTCTCAAGGGGAGAGCATTGTTATAGCCAATACCTTTGCGAAAGCCAACGAAGCAATTGCAGTTGGTTTAGGCACAGCCTTTAGAGCTACCCCACCTCAAGGTGGTGATGTTATCCTTATCGCTAATGCCCCTGATGGTCAGGTTACTCATTATCTGATGGGAACTTTTGGCAGAAAGACTGCTGGAGGGATGAGTTTTCGGGCAAGAGTTCCTCAGAACGTCAACCGGGTATGTATTTTTTCAGAATACCCGGATGTAACAGGACGGGACTATATCGAGGAATCGGACAAGGTCTTCTTTACGAACACATGGGATAAGGTTCTTGAGACTTGTACCTATTCAGGCGCTTGTGGCGCTCAGGTGGCGGTATATCCTAATGCGGATATTCAATACAATCGATAGGGAAGCCCCCTCTTAAACCAATCAATTCTTCCTTGCCTTGGAGATCAAGACTTTTCAATCTTTGTCACAAATCCTGGCTTGAAGATCGCCACTAAACCGGGAACCAAGAGTAAAGCACCGAGCATGTTCAAAAAGAGAAGGACTGCCAGCAGAGCGCCCATCTGTGCCTGAAACTTGAGACTGGAGAATATCCAGAATATAAGGCCAACCGTCAGGGTGGTGGCAATCATCACGATTGACCTGCCATTGCTCTTGATTGCATTAACGATAGCCTCGTTTATATCATCTGTCAGCTTTTTTTCCTCCACTAAACGGGAAAGAAAATATATGCCATAGTCAACCCCCAGCCCTACACCTATGGAAGAGACCGGATAGGTGCTGACCGTGAGTCCAACCTGGTAAATCCCCATCAGGGCAAAGGCTACGAGGTTGGAGATACAGAGGGGGATGGTCAAAATCAACCCGGCTGCAATGGAACGGTATTGAATCATCACACAGAGGAAGACACCACCCAATGCAAAAATCAGATTCCACATCTGAGATTGATCTATTACCTCATTCACTGCTGCCTGCACCCCGATCGCACCTCCTGCAAGACGGTAGTGGACATTCTTCACCTTTTTCTCAAGATCAGAATAGGTGTTGACGTACTCTTTAATCTTTTCCATCACCAGTTTTATGGTTTCGCCGGTCTTGTCACGGCAGAAGATAACGATGTTGGTGTACCGGTCATTGGTATCAATGAATTTATCCACATCCCCTGGCTCCCAATCATATATTACAGTGAAATAATTGTATCCAATCTCAGTATCTGTTATAGGGAAAAAGTACCAGTTCGGGTTGCCCTCCTTCGTAACATACTGCATTGCAGGGAAGGTACTAACAATCGATTGGGTAAACATCACCCTCCCTGTTTCTATAAAGGCATCTCTAACAAATCTCTGGAATTTGTAAATTTCTCTTAAGACATTTGCATTGTCTATTGCCTGTCTATTATCACCTTCAATGAGGATATAGAGAGGGCAGAGCACCGGCATGGCAAAGCTTATGCGTAAGGAATCGATATTGTACCTATGGAAGGGCCAGAGCAGGGTTGAACCGGGTATCATGTCCCCCACCTGCAATCTCTCGGCATACACGGCTCCCCAGATGGTAACCAATATGCTGACAGCGAGTACCACCCATTTCCCCCTTCCTACTAACCATCTCGCCAGATGGGGAAGACCCCTGCCCAGGAACGAAGCCTTCTCTTTCTTCTTTTCTATCTCTTGCAACTGTGAGGCAAGCCTCTTGGATTCAGGAAAGTAGGAGAGGAGAAGAGGGGTGAGGATCAAGGCGATGATAACGGAAACAATTGACCAGAAGGCACAGGAAATCGAAATCTTCTGGAGAATGGGGATAGGGGCAACGGCAACCAGGGCAATACCCAGGCAATCGGTGATAATGGAGGTCAAACCGGGGATGAACATGGATGAGATAATAATCTGGGATGAGGCTCTAACAGGCTGCTGAAAAACGTTAATCTGCGGCGTTCCCCTCGTCCTTCGTCGTTGCGACGTACGTCCAAGTACGCCTCACTCCTCAGGATTTCGGGCGCCTTGCATCTGAGCATTTTTGATCAGCCTTACAAAAGTGGCCTTTTCAGCACCCTGCTAATGCTTCTACCCGAACCGTATTCCTCGAGGAAGCGAGCACAGAGCTGCATGGAGTGCCGGGCATTCATGAGAGAGATCAGGAAGGGCAAAACAAGAACAAGAGGATCAAGATTATATCCCATGAGGGACATGAATCCCAGTCCCCAGATACCGCTGATGCCGGCTGTGAAAATGGGGATGATCACCCCTCTCTTGGACTTGAAGTACAGGTAGAGGATAAGCAGGATGATAAGAATGGTGCCAATCAGGATGAGATTAACCCTTTGTATACTCTCCCTCACGTACCCAAGATGCATGGGCTCTCCGGCTATGGCTACGATGTTGTTTTTGTTCTCAGCCTCTTTCCGGATGCGCTGGAGTTCTTTGAAGACCACCTTGTAGTCAATAGCTTCTTCAAAAAAGTCGGCGGTGATCATCGCCTTTTTGCTGTCGAAAGAGACAAATGGTCCATAACACATCTCATTCCCATAGATAGAGAGTCTGAATGCGTTCATCTCCTCTTCAGTCTGGGGGATATTTATCATTACCGGGACGATCTTGAACCCTGTGCGTCCATCACGGTGTTCTTCATCTTTCGCACAGCAATGGAAAGTATCTTAAACCTGTCAACTGCCGGGACTTTATAGAGCTCATCAGTGATATAGTTTATCTTTTCAAGCGTCACCTTGTTGAAGATGTCACCCTTCTTTACCTGCACAATGATGGTTATTTGATTTGCGCCGCCAAAGAGGCTGCGAAACTTATTGTGAACCTTGATGTATTCGTGGCCCTGAGGCAGGAGGTCATCAAAGATAGTGATAACTTTAAGGTGAGCAACTTCGTAGCCAAAGAAGAGGGTGATGAATAGCATGATACCCAGGAGTAAATTTCTCCTCCGTATGCAAAATTCAGCAAATCTCTCCATCTCCAGCTCCTTTAAAATTTGATAAATCGTGAATGAGCTTCTGAATGAGAACCTTCTATGAAATTGCTTCCCCCTTATACGCTCTTCTTAGATTATCAACGGTTCATAACAAGGATAGCTGCCACAGATATATAGTCGTACATCATAGAGATCTGCGTTTTAAAAACACCAGAATCCGTTGAAGACGGCTTTTAGCATATTAAGTGGTGAATAACAACAAAAAATATCAAGGAAATAGTAGGGATAAGGACGATGGCACTGTAACCAAACAGTAACCTGCATAACCTAAAATAAAGGACCTCCAAAGCAATTAAATTAGAAAAAAAGGAAGTTATAGAAAATGACGGGTATAAGGATTATTTCTACTTATAGAAAAAATCTTGATTTTATCTAATATTTATAGCTCATTACATATCGGCAAGGCTTATTAAGAGCAGGTTCGTATTCACCAACCCAGCTCAGTTTCGGATTAAGCGTTTCAATCATTTTTGTTGCCATAGTAACAAATGCCTTCCCACAAAACTCACCAGCATCAGCCCCAATAAGCGCACAAGCATCTTTTACTGGACACTTCTCGATTTTAGTTACAATCCTTTCAGGAGTTTCTTCTAAAATCTCCCAAAAAACCCCATTTTCCTTGTCATAAGCTATAATAACATCTTGAGCTTCCTTTACACTAAGATCAGTTCTTTTACCTAACCCCAATTCCTCTCTTCTTTTCTCAAGCACAGGGGGTACAAGATCCATGGCCCATTCTTTGATTATATCCCTAGTTATTTCCATACCAAACTTCTCTGCAATTATTTTTGCAAATGAAAATGAAGCTACATACATCGTTACAATATCTTCATACTTCATCATAATCTCCTGGTATAATCCTCACCTAGTAGTTTAAGTGAGGAAGGTTAAAGTTTATAATAGCTCCAACGTCTTTAAGCAGGAAAGACAGTTTAGCTTTCCTCCTTATGGGTCTTTCTTTGAGAGGCACCATTTTCAAAAGACTACTGTTTCCTGCCAGTCTGACTGGGAATATTCATTAAGGATGCTATGGCTTCTGGTTGAAACCAGAGGACCATTTATTTCCCAGGCTATATTTAGTCAGAACATGGCAAGGAGCCTGCTTAAAATCTTTTGCGAAAGGAATTTTCATGTATGGTTTACCTTGGTATTGATGTTTCCAAAAAGACGGCCCGTTACCTCATCCTTGATGAGTCAGGTAATAAGCTGAAGCCGTTCACGCTTAACAATGACAAAGAGGCGTTAGAAAGCCTCCCTGAACGCTTTACATCACTGTCCATCAGTGTGGATAACCTCCTCATCGGCATTGAAGCAACCGGTAGCTTCTGGGAAAACATCTACTCTTTTCTCAGAGACAAGGGTTTTCACATCGTCCTTCTGAACCCATATCACACCAACAAGTTTAGAGAAGCCCTCACCAAGAAAGCCAAAACCGACGATATCGATGCCCTCATTATCGCTCAACTCCTGAGAACTGGAGAGTATGTCCAAAGCCAGGTGGCTGAAGAAAATATCCAAGCTTTACGAGAGCTCACAAACCTGAGATATGAGTTTGTGAAAGAGCGAAAAAATCTTCAGAGACAGGTTTATTCTCTCTTGAGCACCATTGTCCCAGAGTATGAAAAGACAGTGATTGCCAAACCCTTTTCTCAGGCATCCATGGCTATCCTTAAGAAGTTCCCCACTGCCAAGCACCTATCAGAGGCTAAGACAAAGCATATAGAGAAGATCGTTCGCTCAATTGTCGGAAACAACTTCACCGTTAAAGGGATACAGGAGCTTATCAAGATAGACAGAAACTCCATCTACTCGGGAAGGGCCAAGGATGCACGGGCTACCAAATTGAGAATGCTTCTTGAACACATCTAAAAAGCTTTCAACATCCATTGAGGAACTGGAGGAGGAGATGAGAGAAATCCTTTCCCCTTCTGAAAAAAATGGGAGCTTCCCTCCTGAAAATCTCCTCTCCATTAAAGGAGTTGGTGAAAAGACCCTTGCTGCCTTGCTTAGCTATCTTGGCTCTGACGGTTCTCATTTCCCTGATTCTAAATCAGTAGTTGGCTATGTTGGCTTTTATCCTAAGATCTATGAATCAGGTCAGACCAGAAGAGACAATAGAATTTCTCAAAGAGGGCCAAAGGTTCTCAGGTGGGCCCTCTATATGGCTGCCGTTGCCTCTCTTAGACATAACCAAGAGATGAGAACCCTTTTCCATAAGAAATTATCTCAGGGTAAAACTGAGAAACAGGCCCTCATCTGCGTGGGTAAAAAGCTACTCCAGGTAGCGCTCAGCCTGCTTAAATCCGGGGAAACGTATAACCCGGCGAGGGTCTTTGTCTCAGACTAAATTTTCAAAGAACGATCTTTAACAACTAAATTTTTACTTTGACACCTTTATAGGATGTTTTTACATTAATCATTAATATCTATAACATATCACGCAATTATAATACACACATCTTGAGTCTATTCGATCAGCTCCAGGTATAACTCGGCCGTCAACTGAGCGAACCCTATCTTGAGAAGGAAATCCGGTGCGCGGCCTTTGATAAAGCTTTTCTCCGGACGTAATTCCAATGTCGAGAATGGCCCTCCTCCAATGGTCTCTTCATAGGTTTTAATTGACTTGGAAAGATTGTGAACTACACAACCAACTTGGCTATTTCCCCTAAATGTAAGGCTTTTTTAAATTCATCTTTATCCATCGAAGCAGTACATACTTATACAAGTTGTGTGTGGGAGAAAGCTCTTGCAATCACCCTTCATTGCATTTGATAAAACTCGCTTTATGATGGGATAAGCTTATCTATGATTCTTTTCTTTTCATCAGTTCTCTCCAGTTATAGGGGGTGATAACATACAACCCCTCAAATCCCACTTTGCGACTGTGACTGATGGTGATTTTGGAACCCTTGCTAATATATATAACATCACCCTTTTTCACAGTATACTTGTTTCCTGTTTCATCTGAAAAAGTGGCTGTACCTTTAATGACATAATCAACTTCTTCAAAGGGCATGTCCACTTTCAAATCAGGTGTTCCTGGGAGTGCTTTATAATAACCAATGGACAGGTTCTCACTTGTGGGAAACGTTATCCATTCTTTTTGAACTATGCCTGGTGCGAAATCTTCCTTTGGGGTTACCAATTCTTTACCTTTCACCAATGTAACTGGCATCTTTCACCCTCCTCCTCTTTTATGTATTTTTGACTTGTTGTTTCTTAAGTTTGAAACCATCATGAGGAACCTCTGTTCACCGGAGACCTATTTCCTTAATATCAAGGAGAATTTTTATCAATAGGGCTCGCACCAAAAAGTTGCCTCAACTTATTAATCCCAGCAGCCACCTGATCCGGGAAGGCCCTGAATTCCTCTTCTGTAAAAACCTGTCTGCCCGGGCTACATACACTGTTGGGGTCAAATATCTTTCTCAACTTTCTAAATAAAAGGTGTGCATTTGGACCTTGTTCAGGGAAAAACGAGGTCAAAGGTTCTGCGGAAGATCCAAGACCCACTGGTTGAGATTTCCTCTCACAGATATTTCTAATAATACCATATATGGTTATGGTAGCACACTTCTTAAGTGAGAGAGGATCTATGGGGTCTGGGTAGATATCTGTCTCAGAAATGGTATAGCGTCCAGACGGCTCAATACCGTAAATGAACGGGGTGTCTTCGGCACCACCCCGATCTGTAATATGGGTTTCTCCAAACATCTGGAGGGCTTCCCGCCAGAGAGTGCTGTGATATTTTGCCACTTCTGGCGGACCCGAAGAAAAGACTGTGCCAAGATACGATCTTCGGTTCATCCGATATCCACACACATGCCTGATACAATCCAAGTTCCAAGGAGCCAATGCCTCAAGTACCTCTGGTTTATGATCCTTCGAAAGAAACATCCCGTTACATTCTCTGACAATCTCTCTTAATACCTTCTCTTCATATTCAATTTGTTTATCTGAGGTAATCCCAGCAATGATGACATATAGATTCCAGGGTGGGAAAAATTTCTCTTTCACCCTCTTCTCAGTCATTTCCTGGGTCTGAGAACAGTAGTAGGCAGAGTAGACTCCCGAGGCGTTTAACCCTATTCCTATTTCAGAATGGGCAATCTCCCTATATGCTTTTATCTCAGTATCAAAATCAGGAAACTCTATCCAGTAAAGACTGTGCTTGCGGGGAGGAGGAGCTGTGTCGAACTTTGGTTCATAATACTGGGGAATGGAGGGACGACCTGCTGGTGGTTCTGGCAACTCTGGACCCCCTACCCAGGTGTGAAGTTTTACCGTTATCTCAGTAATAATCCCAGTGGTCCCAAAACTCCCCCTTATCAATCCCAAGAGGTCAGGACCAGGTCCATAATCCCAGAAAGCCTTAATACCAGATACGGCTGGAGAACCTGTTTTTAAAATCTCACCTGTCGGTAATACCACTTTAAGATTCACAATGTTTCTATCAAGGAGCCCATACTTTTTACTGGTCTGCCAAACCCCTGCAAAGGAAACTTGCGAAGAAAGTTTAGCAATAGTTGTCGCAAGAGGAGTTCCCCCATTCCACAATCCCACCTTGGCCGTTTCAGCTAAGAGTTGTCCATAGTCTGCATAAGCTTCAAGTGTTGCTGTCATGTTCTCTTCATCAACAGTGAGTACCCTATTCATCCTGCTTAAATGGATACAGATCGTCGGAGCAGGGCTGGTAGGAGTACAAAAGCCCTGCCCATTGGTGAAAGGAACAAAAGGAACTCTATGCCTATTGGCAACCTTTACAATTGCCTGAACCTCCTCTGTACTGGCTGGTAAAATGATACAAGCAGGTATATCGGATGGATCTCTCATATGCTTCTTCAAAAAGCTATTTACATCACCTGTTAACTTGCTATACGTTTCCACTATTGCCCGATCCTGAGAAATCCATTCCTTCCCAACGATGTTTTCTAGATCTCGATAAACTTCAGGTGCCAGTCTGTTAGAAATCACCTTCCTCTTTTCCATACCAGTTCTACTCATTTGGCTTAGCTTAGGATTCAGGAGTCTCTCCATGAAATATAAATTTGTAATGCTTCTTCCTAATATAATTAATACCTTTGGGTTCCTCCTTTGTCAAGAGAATTAAGTGAGGTTTCTGAAAAAGTATTCTTCTTATTCCTTCTGCGACACTTCTGATCACATTTTAAAAAAAATTGGTGATACGGTAAGAAAACACATACGGTAAGAAAACACTTGGCATCCATTCTGGTGTATAATATTATATATCACCATGAAGGACACAGAACGTGAGAAGGGAAAGATACGAAGGGAGATTCAGGAATGCGGGGGGATGCTACAGGGGAGCTTGGTAACCATATACCGGAAGTGCGGCAAGAAGGGATGTAGGTGTGAACGGGGAGAGAAACATGGGCCGGCCTATTACCTTTCCTTCAAGGAAGGTGGGAAGTCACAGATGGTGTACATTCCTGCTTCCCGGTTAGAAGAGGTGAAGGAGGCGATGGGGGCATTTTCGAGGTACTGGGAGCTTGGGGTGAAGCTTTCGCGGTTGAACCTTGAGATCATGGGATTGAGGAGGAGAGATGCTGGGAGAAAAGAATAAACAGAGTAATTTTTTTGATCACTTTGTCTATGGTCACCACATACCAGAGGATCATGAGCTGGTAAGGATTAACCGGGAGGTGGACTTCTCCTTTGTGAAAGAGGAGACAAAAGATCTCTACGAGGAAGGCATGGGGAGGCCATCGTGGCCGCCGGAAGTTCTCTTCTGGATGCTCTTTCTTGAGTACTATGCCAATCTCTCAGACGTGCAGGTTTCTGAGCAATGTAGGTATAACCTGTTGTACCGGTGGTTTGCGGGGTTAGAGGTGGGGGATGAGACACCTGATGATACCACGCTGGTGGTCTTTCGGAAGCGGTTAGGGAGAGAGCGGATTGAGTAGTTATTCTCACGGGTGGTTGAACAGGCGAAGGGGAAAGGACTCCTAGTGGGTCGATATAAGATCTTCGATGCTACCCATGTGATTGCCGATGTAGCAATCCCATCAACGGTGGGGTTACTGAGGCATGACCGAAGGAAGGTACTGAAGGTTATCGGGAAGAGGTATCCGAAGAGCGCAGAGCAACTGGCTGAAGATTACGGGGAGGGAGACCTTAAGGGGAGGAGAGCAACAAAAGAGGAGTTAGTAAAGGAACTGGAGTTAACTCGGCAGTTCTTCTCCTTGGCGAAGGGGAAGTATACGAAGAAGGTGGACAAGGCAATCGAACGGATGGAGAAGATGCACTACGGGGGAGAGAAGATTGCCTCCCTGGTAGACCCAGATGCCCGGTTTGGGTACAAGGATGAGGATCACCCCTTTTGTGGGTATAAGGTGCACATTGCCTGTGATGAGAGTGAGCTGGTAACTTCCCTGGAGGTCCTCCCGGGCAATGAAAACGAGGGGGCAGAGAAGAACGTCCGCACGTTACTTAAGAAGGAACGGGCGTTGGAGACTAAGCATAAAGCAGTGGTGGCAGATGGCCTCTATGATAGTGCAGAGACCCGGAAGGCGATTCATGGAGAGGGGATGAATGCCTACATACCTTCCCGGCAGAAGAGGATCGGTCGGTTTCACTATGTAAAAGACGAAGATAAGGTCTCCTGTCCTGCCAGGCAAGCTTCGATAGGCAAGAGTCCTCACGAGCAAGGGTTTCTCTACTACTTCTCGGTTGCATCCTGTAGGGATTGTCCCTATCAGGAAGGCTGTCTCCCCTTAAATGGAGGGCGGGCACGGGTATTTGTCAGTGAGGATTATCAGCTGAAGCTTCTGGATGAAACAACGGAGCGGAAAGCGGCGTTAAAGAAGCGAGGGTTAGTTGAGCGTCGGTTGGGGGGGGGAAGAAGTGGCATGGTCTGAGTCGAGCCCGCTATCGAGGGAAATGGCGAGTAGCAATTCAAGCGCTCATGACCTTTTTGGTTATGAACGTGAAGCGGATGGTAAGACTTCTTTCCCAGAGAGAAGAAACGCCCCTAATGCTCCCTGTAATGGAGACAGGCTGATAGGAAACCTGGTTAAAAAGAACAAGGGAGGATGATTAAGGAACAAGAAATAAGACTTGAAGATCAGAAGGCTTGCTTTTAAGCCTGCTCGCAAGATTCACCTCTAACCCTAAAAAAGAGAACATCACCAGAAACGGCCACTTTTTCAGAGACCTGTAGGTAAGTGGAGTTTCCTGAGTTTTTCTTTTCAAAAACTCTTAAGTTATTGAAATAATTGAAAGACGACGAATGAAAGAGGTGGAACGGAGACTTTTTTGAAAACCGAGAGATTCCTGAGTAAGATAGCCTCCAAGGGATGAAGATGCTCATTAATTAAGGAGAAGGAGGAAAGGATGGGCTGGGAATCTAAGACTGTAGCGGTTTTAAAAGGACAGCTTTCAAAATTCTCAGGAATCATTTCGAAGGGATTCACGAAGCCAAAGCGAAGACTGATCAGGGAGATTCTCTACGGGATACAAGCCTCAAAGGATATAAAGCTTTCCAATATTTCCAGGACATTGAAAGAGGATCAGGCGTTGATAAAGGTAGAGGACAGGCTGTCACGGAACTTAGACGATGTAGATTTCACCGAAGGAATCAATGAAGAAATTGTGAGGCTTGCATCTTCCAAGGTAAGCGACGATATGGTCATCGCTATTGATCCTGGGGACATTCGGAAGAAGTATGGGAAGAAGATGGAGTACCTTGCAAAGATCTACGATG
>Ga0315274_10008709_pt1 | contig 14702 bp, 15 predicted proteins | sample YL17G02_20_MG_FD_203700 | JGI IMG/M metagenome (GOLD analysis project Ga0315274, IMG submission 203700) | Sediment microbial communities from Yellowstone Lake, YNP, Wyoming, USA - YL17G02_20 | ecosystem: Environmental > Aquatic > Freshwater > Lake > Sediment | place: USA: Wyoming | collected... | reverse complement strand
AGCCGGAGGCGATCAGTCCCCAGAACATGCGCTGGTAGCCGCACGTGACCGTCGCCGGCGCCAGGTCGTAGGCCGCCGCCGCCAGCACCGGCCGCGCCGCCGGGATCGCCGCCGCCGCCGCGGCCAAGAACTCGTGGCCGACGGGGACGAGTCCCAGCGCGGCCGGGATCTCGGGCGGCACGTAGAAGGTCAACGCCACCACGTTGTCAGGCCGCCCGCAGAGCTCCGTGACGTCGCGGTAGGCGGCCTCACACAGCCCGTACCAGGCGCGGCCGCCGCTTGCGGCGGCCGCGTCCCGCAGAAGGCGCAGTCGCTGAACCAGGGGCGTCTCCAACACGTACCATCACCTACCTCAGCGACTTCATCGCCGCCTCGAGCACGTCGCGCGCGTGGTCGCCCAGTGGCTCCCCGGCGCCGGCCGGGGCCCCGACCTTAACCACCGTCAGCCCCGCCGCTTCGAGCACCGCCGCCACGAAGGGCATCTCGTAGGCGGCCGCAACGCAGTTCGGGTCCGCCGCCAGGACCGCCAGCGACGCGCCGCGTTCACCGGCGAGGGCGCGCAGGGCCCGCGCCCGCCGGGGCGTGGCGGACGTCGCCGGGCAGTCGGCGGCCACGGTGCGCCGGGCGATGTTCACCAGCGTCCGCCGCAGCCCGGCGGGCCGGCGCCGGCGGGCGCCGCCGTCCGGCGGCGGGCCGGCCGGCAGCGCCCCGTTGCTGCTGAGCCGCTGGACGATGCAGGCATCCAGGGCCACCACGCGCCCGCCCGCCTCCTCGACCGCGCGGGCCAGGGCGGCGGCATCGCAGACCTGGGCGCTGAGCAGGACGCCGGGCTGGCGCGGCGCCGCCACCTCGCCCCGCGACGAGGCGACCAGCGCGGACACCCGGACCCGGTCCAGGACGGTGGCCACGGCCTCGCCGCCACCGCCGCCGCGCACGGCCTCCAGCGCCGCTGACGCCGCCCCTGCCGGCAGCACGGGCAACACCGTCGCCAGGCGGCTGTATGCCGCCGCGGCATGCTCCCAGGCCATCACCGCCGCCGCCAGGGCGGCCGCCGGCGGCCCATGCGGCCCCGGCCGCCCGGGCGCCTCCAGGAGGGCGCCAAGGAGCGTCTCGAGCTCCGCGGCCAGCCAGCGGATGGCCGCCGCATCCCGCCTGCGCGGCAGGGCGGCGGCGAAAACGGCCACGCCTTGCCCGCCGGCGGCCAGGGCATCGGCCAGGCGAGCCGCCGGGTGGCAGCACGAAGCCACGAGTGCCCCGGCCACGCCCGCGGCGCCGGCAAGCGAGCGGCACGACTCCCGCACCAGCCGGCACGAACCGGGCGCCAGCAGGGCGTTGAGGGCCTTCAACGTCGATGCGCCAGGCGCCGCGTCCGCGGCCCGGGGCGGCGCCGCGTCCGCAAGAAGCGGCAGGGGACGCGGCTCGAAGCCCGCCGCTTCGATCAACTCCACCGGGGCCCGGCCGCAGGTGTAGGCGAGGATCGGCCTGCCTTCCCCGTTCACAGCCCGTCACCCTCCCCAGATACCGGATCGTCCGTTCCGTGCGGCACGCGCGAGCCGTCGACCGCCTACCTGTAGCGCCCAGCTACACCACTTTCTGTAGGTATTGTATCTTTGTGGGACGGCACTTGTCAATAGCCCCCGCGGCGCACGGCCGGGCACGACGCCGGGCGGCGCGAAATCCGGAATCCGGGCCGGGACACGGCCATAGGCAGATGGTAGGGGCGGTGGGGGCGGTAGGGGCGGTGGGGGCGGTAGGGGTGGTGGAGGCGGTAGGGGCGGTGGGGGCGGTGGGGGCGGTGGAGGCACTCGACCGGGGGAGGGTGACATGCGGGCACATCCGGTAACGCCCTACGAGGTGACCGCGTTGTTCGTGGGATCGATGATCGGTGCTGGCTTCGCGTCGGGGCAGGAGGTGTGGCAGTTCTTCGCCCGGTTCGGGCCGCCGGGCGTGGCGGCGGCACTGACCGCGGGCTTGGCCCTGGGCGGGGTCGGGGCGATGGTGCTCGCCGGCGCGCGCCGCACCGCGGCCCGAAGCTACCGCGACATCCTGGGGTCCTTCTGCCCGCGGGACGTGCGCGTGGCGCTGGAATTCGTGCTCGTCCCGTTCCTGGTCCTGGGCACGGCGATCATGTTCGCCGGTGCCGGCGCGCTGGGGCACGAGGACTACCGCCTGCCGTTCTCGGTCGGGGTGTGGGCCACGGCGCTCGCCGTGGCGGCTGTGACGCGGCGCCGCCTGCGCGGGGTGCTGGCCGCCAACGCCATCCTGGCGCCGCTGCTCTGCGCCGTCGTCCTCGCCGTCGTCCTGGCCACCCTGGCTTCCGGCCGACCCGGCGGCATCGAGGGCCCCGGCGACCCCGGCGGCGCCGTGGGGGTCGCCGGGGTTGCAGCGGCGGCGCTGGTCTACGTCTGCTACAATGGCGCCATTGCTCTCGTGGCCCTCGCCCCCCTCGGCCGGGGCCGCCTCCGCCCGCGGGCGGCGGCGGGTGGCGCGATGGTGGGTGGCCTGGTGCTGGGGGTGCTGGCCGCCCTGGTGGCGGCGGCCGAGCTGCGCCTGGCCGGTGTGGCGGAGCGCGAGGTCCCGCTGGCGGCGGCCGCGACGGCGCTGGGGCCGGCGTGGCGCGGTTCCTATGCGGCGGCGCTGTGGGCGGCGCTTTTCACCACCGCAATCGCCAACGTGCTCGGGCTGCAGTCGCGCCTCGGGGGCGGCGAAGAGCGGCGGGAGGCGCTCTTCGGCCCGGCGGTGGCCGTGGCCGCCGCCGCGCTGTCGTACTTCGGTTTCACCGCGCTGGTGGTCACCGTCTACCCCCTCCTCGGGCTGGCCGGCGCCGCCGCCGTTGCCTTCCTGGCCCGGGGCCTGCTGCGGCCGCCCCGGCGCCGGCGCGGGCGGGGGCGCCCCCCGCGGCCGGTCAGTGCGCCTCCGCCCGCCACGGGCCCCGGCGGTGCAGGTTCCCCAGGTACGCCTCGAGGTCGGCGCCCTGCTCGCGATCCTCGGCGGCGAAGTCGGCCGCCAACCGGCGCCCGGGGGGGTCCGCCAGGTGCTCCAGGATCTGCGTGAACTTCACCGCCAGGTGCCCCTCCAGGGTCAGCGCGTCCTGCAGCCCCTGGCCGAGGTCGGGCTCCAGGTAGCCCATCGTGTCCACGGGCCGGGTGGCGCCGACGTCGGCCCCCAGCTCCATGGCGCGGCGTGAGAGACCGTGCCAGTGGCGCATCTCCTTCACCGCCAGCACGCGCAGCCGCGGCGCCAGGCTCTGGTCATCGCCCAGGAGCAGCGAGTGGTACATCAGGTTCCACAGCGAGCGGTACTCCAGCGCCGCCGCCTCGGTCAGGCGCCGGCCGTCCTCGGGCGACCCCCCTTCGGTGTCGCCGGGCCGCCGCGCCGCCTCGTGCAGGGCGGCGCCCGGCTGGTATGGCCGGCTCACCTTGCCCTGGCGGCGCATCTCGGCGAGGATGGCGCTCGCGGCCAGGGTGTGGCCCCGCTCGTCGTGGGCGATGTTGGCCAGCAGGTAGCTCAGATCAGGTTCGGCGGCGCACCGCGCCAGATCCTCGTAATGCTCCGCCGCCTCCTGCTCCGCCGCGATGTCGCGCTCCACCATCTCGCCCCACGTCGTCGCCGCCGCCTGCGGCGCCACGGCCACCGTCGGCGCGGCTCCGGCCCGGGCCATCGTCCGGGCGAGCATCTCGGCGTGGCGCATCTCGTGCACCGCGTGGCACATCAGCTGGCGGTGCGCGTCCCTGGGGTAACCGAAGAACGGAAACGGAGCCTCGCCCGGCGGGACAGCGAAGGCGTGGTGCAGGTACTGGAAGATGGCGCCGTACTCGCCAGAGAGGCACTCTTGCAGGCTGTCGACGAGGCCGCGGCGGGACGCGCCGGCCGCGGCGAGCGAGCGCGGCGGCGCCCCGGTCGCGGCGCGCCACGGCGCGAACCTGGTCCCCTCATCGTGCACGATTCATCGCCTCGCTTCCCTCTTGGCCCTAAGCCCGCCGATATTATGCGGGCGGCCGCGGCGGCGTATGCGGCCGCGGCGGCGTATGCGGCCCGGCGCCGCCGCCGCCGCCCCGGCGCGCGCCGCGTCACGTGCCTTGACACCACGATCTTCCCCTGCTATATTGGTAGCATGACAGGGGAGGGAGAGAGCGGCGCACTATGGCCATGCAACGGTGGGCGTTACCCGATGTCGGCCACGTGCTCATTGACCAGCAGACTCTGGCCGACCGGGTGCGCGAGCTGGGCGAGGCGATCTCGCGCGACTACGAGGGGCGGGAGATCCGGGCGGTGGCCGTGCTCAAGGGGGCCGTCATCTTCCTGGCCGATCTCAGCCGCTACCTGTCTATACCCGTGTCCTTCGACTTCATGGCCATCACCAGCTACGGCCACAGCACCGAGACCTCGGGCGTGGTGCGCATCATCAAGGACCTCGACGAGAGCATCGAGGACCGCCACGTCCTGATCGTCGAGGACATCGTCGACACCGGCCTGACCCTCAAGTACCTCCTGGAGATACTGGAGACGCGCCAGCCGGCGAGTCTGCGCGTGTGCACCTTGCTGGACAAGGCCGGGCGGCGCCGCGCCCCGGTGCCGATACATTACCGCGGGTTCAGCATCCCCAACGAGTTCGTCGTCGGCTACGGCCTGGACCGCGCCGGGCTGTACCGCAACGTGCCATACATCTTCGTGGTGCGGGGGGACGCGGCGAACGGGGAGCGGGAGCCGGGGTATGGCAAGTAGGCGATCCAGGGAGGGGTGGGGCGGCGTGGCCAATCCCGGCGGGGCGGCGGGGGGAGGCGGCGCGGGGGGACGCGATACGGGCGAACGCGATACGGGCGAACGCGATACGGGCGAACGCGATACGGGCGAACGCGATACGGGCGAACGCGACACGGTGGTCATCCTGGACTGCGGCGCGCAGTACCGCCAGCTCATCGCCAGGCGGGTGCGCGAGGCGCGGGTGTTCTGCGAGGTGCTGCCGTGCGCGACGCCGGCGGCCGAGGTGCTCTCACGGCGGCCGCGCGGGATCATATTGACCGGCGGGCCGGCCAGCGTGTACGACCAGGGGGCGCCGCGCGCTGACGCGGCCCTTTTTGACGCCGGCGTGCCCGTGCTCGGCATCTGCTACGGCATGCAGCTCATGGCCCAGCAGTTGGGCGGCGAGGTCGAGCGGGCGCAAAGACGCGAGTACGGCCGGGCCGAGCTGGAGGTCGACGGGGATGGGGCCGGAAGCCTCTTTGCCGGCCTGCCGCGGCGGCTGGAGGTGTGGATGAGCCACGGCGACCGGGTGGTGCGCCTGCCGCCTGGCTTTTCCGCCCTGGCCCGCACCGCCAACGCGCCGCTGGCGGCGGCGGCTGACCCCCGGAAGAACCTCTACGGGGTCCAGTTCCACCCCGAGGTCGTCCACACGCCGCTCGGGCAGAAGGTGCTGGAGAACTTCCTGTACCGCATCTGCGGGCTCGAGCCGGCGTGGACGATGGCGTCGTTCGTCGCCGACAGCGTCGCGGCGATCCAGCGCCAGGTCGGGCCCGAAGGCCGTGTCATCTGCGCCCTCTCCGGCGGCGTAGACTCTACGGTCACAGCGACCCTTGTCGGCCGGGCCATCGGCGACCGCCTGACGTGCATCTTCGTCGACCACGGCCTGCTGCGGCTGGGCGAGGCCGGGCGCGTGGTCGAGACCTTCCGCGGCCACGGGCTGAAGGTCGTCCACGTCGACGCCGCCGACCGCTTCCTGGAGCGGCTCGCGGGGGTCGTGGACCCCGAGGAGAAGCGCCGCCGCGTGGGCGAGGAGTTCATCCGCGTGTTCGAGGAGGAGGCCAAGAAGCTGGGCCGGGTCGAGTACCTGGCCCAGGGCACGATATACCCCGACGTCATCGAGAGTGGCACCGCCACGGCGGCGACGATCAAGACCCACCACAACGTCGGCGGCCTCCCCGGGCGCATGGAGCTGAAGCTCGTCGAGCCGCTGCGCGAGCTGTTCAAGGATGAGGTGCGGCGGGTGGGCGAGGAGCTCGGTCTGCCGGCGGACATGGTGTGGCGGCAGCCGTTCCCCGGCCCCGGCCTGGCGGTGCGCATCGTGGGCGAGGTCACCGCCGAGCGCCTGGACATCCTGGGCCGCGCCGATGCGATCATCACACACGAGATCGAGCGGGCGGGGCTCGGGCGCAGAATATGGCAGTACTTCGGCGTGCTGCTGGCCCTGCGCAGCGTGGGGGTCATGGGGGACGAGCGCAGCTACGCCTACCCCATCGTGATGCGCTGCGTGGTCAGCGACGACGCCATGACCGCCGACTGGGCGCGCCTGCCGGACGAGGTCATGGAGCGCATCGCGGCGCGGGTGGTGAACGAGGTCCCGCACGTCAACCGGCTCGTCTACGACCTGACCACCAAGCCGCCGGCGACGATCGAGTGGGAGTGAGGGCTGCCCCAGGGGAGGTGCGCGACGTGAGCGACGTGCGCGTAGAGGTGATCATGCAGAAGGGCAATTGCGCCGCCGGCCACAAGGTCGGCGACCACTGGGTCTGCGGCTCCAAGACCCCGGCGGGCGTGTGCGCGGCCGCGTATGTCATGCTCTACCCGACCATCCGCAGCCTGATGTTTGGCGCCAAGATCCCGTGGGCCAAGCCTGACGGGAGCGTGGAGCTGGTCTGCGCCGACTACGAGAACCCCGTCCTGTTCAAGGTTGTGCCGGTGTAAGTGCCGGCGCCGCATCGTCCGCGCGGGGGGCCGCCGCGGCATGAAGCCACGGCGGCCCCGCCATTTCCCAGCGCCAAAGCGGCGGGCCGCCCCGTCAAGCACTTCGGCCGCCCGCCGTGCCAGGGGTCGAAACGGGGTCCCGGCGGAGCGCATTCTGGAAATCCTCGTCGCCATTGATCCCGTCGCTGCGGCCACTTATCCCCCGGACGGCGCTTGACACCCAACCAGGAGTGCCATATACTGGTATGAGAGGGGCTGGCTGGTAGAGGGGATGCCCCGGCGACGCGGGAGCGCGCATTTCGCGATCATTCGACAGGGGGGTACGGCGCGTGAAGCAGGTGAAGATCGAGGTCATAAGCCAGAAGGGGCACTGCGCCATGGGGCACAAGGTCGGGGACAGCTGGACCGTCGGCTACGAGACGCCGGCGAGCATGTGCTCGGCCGCATACCACGTCTTGTACCCGGACATCTACGCCCTGTTCCTGGAGGTCAAGCTCCCGTGGGCCAAGCCCGACGGCAGCCTGGAACACCCGTGCACCGACGTGGAGAACCCGGTCATATTCAAGATCCAGGCGCTGGACGAGTAGGGCTTGCGGCTGCGTCCGCCGCCGCCAGGGCGGCGCCGATGGCGCCCGCCATCTGGGGGTCGGGCGGGATCAGGAGGCGCGTCTTCAGCCGCGCCTCGAGCGCCCGCACCACGCCGGCGTTCTTCGCCACGCCGCCGGTCATGGCCACCGGCGGCGCGCCCCCGGCGCGCGCGCACAGCGCCGCCGTGCGCCCGGCTACGGCCTCGTGCAGGCCGCGGATGATGGCGTCCCGCGGCTTCTGGGCGGCGATCAGCGACACCACCTCGGACTCGGCGAACACCGTGCACATGCTGCTGATGGTCACGGCGCCGGGCGCGGCGGCGTCGCGCCGCCCCATGTCGTCAAGGGCGACCCCCAGGGCGGCGGCCATGACCTCCAGGAACCGGCCGGTGCCGGCGGCGCACTTGTCGTTCATCGCAAAGTCCACCACCCGGCCGCCGGCATCGAGCACGATCACCTTGGAGTCCTGGCCGCCGATGTCGATCACGGTGCGGGCGGCGGGCAAGAGAAGGCGGGCCCCGCGGGCGTGGCAGGTGATCTCGGTAATGCGCTGGTCGGCGCCGGTAACGGCGATGCGGCCGTAGCCGGTGGCCACCAGGCGCGAAACGTCGCCGCGCCCGAGACCGGCCTGGGCGAGCGCCGCCGCCAGGGCGGCCTCCGCCGCGCCGCGGGCGTCGTGCCCGGTCATGACCATGCCTTGGCCCAGGAGCCGCGGCGGGGCCCCGTTTCCGGTGACCCCCAGGAGCGCCGCCTCGGTGGTCAGCGAACCGACGTCGATGCCCGCCACGATTGAAGCCGTCGGGGCCGTTGAAGCCATTGCACCCACGCGCCTCACCCCCGCGCCGCCATCGGCGCGCCGCCGCTTCCGGCGGGCACGCCCAGCATCTCCAGAAACGCCGCCAGTCGCGTGAGCGTCTGCCCCTCGGCGTAGCTGCGCCGGTCGACGCAGTCGCCGTCCAGGGCCAGAAACGGCACCCCGCGCCGCCGCAGCTCGTCCTTGATCAGCCGCACCCCGCCGCAGCTCTGGCGGCACCCCCAGTGCGAAAAATGAATGACCCCGCCCACATCATATTCCTGGGCCAGCGCCGCCACCGCCAGGGCCCGCCGCGACGCCTCGCCGTAGCCGAAGTGGCTGAGGCACTTGCGCGCCAGGCTGGTGAAGGGGTCGTGGGGGTCAAGCTCCTCCCAGTACACGTGGCTGAACTCCTCAAACGTGACGACGGCGCCCTGCCCCTGCTCGAGGAATTCGAAGATGCGGGCGGGGTAGTACGGCCGGAGGTGCAACCACAAGAGGCGCGCGTTCTCGCGCGGCACCGCCGCGCGGCCCTCGCGGCGGCGCGCGGCGAGCTCATCCGCCAGCGCCCGGTATACCTCCACCGCCGCCGCGCTCCCCTGCATCTGGAACATGGCGAACAGGAACCCGAACGCCTGGCCGCCGGGGATGGGCGCCGGCCTCGACCGCCGCAGCGCCGCGCACTCCAGCATCCAGCGCCGCGCCTCGTTGGACAGCGCGCACGCCCCGCGCAGCCTCTCCGGCCGCAGGGGCGCCCCCGTCGCCCGGCTGATGTCCCGCGCCGCCTCCGCGATCTGGCGCGCCAGGTAGGCCTCGGCGGCGGCGCGCGCCCGGGTTCCGCTGGCGCCGCCCACCGCCGGCGTATCGAGCGTGAAGACCGGCCGCGCGGCGACTTCGCCCAGGCGGGCAAAGGCCTTGGGGGCGCCATCGCAGATGTGCGAGGTGCAAAGGAGGGCTGCCGGCTCGGGCAAAAGCCCCGCCAGCGCCGCCCCGATGGCGGCGCGATGGAAGGCGCAAGCGTCGGACGAGTACCAGTGGCGCTCGGCGACATCCAGGAGGTGGTCGGAAAGCCCCAGAGACGCCGCGGTGGCCGCCGCCACCTCGAGCGAGAACGGCAGAAGGTCCATGGCGTACAGGATCTCGGTCGGCGCGAAGGCGTTTGTCCATACCACGCGGCGGCGGTAGCGCCGGCTGTAGGCGCGGCGGGCCAATAGAAGCCCGGAGCGGGCGAGCACCGCCGTCGCCTTCAGGGGGTAGTCGGCCTGGCGCAGCCTGGTCAGCCGCTCGAGCACGTCATACAGCAGCCCGGACCTGACGAGGCGCGGGGCGAGGTGCTCCAGGAACGCGCGCTGCGCCTGGGTCTTGAGCCCCGCCCAGCGGTCTTTCGTCCCCACCCGCCCGGCACCATCCTTCCTTTCCTGATCGATCCCTAATCAAGACGCCCCAGCCGTCACAGCATCTCCACGAACGCGCCGACCCGCGTCGCTACCTGGCCCGCGGCTTCGGCGCCGTACTCGCTGGCGCAAAGCAGGGTCGGCACCCCCTGCGCGGCCAGCGCCGTCTTCAGCCGTGGCTGGTCGTAGAGCGCGGTATCGCAGAACTTGAGGGCGAACGCCAGGACCCCGTGGCAGTGGAACCGCCGCAGGAGGCCCAGCACGTGCGCTTCGCGCCGCTCGCCCCGCGCCATGCGCGGGCAGGGCGGCCGCTCGAGGTAGGCGCGCGCGATGCGGCGCAGGAGCCCGTCCCGGCCCGCCCCGCCCGCTCCCGCTGGCGGGTCCGGCCGGGCACCCCGCGCCCCCGGCGTGCCGCCTTCCTCCCCCAGGAAGGCGTAGCGGCTCCCCAGGCACAGGTCGTCGATGACCACGTCGGCCCCCGCCGCCCCGGCCGCCGCATCGATGGCCGCCACCAGGGCCGGATCGAGCACGCTGCCGGTGAGCAGCAGCCGGGGGCGGTGCGGGCGCCAGTGCGGGTGCGGGCGCCCGGCGCCCCCCGGCGCCGCGCGCGGCTGGGCGCACCCCGTCTCGCGCAGGGCGGCGAGCGCCGCCGCCGGCGGCAGGGCGGCCGTCCGCGCCGCCTCCAGGAGGTGGGATGCGCTCAGTGGAGGCGCCGCGGCCACCTGGCCGGCATACAGGGCGCGCAACCGGGCGCGTAGCTCATCGCAGGCGGCCATGGCCGCCTGCAGGTCATCATCCGTCACCGGGCGGCCGGCGAATGACTCCAGGGCGTCCAGCAGGCCGCCCAGCGCGGCGGCAAAGAAATCCGTGGCCGCGTCGCCCGTGTGCCGCGGCACCGAGAGCAGGTGGGTGAACGCGGGGCCTAGGTGCCCCGTCCACGCCCCATGCAGGTGGATCATGGCGTTGCAGGAGTTGGTGAACACCACCGCCGGCGGCCGCGCCGGCCCGCCGGGCTCATCGGCAAGCGCGGCGGCAAACGCGCTGCGCACGTAGGGACACAGGTTGGGGGTCAGGTAGGCGTCGGCGGCGGCGGGCGCGGCCCCGCCCAGGAGCCGGCGGGGCGCAAGCCCCGCCGCGGTCAGAAGCTCCACCGGCGTCAGGGCGCAGAACCAACCGGCCGCTCTGCTTGTACCACTGCTGACCATGATCTTATACCTCTGCAACATTATATCGCCACGAACATCAGGCAATGCACACAATTGCCTCGTCCGGCGCTGCGCCTGTGAGGGGAATGCCGATGGCGGGGCATGTGCCATCGCGGGGCCGGTGGCCTAGAACCTCATCCCCAAGAGGCTGCCATCCTCGCACACGTCCGTCAGTTCCAGGGCGACGTACTTGCGCAAATCGAACCCCGAACTGAACTCCTGCCACGGGACGACGTCCGAGTTAAGACAGCAGATGTACTGGAATCCGCGCCGCCCTGCCTCTGATGCCGCCAACTCCAGGACCAGACCGATCTGCCGTTCGTCGACGCCGTCGAAGATCGTGCTGTCATGCATTAGGAAGCCCGGCCTTACACCCCTGCTGGCCCAGAGTTGACACAGCAGCAAGTCATGGCAGAACACTTTCATCTGGTCAATCCCTGGCTTCCGGATCGCTCGATCTCCACCTGGAACCTGAAGCCCGTGGGGCCGATATCGATGATCAGCTTGCCGGGCGCTTCGTACAGGGCCTCGGAATTCGCGTTGAAAAGTGACAGGGCCCGCTCACGAATCGGGAGACGGTCCTCATAGTCAGCCCGCGCCCGCAGCTGCAGCCGCTCCAGGTCGATTCGAACAGCGCCCGCCCCCTGCTCAAACCGCCTCAGGTTCTCAATGCGGACCCGGACCTCGTTGAGGCGGGAGACGGCCTCCAAATGGCGCTGTTGCAGCCCATTGTACTCCTCCAGCGCACCGTGCGATTGCAGGATTGCCAGCAGGTTTGCCCGGGCATCCGACTTGGCCTTGATCTCATGTTCCCGCCGCTGAATGCTCTGCTCCAGGCGCCCGACCTCATCCTGGAGGAAGTGCCTTCTGTTGGCGCCTGCCGCACAAGGTCTGTACTGCCGCCTGTGGTGAACTGATACAGTCCGTTGAAGAGGGAATCGCCCTCGAAGCCAGCAGGTTGAGGGACTCGCGCGTGATGGCATTCCGATCCATCTTCTCTGTTACATCGACGATGGAGAAGTCAGCCGTTGGGAGCGATGGGTGGCTCAGAATCACGCTGCATACCTGTTCGAGCTCATCAAATGTTACGGTCGATACTGCCCTGGCCAAGGCGCTGGCCACCGCTTGTTCATGCTCGCGTTTCCAACGCCGCAGGTCGGCCGCACTGTATGTGTCGGGCTGCTGATCTACAAGGTCGTGATGGTTGCCGCACAGGAGTATGAGGTTTTCATAGCGGTCTTACCCTGAGCCAAGCGTCATGAGATGCGTTTCCGGGCTGGCACCGGAACATCCTGCCGTGTCGATCCGCTTCTGGTGAACGGCGCCAGGGCGTAGCGGCAGTGGGGGGGACCCGCGGGCCCGGGCGTGCTGCTGGCTGCGGTGATGAACTTGGGGGATGGTGTTCACGCCCAAACTTTCCGAATGTTCCGCCGCCCAACCGCTCGGAACGTTCGGGATTTGCCTTGACCCACCCCGCCCAAGGTGATAGAATGTTGGCAGAGGGAACCCCGCCGGCGGCGGCGCCCGCGGGGGAAGGGGGCGGCGGGCATGCTGTTCTCACCCGGTGGTCTGGGAGGCGCGGGAGTCAGCGGGTTCTCAGGCGCCCATGCCGCCGCGGCGCCCGTCGTGGGCATCGTGCTGGGCAGCGACTCCGACCTCCCGATCATGCGCCGCTGCCACGAGATGCTTGACCGCTTCAGCGTGCCCTACGAGCAGGTGCTGGCCTCGGCCCACCGCTCGCCCGCGCGCACCCGCGCCTACGCCCAGGAGGCGGCCGGCCGCGGCCTGCGCGTCCTCATCGCCGGCGCCGGCGGCGCCGCGCACCTCGCGGGCGCCCTGGCCGCCGAGACCACGCTCCCCGTCATCGGCGTGCCCCTCAACCGCACCGCCCTCAACGGGCTTGACGCCCTTTTGTCCACGGTCCAGATGCCCACCGGCGTGCCGGTGGCCACCGTCGCCGTCGACGGCGCCGCCAACGCCGCCCTGCTGGCGATGGAGATCCTGGCCCTCAATGACCCCGACCTCGCCGCGCGGCTGCTCGCGTACCGCGAGGAGCTGGCGCGCGGCCGCGGCGGCGAGATGGGCGGCCCCGTCGCCCGCCCGGGCGCGGGCCATGGCGCGGCGGACCACGGTAGCTAGGCTGGGCGCTCGCCGGCGCCCGGTTGCGACATCCTCACGTCCCAGGACGTCCCTGCCTTGACCACGCCGGGGGTGAGCAACGTGCCTGATTCCGCGCTTTCGCGCTACACGCGGCCGGAAATGGCGCACATCTGGAGCCCGGCGCATCGCTTCGAGGTCTGGCGGCGCATCGAGCTTCTGGCGCTCGAGGCGTCATCCGGGCTCGGGCGCGTGCCGCGCGCCGCCGCCGAGGAGGTCGCGCGGCGGGCGGACTTCCCCATCGGCGACGACTTCGTGCGCCGGGTCGACGAGGTCGAGCGCGAGGTGCGCCACGACGTGATCGCGTTCGTCACCGCCCTGGCCGAGCGTGCCGGCGAGGGCGGCCGCTACCTGCACTACGGCCTGACCTCGTACGACATCGTCGACACGGCCCTCTCGGTCCTGCTGGGCGAGGCGGCCGGCGTCATCCTCGATGACCTCGACCGGCTCCTGGCGACCCTTTCGCGCCTGGCCGACCGCCACCGGCGCACGCCGATGATCGGCCGCACCCACGGCGTGCACGCCCAGCCGATCACGTTCGGGGTCAAGCTCGCCCTGTGGCACGACGAGGTGCGCCGCGCGCGGCGGCGCATCGAGCGGGCGCGGGAAACGGTGCGCGTCGGCAAGCTGTCGGGGGCGGTGGGGATGTACGGCGAGGTCGAGCCGGCGGTCGAGGCGCGGGTGCTGGATCGGCTGGGCCTGGAGGTGGCGCCCGCCTCAAGCCAGGTCCTGGGCCGCGACCGCCACGCCGAGTTCGTGTGCGCACTCGCCGTCGCGGCGGGGTCGCTGGAGAAGTTTGCCGTCGAGATCCGCATCCTGCAGCGCACCGAGGTCGGCGAGGTCGAGGAGCCGTTCTACGCGGGGCAGCGCGGCTCGTCGGCGATGCCGCACAAGAAGAACCCCATCGTCTGCGAGCGCGTGACCGGCCTGGCCCGCGTCGTGCGCGGCGCGGCGGCGGCGGCGCTGGAGAACATCGCCCTGTGGCACGAACGCGACATCAGCAACTCCGCCGTCGAGCGGCTGATCCTGCCGCAGGCCACGACGATTATCGACTACATGATTTGCGCCCTTGACGAGGTCCTGGCTGGGCTTGTTGTGGACGAGGCGCGCATGCGCCAGAACCTCGACCTCACCGGGGGCCTCATCTTCTCCGGGGCGGTGCTCACGGCGCTGGTGGCGGCGGGGATGAGCCGCGACGAGGCATACCGCCTCGTGCAGGGACACGCCATGGCGTCACGCGCGGGCGGCCCGACCTTCCGCGAGCGGGTGACCTCCGACGCCGTCGTTCTCGCGCGGCTGGGCGAGGCGGGGACGGCGGCGTGCTTCGACCTCGACCCGTACGTCAGGTACGCCGACCTCATCCTCGACCGGGCCGGCATTCCCCGCGGCGACGGTGGGCCAGGCGACGGTGGGCCAGGCGACGGGCACAGACCAAGTCAGGACCGCGGGGAGGCGCGACCGTGAGCGACGCGGGGGCGGCGGTCAAGCGCGGGAAGCTGCTGTACGAGGGCAAGGCGAAGCGCGTTTACGAGTGCCAGGACCCGCATCTGGCGGTCCTGGAGTTCACCGACCGGGCGACGGCGTTCGACGGCTGCAAGCAGGGGAACCTCCCGTCCAAGGGGGCGTGCAACGCCGCCATCTCGGCGCTGGCGTTCGAGCGGCTGCAGGCGGCGGGCATCGCGACGCACTACGTGCGCCGGCTGGGCGAGGGTGAACTCCTGGTCCGCCGGGTGGACATCATAGCGATCGAGGTCGTGTTGCGCAACGTGGTCGCCGGCAGCCTGGCCCAGCGGCTGGGGCTTGACGAGGGGGTGCCGCTGGGGCGGCCGGTGCTGGAGTACTACTACAAGTCCGACCGGCTCAAGGACCCGATGATCAACGCCCA
>Ga0315274_10008708_pt1 | contig 14702 bp, 11 predicted proteins | sample YL17G02_20_MG_FD_203700 | JGI IMG/M metagenome (GOLD analysis project Ga0315274, IMG submission 203700) | Sediment microbial communities from Yellowstone Lake, YNP, Wyoming, USA - YL17G02_20 | ecosystem: Environmental > Aquatic > Freshwater > Lake > Sediment | place: USA: Wyoming | collected... | reverse complement strand
TGGTAACCAGTTTATCCGGCTCGGACCACCACTCGTTCTGGCAGAGAGGTTATGTCGCCTTTTGCGGAATTGAAGATTATCCCCTGACCAATCCTTATTATCATACTGCCGGTGATTCAATCGGCGCCGGATTTAACAGTTTGTCATTCTGTACCAATGTCATAAAGGCTGGCGTGGCAAGTTTAGCTGGTCTGGCGGTCCCGATTTTCCCGAACCAGCCAATGGTTGTTTATAATAACTACCGGATCAATGATTCGCTCGGCAATAATAACGGTCGTTGGGACCGTAGTGAACAGGTAAGATTGTTTATGGTTCTAAAGAATCTCGGGCAAGCTACCGCACATAATGTATCAGCAACTATTGCTTGCACATCGTCATTTGTGACGATTCAACAGAATCAAGCAAGTTATGGTAATATCGCATCGTTAGATACTGCAGTCAATCAATCCCCATTTCTTATAACCGCTGCCAACAATACACCAACCGCATATAACGCCAATTTTTCACTTTCCATTACAAGTACTGAATCGACCTGGGTCTCTAATTTCTCAATCCCGATTGGACAGTTTATGACAACCGATCCGATTCCCGACGGACCAAGATTACCGGCTCGCTATTGGGCTTATGATAATACTGATATTCTATATCCACAACAGCCGATTTATAACTGGGTTGAAATTAATAACATTGGTACGCGTTTAAGCTTTAGTCAGAATGACCAGGTTAGAAATGTGCCATTTCCGGTTGGTTTTGGTCCCTTAAAATATTACGGACAAAGATATACTTCTGTATCCATTAGTGCCGATGGCTGGATTGCTGCTGGTTTTGATACATTACGGTATTATACCAATAATGCAATACCAAACTTAGATGGACCATCCTCAATGATGGCGGTGAATTGGGATGACTTAAATCCATCGAGTTCTTCGGTCGGAGGTATTTGGTATTATCATAACCAAACCACCGGACAATTTATTATTGAATATGATAGCGTACCGTATTATGCTGCATCAACATCCCGGGATAAATTTGAAGTTATTATTACTGATACGACATTTGCCACCCCAACCGGTGATAATATTATTACATTCCAGTACATGACGGCTAATCGATACACGAGTTCTACAATTGGTATTGAAGACTCCACTGAAACGATTGGTGTCCAGTATTTATTTGATGGAACATATCATCCAGCTGCCGCAACAATCGTTCCACAACGTGCAATTAAATTCACAACCCAAGCACCTAATAGCATTTCTGAAGAAATTTCAAATCTTAGAATTCGACTTTCCGACTTTTCCTTAAAAGTCTATCCTAATCCATTCCGCGGTCGAACTTTAATTCAATTAGCCGGTGGTATGGCAGGGAGCAGACATATTAAAATTTATAACTCGTCTGGTAGATTAATAAAGTCATTTTCTCCTATCTCCTCGCACCTCACTTCTCCCTACTCACTAACTTGGGATGGTCGAGACAACTCCGGAAAAAAAGTTGATGCCGGTATTTACTTCGTAAATAGTGAAAATATAAAGACTGTTCAGAAGATTATATATTTACGCTAATTAATGTGTAAAATAAGTAAATCACGGAAAAGTTATTTGATTTGTTAAAGTTGTTTACTTTACACTAAAATCGCATCCACAGTATTTTTGATGATACAGTTTTAATTTTCGAGCTAATGATGGTTTATAAAAATCTTCGGAGTGGAAATTGACATCAACAAATTTTAATCCATAAATCCGTCCAATTTTATCACCCAAAGTGTTAATAACTTTAGTGTTCTTATAAGGACTAGCTGTTAAGGTCGTGGTGTAATAATCGATATGTTTTGATTTTGCCAGTATCGCCGTATTTTGCAATCTAAATCTAAAACATCGCCAGCAACGCCGCCCACCTTCGGTCAAATGCTCTAATCCGGTTATCGCTCCATGCCAGCTGTTATTATCATAATCTCCTATAATTAATTTTATACCGCAATGTTTTGCCAGTGTGCTTGCTGCGTTTAACCTTTTCTTGTATTCGTCCGGTGGTTCAATATTTGGATTATAAAAGAATCCCGTGATATCATAATCTGGTTGTAACTTCTCGATTGTTCGACTGGCACAAACCCCGCAGCAAATATGAAGCAATAAATTTAAATTCATTCCCCCTCCAAGTGTTATTACATTATTCTTTTTAAAACTCCTCCTTTGTTTCTTTTATTTTCTCTTCGGTCTTGTGAATCTTATTAATGGTTTCTAAGATTTTTTCATTTAGTTCAACTTTCTTACTATTACTATATTCGGGATAGATAAACTTACCTAAATTTAAGAAAAGACGATCTCTTTCGTGTGATAAGCTGAATATTTCCATCTTAAGTTTACCCTTGATCGACAAATCCTCCGCTTCTTTTAAAGCGATTTTGGTAGTATCTTTGACCCATGTTTTTATTTCATTCCAGTCGATAGGCATAACTTCTCCTTTTTAATCTATTTAATTTTTTATTTAATATGTATATTGAGAAGCTTATCGCAAGATGATAAACTTCTCAATAACTGATTTGTTTTCATCATGTCCTGATTGTTGGGTATGTGCTTGAATTTTATATAAGTAGACACCGTTAGCGGGTGGCGCACCAGCAACATCTAAGCCATCCCAGACAATTTGATTGTAGCCAAAATTACAAAGTCGCTCGCTAATGGTTTTTACTAATCTACCATTTATTGTATAGATTTTTATGCCAACCGATGCGGATTTATTGAGCACGAAAGTAAAGTATCCGGTCCGACTATTTTGTGGACTATAATACAAAACATTCTGTAAATCCAACTTTTGATTTTTCTCTACCACGACCGTAATTGAATCCTTAGTGAGATTTCTAAAATTATCCGCCGCCCACAGCAAAATAACACAGATGCCGGTATCTAAAGTAACTGGATAAGAAATCCGTCCCTGACAAAAATTTCCAATATCATAAGTGAAATAAGGCGTTAAATCAACCTCGGGAACAATTGTTTGGTTGGGTGCTTTTTTTATCTTGAGTCTTAGATCATAACCCGTCGTCGGTAGTAAAAGAATCCCGGAACTATCAAAAATAACTGCCGTGAGGGTGAATTGTTTTGGCACTTTGTCGTGTAATTTCAACATTTTATTTCCGTTATAAAATTTTATTTGAGGACCAGTAAAATCGGCAACGACCGCAGGAATCGTATCAAAGGGAATTGAATCTTTTAAAAGACTGACGAGACTATTTTGTATCTGATTATAAGTGATAACGCTGACGCGCGCGCTATTAGGTATTTCTGAATAGTATCCACTACCACTTATTACATCACGACTCCTTGGTACACCAATTGGAACGGTAAATTGAAATTTGATTGAGTCATTATTCGGTCGCCCTATACCTCGAAATAGCTCGTATCCGGCAAGGTCATAATACATCATTATTGTTTCGGGAATAGGAATGGTGCCTGGAATATAATAGATTGACTGATAGTAACGTTGCCATTTTGGTGAGTAAGTCGCTGCGGAAAAATTGTTATTGCCATGTGCCTGATTTATTACAAGTTGACCATCTCGGAAAGTGTCAGGAGTGGTCGAGATATTATCAAAATATTTCGGTAATGCTGGAACCGTTGCCGGGTCACCAAATAAATGATAGTAATGTTCAAAACTGAACTGCGCCGGTAAAAACGCGCTACCAACCGTACTGTCTGGATATGATATCAGTTTATTAAATAAAGTATAGGCAAAGGCAAAGTTAACATCCGATGTTGTCGCCTTGCTCGCACCGATCGTTGCGATACCTCCATCTTGCTTTCGGACTAACTCTTCTGAAATTGATTCGTATTTAGTATCATCAAACCGTCCAACACCGCAGCTTCCAAAAAACGCAATAAAATTTCTCCGCTCATTATTAATTTGTGGTACGTAAGATATGTGCAAAGCCTGTTCATGAGCAAGCTGAAAACCGGCACCATGTCCAAAATAGGACCAGAGTGATGCTCCTTTATTTATCTCCGCGATTAAAGCTTCTCGTGCTTTCCGTTTATCTCTTGCCTCACTAAAAGGATATTCCGTAAGATAGACTTTAACTGGTTCATAATGACGAAAATGACCTGATGTTGAATAAAAGAGTGATTGCTGTAGAATTTCGGATTTAGCGACATGGTCGATAATATGTCCGTAAACAAATTCATCAATTATACCTTGAGTTTTCCATTCGTCATCGCTTAAGAAAATAAAACGTTTGTTCCACAATCCAGCGGTTCGTCGACTTTCATAATTAACAAGTTTATCATAGAAGCGTCTCACTTCATTTGTATTACGTGCTGTCACACGTCCGATCGCCATATCTGGTGAGTAACCCAAACCATCAAAATCAGCATACCAAGCATCAACTGCTAAGGCGCCAGTTGAATAAACCTGAAAATCGATGTCGTAACCTTGCTCATAAGCGGGAACTGCCGGAAAAGTTGCAAGCTGTAAAATATTTCGATAATCATAAGTGCCGTCGCCTAAAAATAATCCGTAATACGGACGATACTTTTTGAATAATCGTTTTATCGCACCGGGCTCTTCAATACCAAACGTATAGTCATCATAAACCCAACTTAAGGGAACCGATTTTGCGCGAGCTTGTGGTATTCCCGAAATATTATTATTACGATATCTTTCAAACAGTAAGGAACTTTCATACAGCTCATCTGGGGCAATTATAAAATATTGGATATTAGCATAATTTTGGGTACGACCCGGATTTCTTCGTTCGATACTTAAGACCGTTCGTGCCTTTGATTCATCCGTAATATAATAAAAACTCGTTTCACGAGGAGCAACTCCGATAATTATCGTATCACGACTTTTATAATAATTAACAATTTTCTTAGGTTCAAAGTAGTTAGAAATATCCAAAATTAAAGGTTTACTACCAACTTTAGAAATAGCATAATTATAACTTCCGGCTGGGCTATAAAAATATAAATCCCTAATATCTTGGGAAAATTCTAATTTCTGTAAATATCGAATATCAAGATAATCAAAATAGACATCCTGTTCACCATAACCGAAAAGTGTAAAACTTAAAGTGTTTTGGGCATTTAAAGGTAATCTTCGCTCAATAAAAAAATCCGAAGGGGGTGGATTAGAACCGCTACCGCTAAAATAAAAAGAATCGAGTACTGAGTTATTTAAAGTTATTGCTATCGAATTAGACTGCGTTTGACCCCAAAATCTACCAGCAATTGAAAGGATGGTATCTGGGTTCGGTAACTCTAAAATAGAATTGAATGTTTTACTCGTTAGATTACTTTCTTTAGCATAAAAATCCCAGATCCATAGAAGTCCATTACGAGCTGGACAGTCACGGTCTTTTTCTAAATGAATATAATTTTCCGCCGAATAGCTGTGATTAGTTTGTGAAGAAGATGAAAACTCGGGCATTCTTTTGCCATATCCTGATATCCCAACGGAGACACCCCAGGTTAACCAATAATAATTGTAAAGTGTGAATGGGTTATTATAATAATTATTGCGCTGGCGGTTATACCGAGCCGCCGAAACTCCATAAAAAAGAATATAATCATTACGATTAAACGAACTATCCGATTCTTCTGAAATATAAATCGGAATTTCTACCATAGTATCAGGATATTGCTGATTAGAAGTGGCTTCCCCGATATTAAATAATCTTATGGTGCGCGGGTCAATAAATCGAACTGGAACACCAGCATCTTTCAGTTCATTATAGGTTATTTTATAGATACCGGTCGAATCAATCTTTATTTTATACCAATTTAAAAATCCCGGTGGGTATTTTGAAAATCCGCTATCCGAGCGGGTAGCTGTAAAACCGGATTTCCATTTTATCGCATCCTGCCAGTTTAATATTATATCTTTTGCGATACCATCAAAATAATCAGGTCGAAAGTTATCTTGTCCGGCTTGGGAAAATTTAACACTTATAACAATATCTGAGTTAACTGATACCTGTTTTGTTATCGGATTATATTGAACCGGAAATATTTTAATTCGAGCAATTCTAATGTCTCGGAAATAACCTATCTCTTTGATCTCGCAAACTCTTTCTGGTAAAAATTCGCTTTTTACATCTTGGACAATACGATATTCAGGCAGTTTTTCCCAGGTCTTAAATGGAACCGGTGGAATTTCTATGCCATTAATTTCTCGGCTCGAAATCAATTCAAAAGTGAGCGATATATCCCCTTCCTGCGGGATACCAATAGTAATCTCTTTACTTGGAATGTCAAATTGTCCCGGGAATTCATTACGAACTGCGCCTTCGATGTTAAAAACTGAATACCATTTGCCACCCGCGATAACTTTTTCTTGCGATAACTGCTTATCGTTGAATGAATACTCAAAACTAATACCAGCCGGACTGGATTTAAGAATATTGATATCTTTTGATAAGATGGTAGAAGAAAATTTAGTTTCGGTGGGTGACGATTGTTGTAGATTTAATTGTGGTTGAATAAATTGAGATGCTGCTAATAATAAATTAATTAATAAAAATTGAGTCATCAGAACATTTGTGTTGCGATTTATTATATGTTATATACCAATCTTTGTCAAGATAAAACCAAGTCCGGCTCCGCTTAATATTAACCAAACCGGACTCACTTTAAATCTAAGTAATAAAATAAAACTTATCACGACAAGTAAAATTCTTATAATTGAAAAACTTGCCGTGTTAGATATTAAAACTCCGTGATTGGCAGCGAGAATAACCGTTGCCGATATTAGAAACCCGATGATTGCCGGCTTTACACCAGAAATAAAACCTTTCGCATAATCGGATATTGCGGTATTTTTATTAGATTTGATAAAATAGTGATACACCGCAAGAATAATTAAGAGAATTATTGTTGAAGGCAAAAATATCGCAATCGATGCGAGGAATGCACCTGCTATTCCACCGACTTTATACCCAACAAAAGTTGATAGCAGTGCTACCGGTCCAGGTGTGATTTGAGATAATGCAACGCCGGTCAATAGCTCTTGATTAGTTAACCAGGGTCTTCGCATAACTACTTCCTGGGCAATAAATGGAATCGCGGCATAACCGCCTCCGAAAATTATTGCACCGACTTCTAAAAATATTAGAATTAAACTGCCCCATTCGCCCGTTCTTATCGCAAAAGGACTTATCCCTACTAGTAAAAAAATCGGCAGGAAACTTAAAACTGTAAGCTTAGTTTTTCTAGTTGCGAGAATCCCGAATAATCCACAAATTAAAATCGTGATAATCGGAGTAATTTTTAATAAGCTTGCCAGTAATGCAAAAACCATGATGATAATACTTTTAATATCTTTTAGGTAAAGCCTACCCATATCAAAACTTGCCCAGGCTAAAATACCGATAATTATCGGTTGAATCCAGGAAAAAATATCATTTATTAAAAAAACTTTTTGGCTTTGGAAATACAGATAACTTAAAACGAGCATTGACAAAAATCCCGGTATCAGAAAAGCGATAACCGATGAAATCATACCCTTAACACCGCGAAGCCTAAAGCCGATATATTCTACATAATTCGGAACAAATGGACCGGGTATTGTTTGACCCAAAGTTACCGCGGTCACCAAATCGTCATCGTTAATCCATTTTTTCTCAGTTACCAGATATTTTCTAATTAAAGCGAGCATTGCAACTCCGCCGCCAAATCCAATCGTGCCGATTTTAAGGAAAGTTACAATTAACTCTTTAAGTTTAACCGGATGCGTCTTATCAGTTAACATCTATTAATCTTACTTTAAAATTAATATAATGCAATAATTTATTTTGAGTAAAATAAAACAGCCCGAATTATCGGGCTGTCGGATTTAATTAATTGAGTCTTTTATCGCTGTTTATGCCAGAATTGCCACTTTGGGTGTGGTCTTTGACCAGAACCTTGATATCGCTCTTTGACTTTACCAATAATCTGACGCATCTCTTCATCGAATTTAAGCTGGAAAAGAATTAATTTTGCTTGTTGTTTCGTAGAAAGAATTAACATGATATCTTTTTTAAGGTTCACTTCTTGTTTATGGAAATTACTCTCTGCGGTTTCTAAGGCATCAAGCTTGTAACGAAGGTCTTTATCTGCTGTGTTATCTTGATGTAATAGATATGCGATATCTTTAATAATGCTCATTCTGTTTTTGTCAAATTTCTGCTTCATTTGCCGCATGTCCTTAAGCTTGGGAAACAACTTCGCACTCTGGTCTGAAGTCAAATCTAAAGCTTCCGTCATCCGCCACATCCGGATTGACTCCATCATTTCTTTTGGGTCTTTTTCCATCCAACCCGGTCCAAATGATTTTGGATTATCCGGCATCGGTCCTTTATTTGATAGTTCCGGACCCAATGCGATATCACAATTATCCATCATCGGTCTGTTATTATCACAATTGGGACAGATTCGGGTATTTGTATTATTGGTTATGGGTTGAGCAAAAATAAAACTCACTCCCAATATAAAGGTTATGATTATGTTACGCATTGTCTCCTCCTGGACTAATTGTCCGCTGCGAGCCAGATTTATTTGGCTCTTGTGAATATTTATTTACTAATGTCTTGATAAAATCATCCTTTTCATTATCACTGAAATTATTAATCAGTTCCTCGGTTTCCGAATTAGATATTATTTCTGATTCCAGACTCTTCACTGAACTTGCGCTGACATCATCGAGCATCGCATCATTCACCAAACTTTTTGTATCGCTGTCTAAATTATCATATACAAAATCAATACTCGTTTTCTGCCCACTCACCGCTTTTTCGGTCTCGGCAATTTGTCTTGTTCGGTATTTGTTGGCACCAATTACAAATATAAGTAATAAAGCGGCAGTTGCAAAAACTGGTATTAATCGAGGGAAGAACTTCTTACTCGGTGCTTGCGTATAACGATTACGAATCTTTCTTCGTACTTGTAATAGAAAATCCTCTTCGGGCAATGATATTTTGGTGACTGGTTTTACCTGCGCAAATAGATTATACAAAGACTTGATTTGTGTTAATTCTGCTTGACACGACTGGCAATCAGTAAGGTGAAGTTCGAACTCCTTTTGCTCTTTTTCCGAAAGCTCACCATTAAGATAAATGCTCATTTGATTCTTAATTTTATCGCAATTTACCCCGCCCTTCCTCATGTTCCCTGGGTTTGTTCCTATATTCTTATCTTTTGGTAATTCAGGAAGGGCTGGGTTCATATTTTCACATCAATTCTTTAAGTAATATTTGAAGTTTTTTGATGGCATGATGGTAATTTGATTTTACACCACCAATTGACAAATCAAGCATTTCCGCAATTTCATTATTATCAAATCCGTCATACTGTCGCATCACAAACACCATTCTTTGTTGTAATGGTAGCCGGTTAAGCGCATTTGATATCGAATATGCCAGGTCTTGCTGCTTCTTTAATGTTTCGGGCTGGTTAGCGATTTTTTGAGTAGTATCTAATTCCAGCATCAAACGTTCCTCGGTCATCGTATCTATTGATTCGGTTCTTTGCTCAATTTTCTTACTCTTTTTAAGGAAGGTGAGACAGAGATTAAAACATATTCGGTAGAGCCAGGTATAAAAAGACGATTTCTCTTTAAATTTTCGTAATGCAGCATAAGCACGAACAAAAGCCTCTTGCGACAGTTCCAAAGCGTCCTCTTGATTGCGGACCATCCGCCACGCAAGGTTATAAATCCTTTGTTGATAACGTCTAACCAATTCGTCAAAACCATTCTCATTACCTTTTTTAAACTCTCGAACCAACTCTTGGTCTGAACGCACTTCAATTGTTGGACTCGCTTGTTCCAGATTAGTCGGTTTGAAAGTTCTATCCAATTTTTCTCCACGACATATTAGACAACAATATTATTAAAAAGGTTTAATCTAATCTTTATCATAATAAACAAATTAGACAGGATTTACGGGATTAAAACCTTTACCACGAATTGCACGAATTACACAAATCACACGAATAAAAGATTTTTTGACTTCAATAAAACATTCGTGGCATTCGTCTATTAGTGTTACGAAAAGAAACATAAGAAGACCAGGAAACCAAGAAAAGAATTCTCCTGTTTATCCTGGCTTCCTTATAAAATCCTTTCTTATTCGTGGTTTAAATCGTCCTGTTAATCTTGTAAAAATCTTATTTATCCCGTCAGTGATATTATGGTGTAAGTCGATAGCGGTCCCGTGGGAAAAGGCTTGCCTCTCTAATATTTTTAAGGTTAAGAATCTGTTGGGTTAATCTTTCGGTGCCGATTGCCAGGCCACCGTGTGGTGGCATACCATATCTGAAGATTTCTAAGTAAAACTCAAAGTTTTCCGGTTTCAGCCCAAATTTCCTCATATTATCAACTAACATCTGAAAATTATTGATTCTCTGACTACCGGTTGTCACTTCCAGTCCTTTGTATAGTAAATCAAAACCTTTGGTTAATCCATTTTCAGCGGGCATTGTATAGAATGGCCTGCCTGATGCCGGATAATAGGTAATATAAACCAAATCCGAATTAAACTCTTGCTTGGCATATTCACAAATCAAACGCTCCCCTTCAGGGTCTAAATCATTCTCGATTTCCATTTTCTTATTATACTTTTCTTTAATTATTTTTATCGCTTCGGACAACCGTATTTGCGGAATCGCATCGATTTTCGGAAGTGTAACATTATGCAGTTTTAATTCTTCCGCACAATTCTTTTGAATCGAATCGAACATATATTTTAAGAGTCGGATTTCTTCGTTGATGACATCTTGCTCAGATTCGATAAATCCCATCTCAAAATCAAGGCTCAGATATTCATTGATATGTCTTGAGGTTTCGTGGTCTTCAGCGCGATATACAAACCCGACTTCAAAGACCCGTTCAAAACCTGCCCCGACCATCATCTGTTTATAGAATTGCGGGCTCTGGGCTAAATATGCCCTTTGCTCAAAATACTCAATTGGAAAAAGATTAGTACCACCTTCAGTGCCGGCTGATATAATCTTTGATGTATGGATTTCTAAAAAACCGTCGGCTCTCATAAACTCGGCAAATGCCCGAACAATTTCTGCCTGGACTCTAAAAATACTTGCCAGTTCAGAATTTCGCAAGCTGAATGGTCGATGGTCAAGGATTGTATCAATCTTAACATTAGTCAATTCGGTTGCCCGGTTCACTTCAAACGGTAACGGTGATTGTGCTTTCTCGATTATTTCGATACCGGTAACCTCAACTTCAAAACCGCCCGGTGCCTGTTTTTCAATCTTGGGCTTGCCATAAATAGTCACGACACTTTCCCGTTCGATATTAGAAATATCAATCTCTTTATTCAAGATAATAGTCTGGACAACGCCAGTTCGGTCTCTTAAAATAACAAATTTTATTTTACCGACCGGTCGGATTTGAAAAACCCAGCCCTTGAGCATTATCTCTTCACCAACATGGTTTTTAACATCTATTGCTAAAGTTCTATTCATATTTTATCCTATTATTTCTAATCTATATAGGGCTGGACAAACCCAGCCCTGTAACATTATTTCTTCGCCAATATGGTTTTTTACATCTACCGCTAAAGTTCTATTCATATTTTATCCTATTATTTCCAATCTATATAGGGCTGGACAAGCCCAGCCCTGAAGCATTATCTCTTCACCAACATGGTTTTTAACATCTATTGCTAAAGTTCTATTCATACAGAAAAATCATAACGAAAAAAAGTCAAAAGTCAAAGGTCAAAATGCAAAATTGACTCGAAGAGTCATTGCGAGGCAACTTTGTTGCCGTGGCAATCTCACCGACCTACCTGTCATCTTGAATTAATTTCAGGGCCTTCCCTCCCGTCGTTGCGAACGCGAAGTGTTGCTGAGCGAAGCGACACATCTGGCAGCGTGGCAATCTTAACTTTTAAAATTTCTTTGCCCCTTGCGGGAGAGGATTTAGGTGAGGGGTAATTGAGAATTGGAGCATTTGAGTTTGATTGATAATTGACCATTGAAAATTTAACGGTGTTTTACCTCTCCTATCGCTATATGGATTTATCTATTGACAACCATTATTTTAGGTGTAAATTATTGTAGATGTGCACTTCGATAAAAATATAATAAGATAAATTAAATGCTTTATGACAAATAAAGATTTGAGGGAACGGGAAGTGTCCCCGAATGTTTCAAGCAAGATGGAGGCAAAAATGAAAAAGTTAGCAATGTGCCTAATTTTTGTTTATATAAGCATAAATGGACAAAAACTTGACATAAAAAATATGCCTTCTGGTTATGAAAATACAACTATAGTTACTGATGAAAATTATGGTCATATAGTAGCGGTTATTACAGGCGATGTATGGTCAGCTTATCCTGATTTGTCTGATAAATATAAAGATAAAACTGAATTAGAGAAAGAGATTTTCTTGGAAAGCAGTGAAGCTGAAAGTATAAACACTTCGCTAAGATTACAAAAATCTAACATTTTGAAAGGACGGTGCATCGTACAAGCGGATTTTGGGGAGGAATATAATACAGAAGAACAAGCTTTTATGGTTAAGGGCTGGAGTTGGTTTCCATCATTAAACTCAGATGAAGGTAATGCATACTATTTGGAAAAGGGGAAACATGTATTTGAAGGAGTTTGGTTCGATTACGCACCATTAGAAGTTAGGGGAACAGGTTGGGTCCAGGCATATTTAGTTTTGAGACTTAAAGATAAAGCATTAGCGTTAGAAATTGAACATCAACGAGACGACTTGAAGGTATGGGTAGGATTTAGACTTACCGGCAACTTTAGAGAAATAGTACGTCCGCCTCTCCCTCAATTGGGTTTTGCTGAAACCGAAGCATATTTAGAAGGGAAAGATGTTGTTGTTATGTTGGTTGATAAAGAAAAAGGCGAAGTTGTATGGTGGAGAAAATATGGACCTCCACCTACTGAAAAATAATGGAATGGAGGAAAAAATATGAGCATCCCAAATCGCGAAGAATTTCTCAAGGGTTGTGAGGAATTCGAAAAATATGAGAAGCGTGATGCTATGTACAAAGTAGCAACTTTCCTCATATCTTATTTTTGGGGCAAACCCTCAGATATGGCAGATGGATTAGGTGTATTGTTATTAACATGGAATCAGGTATTTTATAGGTTTGGAATATTCGATTTTGATAAACTCGAAGAATGCATAACAAAGAATTTCCAAAAGATTGAAAAGTTCAAAAACAGAGACATTTCGAGTTTATCAAATTCCGATGGAGGTGATATAAAGGACTTATTCAACAAGTTTCTTGAGGCATTGCAAATTGATTCGGGTAAGGTAAGAGGAAGAAAAAGCCCTGTGGCAGTGGCTAAAGCTTTACATCTCTTAGCTCCTAAGTTCTTTCCTCTTTGGGATGATAAGATAGCACGAGCCTACGGATGTTACTATAATGAAAATCCTGCGGAAAGATACATTTCTTTTTGCAACGAGATAAAAGCCATGGCGGATGAAGTTAAAGACTACGTCATCCGGTCCGATAAGACTCTTGTTAAGTTAATAGATGAATATAATTATTCAAAATTTACAAAAGGATGGATTTAGGGAATATCTGAATATCTAGCCAATTTCAATATTTTATAGTCCAAGATAATGTGTGAGGACATTTTCCAAATCTTATTGTTTCGCCTCTCTTTTTCCGAAAGGGTTAATTTATCCTCTATCTTATACCGTAGTTAATTATCTGTTTAATGCCCTGATACATCCCATCTTTTAATCCCTGAGTTAAATCGTGATAGATTTGCGAATTTATATCAAAATATCATCTGTGATAGATAGATTGATTTCATCCATGATTTGTGTCGAGATTAAATCTTTCATTAATCCCCAACCCAAACACTTCAGTCACTATCTGACCTATGCATAGAGCCATGGAGGGAATACTACCCCTACCTCTGCAGAATTTTGAGTTAAGAATTTGGAGTGGAGAAGGTTAGATAGAAAATTCGCTTAATTTTTTATTATACTATAAATATAACTTTTAAATCACAAGTAGGTTATAGAAATTTTTCATTTTGGTAGGAAAATATAATAAACTACAAGTAAACCCCGTTAGAAATAATATAATGGGTTAGAGAAAAACTGCAACTAATAGAATTGATAATAAAACCACAGAAATTTCTAACGGGGTAAACACTGGCAAAAACAACCACGAAAGACAATGAATTTCCATCGAATTTCTATTAATATCGAGGAATTTCTAATTCCCCTTGACTTACATCCGTAAAGACATATAATTACAAATTATGTTCGAATTGATTAGCCACAGAGTCGCAGAGTACACGGAGAAAACTTCTTATCAAATATTACGATGTATCTTATCTCTGTGCCCTCAGTGTCTCCGTGGCAATTATTGGAAAGAAAACAGGAGGCAAAATGAATATTCTTGATATTTATTTCTCACCAACAAAATATTTTACTCAATTGAAAGAAAAACCGAAGTGGTTAGTCCCGCTAATTATAATTATAGTTGTTTCGATTCTACTGACTGTGGTTGTACTCTCAACTTTTAATACCGAACAGCGTCTTGCTCAATTGCGGGAACGCAATCTTGCTCCCGAGCAAATGGAGCGTGCGCAACGGTTAATGACCGGACCATTGCCAGTTATCTCTGGTATCGTTGCGGCAGTTATTTTCATACCATTAATGCTAATTATCATTTCGCTAATTTTCAATTTTCTAATACCATTGATTGGCAGTACTGGAACGT
>Ga0315274_10008706_pt1 | contig 14706 bp, 10 predicted proteins | sample YL17G02_20_MG_FD_203700 | JGI IMG/M metagenome (GOLD analysis project Ga0315274, IMG submission 203700) | Sediment microbial communities from Yellowstone Lake, YNP, Wyoming, USA - YL17G02_20 | ecosystem: Environmental > Aquatic > Freshwater > Lake > Sediment | place: USA: Wyoming | collected... | reverse complement strand
GGGGGCGGCCCCGTACCTCTTGGTCTACTTGGTCTTGGGGCCCGGTGTGTTGGCGGTGTTGGGGGGGTACGCGCCGCCCGCGGCCGGGGGGGGGGGGGGGGGGGAGAGGGTCGGGGTCGCCCCGCGCGCGCCGGCCCCCCACCGCCGCCGAACCCCGCCCCTCCCTCCCGCCCCCCCCCTTCCCACCTCCTGCATCTCGTAGAGGCGCTTGACGCCGGTCGTCGTCTCCTCGGACACGCCCACCATGCGCGCCGCCATGCGCGTCCACTTGGTCGGGTCCTTGGGGAGCCCCTCCTTGATGACGCGGAGCACGATCTGGAACTCGGGGTTGTCGGTCGACGCCGGGTCGGGGAGGGTGCCGTCGGCCTTGTACGCGGCCTCCGCCTTGACGCCCTCGTGGATGAGGAGCGTCGCGTCGCCGCCGTCGTCGACGAGCAGGTCGGCGCCCTCGCCGTCGGGCCAGGTGAGCATCTGCTCGGTGCACCACCTGGGGGAGGGGAGGGTGGGTGGGGTGGGGTGCGTGGGTTGAACGCACCGGCGCGCGCGCGCGCGCCCTCCTCTCTCCCCTTCAATCCTCTCCACCCTACCAGTACTCGTCCAGGGTCTCGCCCTTCCAGGCGAAGACGGCGGCCGAGTCGCGGGCGACGGCGGCGGCGGCGTGGTCCTGGGGAGGGGGGGGGGATGCGCGGGTGGGCGATCGAAAAACAAAACGACAAGAACGTCCCGGCCGCCGCGGCGGCCGCCGCTTCGGCAGCCGCCGCGCCCCTTCCGGACCCCCCCCCCCCCCCCCCAATGTCACCCACTCCCAGACCCCCACAACCCTTTCTTGCCTGGGTGGAGAAAATGTTGCACGAGCACCAGCGCACGTCGGCGCCCAGGGCGGTCAGCGACTCGATGAGGACGGCCGTCTGGATCGTCATGTGCAGGGAGCCGGCGATGCGGGCGCCCTTGAAGGGCTGGGCGGTGCCGAACTCGGTGCGGCACGCGAGGAGGCCGGGCATCTCGGCTTCGGCCAGCTCGATCTCCATGCGGCCAAAGTCGGCCTGGGAGATGTCCTTGACCTTGAACTGGAGAGCGAAGATCGGGGTGTGTGCGGGCGCGTGGGAGGACGGCGCGGGCGGCGCGCGCGCATCACGGGCGCTGCCAACCACCGCCGCTGCGGCAACGCGCAGGCCGTCTCCCTCGCGCGCACGCGCGGGCACTGCGGGCGCGCGCTGCCGGCGCGGCGGCGCGGCGGCGGGCACCAATCGGATCGCTGCATCGCCGGCGGCCGTCGCCGCCTGCGCGCGCGCGCAGGCGATCGTGCGCGCGCGATCGCGCGCGCGCGCTCGTGCTTCCCACGGGCCGCGTAGGTCGCTGCATGGGCCGCGGGCGGGCGGCGGGCGCCGCGCCGGCGCGTGGCGCGCCCAAACGTTCGGGTGCTTGCTGCGCCGCGCCGCGCGCGCCCGTGCCCGCGCCGGCGCCTCCCGCGCACGCGGCAGACGGCCGTTACCACCCGCGATCGATTCGTCATTGCGGCGTGCCGGCCGCGTCCGCGCGCGGGCCGTCGGCGCGCGATTCCCGCCATCGCGCCCGCGGCGCCTTGCCCACCTGCCGGCCGTTAGCGGCCGAGTCGACGGTGGGCGCCATGATGGTGTTTGGGGGTGGGTGGGAGGGCGGTTTGGTGGCCGCGGCGAGAGTGGTGTCGGCGCGGGCGCCGCCGCGAAACCTCTCCGCGCGCTGCCGCCGCCCTGGCCTGGCCGAGGCGCGCCCGGCATGCGGCGTCAGATCTGCGCCGCCCCAGCCGCGCCCTCGGGGCGCCCGCCGTCGAAAAGGCGCGCTGCGCGCGCGCGCGCGCGCGCCGGCCGAGGGACCGACCGACGCCACGCCGCCCGCCCTGGCCGATCGGGGCGGCGCCGGGCGGTGCCCCCGCGTCGCGTCACGGTGGCTCGGGGTCGGACCGACGGGCGGGCGCCCAGGGAGGCCGCGTGCGCGCGGCGCCGCGCGCGCCGCCCCCTCCCGACCCTCTCGAAGCGAGTCGGACCACGCGGCGCCGGCGCGGCGTCCGAGCCGACGGCGGGTATGGCGGCGGGCGGGCGCGGGGCTCGGAGGCGGCGGCGGGGGGTGGGCGGTGAGAGAGACGCGCGAGGCTCTGCTCGCTCGCACTTCTGCGACCCCCGCTCCCCCTCTGTCCCACCCCCGGCGCTCGGCCGGGCACCGCGCCAACGTCACCAGCAACGTCGTGGCCCCTTGATCGGGCCCCTTTCTGCCGGGCGGGCGTCGCCCATCAGTCAGTCCGCCGCGCCGCCGCGTGTCGCCTCCCGCTCGCCGCGCCGGCCACCTAGCCGCATAGCTCGAGAAGAAGACCCAAGGTATGTGCACGGGCGGCCGTATGAAGGCGGCGGCGGCGGCGGCGTGCTGCGCGCGCGGCTTGGCGCGGGGGGTCGGAGCGCTTTCCCCTTTTCTCGGCCTCCCGCGCGTTGCGCCCACCAGGCCGACCCCCCCTGGTCGCACACGGGACCAAGGGTGTGCCCTTTGTCGGCGGTCAGGGTCGGCGGCGGCGGCTTTCGGGCGCTGGGGCGTGCCGCCGGCGCGCACACGCATGAGAGGCCGGCCGAGGCCTCCCGCCCCCGCCTGCCTCCCTGCGGCCGACCCCCTCACCCCCCCCCACGCCAAACAGCCATTGATCACGAGGAGCGACCCAGCATGGCGGCCGGCATGACTCTCTGATCCGGCGCGGCCCAAGCCTTGGCGCGCGACCCCTCGTGGCTGGCTGGCTCCCTGCCGCTCGCGTTCGATGGCCGCCCCCGCTCCGCCCCCGCGCCCGCCGACCCCCGGCGCGCCCTCTGCCCCCCGCGGCATCAAGCGCCGCCCCCCCTCGGCCGCTTCCTCCTGCTCCGGCTCGCCGGCCGCCGATGGCGCCTTTTCCTCCTCCCGGCCCGCGCCCCTCAAACGGCGGGCGTCCGCCGCTGAACTGGCCGCGGCGGCAGGGGCGCACATGGCGGCCGCTGCCGCCGCGGCGGCCGACGCCAAGGCGCTGCTGCTGGCGGCAGCGCCGCGCGCGTCGCCCGGCGCGGCCGACTCGGCCGCGTCGACCCAGACCGGCCGCTCCCGCCCCTCTTCTTCCCCCGCCGCCTCCGACGGCGGCAGCGTGTGTGAAGCGCGCCTTCTGGCGCCACCGCCGCCGTCTCTGGCGCCGTCGGCCCGTTCCCGCGCGCGCGCGCGCCGCGTGCTCGCGGCGGCCGGCGCGCTCAACGCCGCCGTCGCGGCCGCCGCCCCTCTTCCTCCCACCACCTCCACCGTCACCTCCGCTGCCCTGGTCGCCCACTGGGGCCGCGCCTGCGGCGGCTCCCCCAGCGGCGGCGCGCTCGCGCTCGCGCTCCACCTGTTTCGCCGCGTCGAATCCCGCCTCTGCCCCGCCACTCTAACCTCTGCCGGCGCCCGCTGCCCCCGCCGCGCCGGCCTGGCCGCCTGCCTGTGGGTGGCGGCCAAGGCGGTCGACGCGCGCGGCGCGGCGCCGCGCGGCGCCGCGCTCGCGTTGCTCGCCGGCGCGTCCGTGCCCGCGCTCGCCGCCGCCGAGCTGCATGTTTTGCAGCTGGTCGACTGGGCGCCCCTGGCTGGCCTGGGCAGCAAGAAAACGTCCGCATGAGCGAGTCGAGACGACCGACCCACCCTTGGCTCGTCGTCGCCGCCCCGCCCCACCTCGGCGGCGACCGACGAACCCGTATTGCCCACACACACCGCACCACCACACCCTCCCCCCACCCCCTCCCACGCGACGGCGGCAGGCGAGAGACCCGCCGACACATTCCCGTCACCCCGCTCCCCTGCCGCCGCCGCGCCCCCCTTTTTCCCTGCCCTCATTTTTCATTTCCAGGAGACGGACCCCCGCGCGAAGTGTGGAGGGCCCGATATTTTTCAGCGGCGCCCCGCGCTGCTGGCCCCTTGTGACGCGCGCCGCCGGCGCTTCACCCCCTTGTCTCTCCCTCCGCCCGCGGTCGATGCGCCCCACACGCACGCTAGCCAAATCGGGAGAATGCGCCGCCACATCTCCCTCCTCCCCTCTCAGCGCGCCTCGGCCGCGCGGCGGCGCGAACGCAGCAGCGCGAGCGCGGCCGCCTCGGCCGCCGCCACGTCGACGACCGCGTCCGCTTTGCGCGCCATGCCCATGCACGCGACGTCGGGCGCGGTGGGCGGCCGCGGGGGGGGCGAGGGCGAGGGGGGACGGCGCAGGCGGACGCGCCGCTCCCCGCCGTCGCGCTCGTCGCTCCCGCTCCCACCCTCGTCCTCCGCCTCGCGCGCTGCCGCCCGCCGCTCCGCCGCGGCGTTCGCCCGCCGCTTGCGCTCCGCTTTGTAGGCCGCGCGGTCGCCCGCGTCCCGCGCGCGCAGCGCGGCGGCCGCTGCGTCCAGGCGCTCGGCGGGGGTGGCGTGCTCGCCCACGTCCAGGCCAGAGGTGGAGGTGGGGCGGGTCGACGCGGTCACGTCGGCGGCGAGGGCGGCGAGCGGCGGCCGCGCGACGCCCGAGTCGTCAAACACGACCCGCTCCCCTCTCCCCACCGACCCCGCCCCCCCCGGCAGGATGCGCAACCGCTTGCGCTTCTTTGGGGGTGCGGGGGTGGGGGAGGGTGGCGGGATGAGAGGGTTGGCGGCGTCCGGCGCGGCGCGGCGCTTGACGACGAAAAAGTCGGCGCCGCCGTCGCCGTCGCCGTCGCCGTCGCTGGCACCGCCGGCGTCAGGCTTGAGCTCGCTCGTGCCTGGCTCGTCGCCCGCGTCCGATTCTGACTCGCTCGACGCGTCGTCGGCGCCACCTTTCTCCACTTCTTCCTTCCGCGGCCGCCTCAAAAATTTGAGCCGCGGCGCGGCCGCCAGCCCCAGGCTCGCCGCGAACTCGGCCGCCGGCAGCGCATGCACGTCAAAGGTGCCTTTGTCGGGTTGCAGCGCGACGGAGCGGAGGTAGGCAGAGACCGCGCGCGCGGCGGCGTCCTTGACGCCCGCGTCTTTCGAGGCTAGAGCGGCGAGGGCGGGGGTCACGGGCGCCGCTTTGCCCGGGTTGAGAGCGGCTTTGCGGGGCTCGATGTTTGCCGCGGCGAGCGCCTTGAGCGCGCCCTCGACCTCCGACGGCGCCAGCAAAAGCAGCGCCCGCCCCTTGGCGTCGTGCCGCGCCGTCCGCCCCACCCGGTGCACGTACGCGTCTGCGTCATCCGGCGCATCGGCTTGCAGGACCCAGTCGAGGGCGGGGAAATCCAGGCCGCGCGCGGCGACGTCGGTGGCGAGGAGGGCGGCACCGCCGGGCGCGCGCGCAAACGCGTCGACCGCCGCCGCGCGCGCGCCCTGCTTCATTTTACCGTGCAGGGCGCGCAGGGGGACGCCGGGGCGCAGGCGGCGGAAAGCCTCGTGGAAGAAGCGGACCTGAGAGGACGGGAGAAGAGAGAAAGGGTGTGGGCGCGCGAGGCGTCGCCCGGGCACCCCCCAAACCGCCCTCCCTCACCCCTCCCCCCACCTGCTTGCACGTGGCGAAGAAGATGACACTCTTGCTGTGCAGATGGGCGCGCAGGAACGCCCACACGACGTCTGCTTTGCGGTCCAAGGGCGCAACCGCGTACGCGTGCCGCAACCGCGCGGGCGTCGGCGCCGCGCCCGCGCGCTCGTGCGGCGTCACCCGCTCCGGGTCGGTCACCGCGAGGCGGGCCAGGGCGGCCACGGACTTGGTCTGCGTCGCGGAGAAGAGCAGGGTCTGCCGGGACGGCGGCAGCGACGCGAGGATCGCGTCGAGCGCGCGCGCGAAGCCGGCGTCGAGCAACCGGTCGGCTTCGTCGAGCACCAGCACGCGCAGCGCGTCGCACGTGAAGCCGGGGGTTTCGTCCAGGTGCTGGAGGAGGCGGCCGGGGGTGGCGACGAGGATGTTGAGGCCTGCAGGGAGGAATGGGGGCGGAGGGGGTCGCGGCGGTCGCCGCGGGCCCGCCCCACACTCGACCACCCCTCTCCTCCCACACCCACCTTGCACCCGGGCCGCTTCCGCGGCCGCGTCCCGGCCGCCGACGAGGAGGCCGGCCGAGAAGGGGTGCTTGGCGCCGACGCGCGCGAGCACCGCAAAAATTTGAGACCCCAGCTCCCGCGTCGGCGCGATGACCAGCGCGCCCAGGCCATCCAGGCGCCCCCACCGCTCGCGATGCAGGGTCTCCAGGAGCGGGATGAGAAAGGCCAGGGTCTTGCCGGACCCCGTTTTGGCCGCCGCCAGCACGTCCCGCCCCGCGAGCGCGTGCGGCAGGGCGGCGCGTTGGATGGCGGTCATGCGGGTGAACGACGCGTCCTTCAACCCCGCCAGCGTGGCGCGGGACAGGGGGAGCTCGTCAAAGCGGCGGCGACCGGCCATGGGCGGGTGGGGGGTCGCGGGCGCGCACGCGAGCGGCGCCGCGCCGGCGTCGGTGCCGCGCTCGGGCGCCGACGCCTCGATCCAGGCGTTCAGGACCTCCACTTCAGCCGCGGCGGGGTCGACACGGCGGCCGCCGGCGGCAGATTGTGGGCCCCGTCGCCGGGCGTCCCGCTTGGGCGCCATGTGCGCCGCGCTCCGGCCGGCGGCGACAGGCGGGGGGCGGGGCGGCGTTGTGGCGGCGGCTAGTGGCGCCGGCGTGCCGGCGGCGGGCTGCCCCACACATCCTACTGCGGCCGCCGCGGCCGGGCCGCCATGGCGCGCCACCAGCCCGACCTCATCATGTGCCGCAAGCAGCCGGGCATCGGTGAGAGTGGAGGACAAGGGGGGCCAGAGACAGACACGCCGCGGCCCGGCTTCACGTCACCCTTCCCGCCTCCCCAGCCATCGGCCGCCTGTGCGAGAAATGTGAGAGCTCGGGCGGGAGAGAGAGGGAGCGACGGCGGCCGCTGCGCGATCCCAATCACGCTGCCGCCCACCTCCCTCTTCCTCTCCTCTTTAGGTGACGGCAAGTGCGTCGTCTGCGACTCCTACGTTCGCCCTGCCACCCTCGTCCGCGTGTGCGACGAGTGCAACTACGGCTCCCTCGCCGGCCGGTGCGTCGTGTGCGGCGGGGTGGGCGTCGCGGACGCGTATTACTGCAAGGAGTGCACGCTGACGGAGAAAGACGTGCGTGCGAGAGGGGGAGGGAGGAGGAGAGGGCGGCAGGGCCGCGCGCGGCGCCCGGCCGACCCCCCCGCGCCCGTCCCGCGTCCTTCCCCTCAGCGAGACGGCTGCCCCAAGATCGTCAACCTGGGCGTGTCCCGCATCGACGCCTTTTACGATCGCAAGCGGCACGGGCCGCGCGGGGCGGGGGGCTGAGGGCGGGCGGCGTGGAACGAGCAGCAACGAAACTCGGGGCGGTCAACCCTCTCCCCCTCCCCCGCCTCCTCCACCCGCCCCTCCCACCTCCACGCCCAGCAACCGTGCCGCCAGCACGTGCGCCGGCAACGACAGCGCGTACAGGTGGCAGCGGAACGCGGGCGGCCCGCGCGCGCGGCGGCCGCCGAGCGCGGCGGCCGCGAGCGCGGCCACCAGGCCCGGCCGCCGCGACCCTGGCGGCGCCGCCTCCAGGCGGCCGGGCAGGGTGGTCACCGCCACGTCGGCGACGCCGTCGCCGCCAGGGCCCCGCATGCGGACGTGGGACGGGGGGGTCGAGGGGGGCGCGCCCCCGACCGCGCGGCCCGCCGCGGGCGCGCCGCCGAGCGCGGCCGCAAGCTGGTCGTACGAGACAAAGCCAGAAAAGAGGTCGGCGAAGAAAGGAGGGTCGAGGGCGGGCGAGGGAGGAGGCGCGCCCGCGGTGGCCGCGCGCGCGCCCGCCGCCGCGGTCGCCGCCGCGGTCAGCGCCGCGCCTCCCGTCGCCACCAAGAACACGGCAAACACGTCCCCCGGGCTCGCCAGGTCCAGGGCGGCCGCCGCGTCGGGCGCGGCGTGCACGGCGAAGCAGACGTCCGGGTAGCACGGAGGGGGAGACTCGGCGGTGGGGCTGCCGCCGCCGTTGCCGCCGCCCCGCTGCCCTGGGTCGTCGACCGCGGTGCGCAGCGGGGACGCGTACACCGCGTGCGCGACCGCGCACCCCGCGGGCGGCGCGTAGGACGGCGAGCGGCCGCGCGCGGAGGCCGCACGCGCGGCGGCCGCGAGCGCGGTGGGCACGCCCGCGTCGCGCAGGGACGCCCGCCGGCACGCCACGACGGCCAGCGCGTACGACGCCTGCACCGCCAGGTTGAGCAGGGCGGTGGCGCGCCAGTCGATGGACGGCGCGGTCGCGCCGCCGAGGCCGAGGCCGGGCGGCGGTGCGCGGCCGGCGCGGCGGCGGACCAGGAGGCCGCCGCCGCCGTCCCCGCCCCCGCCCGCGGCCGCCGCGTCGGTGAGCACAAAGAAGAGGAGGTCGTCCGCGTGCGCGCCGTGGGCGCCGGGGGGGGCCTCGTGGAACTGGGGAAAGCGGACAAAGGGCGGTCGGGTCGGCGCGCCAATCGGTTCGCGCCCTCGGCCCTCCAACCCGACCCCCATGGCGCACCAGAACGACAAACGCGATGTGCCACTCCTCCTGGCGCCACGCGTCGCCCGAGGCCCGGGGCGCGCCGCCCCCATCGGTCTCTCTCTCGCTCCCCTCGCCCACGTCAAACCAGGCGTCCGCATTCGGCGCCCGCCCCAGGAATGCGCCCGCCTGGCGCCGGGCCTCGGCCAGGGTGGCGGCGAAGCGCGCGGCGTCGGCCGAGGCCGCTGAGGCGTCGCCCATGGCCCTGCGGCCGCCCCGGGCGGGCGACGCGGGCTGCGTGCGTTTGCAGGGGCGGCGCGGGGCGGACCGGGAAAGGAAAACAACGAAACTGTGTGCTCTCGCCGCGGCGCGCGCTCGCTACGCCCTCCCCTCTCCTCGCCCTCACCGCCCCCCCCCCAGCAGCCCCGCCGTGTCGCGCACGACGAGCGCGACGCCAGAGAGCAGGAGCAGCAGCACGCCAGACGCGGAGATGGCCTGTTCGACCTCTTTGTCCAGGCGCTTGCCGCGGACCGCCTCGACCGCGAGCAGCGCCAAATAGCCGCCGTCGAGCGCGGGCAAGGGTAACAAATTGACGACCGCCAGGTTGATGTTGACGATCGCGCCGAACTGAAAGAGGCCCGCCGCGTCGGTCCGCGCGACCTCGGCGCCCGCCGCGACGATGGCGACAGGGCCCGCGACCGAGCTGGAAGCTTCCCCGAAGTTGGTGAACAGCTGCTTCAAACCCGAGAAGACCGCGGTCGCGAGGCGGCCGTATTCGGCCGCGGCGGTGGAAATGATGGCGGCCGGCCCTTTGGCAATGACGTGCTTCACCACGCCCCGCGTCGCGAGCTGCACCCCGATGCGGCCGCCGCCGTCGGGGGCGGGCGAGGGGACGACGGTGACGTCGAACGTGGACGGCGCTTCGCCGGGCGCCGCCCCCGCGCGCGCCAGCGTGAGCCTGAGCGGGCGGCCCGCCGCGCCGCGCACCGCGGCCACCGCGTCCTCCACGCCCCCCGCTTTCAAGACCGCACCATCCACCGCCAGCAGCACGTCCCCGGGGTGCACGTCCGCGGCGGCGGCGACCGAGCCGGCGGCGACCTTCGGCACCAACACCCCCGGCTGCGCGTCCATGCGCGCGACCCCGACCGTCCCCGCCTGCACCAGCAGCACCACCGCCGCCGCGACAAAGTTGACGGCGACGCCGGCGGAGGTGACGGCGGCGCGGTCGAGCAGGGGGCGGTTTGTCAAGAGGTCGGGGTCGTCGGGGTCGATGCCAGAGTCCGGGTCGTCGTCGGGAAAGGCGACATACCCTCCAAGCGGCACCGCGCGCAGCGCGTACTCGACGCCGTCGGCGCCGGTCGTGGAAAAGAGGGCGGGGCCGAACCCGAGCGAAAAGGCTGAGACGCGGACGCCGCGCGAGACGGCCGCGTAAAAATGGCCCGCCTCGTGCACCGCGACGACGGCCGCGAGGACCGCCAGGGCTTGGGCGACCGAGGCGGGGCCGGCGGGGTCGAATCCGGTGCCGAGGAGGCCGGCTGCGGCGGCGGAGAGGAGGGCGAGGGACGGGGCGGCCACCGGCGTGCGGCGTTGACCGAGACGTTGTGTTTGCTCCGTGGGCGCGTGCTCGCCGTCGGCCGCCCGGGGAGCGACCGGCCGGGGCGCAGTCGCCGCACGCGGCACGGCTGTGGCCGCCGCCCGCCGCCCGGGCTGCGCCGGCGCGGTCCGGGCACGTGGCAGGGCGCGCATGAGGGGGTGGGCGGGCCCGCGATTGGGGCGGGGCCGGGAGTGGGCAGGCCGGATGACGCGGTGGCAGGCTACACTGCCGCCGCGGTGCCGCGCACAGCCGCCACACCCCACGTCGCCCCAGCAACCGCTGGGCGCCCAGCCGCACTCGCATCGACTCCTATCCCGGCCGCGTCGGCCGCCGCGCCGCGTCGCCGTCTCGACTGACAATGCCGCGCGTCCTCCCGCGCGCCCCAGCGCCGCGTCCGCTGCCGCGCCTGAGGTTCGACCCGCTGCCCCGGTTTGACCCGCTGCGGCGCGGGCGGGCGGGAATGCCCGCCGCCCGCGCCGCGGCCGACCCGCCGGCCGGGCCGCCGCCCGAGGCGAGGCAGTTCTCGAGTCTGGACTCAGAGTGAGTCTCTGGAGAAGTGGGCGGATGCCGCGGCGCCGCCGAAGGAACGAGGGAGCCGGGGCGCGCCTCGACGCCCACCTCCCACCTCCTTTTTCTCCTCCCTCCCCTTTTCAGATACTGGGACGCGGACGACGACGGCGTCGACTCCCCCTCGGACAACTACTGCATCATCGAGTCCCGGGAATCGGTCAAAGATTTCGCGGGCCTCGGCCTGGCGGAAGTGCGCGAGGCGGTGCGCGCGCGGCGCAACCGCATCTACTTTCTCATGGAGGAGGTGCGGAGGCTGCGCATCCAGGCCCGGCTGAAGGAATCCGCGTTGCAAGGAGGAGGGGATGCGGGGCTGGACGACGTGGCGGAGGAACCGTTTCCGTCGGCGATCCCGTTCTTCCCGGCCGTCTCCGACGCGACCGTCGCGGCGTACGGCCGCCTCTACGCCGCCCTCGTCGCCGCCGTCATCCTGTTCGGCGGCCTCATCTCCCCCGTGCTCGAGGTCAAGCTGGGGCTCGGGGGGACGAGTTATGCGGACCTGATCCAGGCGGCCGGCCTTCCGCGCGTGCTTGCCGGCGTCGACCCGATCGTCGCCTCGTTCTGCGGCGGCGCCGTCGGCGTCCTGTCCACGCTGCTCATCGTGGAATCCAACAATGCCGCGTCGGTGGCGGCCAACCGGTGCGCCTACTGCGGGGGGGCGGGGTACATAACCTGCGGCGCGTGCGGCGGCGCGTCGAGGGTCGGCGCGGCGGGCGCGCCGTCCGCCCCCTCCTCCGGCCCCGCCTGCGCCACCTGCTCCGGCACCGGCAAAGTGGCGTGCATCGGGTGCCTGTGCACGGGCAAGAAGGTGGCGCGCGAGACGGACCAGCGGCTCGACCCGTTCTCGTGAGGGGAGCGGTGGGGGGGGAGGGCGCGCGTTGCCCCGCCCCCGCCCTCGCACCCTTGTGAACACACTCGCTCGATGCACACACACACTCTGCCGCCACCGTGCGTTGGCCAAGCCCCCCGTCCCTCATCCCCTCGCGTCTCTCACTTTCAGTAAAAGTCGTCGTCCCCGTCCTTCCCCCCCCCTGCCTTTTGCGCCAGCGTCTGCCGCTTGTACATGTCGGCCACCTGGTCGGCCGACGTCGCGTCCTCGGGCCGCTTGTCGTCCCGCACGCGGAGCAGGCGCGGAAACCGGATGGAAATGCCCTTGCCGGCTTCGATGCACCCGAACGCGGCCTTGTGCGCGGGGGAGACGGAGAGGTCGGCCGCCTTGACCTCCCACACGAGGTGGGGGGCAAACCAGGCGTCGGGGGCGAGGGAATCGGGGAACGCGTAGTACGGCCGGGGCCCGGCGATCTCGTGCGGCGCCAGCGCCGCTTCCGCTTCCGCCAGCTGCACCTCGGAGAAGCCGGTGCCGATCTTGGAGATCGATTGGTACTCCTCCTTGTCGTCGTCGTAGACGGCCAGCAGGAACGCGCCGTACACGCCCGTCCGTTTCCCCCTCCCTTTCCACGCGCCGATGACGACGACGTCGAACGTGTCGCCCACGCCGTCCAGGTAGTCCTTTTTGAGCTTGAGCCAGTGCAGGGACCGGCGCGAGGGTTCGTAGGTCGAGTTTAAAGCTTTCACGATGAGCCCCTCGGTCCCCGCCGCCACCGCCTCGTCCAAAAAGGCCGCCATCGCGTCCACGTCGGCGCAGTCGGCGCCGATGGCGAGCTGGACGCGGCCCGGGGTTTCGACGAGGGAGGCGCGCATCGCGGCGCGGCGTTCCGAGAGCGGCGCGTCGAGCAGGGGCTCCCCGTTCTTGTAGAGGCAGTCAAACGGGAACAGGCACACCGGCACCGTGATCTTGTCCAGGGCCACGTCGCCCCGTTTGCGGGTCGACAAGATTTGGAAGGGTTGAATCTGCGCGCGCGTCGCCGCGTCGACCGCCACCACCTCGCAGTCCAGCACCAGGCTCGTCACCCCGGGCGCCAGCGCGGCCAGCACGGCGGCCGCGACGTCGGGGTACTTGCCGGTCGTGTTTTCCGAGTTGCGCGAGTAGATGCGGACCCGGGAGAGGGACGAGGACGGCGACGACGACGCGCCGCCCCCGTCTTGTTCTTCTATGGCCGGCAGCACGTGCACCTGCGCCCGCTCCCCGTCGTACTTGTACTCCGCCACGATGAGCCCCCCCGCCGCCCGGTCGAGCACCTCGCCCACGCCCGCGGTCGGCTTGGCGAGCATCGGCTTGACCGGGACGCCGGGCGTGAACGTCACGCGCTCCCCGACGCGCGCACAGCCCACGTCGAGCAGCGCGGGCACCAGTTCGTCGTAGGAGGGGCATTGAGAATACGCGCGCTTGACGGCCGCGGCGGCGCGCTCGAGGCGGTTGGCCAGCGCGCCGCCGTCGAGCGCGGCGCCCCCGGTCTCCAGCTCCACCGCCGCCGCGAGTGCGGTCAGCACCGTCTGCTCCGCCAGGCCGATGCGCAGCTTGCCCTGCAGCCCGCGCACGATATAGCCGGCCTCCCGCTCGCCCGCGGCGGCGAGCAGCTTCTTGATGAGCCCACGCTTTTTCTCCGCGGAGCCCGCGCCCGCCGTGAGCGCGATCGCGCGGAAGGCCGCGTGCACGCCCGCGATCGTGAGCGGCGCCATTTTAAACATGGTGCGCTGGGTGGCGCGCGCGGCGGCGGCGACTTTGCCGAGGTCGCCCTCGGTCGCCAGCTCCGCCTTCACCCGCGCCTCGGTCCGCCCCGTCGCCTCCGCCAGCGCGCGCACCAGCGTCGCGTCCCCCACCCCCAGCTCCACACCGGCGTGCGCGGGGGCGACCCGGTTGACGCACAGGCAGACGGCGGGGAGGAGGTCGGCGGGGGTGGTTCGAATCACCGCCCGGAACGCGGTCGTCAGCTTATGCGCGATGACGAGGCGTTTGGTGTCGTCGGCGACCGATTCAAAGACGTCGGCGAGGAAGGCGAAAGGGGCGGGGGTTGACGGGGCCCACGTCGAGGCGGCGTCGACGTCCGCCGCCGCGTGGTCGCCCGCGGCCGCGAGGGCGCCCGCGCCCACGCCGTCGACCTTTTCCAGGTTCTTGTTCTTGGTGGGGAGGGCGGGCTTTTTGGGGGCGGGCACGGTTTTTTTCTCGGCCACGGGCGACGCCGACCGCGGCGGCGGCGGCGGCGCCTCGCGCTTTGGCTCGGCATTCACCCCGGGCGAGTCGTCGTCCACGGCGACCGCCGCCTCGGCCTCGGCTTTGGCTTCCGTTCTGACCTCCGGCGCAGGCGACGGCGACGGGGTCGCGGCGTCGCCCTTTTTGCGGAGCCGCTTCTTCTTGGCGGGCGCCTCGGCCGCGGGCGACGGCTGGAGGGATTGGAAAGAGAAGGGAAAGGCGTTTGTCGGCCGGCGCGCGGCGCGCGATGCCGCAATCGCGCCCCGCCCGCCTTCCCCACCCGCCGACCCACCTCGCGTTTGCCGGAGCCGCCCTCCTTCTCGGCTTTGACGGCGACGGAGGCGTCGGCAGCCGCGCCGCCGGACCGCGCGGCGGGCGCGCCGAAGAAGGCGCCGATGCCGGGCTGCTTGGGGTCCTTGGCTTTTGGTGGCGACATGGCGGCGGGCGCGCGGGACGGCGCGCCGCGCGGGGAGAGTGGCGGCGCGCGGCCGCGGGGAGAGTGAGGCGGCCCAGCGTGCGCTTCGCGCGCCACTGCCCTCTCTCTCCCTCTCCCTCTCGGCCGCAGCCCGCCCCGCGGCGCGCCAACGCGACGGCGGCGTGCAGCACGGCGCGTCACATAAGGCGTCGGCAGCCCTCCCTCTCCGCAGTCCCCGCGCCACTCCACCTCCCAACTCCTCCCCCCTCCCCTCCTCAGCTGCGGTACACCGGCAGCGTCTTGCGGAACGCCTCCTTGTCCGCCTCCGCCACCTGCGGCCCGTCCGGGTTGGAGGGCGACGCCGCGAGGCGCTTGCGGCGCGACCCGCACCCGAGCGACGCGCGCGTGTCGGCGCCCGTCGTCGGGTTGACGCCGTCGGCCACGCGACACATGGCCAGCACTTGGGATTTGTCGATGAGGGCGTTGGTGAAGTCTGTGCACAGGGGGGGGGGGGGGGGCGGGAGGCGACCCCGGGTCCCGCCCCCCCCGGGGCCCCCCAACCCCCCCACAACCCCCCAAAACCCCCCCCCCCCCCCCGGATCATTGCACCCCC
>Ga0315274_10008702_pt1 | contig 14708 bp, 18 predicted proteins | sample YL17G02_20_MG_FD_203700 | JGI IMG/M metagenome (GOLD analysis project Ga0315274, IMG submission 203700) | Sediment microbial communities from Yellowstone Lake, YNP, Wyoming, USA - YL17G02_20 | ecosystem: Environmental > Aquatic > Freshwater > Lake > Sediment | place: USA: Wyoming | collected... | reverse complement strand
GATAGTCTCCCTAATACATGCCGTGCCGGGAATATCCAACATAGGAATAACCACCAACGGCATTCTCCTCGGCGAGCTGGCCGAGCCTCTTAGGATCTCAGGACTCGACAGAGTGAACATCAGCCTTGGAACCGTGAAGAGGGACACATACAGGGAGATGACCGGGGTTGATTCACTTGAGACCGTTCTAAAGAGCGTGTCCGAGGCAGCGCGTGTCGGTTTTAAGCCAGTCAAGCTGAACATGGTTGTCCTCAAGGGCGTGAACGACGATCAGGTCTGGGAGATGCTCGAGTATTCGAGGATGAATAGCCTCGTATTGCAGCTGATCGAAGTGGAATCAGATAGCTCGGATGGAGAATACTACAGGCTATTCCACAGGGACTTCAAGGACATTGAAAGAGAGCTTGAAGGCAGGGCGGAAAAAATCGTCGTGAGAGATATGCAGCACCGACGAAAGTTCTTCCTCAAAGGCGGAGGTGAGGTCGAGGTCGTCCAACCCATGCACAACACGGAGTTCTGCGGCCACTGCAACCGCATGAGGCTGACATCTGATGGGAAGCTGAAGCCTTGTCTTTTCCGCTCTGATAACCTTGTTGACATCCTCACTCCTCTCAGGGAGGGTGCTCCTGAGGATGAGCTCAAGGCAGTCTTCAAGCGGGCCGTCGAGTTGAAGAAGCCATACTTCATGTGAGCGCGCGCTAGTCTCTCTTGTTGGTCAGGCTGAGGAGCCTGAGCATCAGGCGGCGATAGCCTTGAAGAGGTGTCTCAGCTTCGAGCACAGCCCTTTCGAAGGGGCATAGGTCATCGCTCCCAGGCCGGCATATCTCAGACACGAGCTCAGTCGAGCAATACGTGATCTGGTAACGGTCAAGTATATTTTTAGCCCTAATGCTCATGGTACCACACTGGACCTCCCTTGGTCTGAAGTAGGCGATGAGAAGAGCGGCAGCTTTCCCCACGACCTTGTCCACCACGATTGTGCCTCGCAGCCTTGCGCGGCCCAAGCAACTGACACTCTCTAGGAGCGGCCTCATACCAGCCTTGTTGCTGCTATATATGGCAACATTCCCGTATAAGATTTGTAGGCTCAGGCCTTGTTCCCTTAGGGTCCTGACCATATCCGGGATTCCGGTAGCCGATGACACTGTGGTTGTATGTCGGGGGCTTCCATGCTCCTGAGCCAGCTTGTTGCCCGAATAGTTCAGGGAGGACTTGGACCCAGAGTCGTTTGGGCCGGATTCAAGGCTCCTCAAATAGTTCTCATGGAGCCGTCGACAATTATTTCTGAGTTCCGAGACTCCGTCAACAAGGTCACTGAGGCATTCATCAGTGTAGAGCATGAGTTTGACTCCTTGGTCCACGAATTGCCCGAGGTGACAACGTTCTGCGATCACAGTTACCGTATCTAGTTGTCGGTTTATCGACATTATTGGATTTTCACCTAGTCGAGGTTCGCTGACTCCATATGGGCTTTCTGGAAAGACGGTGTTGTTACCAGCAGCATAATCCATCGGTTGAACCAGATCAGAGATCACACCCTGCTACGTAGAAGGCGCTAGCCGGAGAAGTGCTTCACCAAGCTGCCTGATTGCGTCTCCTCCTGGAGACGTCGGGAAACCCACCGACGTTGTGGTGCCCGCGTCGAGCAAACGGAGGTTTTCATCAGAAGGGATTATCCCGATCACGGGAACCTGAACCTTTTCTCCGTATTCCTCTATGATCTTGGATTCTCCTTTGGTGACCCTGTTACCCACCAGGAAGATCTGTTTGATGCCTATCTGCTTGGCGAGATTCGCAACTCGTCTCGCAGTCTCCAGTGATCTACTAGAGGGCTCAGCGACCACGAGCATTGCGTCAACGGCCTCGACTGTTCCTCTCCCGAAATGTTCGATCCCCGCCTCCATGTCAACAACGACCGCTTCACCAGTTCGGACGAGCAGGTGCCTGAGGAGAGCCCGTATCAACGCGTTTGCAGGGCACATGCACCCCTGGCCCGCGGCTCGCACGGCGCCCATCACGATGAGGTCGACGCCGCTCGGCGTCTTCACACCATACCTATTCACGATATCATCTACTCTAAAGGAGAGGCGGAAGACTCCGCCGTAGCTCTCAGGCTTGACTCCAGTCTTCTCCTCGATTAGCCTGCGATTCTCGGAGATCGGTATTAGCTTCTCCATGTCTTCTAGTGGGATGCCAAGCAGCACGGCGAGGTTTGGGTTGGGATCTGCGTCGATAGCTAGAACTCGGAGGCCCTTGTCAAAGAAGACCTTTGAGAGCAAGGCCGAGATCGTGGTCTTGCCCACGCCACCTTTCCCAGATACGGCTATTTTCATTTCTCCCAATCCTGACGCTTGGTGAACTATCGATGGCTCAACACAACTTTAACCTTCCCGTCTCACCATCATTGCAGGTCATGGCCCCGCCACGAGCTTCTCGATGAAACGATCAGGGGTGCCCGTAGAAACTAGTCCCTAAAGAAGCACTCGCAATTTGAGGAGCTGGCCAGGGTGTCAGTCTACTTCCTTGAAAGGGTGAGCTCCTCTTTTTCCACGCTGACCTGGGTAACCCGGCAGGCCGGGAATTCTATTGACTGACCCAAGATGTCTCTTACCAGAACGCGCTGACCGTCGTCAACGGCGTACACTGCGTCCATGAAGACTTTCTTCCCATCGAGTATGACCTTGAACTCACACATGATGCTGCCCTCGGAGAAAGAGGGACACACCCACGTTATATTCTTTCCACCAAGGAGTCAGAAGCGACGGATCACTGAAGATCAGCAACCACGCACCTCGAGCCCCAGTTGGTCACCGAACTCGCGTCTGCACCCCCCTAAGCGCCCCTCGTCCGGGGGTAGGTTGCTCTCTTCCGAGCCTGGCCAGGTTGTCTCGGTAAATGCGGAAGCATGCCCCCCTACGGAGGCTGCCCCACAACCGGAGGCCCTAGAGGACAGACGCTCACAGCCTAGCAACCCCTAGGAGCACGAAGGCTTTGATGCCTACTCCAGCATTGGCCGCCATATAGGGGGTTTGCGGTCGGGATCACTCCCTTGGGGACCCCTAGCCCCCCCTTAGACCCGTCGCCGAACTACGATAACGGATCGAGCCGATATTAAAGCTACACGCATCACCCAGCTTCGATAGATGATTCCGACGAGCCAACATGTCACCGACGGAGGAAAATCACGGGCTCAATGGTCATGGTCTGCGCGCGCGGAAAATAGAAGAAGAATCGTGCATATAATAGTCAGTGTTTCGTGGATATTAGTCTACACTCCGTCACAGTCTTTCTTGGACATTAGTCTGCCTCTACCACGATATTCACTGTTTTCACAGTATGTTACCTATGGTTTTCCAGGGATGAAACGTCATCGGCGGGAATGCTTTTAACAGGCGAGATTGTCATGCTTGACTCGCATTCGCCTGTGCCGGGGTGTCCTAGTCTGGTAGGGAGCAGGCCTGCTAAGTCTGTGGCTCTCAAGGGCCGCACGGGTTCAAATCCCGTCCCCGGCGCCACTCCATTGGCCGGTGATGGGAAACTGAAGCGTGCTCAGCCATATCACTGCCAGAAGATTCTCATCTCCAGACCGTGATGAGCCTGTCACCAGACCAGTCGCAGAAGCCTCATGGCGTTTCCACCTGCGACTTTGGCGATCTCCCCATCAGAGTAGCCGTGCTTCACCATCCACCTGACCACATTCTGCAGACACTCTGTCGGGTTCTCCATTCCTTGAACATACTTGGGCATCGTCTCAAAGTCCATGTCAATGCCTAGATAGCGTGATTCCGCACTTCCTCTTGGGCAGTGACCTAGCCCCTCATTCATTCCTCTGGACACCCCAACCCGGTAGAGGCCCACATGGTCGCCATACATGGTGTCTGGACCACACCCCACATGGTCGATTCCCATGAGGTCTATGCAGTACTCAATGTGCTCCATATACGACTCTATTGAATGAATAGGATGTTTCAGGGTCGCAGTAAGGTTCGGAGCGGCCTCGACTCCAAGGAGACCATTCCCCTCGGCCAATGCCTGAAGAGCATCGTCTGGTAGCATCCGCGGAATTTGTGTTAGTGTCCTCGCGCCGCAGTGGGAAACCAGGATAGGATCCTTGCTTGACTCAATTGCATCGAGACATGTTGTTACATGACAGTGACTCACGTCAACCAGCATGCCAAGCTTGTTCATTCTCACCACGGCATCGTGACCAAAGTCGGAGAGGCCTGCCACTCTACTCTCCCCAAGGCCAGAGCCAAGCATGTTCGATTCACTGTACGTCAACCCCATACATCTCACACCTAAGCCATAGAGAACATCGATGCGATCCACTTCATTTTCTATACAGCTAGACGACTCGAGGGATGCGACCCACGCTAGTCTCCCAGACTTGAATGCTGACGCAATGTCATCCACCTTTCTACAGTGGACGACGAAGTCCTGATGCGCTATGTCGCAGAGCCTCATGCCTAGGTCATGGACCGTATCGGACCATTTCCAACCCATCTTTGAGGTAATCGTCGAGAAACCATTCAAGAGGTTGTCGAAGACTGCGTCGAGACCCGACATACTCAGAGCTTCATAGGCCATGAATTCCCTACCCTCACGGCTAAGCTGGTATGTCTGGGCCATGTCCTGGGGGAAGAGAACCGGGTGTTCATGCAAGTCAACGAGGATATTCTTCTCAATGATTTCTTCTGTCCGATCCTCATCGCTTCTTGTCAAAGGCACTCTATATGACCACTCCGACAGGATTGCGTCTCTCAATTTGAACTGCTTGTAGTCTCGCCCAGGCTCAAGATACTGATACGCCGAATAGCCAGAGTACTTCTTGCTGTGGCCCATCAATCGTTTACCGAGTCTATCCATTCCAAAAGGGGCTTAAACCGTTTTCCCAGAGAGACCTGGGGCCCGCAGCTAGGAGCCAAACGCGCTGTGATTTTCATGGGACACAGCCCTGGCTTCTCTTGCACCAGGTAGGAATGACGGCTCGTAGGCTACTGACTGCAGATGAGGCCCTGCAGAACTTTCCTCGAGATGTTGCCTCCAGAGACAACGAAGACAACCTTCTCGCCCTGTCTTAGGCCCAGCTTCTTCGCAGCAGCTAGACCAGCCGCCCCCGAAGGCTCCGCCAACACGTGGGACTTGTCCAGTAGAGACATGGTCGCATCACGTATTTCATTGTCGCTGACCAAAATGATGCTATCTACCAGCTTCCTCGCAATCTCGAAGGTGTATCTACCAGCCTCACCAGGCGACAGGCCGTCAGCAATTGTATCCACCCTGTCCAGAACTACGGGCTTATCCTGTCTGATAGACTCATACATGGAGGCCGCACCCTCAGCTTGCACCCCAACAACCCGCACCGAAGGCTTAGTTGATTTGACAGCAACCGCTATTCCCGAGATCAAGCCGCCTCCTCCAACAGGGACAACCACAGAGTCGACTTCTGGCAAGTCCTGTACGATTTCAAGGCCGACCGTTCCCTGCCCCGCAATAACGTCGAGATCGTCAAACGAGTGTATGAAAACCGCGCCTGTCTCCTCTGCTATCTTCAGGGCCTTCTCTATCCTCTGCCTGCCCAGAGTCCCACAGGGAAAGACTGTTGCACCCTGTTCCTCAATCGCTTCCACCTTGGCGGACACGGCTGTAGTAGGCACAACTATTTTGGCAGGGATGCCCAACCTCTTAGCCACATAGGCCACCGCCAAGCCGTGATTCCCGGAGGATGCCGCAACGACTCCAAGTTTCCGCTCGTTTGGATTTAGCTGGACTAGCTTGTTGGCAGCTCCCCGAATCTTGAAAGCTCGGATTGGCTGATAGCACTCCAGTTTCAGATACGCCTCTGCACCGGTAATACTGCTCCAAGCATCAGAGAAGTAGATTGGAGTACGATAGGCGAATGCCTTGACCCTTTCAGCCGCGGCTTGTACGTCTTCTAGGGATACTGGAAGATGTTCCACCCCAAGTTCCTCCTAGTTGTCGCTGTTTATGGACAGCTTCAGCACCCAGCCTCCTTAATCAATCCACCGAACAAGCATAGAACGTATCACATAAGCCGAGGCTTCGTGAACAGATTGACCCTGAATAGCGCTCCTTTAGCAGTTGACTGAACAAGGGAAGAGATGATCACGCGGATATATTATGTAGAGAGGTTTTACTGACCATCCAATTAACGAGCATTATCTACCCTGTGGTTGCGATCACTATGTAGGCAGAAAAGGATAGAGGAGGGGTTTGCCGCTTGGCCTCAGCTATTGGTTGCGTCTCCGGGTTGGATCCCTGGTTTTTCGCTTCAGGCGACTATTCTTCTTCGATGTCTTCCACGCCAGCGCTTGTTATTTTGAATCGGGTGGCCTCTTCTGGAAGATAGGGGCTGTCAATGATCCTGATCACGCGGGTTCCCTCCTTCCCTTTGCGGATGTAGAGTCTGTGCGTTGATGCATGGGCGACGATGTTGCCACCAGCGGGACGGTTCGGGTCACCGAAGAAAGCTTGTGGATTTGACTGAATCTGATTCGTCACCACGACTGCCACGTTATAGATCTCCGCTAAGCGTAGGAGCTTGTGGATGTAGCGATTGAGCTTCTGCTGGCGCTCGGCTAAACTTTCCCGGCCCACATATTCTCCTCTGAAATGGCTGATCAGCGAGTCCACCACGACAAGTCTAACACCTTCCTCATCGACTACCTTGAAGCCCTTGTCAACGATCAACATCTGGTGGTCACTATTGTAGCATCGGGCATAGATTATGTTCTCCAACACGCTCTTGGGGTCAAATCCCCTAGCCTCGGCTACTTTGTGTATCCTCTCGGGAGAGAATGTTCCCTCAGTGTCCATGAATAGAACCTTGCCGCCTAGCCCGCCCTTCTCGGGAGGCTGCTGAGCCATTATGCAGAGCTGCATACACAGCTGGCTCTTCCCCGTTCCGAACTCGCCCGCAAACTCCGTGATGGCCTGCGTCTCAATGCCGCCACCGAGGATTTTGTCTACGTTCTTGCTTCCAGTCGTTATCCTCTGTGCCTTCTGTCGTTTCTCAAACAACTCTAAGGCAGTCAAGAAGTCGAGGCCCAGCAGCTCTCTTGCCCTCTGCTGCATTTGGGATGCGGCTTCATCTCCCACTCCAGTATTTTCAATAATTTCTCTGATCGGCGTGACTGCGAGGGCTTCCACTGTGGTATAGCCGGCTTCTTTGAGCTTCGCCGCTGTAGCGGCTCCGACGCCTTTTATGTCTGTTATGTCCGGCTGCTCTGTTGACATCTAGTTTATCCTTCCTCTGACCAGAAAATATCCGAGTCCCCTTTTATCTCGCCACGTACCACTAGGGGGGAGGGGGGTCTATCTCGGAAGTGGCAAACGTTTGGCGCCAAGAATATGGACTCTACACGTTCATGTGTAACTCCAAGCTCAGTTCGCTCTTGTTTACACTTGATGGTCAAGTCCCAGTCAAGTATTATCCCCATGATGGTCCGTCCGTCTAATGGCTCGTTGAGGCAATGGGTTAGCTGACTAGGTATAAGAGCCCGGCAAAACTGGAACGGAGGCATATGTGAATGTCAAAGAGAAGGAAAGATCCGATGACGTCGGAGGAACAGCTCCGCTCCGTCGCACAACAGATACTATATGAAGCTAGAAGGCGCGCCCACTTCGAAATGGAGTGTCTGACGCAGATGGTCCTGCAAGAGGCTAAAGCTGCGGCTCGCTACGCGAGAAACAAACCATTCTATATCTCCTGACGCCGTCCTTCCCTCCTCTAGTTTGAGTATGCTGTTTCCCGCATGAATCTGACCAGAGCGTTGACAATGGGTTTCTGGTCGTCGATCCTGTATACTGTAGGCTTGACATCGATCTCCCTAACCAATCCCAAATCGACGAGTATTCTCAAATGACTCCTCACTGCAGCAGGCTTCAGTCTCGTAGCCTTTTCAAGACCGTACCGAGTATATGATGGAAACCCCCTCTGGGCTAAGACTCCCAAGATCCTCAGCCTTCCCAGATTGCCAAGTACCTGCTCGACAATATGACCGGAGCTACTCGTAGTCTTCTCCAAGGCCTGTCTCCGGCCTCCCCAAGACGTCGTCTAGTTGGCGCATGAGCATCTCGATCGGCATATCGCCTATGCCGATCCGCGTCAGAGATTCCACCTGGATAATTCCACGATCACCAAGATCTTGGAGAAGACGATCGATGCTCCTCAGCTTCATTTCATGCTCTTCTGCTACAAGTTCATAGTTCTCCTGAATCTCGCCGAAAGTGGCGTAGGGGGTCTTACGACTCCGTAGAGCCCTAGCCACGGCCAAGAGGACGAGTTTCTCCTCATGGGGAAGCTTGACAATATCGTCAGAGGTGACCTGATGATGTATTGCACTATGAACGTGGCGAACATGATCGGGAAGAATCCGACCGACGCCCTGTCTTTCCGCCAAGTTCCCCGCGTACAACAACAGGTCTAGCGCATACCGGACGTCGCTGTTGACCGGAGGCCTCGCTGTTATATCAGCAACATACTCTAAGATATCATCCGACACAACACCCTTCTGGAAAGCCTCCTCGAGTCTGGCATTAAGAATGTCCCGTACCTGGCTCATACTATACTGTGGCAACTCTATGATTGTCCTGCCAAGGGTGCTCAACTCGGAAGGGTCCAAGAGGCTGTGGAAGGAACTATCCCTGGAAACCAGGACCAGCCCGATGACGCCGCATGGTCCTTCGGGGGCCAACTCGTTTATGCGAGTAAGGTCATAGACTATCCGCTCCTTCGTGTGTCGAACATAGTACTCGACCTCGTCCAGTGTTAGGAGCAGGTATTTCTTCCTGGACTTTAGGTACTTTACAAGCTGGTAGAGCATCTCGTCGGCACTGAGGCTCGTAGCTTTGATTTCCGGGGCAGCACGCTCCAACAAGTGTCGATATAGTATTACCCGGCCGCTGTTCTGAAGCTTCAGGTTGATGTAGACGTGTCTGAGGTCGATCCTCTTCGCCTGAGCCATCTCCTGAAAACGTCCACCAAACCTAAGCACAGTACTCGTCTTGCCGACGCCCACCCCCCCAAACACCTGTACTGTCCTTAGATAGCACTCAGCGATCCTGTCGAGGGAATCTTCAAAGATGCCCCTGAGGGCTTGAAGCTGCTCCTCTCTGTGGGGAAGAAGAGGCGGTATGTACCTCGGAGACAGTCTATTTCGGTCTTTGAAGATGCTCAGCAAGCCTCTTACCTGTCTGAGTCTAGGGAGAGGGCCTATCTAAAAGCATTTTCAACCCGGTCATAGTGACAGGAGGGGGAGGACCGGTAGAATCCACGCCTGGCAGCTCGCGAAGCAACGAGACTATTCGGACGCCTCTTGAGTTCTGGCCCGTCGCGGACCAAGTTGTGGACACTGAACACGTATTGACTGTAGATTGATGGCCTTCATAACCGGAATATTTCGATACCCGCTATTACTGGAAGGGGTGTGGGGTTGGGTGAAAAGGATAAGAAGAGAATGTGGGTGCTCGGCAAACCCATGATCATACTCGCGGGCATCCTAGTTGCTCTGGTGGCGACCTCGGGCTTGACTTACGGCCTTCTGAACGGTTCCGTCAACGTTCGTAGCACGGGAGTAGTCGCAACCACGAATGTGGGCATCTATACTACGCAACAATGCACGGCCAATCTGACATCTATTACCTGGGGCACGGTTTACCCAGGATCCAACTATACACGAACCTGCTACATACGAAACAACGGAAACTTGAACATGACGCTGTCACTGTCAACAGCCAACTGGAGTCCAGCTACAGCTGGATCAATTGTACGTTTGGTCTGGAACTATGATGGGAGAGCGATTCGTCCCGGACAAGTCTTGGCTGTATCGTGGACCCTTAGAATTCCACCAACCATCTCAGGTGTCCAGGATTTCAGTTTCGATATCATCGTCTCTGGTGGAGGTTAAGCCTCCACATCATGGAGGCGACAAAGCCCGCAACCTGTCTTGTGCGCCATCCTCAGCAATAGCAGCTTCAGATTCGCCTAGAATACCCATCAGCCTCTGATAGCTTTCGAGAAACTCCTGACCTTTCTCAGTCGTTGAATACATGTCGCCCTGTCGCTCAACCAGCCCGAGCCCAATCAGGGTCCTCAGGTACTTTTGGTGCTGGCCGAAGCTGAGGTTGGCAGCGTAGAGAAGCCATGTCTTCTTCGCACCTGGCACAGCCTTCTCTAGGATACTCGCCATTATGTCGAATCGGCTCCTATTCGAAAAAGCCAATCACGGCCCTCGTCTACTAATGTATTCACTCTCTGTATTTAAGCTCTATTTCACGACGACTTGTACCTATGTTCTCTAGTGATGTTACGCAACGCATAAAGGTCGGACAATGGGATAATAATATAAACAGACGGTGATTTGTCCTCTGACAGCCACAGAGATACTTCAGGTCCTGAAGGATATGCCAAGGCTGACTCCAATCCTAATTGGTAAGAAGATGAAGAGGCCACCAAGCGTCGTGAGAAACGTCCTAGTAGTACTGGTGGAGCTACGACTTGTCGCCCCAGCTGCCAGGGGACTCTACGAACTCACATCCGAAGGCGAGGAACTGCTTACAAAGCTTCAGACCGTAAATGCAAAGCATCTGAATTGGGAGATAGCGTCGCCTCAAAACCGAATTATCCCCACCTGACGGACTAGCACTAAACCGTCGATTCTCTGAGCTTCTGACCGATCTTTGCGCTAGTCAATCTTCATGCAGTTTCACCATGTCGTGATCCGCGCAGACCCCTTGCACTCAAATCGCCCTTTCTTCCGACTGCTGAAGATTTAACAAAAACAGGCCTATGAGCCACCCATCACCCTGTTCCAGCCCCAATTTCCGAAAAGCTCGAGCAATTCTATAGTTGACTTACAAAAGACGATAGCGAACAATGACGTGGTTGTTCTCGTCCCGACCCTGGTAGTCCTCTATGAATACAGGTCTTCCCGACGCCTTCGCCAGAGCGCAGGCAATTGAACTGGCAACAGGGCATCCCAGCAGACGAATCACATCTGAGATCTCCGCCCGATACATGTCCCTATAGGCCGGGTTCTCTATACTCACATTGACTCTGTCCTTCTCCGAGTCGAACTCGACTCTTCTCGCCAATTCAAGATCGTCGACTAGCAGTCTGGGTACATGTTCTTCGACATAGTGGATGCCCACTTTAGTGAAACTTGTACCAAGGGCGTCCTCGAAGGTCTTCAACAATTCGGCGCCAGGGGGCGTGAAGAGAAAGCCTTGGTCTAGTCTGTTTGGGAGAAATGACGCCTCCGGCTCATTTCCACGAAGCTGGTCTGGGTTGGGAAACATGGATGTGTCGAAGGAACCTATGAGTACGAAGGTTGTGTCAACATCTCTGAAGTAACGCGGGGGCAGATAGACGGCTTTTCCTCCATTCTTGTATTTCTCTAGCATTCTATCCAAAGCCAGCATGAGGGAGAGCGCTGTCGCGCTGAACACTGACGCTTTTACAAACCTCCTCGGTGTCACATACGTCAACAGTGACCCCCAGAAAACGAAGCCTAACCCAAGTAGCGCCACCACAGAGGATGCTAGTACTATGGAAAGTAGAGTAAGTAGGCCACCTAGAACGATGAGCAGCTTGCTGATCGTTCTTGGCACAAACATGTGATCATCCGCCGATGGCCTCTCTATTGAGACCTGGGGAAGACGTCTGACTGAATTCCCAAGGTAGGCCCAAATAGCCCCTCCTACAAGTGAGAGTATCCCTGAGGCGAAGAGGGCGAGCGTGACCGAGCTCATCCAAGGATAATTGGTCGCCCACCATTGAGGATTCGGGTCCGTGGCAATGTACAGGTGAAGAGCGAAACCGGTGCCTAGAAGGATCGTGGCGACGCCAGCTGCTGCCTGGAGCCTCCTAGCGGCCTCGCTTCTCATGCATAATCACCTGAGCATAGACTGTACATCCTTAAATCCCTATTTCAGGATAGACTGAGGCCATTTGACTGGGCGATCAATAGTTTTTACGAAAAGCAGATATATGACTGGCCATCATAAAATGGCTGGTTGGGGTTAGAAGAATCTTTAGACTGATTTAACTCAAGCAAACTGTTGGGCTTGAACCTTAGCATATAGGGCTTGAGAGATGGAAGCAAATAAGGACATTGTATCAAAAATACTATCGGCACTGTCTCACACTCTCAGAAGGAAAATCCTGTCCAATTTATCTGAGAAACAGGAGCTGTCTTTTACAGACTTAATGAACGCGCTAGAGGTAGATACTGGAAAACTTAGCTTCCATATACGAAGTTTGGATGGATTTCTAGAACAGACAAGTTCTGGAAAGTATAGGCTGAGTCAACTGGGCGAAAATTCGGTTGGAGTAATCAAGAACATAGAGAGCTGGGCAGTGGCAGAAAACATGGGCAAGCAAGCTCAGGTCCTCCCAGTCGCAGAATTGAAAACGAGAGTCTTTGCCAGCCTTATCGATTTTGGAATAAGCTTCATGGCCTTCATCTTTGCGGGTATAGCTCCGGGTCTGCTCCCACTCTTCATCAGTGGTTCTGTGTTTCGACTGGATACTAACTGGATCTTCTTCCTGCTAGTTATATGGACATACCTCACCCTCTTCGAAGGATTCGCGGGTCAGAGTCTGGGAAAACGGATACTACGACTCAGGGTCGTCAGGGTTGATGGCAGGAGATTATCCTACGACTGTGCCGCTGTGCGGAATTTCGGGAAGGTCTTTCTCCTTCCCTTTGACCTGTACTTAGGTCATAGGTTGAAGGATGAGAAGTTCATCAGGTACTTCGACCGGTTTGCTGGTACAACTGTGATACGGCTCCTATGTTGATATTTCCTAAAGGCCTGGAAAACATACGCGTTTTTCATAAGTGATAAGCAGGCCGAGATAGGAAGGAATAGCCGAAACGTGAGTTGTCGAGAGGACGGAGCGGGGACCATTTTCTGGCCTTGGTCTTGGCCACCATTGTAGTTACATCAGTGTGGGGTATTGGACTTTCTGCTGCAGGCGTGAGTTCCTCGTCGACCCTTAGCTCAAGAGGCTCTGTTTCATACAAGTCTAGGCCTGCCACACTACCAGTCTTCGGTTGGGGAGGATATATTGGCTCAATCGATCAAGTCATCCCGATTCTGGATGACTTGGCATCGGGAGGGTACACGGGAATACGCTACTGGGCAATACCGGTCTGGCTCACCGAATCCCCTAGCCACAACCTCAACCTCGCCATACTCGACAGACTTGTTGACGAAGCCGAAAGGCGCGGCATAGTTGTCTACATAGATTCTGAGCACAATTATCCTCCGAGCGCTTACATAGATGGACATGAACAGGAATGGATACAAGATCTCATAATGGTCGGTAGAAGGTACAATGACAGACCAAACGTGGTCTTGGAGTGCGTGAACGAGTACGCAGGTTCCAACCAACCCGCCATCTATAACAGGGCAATAGCCGAGCTGAGAGCGGCCGGGGTTCATCTGCCTCTGCTCTTCAACTACTGGTGGAACCAGGTCAACGCAGAGTTGAATGACCCGGACAACAACTATGCCATAGGCCGGCACTTCTATGGTAAGGCATGGGACAGCTACAATGTGGCAGTCCCAGCGGATTTGTCGACCGTGGTAGAGGAGTCAGGCATAGCCAATGCGATGTATAAATACTTCTACAGTACAACGGAGAAAATATACCTTCAAAGTTCCCTGGAGTTACGAATTCCTAATGGCTTTGTTGTGACGGAACTCGGCCCGACTGACGATGAAGCGATTGTCGGCGACCCAAGTGTGGGGAACATAGCCTATGGCATGGCATTCCTACGTGAGGGCATCAAGAACAACGTCACTGTCCTGCTTTACAGGGTGGGCGACTCCTCAAAGAAGGCACTCTATGAACAACGGGCGTTTACCTATTTTGGAGAAGGCTTCCTGCCAACGCCCTAGGCTTAGCGCGCGCTCGCGGCAGATTCACTATGGGTCTTGCATGTTGTTCTCTGTGAGACCTATAGAGCGACTCATCTACAGCAACGCCACCCATGGCGCGCGTTGCAGTTCCAAACTTTGTTGAGCCAGATTCGCGGAGTCGCGCGCGCTAGTATGCTCTGGTCCACTGTAAACACTAACATTGGATTTGAGCAGGCGAGAGCTGTGTATTCTGTATGCACGATCAGGTGGGTGGTGGGAACAGTATTCTTTCAGCCACGAGTAGCGTGAGAAATGTCGCGGACATCACGAGTGCAACCGCTCTGAACTTTCGTCTACTAAGGTGGACTGTTCTCGCGCCTGAGAATGAATTCATGAACTCTGATGTAACTACTAGAATTAGGGCGGTTACTACCATCCATAGTTTCAGATCAGATAGGGTAAGAGGATAAGTCAAGGATTGGTGACACTTCCTGTGCTTGTGAATTCAGAGTTCTTGTAGTATAATTCAAATTTTACGTTCGAGTAGACTCTATCATATGCGACAGAATCATATAGAATAGCTTGGATTCTTGTATAAGTATTATTCTGAAATGACATGTCATATCTCATCGCATATACGAAGTATGCGTATGAATGCAAAGCGATGTAATCTGGTTGTATGATTGTCATATTAGGTGGGAAGTCTATAGTTGTTCTGGTCACGAAGCTCTTCCTCGCGTCGATAAAGCCCATCAGTTGTTGATCTGAACTCGCCGAAAAGTTCTTTGTCACCGTGTCAGCATATTTGGCTATGAAAG
>Ga0315274_10008701_pt1 | contig 14709 bp, 29 predicted proteins | sample YL17G02_20_MG_FD_203700 | JGI IMG/M metagenome (GOLD analysis project Ga0315274, IMG submission 203700) | Sediment microbial communities from Yellowstone Lake, YNP, Wyoming, USA - YL17G02_20 | ecosystem: Environmental > Aquatic > Freshwater > Lake > Sediment | place: USA: Wyoming | collected... | reverse complement strand
TATATTTATAACATATTAATAATAATTAACAATTATGAACGAGATAGAAAAATTAAAACTTAGTTTGAAACAAGCAGTGGAAATTGCTGAAGCTAACATTTCAAAAGCTGAAAATATTGATTTAGAAAATATGGCTCAAACTTTAGAATCATTTATTGACGACTTAAATGATATTGGTGATTTTGAAACATATGATGAACTTCAAGAAAGATTAATTCTCCAAAAAAGAGCCGGAATTATTAAATAATTAAATAAAACATTAAAAAGAAAGGGTTTGGTTATCCAAGCCTTTTTTGTTATATTTATAACATATATAATAATACTAAATAATGAAAATATCAGAATTAAAACGATCTATTAGAGAAGAACTGCATAAAGTGTTGAACGAAGAAGCTCCTAAACATAAATATAAAAAAGATGATAAATTCTATTATAAAGGAATGAGTTACACTGTTATATCAGATAATGGATATGTAGTGAAAGCACTTGATAGATATGGTAAAGAAGCTATATATAATCATAATCAATTAAAAGCTGGAGTATCTCAAAAATCTGACTATCTTAATGAAGAAGAAGGAGGAGTATCATTAGAGAATTTTCAAACATATAATGATCTACCTGAAACAGATAGAGAAGTACCTAAAAAAGATATGAGGTATATAGATACATTTATCTACTTACCAAATGTTGGAGGTGAAAATGGATTTATATATTCTAAAGAAAAAGCTAAGAAGTGGTTAGACAACTACAAAGCAATGTTTAAAGGTGAAGAACCTAAATTTACCACTGAAGTAATTTCGATTGCAGGTAAAGATAACATTATGAAAGGTACAATTGTATCTGATGGATATTTAGCATATACTAAAAAGGTGAAGGATTATGAAGCATCACCAGAATATCGAGCGAATGTTTCATCATTTTATGATGAATTAAAATATAAAGGAGACTAAATAAAATACTTTTTTGATTTGTAAGAGCTTGGATTTCCGAGCTCTTTTTTTTATATTTAATAAAAATAAAGGTTATGGGAAAAGGTAGACCACCAAAAATTATCACTGAAGAATCTAATACAATTTGGAAACGAACTAGAGCTAAAAAAGCACTAATGGAAATATTTTCTATAATAACATCAGAAAATATGATTTTTAATTATAAAGAAATAAAAGATAAAATATATCTTAGATATGCATTTGAGTGTAAAACTATTGATAAAAAGGATATGGAAAAATATCTTGAACCACTTAATGAAGAAGTATCACCTGAACTATCTTGTTACTTAGATGAAGCATTTAAAAAATATCAAAAAACAAATTGAAATTGAACCTGAATACCTAATACTAGATGAATATGCTAGAGTATTTTCTGGTTGTCGAGAAGGTTATCCATTCTTTTCAGATGATTTAGATGAAGCAAAACCACTACAAGGTCAAGAAAAATTTAAATTTATGCAAAAGTATCATTATCTTAAATTAGAACAAATGTTTTTATAAAATGTCAGAGAAAAAAGGAGCAACAGTAAAACTAGAGTACCCATTTAATTCAGCTGCTTGTTTAGAAGTTCAACTACCAAATGAAAATTGGTATAGAATAACATGTAGAGAATTTAGGTCATACACATATCCAAGAAGGATATCACAAATCAAAGATAAAGAATACGTGACTGAAATTTATGAGGGACCAACATATTTATATGGTACAAATATTGTTGTTAACTTAAATAAAGTTAAGAAGCAAGGACTTCTTTATCCAAATGATGTGGACCCAAGACAAATTAAAGAAACAAGGGCGTTTGGTCGAACTTAAAAACATTCATATTAAATATAATAAAATTGTAAACATCATCAAATCATGTACAGATATGAATCATATTGACTGTTGTTATATAATTATAGATAACTTTGAACATTATTGTAAATGTAAAAAATTACCACAATCAGTATATATTTCTCACTTAAGAAATTACACTAAACTTAAAAAAAGAAGTATTTGGCTTACTTAATTTCCTTACATATATTTAATTTAAATAAAAAAGGTTATGAGACTAAACACACTTTACTCCCGCGCCACAAACGGCAAAACAAACGAGTACATTATTGAAATACAAGATAACAAGTACCGAACCATATCAGGATATTTGGATGGTGCTAAAACCACATCTGAATGGAAAGTATGTTCTGCCAAATCATATTGCTCTGCTGAAGAACAAGCCATGAAAGAAGCAGTCGCACTTCATCGTAAAAAAATGGAAGCAGGCTCATTTGAAACTATTTCAGACATTGACAATGAAACATTTTTTGAACCAATGTTAGCTCAAGACTGGCACAAACAAAAAGATAAAGTAAAATATACAGTATACTCTCAGCCAAAACTAGATGGTATTCGTTGTATTGTGAGAAAAGATGGTATGTGGAGTAGAAACGGAAAGAAAATCATTAGTGCACCTCACATCTATGAGGCAATGAAACACTTATTTGAAACAGACCCAAATCTAATTTTTGATGGTGAGTTATATGCTGATAAATTTGCAAATGATTTTAACGCAATTTGTTCATTGGTTAAAAAAACAAAACCAACAGCTGAGGATCTAAACGCATCCGCTAAAGTAATTGAATACCACATTTACGATCTACCAAGTAACACAGGAATATTTACAGAAAGATATACAGCATTAGTAGAAATGAGTTTACCTGATTGTTGTAAACGAGTTAGAACAGATGTATGTGGAGATGAAGATATAGTGAATGATTGGTATGAAGATTATATTGAGTGGGGATATGAGGGTCAAATGATTCGTTTAGATAAACCATATGAAAATAAACGTAGTAAGTCACTTCTTAAACATAAATCATTTATAGATGAGGAATATACTATTTTAGGCGTAGAAGAAGGCATTGGTAACAAAACAGGAATGGTAGGTTCATTTATATTTAAAAGTAAAACAGGCAAACAATTCAATAGTTCACCTAAATTTAATTGGGAGGAATGTACTAGAATGTGGGGTGAGCGAGATCAATTAATAGGCAAATCAGCTACAGTAAAATATTTTAACTTAACACCTGATGGAATTCCGAGATTTCCATATGTGATAAAAATAGCAAGAGAAGATTACGAATAATATGGCAACATTAACAAAAGATAGTGTAGATAAATGGTTTACTTATAATCTAGATATAGATAATAGAGTAATATATATGGGTTCATTTAACAAAATATCAGAAGATGAATCTGGGGTTGATCACTTAATGGCTGAATCATTTATTAAAGGACTACATGTTTTAGAATCAAAAAACAACAGTGAAATAACCATTATAATGAATAATCCAGGTGGAGAATGGTATCATGGAATGGCTATATTTGACGCCATTCAAAACGCTAGATGCCACTGTACAATTAAAGTATATGGTTATGCTATGAGTATGGGAAGCATCATTTTACAAGCCGCTGATAAACGTATCCTAATGCCTAACAGTAGATTCATGATACATTATGGTGGTACTTCATTTGATGATGCTTCATTACCACTAATTGAAAAATGGGTAAATGAGGAAAGACGTATAAACCATGATATGGAGGAAATATATCTTAAGGCTATGTTAGATAAAGAAGAAAAAGAAGGTCATGGTTATCTAGCTAAAACCTTATCAGACATATTAGAGTCACCAAAAACACTTTCTAGAAAAACAGAATCAAAAAAAGAAGAATTAAGATTAATATTAAAAGGAATGTTGAACTTTGATACCATCCTAACAGCAGAAGAAACAGTTGATTTAGGATTCGCAGATGAAATTTATAAACCTTAAAAAATAAAGTTTATGAAAAGATTTATAATGTTTGTAATATATTTTCTAGCATTAATTAATTTAATTTATATGTTATTTATGGTTCCTGAACCCACTAACAAACATTTGTTAATGGCAATTTTTGACGCAGTTGTAATTATAACAATATCAATCCAAAAAGAAGAACAATGAGAAAACTATTCTATTTTGATAAAGAAAAATGTATGTTTGAGTCAATTAAACTTAAAGGATACATGCCTGGTTTAGGAGCATTAGTAGTAGTATTTAGTTTAGGTTGGGCATCAAATGCTAAAATAGTTACCCAAATACTTCATGGAAAAAGTGATACTATAGTAGTTCGTTCTACAGAATTTAGTGAACAGGCTTTAATAAAAATGTTAATGGATTGTAATATAAAATATCCACATATTGTCCTAGCACAAGCTAAACAGGAATCAGGACATTTTAAAAGTAGAATATTTAAACAAAACCACAATATGTTTGGTATGAAAAAAGCACGCCAACGTATTACATCAGCACAAGATGAGAAAAAAGGACATGCTTTTTATAGAGACTGGATGGATTGTGTGTATGATTATGCTATGTACCAAAGTTCAGTGATGTGTAATGTAAGTAATGAAAATGAATATTTTGCTAAATTAGGTGCTAGATATGCTGAGGATCCAATGTATGTTACTAGATTAAAAACTATAATTGAGAAGGAAAAACTCAAGACTATATTTGAGGAATAAGGAACTTTTCTAGGTTTTTTTAATATTTATAACAAAATCTAGATTAAATGGCAAACCCCATAAGTTCATCCGGTGTAGTAAACGGACAAATAGTATATGCTGAACATGTATTAGAAATATCTCGTGCCTTAAATGGAACAGGTAGTAATAGTATCTATATATTAGGTGATATTAAACAAGGTTCATTATCTAATGGGACAAATAATACTTCTTCTTTTGCTCACGGTAGCGGATCAAACGCATCAGGTCAATTTTCACATGCTGAAGGTCAACTTACTACTGCTCAAGGAACTTATTCACATGCTGAAGGACTTTCAACAATAGCAGCAGGAAATTATTCACATGCAGAAGGAAATAGCAATACATCTACAGGACTTTATTCACACGCGGAAGGTGAATCTACATCTACTGTAGGAATTTCTTCACATGCTGAAGGATATTTTACAATAGCATATTCAGATTACCAAACAGCAGTTGGTCAATATAACAAAGATTTAAATGCAAGTGATTATTTTGTAGTAGGTGTTGGATCAATCATAACAAGAGCAGATGGTTTAGGAGTAAATGCAACTAGAACATATATTTCAAACTCATTATTTTTACCTAACTTAACTAATGTAGCACAAGATAAAATCGTTGCTTACAGTTCATCAGGTCAACTATACTATGTTGCTAGTGAATCAATTAAAGTAACAAATGCAGCTACTGCTTCTTTCATCACTGCTTCAAATGTATATGGACCATTTGGTTCAAATAGTATTTTAAGTGCTTCATATGCTGTTAGTGCTTCACAAGCACAATCAAGTTCATATGCTTTATCTGCTAGTTATGCATTATCAAGTTCATATTCCGTTAGTTCAAGCTATGCTTTATCTAGTTCATACGCATTAACAGCCTCATACTCACCAGGTGCTGGTTCAGTTGGTAGTTCATTAACTCAAGGAACAGGTGTAACTGTATTCTCATACAATGGAGCATCAGCACAAACTGTAGCCGTTAGTGGAGCAGCAAATCTAACATCAAACCTTATATCTAAATGGACTGGAACAGCATTTGCTGACTCAAGTTTAACAGATAATGGTACTACCATCACAGGTACTACCTCAATTCAATTAACAGGTGCTAGCTCAAATCTATCAGGTTCATTTACAGGTTCATTTGTAGGTAATTTAACCGGAACAGCAAGTTATGTTACTGGATCTGTATTTACAAGTGCGAATCCCGCACTTAGTGCTTCATATGCTTTATCAAGTTCATACGCTATATCTAGTTCATATGCTTTAAGTAGTTCATATACGTTAAGTGCATTATCTAGTTCATACGCGTTATCTAGTTCATATGCCGCTACTGCTTCATTTGTTCCAACTTTAAAAGCAGGATCAGTAGCAGTAGTATCATTCTCACTAGTTAGTAGTGAATATAAATCAACTGTTACTTTTGGAACATCATACTCAAATGCTAATTACTCAATCAGTATTGTAGGTGGAGATGCTAGATCATGGACAATTGAAAGTAAAGGAGCAGGTCAATTCACTATTAATACAAATGCAATCACTGTATTAACGCAAGAAGTTTATTGGATAACAATACCATATAATAATTAATTATGTCAACATTTATAGCCCGATCAGGTAGCTTTGAAAATTTAAGAGTGACAGGTAGTTTATCTGTTTCAGGTACTGTATTTTTAGAATCACTAACTGTCTCCGCTCAAACAAATTTTGTAGCATATAATCCTACTACAGGACAGTTATTTTACACTTCATCAACTACCACAGGTCCTAATTTATTTGGAAATGCTTTAGTAACCGCATCAATTATAAGTCCTGGAAACACAATTCGCTTCACTAAAGGAGATACTACAACATTTGATATCACTCCTAACTCAGGTTCATTTACAGGTTCATTTAGTGGTTCATTATTTGGAACAAGCAGTTGGGCTCAAAGTGCTAGTGTGGCGATAAGTTCTAGTTACGCGTTAAGTTCATCATACGCCTTAAGTAGTTCAAATGCATTAACTGCATCATCCACACCAAACGCTCTAATAACTGCCTCAGTATCTTCAAATACACTAACATTTACAAAAGGAGATGGAAGTACATTTCCTATAACTGTGAATACAGGATCAGGAACCGCATTATCTGTTTATAATGGAAATGTAGGATCTAATTATGCTAATATAAATACAATATATGTTTCTGGATCTGGGGTAGCGGTATCACAACCAGCCTCAGGAATAGTTAGTATGTCTATAACTGGTGGAGGTGGAGGTGGTGGAGGAACACCAGGTGGTTCTGATAGATCTATTCAGTTTAATGATGGAGGTACTACTTTTGGTGGGAACGGAGAATTCATAATTGATAGTAGTCTTAATTTAGTATTATCACCAGACTATAGTACTTCTGGTGGTAGTATTGGAGGATTTTTTCATGGAACCACTATAACTTCTAGTCATTTGCTAGCAAATGTTTTTGGAGAAGGAACTACAACTGGAGTAGATTATCAAACAGTTGTTGGAAAATGGAATAAAGAAAATAATAGTGATTATTTTGTAGTAGGAGGTGGTAGTGACCATATTAATAGAAAAGATATTTTCGGTGTTGATTCTTCTGGAAATGTAAAGGTATCTGGTAGTTTAATAGTATCATCCTCTTCTAGGGTTATAGGAACATCTAATGTTATAGGAACATCTTTAGTAACAGGTAGTTTAATAGTATCATCCTCTTCTAATGTTATAGGAACATCTTTAGTAACAGGTAGTTTAATAGTATCATCTTCTGCTATAAACGCTGTATTAATAGAAGGAACAGGTTCATCTGTTTTTCAAGTTAATGGAACTGTAGGACCCTTACTTATAGTTGATGATGTAAACACAGGTACTTTATTTTCTGTAAATAGTATAGCAGGAGTTCCTATATTTGCAGTTAAATCAAATATATCTACTACTATAGGTAGTAATGTCGCTCCATCACTTTATTCAACTAGAGGTGATTTAAGTATAAATGTTGGATCATTTATATTGAATAACATTCTGATTCCAACATCATTATATGATGCTGCATTTTTTGAATATGTAGTTACATCAGGATCAAATGCTCGTGTTGGTACTATATCAGCTACTTGGGTAGGTGCAACTATCGTATCCTCATCAATCACATCATCTGATATAGGAAATACTACAGGATGTGTAACTTTCGCAGCTATATCAGGAAGTTATATAGTATTATCAGGATCAGTAAGTACTAACAATTGGAGAATTAAAACAATTATAAAAGCAATATAATGAGTGTACAAGTTGTAGCAAATTTAGTTGATGAATCAATATTAACTAATTTACCTTTTTTACCTGAAAATCTAGGATCAGCTTGGAGAAATGCTCAAAATATATTTGTACCCTCAGGATCGTATGGTCAGATTTGGTCATTAATGACAGCTGAATCGTCTACTCCCCCCGTTTTTATATATGATATTACTAGTAGTAATGGTGATTTAAGATTTAAAGGAAGTATTGGTGATGATTCAAATGACGGAGGTAAATATAAAGGATATGGGATATATGCTGCAAATTTAGATAAAATTTTATTAACTACAACTTCTACAATATATGCTTTTTCATCATCAGTAATTAGTGCTCAATCTGATGGATTTCTTGCTCCTTTAGGAGGAGCTATGGAGTTATCATTAATTAGTTATAGTTGTTCTTTTAGAGTTAATAATAATGGAGAAGGAGTTACCAATATAGGGTTTGCTGCCGTTCCTAATATGTTTACTTATACTCCTAGTGCTTCTATAGGATATTATAGTGTATTTTCATATGCCACTTCATCAAATGGAGATGCTATTAGTGTTAGTAGAATAAATACTCCTCTTAGTGCATCAATAGCTACTTTATCATCTAGCGGACAAAATATATCTGGAGCTGCAAATTTATATCCTCTTGGATTTTTTATGTCTACATTTAATTCATATTCTCCAACTAATGAAATATATGTAGATTTAACTACTCCATTAACCTCCTCTTTTGGAATACCTTTAGATAAAATACTTAAAGGAATATATGCAGGAAATACTCTTACCAATTTCGGCCAATCAGTAACATATACTGGAACGTATAATTCTGATCTTAATAGAATATATGTTACAGTAGGATTTGCTAGTGGTGAAATAGGAATAGTCGAATTAAATAACAATACAACTCCTCCTACAGTTATTAGTGTAGTAACTAGCAGTGGAATTCTCTCAATTTACCGATCAGATATAACATATAATAATATAAATAAAGATTTTATTATATTAACAGGTACATCCACACTTTCTTCTCAGTATAAAATAATAGATGCTTCTTCAACATTAAATACTTCTAAATTTACATCTCCAAAATCAACAGTTACTTTAACAGGTTCTCCTCCTATAGCATCTGCTGGTCAAATGTTAGCTATATCTAATAGTTATTATCAATCTTTACCTATTAGAGGTAATAATTCACCATTAACTACCCCATTTAGTAGTAGTTTATATTTTTTAAATAGAATACAATCTAATTCATTAGGATATAATGTCACATCTCAATCTTTTGCTAAATCATATGAATCTCCTGAGCAGTGGTCTTACGGAACTTTTGGATTAGCTCATGCTACATCCTCAAATATAAATAAAATTATTACAGCTGATAGATCAAATGTTGGTCCTATAGATAATCCTGACACTTATGATGAAAATTTAACTACTACTTTTGCTAGAGCAGGATATATTTATTCTCTTGATCTTACTACTTTAACAACTAGCTCATTTTTTACCCCATACACCACTCAATTAAATGGAACTAATGCTAGTACATCAGTAACAGTATCAGGTTCAACAGAAATAGGTTATAAATTAAACACTAGAAATCTTATTTTAGCATATGATGCAGGTAGTGAAGATTCATTTCCACCACCTCCAAATACAAATATATATGATTTATCAGGTAATTTAAATAATACAGTATTACCAAATAATGTAACATATAGTAGTATATCCTCAAGTTTTTATTTTACTTCTAGTTTAGTTCATACTGGTATTCCTTTCGCTTCTTCTGAGTTATCAAATGCTAGTTTTGCAACATTTGAAATGATAGCTAAACTTAATAATCCTGCTTTCAGTGGTGGAACATTTAATACATTATATGGTTTTTATGCATATGTTTTAATTCAAGCTGGGAATACAATAAATTTCGGAAATTTCTCAGGAAGATATATATATCCATCATCACCTTCTGTATATCCAGGATCAAATTGGTTTCATATTGTAGCAGAAATGCATATATCCGCTTCAGATCCAGTAGCAAATAATAAAATGTGGTTAAATGGGATCCCACAAGCTTTAACTAGTAATTTTGACCCAGGTGATCTTCCTAGTTGTACTTTTAATGGAGGAATAGGAAAAATAGCAGATACCACGCTTAACTCCACCCCAATACAACAAGGCTATATTCCTATATTTAAAATATATAAACGAGTTTTAAGCCAACAAGAAATTACAGATAATTATAATTTCTATAGAACTAGGTATCCTATTCCTTAAAATTTGGCTTCCTAAGTTCTCTAACTTATATTTACTATATAATAAAAAAATATGAAAGATTTAGAAATTGTAGATTTTTATTTAACTAAAGCTGAAGATTGTGGTCTACAAGTAGAATTCATAACCTTTGCTCTTAAGTATATGAAAGAAGATCCAGGTCTATCTATTGAAGAAGCATGTCAAAGATCATTTGAAGAATGGATTAAATAAAAAGAAAGTAAAAGAGTTTGGCTTACTAAATTCTTTAACATATATTAAATAAATAAATAAATTAAAAAAAAAAACGTTATGAAAACAAGTAAAACAAAGTCTTTAAAACGCCGTATGAATCGTACAGCTATTTTAGCATTTTACACGGCACGTTCACGCCGTGGTGACAACCAACGCATCGCTGAAGAAACAGGTTACTCTGAGTCTCACATTTCAAATGTGAAAGCTCGTCGTCGCCGTATCAATGATGAAATTGCAAATGCAATGTATTACGTTTCACGTCGTCGTGTGAAACAAACAGCTTAATTTTTCTAAAACTTTTCGATTGGTGGAAGGGAGCTTAGGCTCCTTTCACCATTGAAAAAAAATCAAACTATATGACTATCATACTTATATTTATAATTGCATGGGTTGTTATCACTTATGCTAAATCAAATATTCTAAATATTAGATTAACTAATGAAAACCAACATCTAAAAAATAAATGTGAACGTCTTGAAGAAGATGTTCGTGATCAAGCAAATAAAAATATCATACTACAATCATTAATCAACCAACGAGAAAATAAGTGATCTTATGAAACAGACCAAATACCACAACCGCTATGGAGACGAAATTATCTTTAAAGAAATAAATGAAAACCAAATTGAAATGATTGGTGGAGAATACTATAGAACAGGATACAACGAAGATGGAATAATCGATTTTGTTGATCCATCAGGTGGTCCATTTATTCAGCTAGGAACTGAATTAGGAAGATATTTTAACGATAACCAATCAAGAATAGTTAAATCAATTATTGTAGAAGATAAAAAGATCTATATAGAAATTACTAACAAATGAAACAACCAAACCCAAAAATGCATTTTATCCTGAGTATGATTAAATCAGGTTTTCGAATTGCAGCAGGTTACTACTTAGTTAGTGGTGACTATGTACTTGCAGGTACAAATCTTATTATAGCTGAAGTGATAGGAATTTTAGAAGAAATGGTATGAAGATATTTAATTGGTTTAAAAAGAAAATTATCATTCCACTTGTACGGAATGGAGTAGCAACAGGACAGTGGGTTGAATGCTACAAGGGAGATATGTACCATAAGCAATTAATAAAAATATATGGTGAACCACTTCCTAAACAAATTGAAGTTGTACCATATAAAGAAGAAGAAAAATAATGAGTGTAGGACAAAAGATAGTTTGTATCAATAACACACCTAAAGACAATCGACCTGAAACAATTGAGGCATTAGGCAAATTGAAAGTTGGTGAGACATACACAATCAGAGAAATACTATCTAATGATGGTTCCGCAATCGCACTTGATGAAATCATTTCACCATACTCAGAACGATTAGGCCGTGAAATGGGTTATAAATCAGATCGATTTGTACCTTTAGATTCACATCAGTGGGCTGATGAGATGATGAATAAGATATCTGAGGAAATAGAAGATGAGTTTTTAGTTAGGGTAACTGAGAAAAATTAGATATGTTGATAACAATATTAGTAATGAATATAGCTTTTGTTGTATTTTTATTTATGGCACGTTCAAAACAAAACATAGAAAGTAGAACAGATCGAGAAGAAAAAATACTAAAAGAACATTCCAAAAAATAGTAAATTTGGCTTTCTAAATCCTTAAACATATATTTAAAATATGAAAAAACAGACAGCAGTAGAATGGTTGGTGAGTAATATTTCATCAAAAATTGATAATGAGTATTGGTGCAATCAAAAAGAAATAACAGAATGGGTTAAACAAGCCAAAGAAATGGAGAAAGAGCAGATAATAGATGCTTGTAATTTACAAAGAAATGATTATAAAGGTATGCCTACATACAATAAAAGTGGAGAACAATATTACAACGAAATATATGAAAAATAAAATAGACCGACCAAAAGTATTTATTGACTTAGCAAAAGACAATTATGTTCTAACTCGTTTAGAAGACAATAAGCAAATCACTGCATCGGTGATTAAGTTTATAGAGTGGAATGAAGATGGAACAGGAAAGTGTTCTCATGATGATCCTGCAATAGGACGATCTATTATGGTTGATCCAATGGTTTTAGGAAATTATAAATGGATGACTACACCTATTATAGAAATTATTAGTGAAACAAAATTCAAAACAAAAAATAGTACTTATACACTACATAAACTATGAAAAAATTATTTACAACCGACAATTACTTAACAGGATTTCTAGTATCTGCAACATCATTTACATTGTATTACTTAATCATAACTAATACTTGGAATTGGAAATATGTTATAGGAATCCCAGTTATGGTTATTGGATTCTCAGTAATTGGTTATATCATAAACAAAGTAATTCAAAAATTCTCAAAATGAAAATATGGCACATTTCGGACAGTCACACATATCACGATTTATTAAATGTACCTAATGGAATTGATGTAGTTATTCACTCAGGTGACTGTTCAAACCCAAGTAATCCATACAACAATGAGCCTGAAGTAAGAGAATTTATTGATTGGTACTCATTACTTCCTATCAAACATAAAATATTTGTGGCAGGAAATCATGACACTAGTATTGAGAAAAGATTAGTTACACCTGCTGACTTTACAAGTAAAGGCATTGTGTACTTGGAGAATGTAAGTACCTGCATTGAAGGGCTAAACATATGGGGCACGCCTTATACTCCATCATTTGGAGTGGGTTGGGCATATAATAGATCAAGAGATAAAATGGATAAGTTGTGGAAGTCTATTCCTGAAAACACAGATGTAGTTGTGTCACATGGTCCACCTAAAGGTATATTAGATTTGAGTTACAATAGAGAAAATGCTCTTGAGTTTTGTGGGTGTGGTGCAATGAAGAAAAACATGATAATATTAGAACCTAAACTAGTATTGTTTGGTCATATCCATAACTGTGAAGATATCATTAATGCAGGTACAATGCAATTAAGTGGATACAAAACCATTTATTCAAATGGTTCAGTTGTGACTGATGGGAAATTTGGTAAACTGAGTTCGAACGGAAATATATTTGAAATATGAAAGGAATATTAACAAAAACAAATCGTGGGTGGGTAGTAAAGCAAGTAGTTAAAGAAGGACCAGATGCTAAACTAATCAATCAGTATCCATTAGTAGACAATGGCCATATAGATGGTTTAAAACTATACGACTCTAATGAAGGTTTAGAAGTAGAATTTGAAATGGTCGCCGGCTATGATAACAACGGACCTGAGCACTTTCCTAAATACGCTAAGATAATTACACTTGAAGAAGCTGAGTTAAAAGATTGGGATGTAACGTTAAATGATGGTTTAGAAAATGAACCATACGTTTCAGATAACTTTCAAATAGGTCCAGATGGAGCTTATGAACATATTGAGTATGCACAATCAACAATAGTATTTAAAGGAGAAGCAACTTGGGGTAGATCAGCTTACATTAAACTTGAAGACAACAAAGTAATATTTGATTGCTCTGCTGAAGAGTATGGTCCAATAGTATTTGACATTGAATTATTAAGAGACGCATTAAACAAACATATAATATGAAACAGACAGAACATTATGAAAGCGTTAAATTTACAGCAGTAGAGTGGCTGTATTTACAACTTATTAAAAATCCAAAAACACCTTGGAATGATATTCTTGAACAAGCCAAAGAAATGGAGAAGGAGCAGATAATAAATGCTTATTGGGCATCCTACAAAGAAGGTCAGTATAGTGGAGACAAAACAGCAGATGAATACTATAACGAAACATTTAAAAACACAGAGCGATGAAAACAGCAGTAGAATGGTTATTAGATATACTTATAACAGAAAATGAAGTTACTTTGAAAGGAGAAAATTTCAAGCTATTTGAAATGGCTAAAGCAATGGAGAAGGAACAGATAATAGATGCTTGTAATTTACAAAGAAATGATTATAAAGGTATGCCTACATACAATAAAAGTGGAGAACAATATTACAACGAAACATACAAAGGAAAAGAACAATCCTAAAATGGAATGTGATTCCATAAAAGGAGATACTATCTACAAGGATGGTTTGATTATTAAAAGCAAATCAATTATAAACGTATCATTCAAATGACAGAACAAGAAAAAATTAAATTGAAATACAATGAATGAAAGAGATTACAAAGCTATGAACGAAGAACTAAACCCCACATCTTGCCAAGCTGCTGTTAGCTGCTGGGTGGCTTTCGATTGGAATAAAATTGAAACACGCCCCACCGAATATGGAAAGTATTTGATATGCAGAAAAGACGGTAAAATACATTGGGAAACTTGGAATGGTAGCGGTTGGGCTTATAATCATAATGAGATTAGATTTTGGGCGGTCATCGTGCCACCTTGCAGCTAACGTATGGTGCTATACGAAGGAGGCGATTTAAACCACAAAATTATGATAGA
>Ga0315274_10008700_pt1 | contig 14710 bp, 11 predicted proteins | sample YL17G02_20_MG_FD_203700 | JGI IMG/M metagenome (GOLD analysis project Ga0315274, IMG submission 203700) | Sediment microbial communities from Yellowstone Lake, YNP, Wyoming, USA - YL17G02_20 | ecosystem: Environmental > Aquatic > Freshwater > Lake > Sediment | place: USA: Wyoming | collected... | reverse complement strand
AACGGCCGCAGTTTCAACGTCACCGTCGCGGACCCCAGGATCATGCTCCTCTACGTCGAAGGCACCCTGCGCTGGGAGTACCGGTACCTCAAGCGCGTCATCGAGCGTGACCCCAACGTCCGGCTTGTCGCCCTCGTACGTCTGAGCGAACGGACGTTCTACCAGCAGGGCAACATCACCGATTTGAAACTCACCGGTCTTCCGCAGGACCTGGCGACCCTGAAAAAGTTCAACGTCATAGTCATCGGCGACGTCCCCTCGTCCGCTTTCTCGGCCGCGGACATGGAGAACATCCGGACGGCGGTTTCCGAGGGCGCCGGCTTTGCCATGCTGGGGGGATACAATTCCTTTGCCGACGGCGGCTATGCCGGGACGCCCATTGCGGACGTATTGCCCGTCGACCTTGCCCAGTCTTCGGGGGGCCAGGACAGGAATGAATTTGTGCCCGGACTTACCGACCTCGGCGAAGTGAGCCAGATATTCGCCGGCATTACTGACTACTTCCCGCTTCCATCGCGCAAAGCGGCCAAGGAACTGCCGCCTCTCTTGGGCCAGGTGAGAATGGGCCGTCCGAAACCCGCCGCATCTGCGCTTGCCGTCAATCCCCTCCGCGGCGACCAATTCGGAAACCTGCCGGTCCTCGTAACGCAGAACTACGGCTCCGGACGGGTGCTCGCCTTCGCGGGCGATACCACCTGGCGCTGGTACGCGCCGCTGGTGGGGCAGGGGGTAGAATCCCCTTACGTAAAACTGTGGAGCCAGATGGTGCGGTGGCTCGCGCAGAGGCGCACCGAGGAAGACTCCGGCCGGCCCGGCGCAACCGCTTTCCTTGACAAGGCGTTCTACGCCCCCGGCGACAAGGTTACGATCACGGCCGAAGTCCGCGATGCCGAGGGCCTACTGACCGATAAGGCCGTCGTCGACGCGTCGGTTGAACCCGGCGGCCTCAAAATCCCCCTTGCCCTCGTCGTCGGCAGCAAAGGTACTTACTCCGGCGCCTTCGATGCTCCCGGCGCGGGCTCCTGCAAGGTCACAGTGAAAGCGGCAAAGGACAAGGCGGTGTTGGGCGAGAGCGTGGCGGCGTTTGACGCGCAGGCCGAAGACATCGAAATGCGCCGCATCGACCTCGACGAAGACAACCTGCGCAATATCGCCGCCCGGAGCGCCGGCCTCTATCTGCCCCTCGTGGACTTTCCTTCCTACGCCGCCAATCTCCGCGCGGAAGGAGAAACCCAGACCATCGTGGAAGTCCTCAACCTTCGCCAGAAACGCGTCCTCTGGCCCCTGCTTCTTGTGTTTGTCGTTCTCGTTACCGCCGAGTGGGTCTGGCGCAAGCGCCTCGAACTCCCGTAGCGACAGCCCCCGCCTTGTGCCACTGGCGGCTTGTCCGCCAGTGCTTTCCGTGTGGCACTGCTGGCCCACCACAGGCGGGTAAACTTGCCCAGCAGTGATAATCCCCCTCTCCCGCCGGGAGAGGGATTAAGGGTGAGGGCGAGTTTTCCCTGCAGTAATGTGGGGTGGGCTTCAGCCCACGCGTTAGAATCCGCCGACGACCGGTAATCCCGCGCCCGCTCTGTAGTTGTTGAGTCCCCCGATCCGGATAGGGGGACGAAATCCCGACTTGTCGGGATAGGGTGGGCTTCAGCCCACGCGTCAGAATCTCCCGACGACCAGGAATCCCGCGCTCGCCTGAAGCTACGAAGCCCGAGGCCGCCGGTGGCGCATGCCCCTACAGGTGTGTCGATGGGGAAGGGGCGGCTTTTGCGCGTTCGTGTTCGCGGCGCAGGAATTCGGCGCTGGCGCCGGGGGATATGTGCGACCATGCGAGGGGCGCATCAGGGTCGAGGCGGCGGCAGGCGCAGGCTTCGAGGTCGAGGCCGGCGGACGCGAAGGCGTCACGCCACTTCGCATAGTCAAAGGCGTCGTCCCACGCGTCAAGGCTGCAGCCGGAGTCCGCGGCCCTTTCCAGAACCGCGCACAACTCCCGGCCGCCGCGCGCGAGCGCGCCTTCGAGAAACGACCGGTCGACGTTGTGGAAATCGAGTTTGACCTGCCGCCCGCGCAAACGCTCGAAAAGGAGCTTCCTGGCGGATTCGACGTAATCGCAGGAGGCCATCGGCTCCCACTGGAAAGGCGTCCCGGGCTTCGGCACGAACGGCGCAATCGAACAGGTGACCTGGGGATTCCGGCGAAACTTGTTGCCCGCGGCGACGACCTTTTCGACCAGGTCCGCAATCGCCGCAACATCGTCAATCGTCTCCGACGGCAGGCCGACCATGAAATACATCTTCACCCGGTTCCAGCCGGTCTCGAACGCGCGCGACAGGCCCGCCAGGATCCCCTCTTCGGTGATGTCCTTGTTTATGACCTTTCGGAGGCGCTCGCTTCCGGCTTCAGCCGCGACTGTGATTGCGCCTTTTCTCACTTGGGCCATAATCGCGGCGATTTCGCCAAGCGCTTCATCGGCGCGGAGCGAGGGGAACGAAAGACCGACGCCAAGTCGCTGGAATCCATGCATGAGCCGGCGGCAGAGGTCCGCGAGGTACGGATAATCCCCCGCGGCGAGGCTGAGCAAACTGATTTCGTCGTAACCAGTGTTCTGGTAAGAGGTCGCGGCGATATCGAGGAGTTTGGAGACGCTCCTGTGGCGCACCGGCCGGCGAGTAGTCCCAGCCTGGCAGAATCGGCACCCACGCACACACCCGCGCGTTATCTCGAGGGCGATGCGCTCGTGGACCGCTTCGACGAACGGAATCACTGGGCTCACCGGGAAGAAGGCGTTATCGAGGTCTTTGACGACGGCGGTCTTGACGATTTCCGGAAAGCCCTGCGCCGCGGCGGCGCGGCCGCCGACGAGCGGATAATGTTCAGGCGCATAAAGCCCATCTATGGAACGCGCCGCGGCGGAGACGACTGCGGCGGCGCCGTTGGGGTGCTCTTTCTTCCAGACTTCGATGAAGGCCGGCAGCGTCTCCTCGCCGTCCCCGATGAAAAAGAGGTCGACGAAATCGGCAAGCGGCTCAGGGTCATATGCGCAGGGGCCGCCCGCAATGACGAGGGGAAAGCGGCCGCTGCGGCGCTCTTCGCGGCGGCGCGGGATTCCGGCGAGGTCGAGCATTCGCAATACCGTCGCATAGCAGATTTCGTATTGGAGCGAGAAACCGACCACGTCGAAGTCGCGGACGGCGTGGCGGGATTCAAGCGTGAAGAGCGGCGCGCCGGCGGCGCACATCGAGGCTTCCATGTCCGGCGCGGGCATGAAGACCCGTTCGCAGAGGGCGTCGGGGCGCGAATTGACGAGGCCGTAGAGGACCTGCATGCCGAGGTGGCTCATGGCGATTTCGTAGGTGTCGGGGAATGCGAATGCGAAGCGGAAGGGCACGGAGCCGAAGGGCTTCACGACGGAATTGACCTCGCCGCCGATGTAGCGCCCCGGCCTTTGGACGCCGGTGAAGAGGCGCGAGAGGGCTTCGTCGTCGAGCGTCGTTTGTTCGTTGGCCATGGGGAATCAGAAACTCTCGTTCGAGAGGACCATTACAGGGTGGACGGCGACGTTCATCATGATACCGACGGCGATAAACGACGCAAGGAGGCTTGAGCCGCCGTAGGAGATAAAGGGGAGCGTGAGGCCCGTGATGGGCATGAGGCCGATATTCATGCCCATGTTGACGAAGACCTGGGTCGCGAGGAGCGAGACAATCCCGACGACGACGAGGCGGCCGAAAGGCTCGCGGGTGCGGGAGGCGATGCCGAGGCCGCAGAATATCAAGACGACGTAGAGGCCGACGAGAATGACGCCGCCGACGAAGCCGAACTCCTCGAGTATCACGGAGAAGATGAAATCCGTGTGGCGGGCGGAGAGGTAGTTGAGGCTTGTCTGGGTCCCCTGGCCGAGGCCCCTGCCGAAGAGGCCGCCGCAGCCGACGGCGATGCGCGAATGGATGTACTGCCAGCCCTCGAACTGCTGGTAGCGGTCGTTGTAGGGGTCGAGCCACGCGAGGAACCGTATTTGCTGGTACGGCGCCATGAGGAATTCCCACGCAAAGGGTATCGAGGAGACACCCGCCGCAAGGAGCGTCATCAGCGGCCGCAGGCCCACGCCGGCGGCGATGAGCATGACGAAAGGCAGCGGCGCGAAGAGTATCGCGCTGCCGAGGTCGGGCTGCTTGAGGACGAGGGCCATGGGGACGAGCGTGATGAGGAAGACCACTGCGATGGCGCCGAGGCCCGGGTTCCTGCGGAACATGAGGAACTTCGCGAGCGCCACCACGAGCGCGACCTGCATCAATTCGGACGGCTGGAAGTCGGCGAACTTGTAGGAGCCTATCTTGATTTCGATCCATCGCTTCACGGGCGAGGCGGCCGGGCCCCTGCCCACAAAGAGCGTGATGACAAGAAGCACAACGACCAGGACGTAGAAGGCGTACGCGACGGAGCGGAGCCTGGTGTACCTGGGGACAAGGATGACGAAGAAGACACCGACGGCGATGACGGTCCAGCGCAACTGGAGCTCGGCGAACCGCGGCCGGGTGAACTGGCCGTACTCGCCGCTTCGCACGGAGGCGCCGTAGATGAAGGTAATCCCGATGGCTAAGAGGAGGCAAACGACGCCGAACAGGAGATAGTCGAAACTCGCGATCGTCTTTCTTGCCGACTGCAGAAACATATTACCGCGGCTCCTTTGCCGACGCGACCTTCTTCGCGATGCCCTTCTCGGCGGCGTATGCTTCGGCGATGGCCTTTGCGACGGGACCGGCGACTGCGCCGCCGTAGCCGCCGTGTTCTATGACAACGGCGAAGGCGATTTCGGGGTTCTCATAAGGGGCGAACCCGGCAAACCACGCGTGGTCGCCGACTTGGTCGCCTTCGGCCGGGGCCTGGGCGGTGCCGGATTTGCCGGCGATGGTGATAAGGTCGCTGCGGACGTTTCGATATCCGGTGCCGCCCTGGACATTGACCGCTTCGTAAAGCCCCTCGCGGAGGATCTTCCAGGTCGAGGCCGAAAACCCCACGGTCTGAGGCTCGACGGGCGCCATTTCACGGCGCAGGCGGGGGGTAAGGAGTTTGCCGCCGTTGGCGACGGCCGCGATCATCCTGCAGACCTGGAGGGGCGTCGCGAGGAGTTCGCCCTGGCCGATGGAGAGATTGACGACGTCGCCGGGGTAGTGGGGCGTGGGGACATTTCCTTTGGCTTCGGGGGAGAGGTCTATCCCGGTGGGCTTGCCGAGGCCGTAACCGAGGGCCCATTCGACGAGGGCAGGGCCGGTGGTCTTGAGGCCCGCCTGGTAGAAATAGCAGTTGCAGCTGACCTTCATGCCCTGGATGAGGTCGAGCGGGCCGTGGCGCGAGAAGTAGGGAGCGCGGGAAATGTAGCAGCGAAAGTCCGAGCGGCCGAGGTGAAAGACGCCGTCGCACGTGAAGGTGGTGTTTCGCGTGAGGGCGCCGGACTCGAGTCCCGCGGTGGCAACGATGACCTTGAAGACGCTGCCCATGGGTTTTGCGGAAGCGATGGCGCGGTCCTGGAAGGGGTGGAACCGTCCGAGGCCGTTCGGGTCGGTGAGTTTGCGGTAGTCCTCCTTCATCCTGTTGGGGTCGTAGGAAGGGGAGGAGGCGAGCGCGAGGATTTCGCCGGATTTCACGTGCATGCAGACGGCGGCGCCGGGGCGCGGCTCCTTGGAGTCGGTGAGGATTGTCGCCAGGGCCTTTTCGGCGGCCTCCTGGATGACGGGGTCGATGGTGAGGATGATTGTGGCGCCGGGCTGGGGAGGCTCGTCGGAGAGGACCTTCTGCGTCTGGCTGTAGGCGTTGACGACTTCCTCGCGCCTGCCCAAAAGGCCGCGAAGTTCGAAATTGCACTGCTTCTCCATGCCGGCCCTGCCCATTACGTCCACGTAGCCGACGCGCTTTCTCTCGTCCCCGAGGTAGTCGAAACGGTAGAGGTCCCACTCTTCGCGCGTGCTCTGGCCGACGTAGCCTATCGCGTGAGCCGCGAGGGGGCCGAAGGGGTACCGGCGCTTCATCGACTCGGTGACGGCGAGGCCGGCGAAGTCGGGCGTGGCGACCTCCGCGCGAGCGGCAGTCAGGAAGTCCACGTCTTCGTAGAGGGGCTGCGGCCGCCTGTACTCGGCCCTGCGGAGGTCGCGCGCTTCGCGGAGGGCCTGCTTGGCGAAGCGCTCCTCGCCGGGGGCGCCCCTCGAGAGGATTTCGCGCCTCCTGCGGTCTATCATGTTTTCGATGTCGTCCAGCACGGACTGCACGCGCGCGGCGACGGCGTCGGGCGTGTCGCCGGCGATGGAGGCGACCTTGAGGAACCAGTTCTCGAAGCGCTCGCGGGGCATTCCGTAGAGGTCGTTGATGACGACGCAGACGCTGCGGACCGGGAGGTCTTCGGCAAGGATGGTTTCGCCGTCGCGGGCGAATATCGGCCCCCTGGGCGCGGTTATGAAGGAGATTCTCATCTGGCGCCTGCGGGCTTCCTCGCGGTAGAAGTCGGCCTTGAGGATCTGCATGAACGCGAGGCGCGTGATGACCAGGGACATCATGATGAAGATGATGCCAGCGATGAACTTGAGGCGGACGTTGAACATTACCCCGGCCTCCGGGCCGCGTCCAAGAGGCGCGAAAAGCGGAAGAAGACGTAGAACGCGCCCGGCGCCAGGAGCGCGTTCCATATCGAGACGCCGACGACTACAGGCAGCATTGAGAGCACAGGCAGACCCTGGGTCGAATGCCAGACGGCCACGGCAACGTAAATCAGCAGCGTCGACACGGCGGCGTTGGCGACGTGCGATATATTGTACTCGAGGAATATATCGGCGCGGATGCGGCTCAGGAAAAAGCCCAAGGCCATAAAGAGGACGGCATACAGGCCGAAAGTCCCGTCGGTCAGGGAATCCTTCGCGAGGCCAAGGAGCCAGCCCGACAGCGGCGCGTCGTCCATCGGGCCGTAAAGGGAAAGGAATATAACGAAAAGAAGGACGAGGTCGGGGCCGCCGCCGAGCGAACGCACCCTCGACACAATAGTCATCTCAATGGCAAGCAGGGCCAGAGCGAGAACGATAATCCAGAACCATCTCACTTGCAGGTCACTCCGGGAAAACACCGGCAGATACCAAGCCTATTTTGCATCGGGAAGGGCGATAGGCAAGCGGTTTGGGCGAGGGAGAGAAAAGCAGACTGTAGACCGCAGGAAAGACGAAGAACCGAAGAACATATCTCACGCAGCCGACTTCGCCGAGGCCCGCTATAGGCGGGAGGAAAGGCAGTCTGAAGGCCGAAGAAAAGGCAAACCCTTCACCACCAAGGCACCAAGGTCACCAAGGAAAGCAGACCTTAGCAAAGACAAGACAAGAAACCTTATCTCACGCAGAAGCGCGGAGGAAACGCAGGCCAAAGTCCGACGTCGCCCCCGTGAACAAAGGCCCAGGATCTCGCCAATCACGGTCGTTCGTTCATTTCTGCGCCCAATGCGGGGTACGGCTCAGCGAGGGGCTTCTCTGCGCCTGGGTTCCGAGCGTGTCGCCGAAGGCATAATAATCGTAGGTATTGGCGGTATCCTCGTCAGATTCACCGATGTTGCGGATCGAGCCGAGGCCGTCCGCCATGTAGTAGTAGGTGTTCCCGCTTCGCGTCATCGAGAGGTTCTCATCGAGCGCGGGTGTTATGTACCTGGCGTTTACTGTACCATTCTTGGCGTGGGAATCAAGGACATTCCGCACGCCGGAGAGAAAGTCCAGACGCAAGGGCCCTGAGGAATAACTGGTCAGCCCCCCTATCTGTCAACGCACGTCGTTAACGGACAACAGCACGTAATAAACAAGTTGTCCCCAATTACTGTCCAATTAACGCGCGTCCTCGCTCCTGCTGTTCTCTGAATGTTCTCTTATGGCCTGGAGTATCCGTGTTGCTACGACGCGGTCCCTCTCTGTGCCCGCCGCAACTCGCTCGAGGTACGGTATAGCAGGGGGCCCTGTTGCGACCAAAGACTCCGCGATCCAGTCTGCCGGCATTTCGCCGCGATATCCACTCGTCAGAAAGAAAACGAGTTCCCTGACAGCACCTTCAGTTCCAAGTTCGCCAAGGCGACGGATACACGATATCCACCCCTGTTCATAAAGGCATCTAACCGAAACGTCACGCCAACGTGACTCACACAGGAGCGCCAAGTCCCTGAGGACCTCTGGATCCTTTATACCTGCCACAAAACGCGTAGCCCTGACCCCCGCATCAGTGTCATCGGTGGCTGACGTGATGCACTTGAGAAAGACGCTGTTCATGTGCCATTTCCTTAACTGACTGACTGCGGGCACCGTTGCGATCAACAGAAACAGTGCGACCAGCGCGGCAATGACCCTGACGCCTTTGATGAGAAACGGTCGTGCTCGCATGCAGTCGCACCTCTTGATTCAGTCCATGACCTCAAGTTCTCCACGACCCCCGTAGTACGAACCGTTATCAGGGTCATTGAGGACATCGCGCAACGCGTCGTAGCAATCGTTGCTTTTGTTGGGTGTACCTGCTCCGTTCGGGGGAAATTCACACGAAACGCAAACACACCCCTGGCTCTTGGTACCGCCGTGGATCGCGAATCTATTTCTGCCGCCATGGTCTTCCAATGGCTCGTCATAGCCCGCCCACTTCTCCTCACCAGTTCGCCAAGCTCCCACATTGTGGTGGAGATCGAACCACCAAGTGCCGTTGTTGACTCGCTGCGTTCCAATCCTCCATCTTCCGTGCGGCAGCGGTCCGATGTTAGGTACATTCTCGTTGGCGGTATTACTATCCCCTGCGAATGCCCTGCAGCAAACCGTTCGAGATCCGTCGCTGCAACAAATCACTTTGCGGGCAACACTGAACGCGCAAGCTGGTATCCTCTTGCCTCCCGGGCAATCATTGCTGAGCGCATCCGACTTGGCCTTCGCCGCTGCGGCCACATCTTCGGCACCATGCGGAGCAGGCCATGAATCCTCGTTGACGTTGCGACCTTCACCCTCACCGATACCTCCCGGCCCAACGCCGCCGGGGCCGGTGACCCTGCCGTCATGCACCTCAAGTTCGAGGCCCCACGGGTCGACAAAGAAGGGAGCCGAGTTTCCGAGATACCCCCACCCCCTGTGCCCATCCGCCCGCATGGCGTCCCTCGACGTGAAGATGCCCAGCGCGGACATGTAGTAGCGGTTGCGGTAGTAGAAGGTCGTATTCACGCTGCCGTCCTCGAACTCGCGGGCGGTGTACTCATAGGGGTTTGTCACCCCGACCGTCGGGGTGCCGAGGGTATTCCCGAAGGCGTAGTAGTCGTAGGTATTGGCAGTATCCTCGTCGGATTCGACAACGTTGCGGACGGAGCCCAAGCCGTCGGTCATGTAATAGTAGGTATTCCCCCCGCGTGTCACAGAGAGATTCCCGTCAAGCCCAGGTGTAACGTAGCGAGCATTCAAATCCCCGTTCGAGGCATACGAAGCCACCACATTGGGCCCATCGTAGATGTAATACTCGACCGTCGTGTCCTGCACGCGCTTGTACCTTTTCCACGAACCGGGGAGATAGCCGTAGGTGGCGTCGTTGGAGGTGCCCGTCGCGTGGTCGAATTTCGTCAGGCGGTCAGTGTCGTCCTGGAAGTACGTGTGACTGCCGAGTTTCGTCATGTCCCCCCAGGTGTCCCATTCCATCGCAGTCGTCCCGTACTTCGTCATCCTGTCTATGTAGTCGTAGTAGTACTGAGTCGGCGTCCCGCCGAGGTCCTTCTTCGTCCTGTTCCCAGAGCTGTCGTACCAGAAGGACTGCGTGTAGGAATTCCCGCCCGTCCGCGTCTCCTTGGTCAATTGGTACGCTGCGTCGTACAGGTATTCCACGGCGGCAGAAGGTCGCCGTTACCCCCTTATCGCAGTGCCCTGAACAAGCGATACAGGACGTAACTTAGACATAGGCATACAGGGAAAAGAAGGTCAATTCGCATTAGCCGTGCCCCCCAGACTTCCCCAAGTCCGGAGCGACCGTTCAAGGCTGATGCCCGCGCCTGTTGGTAGTCGGCGAGCAAACCTGCTGTCCTGATCCAGTACAAAAACATTCGCCCTATGACTACTAATATTCCACCGAGAACCACGCCCAAACCAATGGAGAGACACACCCATCGCCCCGCGGCGCCACCACCAACCAAAGCGACCACGGTTACGACGTCCTGAATCCCAAACGCAACCCACAAGATTACCCCCACGAAGAAAACGCAGAACGCCGCAATTCGTCGACGGCGCAACATCCGCGCTATGCAGTTCGGGTCGTCACCGGCCCCCTTTGTTGCCTGCGCTTGCGCAATCCCCTGACAGGTTATTGACACAATAACGTAAACTGACACCAATATGAAGATGAACTCAAGCGTCCTGCCAGGCCAGTCAAACCACGTGTCCCCACTCACTTGCACCTGCTCCTCTCTCAGCCACACCACTGGAATCAACGCAGAACTCGGCCATTCCCGTGCGACGTCAGACTCGCCGAAACTACCGTCACCATTCCAGCGAACCAAGCCCATGTTTCTCGGCCTGCCTTTCGCGTGCCGCGCGAGCCTTGTCAAGGGAGGCCTGCAGGGTCCCTACAGGTACGCAAGCTTGAAGCTTTCCGCAAGCGTTGTCTTGCATGCCCTCTGCGTAGTAAGCTGCATTGGCCTGGTAGCCGACCACAACAAGCCCGGCGGCACCAAAGCCGATACCTAAAGCCCGCAAGGCCGCTCCAGCAGAAGTCCCGGGCCCCATTAGCGCAGCGCCGAGACCCGCGAAGAAACTAGTCGCGGATATGCCTACACGAATACCGATGGCATGCCTCATAGTCCAACCTACGTATCCCGGAACCTCATTGAAGGCCCCCGCGTATTTTCCAGCCCATTGTTCTCGACACTGTTTTTCCGATTCAAACCCGGCCGCTTGCCATACATAAAGCGCCTCGAAACCGTAAGGACAACCAGTTCCGCCGAGGCTGAGGCAGTGCTCATATACCCCCTGGAATACGTCGTTGCATGTCGACACCGACTTTCCGGATGCACGGCACTTATTATACTGGTACATAGCCATGCTCCAGCACGCCTGCGGCAGGAATGACGGGCACGTACCCGGGTCGCTGCCTCCAGCACTCCCACTGGCTGGTTGACCGACGTCGGGATCGTCCAGAAGGCCCCCCCACGCCAGGCCGTAAGGGTCAGAATACATCAAGGGACTGCCCCCAACATACCCCCATCCCCTGTGCACATCCGCCCACATGGCGTCCCTCGACGTGAAGATGCCCAGCGCGGACATGTAGTAGCGGTTGCGGTAGTAGTACGTATCAAGCACGGAGCCGGACTCGTATTCGCGGGCGGTGTACTCATAGGGGTTTGTCACCCCGACCGTCGGGGTGCCGAGTGTATTCCCGAAGGCGTAGTAATCATAAGTATTGGCGGTATCCTCGTCAGATTCACCGATGTTGCGGACTGAGCCAAGCCCGTCAGCCATGTAGTAGTAGGTATTCCCGCTTCGCGTCATCGACAGGTTCTCATCAAGGTTTACCCGCCGGGGCGGGCCGGCCGTGCCCTCCGTAGCCGCGCCGTCGCCACAGCGGCTTTGGCGCGTGAGCAACTCGGCGAAGGAGGGGTGTTATATAACGCGTCTTTAGATTACCATTTGCCGCGTACGAGTCAAGGACATTCAGCCATCGAACAGGAGATCAGGTATAGGCAGGTAGGATTGGTCAGATTCAGTGGTCCTCGGAATCCACTGACTTCGGCCCTGGAACCAGGATTCCTTCCTCGGGCGTGACCGCGAAGACGGGGTCCGTGATGTCGGTGAGGCTCTTTCCCGCAAGCGGCTGTGTGGTTCGAACGGCCTTTATCGTTCCGTCCGTAAGCACGACAAGACGGGCGTTGGCCTTCTTGTCGCGGGCCTTCGCCGCGATGACGATCGTTGAGCGGTCCACTGGAGGGGAATTGGAGAGGAATGTCAAGTCGAGGTCGTAGTCCTCAAGGTCCGGGATGAGCTTGGCGGGCACCGGATTGGCCGGATCATTCCTGATATACTGCTCCACCCTCTCAAGAGGGGTAGCCACGGCCTGCGGATAAGGCAAGTAACGCTCTTCAAGCCCGTACAGCCGCATCGCAATATAGACGGCGGCAATCCGACGACATGACAGCTGCGGCCTGGTTCCCAGGTCCAGGTTTGAGCGCAATGAAGCCGCCCATGCCACCGACAAAAGCGTAGCCGCAACAAACAGAATATCGACCGCGATCCGGCCCAGACGGAATCTCCGGCGATAATCATTCACTACAGATAGCATCTCCACCTTCCTGCGCGGACTTGCCACTTGCGTCCGTACTCCGACAGCTCGTAGACTGAGGCCGCCGGCAAACCGGTGATGCGCCGCGGGCGTACCCAGGGATAATAGCGGGCCTGCCAGTTGGCATAAGGCGGCGCAATCACGCCGGTCACACAGTATGGAACTGAGGAGGATCTTCTCCAGAGCGAAGTATCGTATGAAAGGAGAACTGTGCTTTCCGTCGAAGCCTTCACTCTCTCGGGAGGCCAGTTCAGGTAGTCAAGCGCATCATATGCCATTCTACCGATTCCGTCGTCCCACACGGGAGCCTTGCCGGACACGCCAGGCCCGCTACGATCAATAAGTTCGTAGTCCTGTTCCGGTAAAGTCAACCCCAATGGACCACCTGCGCTCGACCTGCATGCCATGTATGCCTTTTTGAGGCTGTAAAGCGCATAGTCGGGCCCCCGCGAATCATAGGGGTACTGGTCGTACCATAAGCTATAATCTTTCATTGCCATAAAAAGGACATCCCATGCCCTAGCTCTGAGGTCAGGCTTCAGCGCGAAAAGCGGTCCCGCCACAGCACAGATCACAATACCGAGGCACACTGCTCTCAAAAGCAGTCGGTAATTCACGCCCCGCTTTCGGTCCGGGCGGCAATGGGGGCCACCGGCCGACTCGCCATATGAGTCGTCGCTGTCATCGTCACTGCTGCCCATCGAGGACTCCTGTTTGCGGTCCCTTTTGCTCACGCAGCACTCTTTCCGAACGTTGTCGCAAGCACCGCTATGAGCGCAGGAGCCAGCACAGCTCCGCGGGTAATCCTGAGGGCAGGTAGAAACCTGTCTATTCTATTCGGAGTGCCCATCCGGCTTCTCCAGATAGCATTCCAGACAGGAACTCTCGTTCATGCCCGGCCGGCGACCGTATGCGCGCCATCTCACGTTGCGCCCAATCACAGCAACATGCCCCTCTGCTTAGCTACGGCAACACAAAAGTAATCAGCAGTGTTGCGGTACCCTCAACACACACTCGAAGTCCAGTCACTTCATGCTGAACGCCGCGGTTATCGCCATGCAGTAAAACGACATTCGGTCGCGCGCACGTTTCCAGTCATTGTACGCATCGGTAAACTCCTGCGGCGGATCTATGCCCGGAGTACGTGTCTTAGGGCCTGGATAAGCAGATGTTCGTCCGCCAGGTCCTATATCGTACCCCCATTTGATGCATCCGTATATCTTTCCTTCGTCCTCGCCGCATTCACATACAGCACAGAGTATGAAATGCTGGTAGCCGGACCCGAAGGGGAACCATCTCCCTTTGCCAGGCTTATCCTTGAAGCCGATGCCGTTTTCCGACTCTACTCCGTAATAGGGGCTCCAGCAATTGCCGCCATTGTCGACATGCCAAGGCCTCTTGTCGTCGGGGAGGGGCCAGGTACGGTCGCCAAGGTTGGTGTCGGCAACCTGAATGAAGTTGAACTTGCTGCATTTTGCATCAGCGGGCGGAGTCCACGTGAAGCCTGCGTTGGCCCCTCTGTATGAGTCGGGGTCCTTCGGATCTATATTCTCCGGATCAGCACTACCGAACCATTCCCCGCTGGCCAGCCCAAACGGATCACGAGCACGCACAGGTGCATTGCCAACATAGCCCCAGCCCCTCGCCACATCCGCCCGCATGGCGTCCCTCGACGTGAAGATGCCCAGCGCGGACATGTAGTACCGGTTGCGATAGTAGTACGTGTCAAGTACGCTGCCGGACTCGTATTCGCGGGCAGTGTAGCGGTAGGGGTTCGTGACGCCTTGGGTCTGCGTGCCGAGGCTGTCGCCGAAGGCATAGTAGTCATGGGTATTGGCAGTGTCCTCGCCAGATTCGACGACGTTGCGAATGCTCCCCAATCCATCAGCAAGGTAGTAATAGGTGTTAGCTCCCCGCGTCACAGAGAGACTCTCGTCCAGCCCAGGGGTGATGTAGCGGGCATTCAAATCGCCGTTCGAGGCATACGAAGCCAGCACATTCGGCCCGTCGTAGATGTAGTACTCCACCGTCGTGTCCTGGACACGTTTGTAACGCTTCCAAGAGCCGGGGAAGTAGGCAAAGGTCGCGTCGTTTGAGGTCCCCGTTGCGTGGTCGAATTTGGTGAGCCTGTCGGCATCGTCCCAGCAGTACGTGTGACTGCCCAACTTCGTCAGGCTCCCCCATGTGTCCCACTCCATCGCGGTCGTCCCGTATTTCGTCATCCGGTCAATGTAGTCATAGTAATACTGAGTAGGCGTCCCGCCAAGGTCCTTCTTCGTCCGGTTCCCAGAGCTGTCGTACCAGAAACTCTGAGTATAGGAGTTCCCGCCCGTCCGCGTCTCCTTGGTGAGTTCATATGCAGCATCGTAGAGGTATTCCACGGCAGCAGTCGTGTACGCCGAACCGGATATGTCCA
>Ga0315274_10008698_pt1 | contig 14712 bp, 9 predicted proteins | sample YL17G02_20_MG_FD_203700 | JGI IMG/M metagenome (GOLD analysis project Ga0315274, IMG submission 203700) | Sediment microbial communities from Yellowstone Lake, YNP, Wyoming, USA - YL17G02_20 | ecosystem: Environmental > Aquatic > Freshwater > Lake > Sediment | place: USA: Wyoming | collected... | reverse complement strand
CCCATGTCGCCGGGCACCAGCACCGGCTGGCCGACGGCGCGGTACGCGGCCGGCACCTCGGGGCGGCCGGCGGGGAACGCCCGCGCCGCACCCTTGCGGTGCACGCACAGGCGCCTTTTTTTGCCCCCCACCACGTGCTCCTCGAACTTGGCGATGTTGTGCGCCTGGTCGTAAACGAGCCGCATGCCCAGCTTGTGCGCCGAGCGGCGGAACACGCGCTCGAACGACTCGCGCGTCCAGTGCATCAGGCACTGGCGGTTGGCCCAGGCGTAATTGGCGGCGCAGGCCATCGCCTCGAAGTACGCCCGCCCCTCGGGCGAGTCGAGCGGGGCGCAGGCCAACTGGCGGTCGGGCAGCTGGATGCCGTAGCGCCCCGTCGCCTCTTCAACGACGCGCAGGTAGTCGGTGCACACCTGGTGCCCGAGCCCCCGCGAGCCGGAGTGGATGAGCACCACCGCCAGCCCCGCCTCAAGGCCGAACGCCCGCGCCACGTCCTCGTCGTAGACCTCGGCCACGACGTCGACCTCGAGGAAGTGGTTCCCCGACCCCAGCGTCCCCAACTGGTCCAGGCCGCGCTTGACGGCGCGCTCGCTCACCCGGTCGGGCACGGCGCCGTCCATCGCCCCGCCCTCCTCGATGTGGTCGAGGTCCTCGCGCCAGCCGTAGCCCTGGTCCACCGCCCAGCGCGCCCCGTCCCGCAGCACCTTGTTCATGTCGCCGCGCCCGACCTTGATCTTCCCCGAACTGCCCAGCCCGGACGGGATGCTGGCAAAGAGGTCGGTCATCAGCTCGTCGGCCTTCGCGCGCACCTCGTCGGCGCCAAGCGCCGTGAGGAGCAGCCGCACGCCGCAGTTGATGTCGTAGCCCACGCCCCCAGGCGAGATGACGCCCGTGCCGCCCTCAGCGTCCATGGCTGCCACGCCGCCGATGGGGAAGCCGTAACCCCAGTGGATGTCGGGCATGGCCAGGGACCAGTTCACGACCCCGGGCAGCGTGGCGACGTTGGCCACCTGCTCCGCCGCCTGGTCCTGGCACATGTCGTCGAGCATCGGGCGGTCGGCGTAGATGATCCCCGGCACGCGCATCCCGGGCTTGTACGTGGCCGGTATCCGCCAGCGGTAATCGTCGATGGCCTCTAGCGGGCCGGCCCAGCCCTTGGTGCCCTTGTCAGCCCGCGCGCCGCCCTCGCCCCCGACCCCGCCCCCGCCCTCGCCCCCGCCCCCGCTGCCGACCACGCCGGCCTGCCGATCGCCCGGCCGGGGCGGCTGGCCCTGGTCGCCCTGGGGCACCCCACCCCCGCCCCTGTTCCCCCCAACGCCCCCGCTTCCCCTGCCGCCCCTGCCGCCCCTACCGCCCCTGCCGCCCCTGTCGCCCCTGTCGCCCCTGTCGCTCCTGTCGCTCCTCTGATGCCCCTTACCGCCCAACAGCGGCACCTCCGCCGGCCCGCCCGCAGCGCGGACCAAAGAATCGCACGCGCGACGCCGGAACCGGATACGGGTTCGCGAACCGCTATTTTCATATGTCGCCGACAGCGCCGCCATTTATGACGGCCCGGCGAGCGTCAGATATCGAATATGACTGTGGCACTGAAGCCATCTGCGCCCTCCGCGATGTGCAAGCCGTGGAAGGTGGCCGCCTTGACCTCGCGCGGGACCAAGTCGGGGGCGCGTTCGAGCCGCCCCGACAGGACGGCGCTCAGGCGCCCGCCTGAGGCCGACTCGACCTTGACGTGCGCCGGCGCCCGGCCCTCGACATCGTGGAGGTAAAGCAGCTCGTTCAGCCAGTCCACCAACAGCGCTTCATGATCGGACGCGGAAAGTTCCACGCGAAACATCCCGGCAAACCCTTGTCCCGGCTGCGTTTCCGCGATCCCTTGACTGTCGGAGGCGTCGCGCTGCACGCCGGGACGATATCCGAGCAGGGCCAGCAGCCCGAACGCCGCCGCCTCAAAGAGTCCGGCGAGGTCGGGGGCAACGACGGCGATGCCGATGTCGGCCGTGTGGTCGATGATCGTGAATCGCCCGCGCCGCTCAGTGCTGCCGCACTCTCTCAGGCGTCGTCCCCCCTCCCGTCCCCCCTGGCCGCGCGGCACAGAGGGTCACGTGACGGGCGGCCATTTATTGCCACCGGGTATTGTTCGACGCAAGGCCGGTGCTCATCCTTCATCGCGCGGGGAAACCTGCAACGGCCGCGGGAGGGTGAGGGAGTGAGGCTGGCTGCGGGTGGGGCGGCACGAACGAGTAGTTAGGTCGGAAGGCGGCGCCGTGGGTGGCGGTCAGGTTTCGCCCAGCCCTGCCAGATCCGTTCCCACCGGAGAAAGCACGCCAGCCCCACCCGCCCTAGCCCAGCTGATCGGCGACCCACATGAACGGACTCAGCGCCCACGCCTGCACGAGGCGGGGCCGCGAGGGGATGGTGAGCAGACCAAGCCAATCGACGTCATGCCGGCTGCCACCGGTCGGCCGCACCAGCGCCTGAAGGTCCGCCAGAACTTGCGCCGCCTCACGCTCTGTCGCGAAGCACGAAACCTTCACGACCGGGCCCCCGGGGTCCCAGGTCATGGTGAACATGGGACGGGGCATGCCGGCCCGCGCCTCCACCCGGACCCGGTCGAACAGCTCCGCGAAGCGGGCCCGCGCCGCAATGTCCAGGTCAAGCAGGAGGCACACCGCCTCCGTGCGTCCCGGGGCTCCGGTCGCCTCAAGCTCCGCGATGAGCTCGCGCATCCGGCCGGGTATGTGCTGGCGGGGCTTCGGTCGCGGCGGGTTGCAGCCCGCACCCTGGGTCTGGATGTAGTCGCGGAACGCGCGCCTGGACGGGGGTGACGGCACACGGGCGGGAACACCATCCAGGCGATCCCCCGTGTCATCCCTGCCCCAGGGCCAGTCCTCCAGGTAATCGCCGAACGCATCCAGCTCGCGCGTCCGCGGGTCTTCGCTGGTCCGCTGGCGCAGGTAGTGGATGAGCTGTGCCGGTGACTCAATCACATCACAGATGACCCGCAGGTCGAAGAGGCTGATGGCCCACTGCTGGGCCGCTCCGGCCTCCGCCCCGACCGCCGCGGGTCCGGTTTCCTGGTATGCCTTCGCCCAGAGAGTGCTCGTCGGCCCAAGCGTGACGGTCACCACACATGCCTGCCTCAAGTCGCCCCTTCTGACGATGACTTGATCGCCGCCGGCCGCCGCAAACTTGGCCGCCGGCCTGAAACGAATGTGTCTTGCCGCCCGCAGCCCCCGCCCGTACGTCTTCTGGACCAGCGCCAGGAGACTCTCATCGATCTCGTCTTCAGGCGGTATCTCTGGCCCGGCTTCCAGCAATAGCAGTATCCCGTCATGGACCAACAGGCCGTCCAGCTCGACTCTGCCCTCGCCGGTGCGTTCCCCGCCACCTTCCGTCGTGCAGAAGACGAGGTCACGGTGGGCCTCCGCGCCGCCCAGGGCCGTGGACAGGTGCCGCAGGCCCTCACGCGCAACGTGGGCCGTGCGGTGTGCCTGGTACGCCTCCCAGGGCTCGCCGCCCGCGCCACCCGGGCCGCCCGCACCCCCCGCGTCGCCCGCGCCCCCCTGGCCTGGCGCCTTCAGAACGCGCTCAAGGCTTGCCTGCACCCCCCACAGGAAGCGGCCGGGATTAGGGCAGAGGTACCGGTCCTGGTGGGCGATGAACGGCCGCGCCCTGAGCTGGCGTACCGCAGCCTGGCGCACGGCACCTGGAGGGTTGGGAGCGGGTGAGCCGAACGCCTGCGCGAACAGGCCCAGGAAGCTGCGGACGCGCTCGACCGGCAAGCCGGCTTCCGCGGCCAGCTCGTCTGCGGTGAACGAGCAGACCAAGCCCATCTGACTGGTGAACCACGTGTCGACGAGTTCTTCGATGGCCAGTTCCGCCTTCTTGCGGCGCAACCGCGAGAGTTCGTGGACCACCCGGTTGCCGCCCGAGGCAGCACCCCCGCCTTCCCCGGAGGAGCGGCGCTCCGCCACGGCCGCCGTTAGCGCGCCGAGGGACTCTCTCGCCTCTGCCCGCCGCTGGGCGAGCCTCGCCCGTATCAAGGTGCTGACAGCGGCATTCACGGCCAAGACGTCATCTATCGAGAATCCGACGCGGGCCTCAAGGGGCGCCCGGAACGGGTCGAAGAGCGCCCGCAGTATCTCTGCCAGGTACCGGGTGTGGATCGGCGGGGCCCGCATCATGTCCTCGGCAGCAAGGCTGCCAGGTAAGTCCTCGGGGCCATCGCGATTCTTGGGGCCATCGGAAGCCTGCCCGTCCGTGTCGCTGGTCTTGCCGATTCGGTGCATCATCGACGAAACGAGGAGGTGCGAGATCCGACTGCCTGCCTTCTCCGCGCCCTTGCCGGCGTTGAGGTCTGTTCCCGGGTTGTACTCGTGCTTGAGATACAGCAGGGCCGTGTAGTCAACTATACTGGGCAGGTCTCCCTCAACACCGGACTCGGGCTCTTCGAGCGGCATCTCCTGGAGCATGAGCGCGCCCAGCATGTCGAAGGCGTCATACCGGAGCAACAACTGCTCGATCGCGGCGGCCTCGCGCTGCAGCTCCTCGGAGGTTTCGGGCCAAGCCGCCGCCGCCAGGCGAGCCGCCGCCATGTCAAAGTGCCACTCCCCGTCGCCCCTGGCGCCGCCATTTCCCCTGGGCACGTCGCCCCTGGCCACGCCGTCCTCACCCCCGGTTCGAGGAACCTCTCGGCCGCCCTACCCCTCCCCGTTCTCCTCGTCGCGGCGCTCGACGCGCGCGATCTCGGCCACGGCGTCGCCCGCGTCGAGGCGCATCAGGCTCACGCCCCGGGCTTCGCGGCTCTGCACGCTGACCTCCTTGACCGCCAGGCGGATGAGCACGCCGCTCACGGAGATCAGCACCACCTCGTCGTCGTGGCCGACCATGCGCGCGCCCACGATGACGCCGGTGCGCGGGCCGAGGCGGGCGGCCTTAATGCCGCTGGTGCCGCGGTGATGCAAGGTGAACTCGGCGACCGGGGTGCGCTTGCCCAGGCCGTGCTCGGTGACCACCAGCACGTCGGACTTGGGCTGCACGACCTCCAGGACCACCGCGCTGTCGCCCGGCCGGAGCCGCATGCCGCGCACCCCGCGGGCGGTGCGGCCCATGACGCGCACCTCGGACTCGGCAAAGCGCAGCGCCTTGCCCTTGCGCGTGACCATCAGCAGCTCGCGCGCGCCGTCGGTCGGGCGCACGGCGATGAGCTCGTCGCCCTCGTTGAGCCTCAGGGCGATGAGGCCGCTGCGCCGCACCGTCTCGAACTCGCTGAGGTCGGTCTTCTTCACCCTGCCGCGCCGCGTGGCCATGAACAGGAACCGGCCGGGCGCGAAGTCGCTGACGGGGATCACCGCCGTGACGCGCTCGTCGCCGGCCAGGGGCAGCACGTTGACGATGGCCAGGCCCTTGCCGGTGCGGCTCTGCTCAGGCACCTCGTACGCCTTGAGGCGGAAGACGCGGCCGCGGTTGGTGAACATGAGCAGGTACGAGTGGTTCGACGCCACGACCAGGTCGCTGACGTAGTCCTCCTCGCGCGTCTGCAGCCCGGTCACGCCACGGCCGCCGCGCCGCTGGCTGCGGTAGGTCGACAGCGGCAGCCGCTTCACGTAGCCGTTGCGCGTCAGGGTAATGACCACGTCCTCGTCGGCGATGAGGTCCTCGGCCCCCAACTGCCCGTCCTCGGCGGTGATGCGCGTGCGCCGGTCGTCGCCGAAGCGGTCGCGGATGGCCAGGAGCTCGTGCTTGATTATCTCCAGCACCATGCGCTCGCTCGCCAGGACCGCGCGCAGGTACTCGATGGTCTTGAGGAGCTCGTCGTACTCCTGGTCGATCTTGTCGCGCTCCAGGCCGACGAGGCGCTGCAGCCGCATGTCGAGGATGGCCGCGGCCTGCTTCTCGCTGAGGCCGAACTCGGACCGCAGCGCGTCGCGCGCCGCCTCGACCGTGCGCGAGCCGCGGATGATCGCGACGACGCGGTCGATGTGGTCCAGGGCGATGCGCAGCCCTTCGAGGATGTGGGCGCGATCCTCGGCCCGGGCGAGGTCGTACCTTGACCGGCGCACGATGACGTCCTTCTGGTGGTTGAGGTAGTGCACCAGGAGCTCGCGCAGGGTCAGGACCTTCGGCTGGCCGTCGACCAGCGCCAGCATGATGATGCCGAAGGTCACCTCGAGCGCCGTGAACTTGTACAGGCGGTTCAGGACGACCTGCGGGTTCGCGTCGCGCCGCAGCTCGATGCAGATGCGCAGGCCGTTGCGGTCGCTCTCGTCGCGCAGGTCGGTGATGCCGTCGATGCGCTTTTTCTGCGCCAGCTCGGCGATGTGCGCCAGGAGGCGCGACTTGGACACCTGGTACGGGATCTCGGTGACGAGGATGCGCGGCTTTGCGGCCTTGGACATGTCGACCTCGGCCGCCGCCCGCACGCGCACGAGGCCCCGGCCGGTGAGGTGCGCCTGGCGGATGCCGTGAGTGCCCAGGATGAAGCCGCCGGTCGGGAAGTCCGGCCCCTTGATCGCGCTCATCAGCGTTTCGGCGCCGGCGTCGGGGTCGTCGATGAGCAGCAGGATGGCGTCGATGACCTCGCGCAGGTTGTGGGGCGGGATGTTCGTGGCCATGCCCACGGCGATGCCCGAGGAGCCGTTGACGATGAGGTTGGGGAACCGCGACGGCAGGACGACGGGCTCATCCAGCGTCTCGTCGAAGTTGGGGGCGACATCGACCGTCTCCTTGCGGATGTCGGCCAGAAGCTCCATCGCCAGCGCCGTGAGGCGGACCTCGGTGTAGCGCATGGCCGCCGGCGGGTCGCCGTCGATGGAGCCGAAGTTGCCGTGGCCGTCCACGAGCGGGTAGCGGATGGAGAATTCCTGCGCCATGCGCACCATGGCGTCATAGACAGAGGCGTCGCCGTGGGGATGGAACTTGCCCAGCACCTCGCCGACGACGCGCGCCGCCTTCTTGTGCGGCCGGTCAGGCGGCATGCCCAGCTCGTGCATGGCCCACAGGATGCGGCGGTGCACGGGCTTAAGCCCGTCGCGCACGTCCGGCAGGGCGCGCGAGACGATGACGCTCATCGCGTAGTCGATGTACGAGACCTTCATCTCGTCCTCGACGTTGACGCTCAGTATCTTGCCCGGCAAGAACCGCCACCCCCGCTTCACGCGCCGCGAGCTCGCCGCGCGGCCCCACGCCACGCGGCCCCCGCGTGCGCCCCACGCGAATCGCCCCGCCCTACCCGATCGTGTCCAGGTTCCTGACCTCGCGCGCGTGGCTCTCGATGAACTGGCGCCGCGGCTCGACCTTCTCGCCCATCAGGATCGTGAATATCTCGTCGGCGGCGAGGGTGTCCACCAGCGACGCCTGCAGCAGGGTGCGCACCTCGGGGTCCATCGTCGTGCGCCACAACTGCTCGGGGTTCATCTCGCCCAGGCCCTTGTAGCGCTGGACGGTCACCGCGTCGCGGCCGAGCTTCTTCACCAGCGCCTCAAGCTGCTCGTCGCTGTAGAGGTAGTGCTCGTCCTTCTGCCGCCGCACCAGGTACAGCGGCGGCTGGGCGAAGTACACGTAGCCGGCGTCAAGGAGGCCGCGCATGTAGCGGTAGAAGAAGGTCAGGAGCAGGGTGCGGATGTGCGCCCCGTCGACGTCGGCGTCGGTCATGATCACGACCTTGTGATAGCGCGCGCGGGCGAGGTCGAAGTTGTCGCCGATGCCCGTGCCCAGCGCGGTGATGATCGCGCGGATCTCCTCGTGGTTCAGGACCTTGTCCAGGCGCGCCTTCTCGACGTTGAGGATCTTGCCCGACAGGGGCAGGATGGCCTGGGTGCGGCGGTCGCGGCCCTGCTTGGCCGACCCGCCGGCCGAGGGGCCCTCCACGATGAAAAGCTCAGCGTGGGCCGGGTCGCGCACCGAGCAGTCAGTCAGCTTGCCGGGCAGCGAGCTCGTCTCGAGCGCCCCTTTGCGCCGCGTGAGCTCGCGCGCCTTGCGCGCCGCCTCGCGGGCGTGTGCCGCCGTCACCGCCTTCTCGACGATGAGCCGCGCCGAGGCCGGGTTCTGCTCCAGGAACACGCCCAGCCCGTCGCCGGCGACGAAGTCGACGATGCCCCTGACCTCGGTGTTGCCGAGGCGGGTCTTCGTCTGGCCCTCGAACTGCGGGTTGATCAGCTTGACGTGCAGGACGGCGGTGAGCCCCTCGCGGATGTCCTCGCCGGCCAGGTTGGCGTCTGCTTCGCGCAGCACGCCGAGGCGCCGTGCGCAGTCATTCACCACGCGGGTGAGGGCGGCCTTGAAGCCGACCTCGTGCGTGCCGCCCTCGTGGGTGCGGATGGTATTGGCGAACGAGAACACGTTCTCGACGTAGCTGTCAGTGTACTGCAGGGCCGCCTCGACCAGGACGCCCTCGCGCTCGCCGAGGAGCACGAGCGGCGCGGGGTGGAGCGGCTCGCGGTTGCGGTTGAGGTGCTCGACGAACGAGCCGATGCCGCCCCCGTACTGGAACACGGCGGCCGCCCCGGAGCGCTCGTCCAGGAGCTGGATCTTGAGGCTGGGGTTGAGGAACGCCAGCTCCCGCAGGCGCTGGGCGATGACCTCGTGGCTGAAGACGGTCTCCTCGAATATCTCCGGGTCAGGCTTGAACGTCACGCGCGTCCCCGTCTCATCACTTGCCCCGACCTGCTCCAGGTCGGTCACCGGCTTGCCGCGGGAGTAGCGCTGGCGGAAGATGCCGCCCTCGCGGCGCACCTCGACCTCCAGCCACTCGGACAGGGCGTTGACGACGGAGACGCCCACGCCGTGCAGCCCGCCGGCGACGCGGTACGCCCCGTCGCCGAACTTGCTGCCGGCGTGGAGCATAGTCAGGGCGACCTCGACCGCCGGCCGGCCGACGTGCGGCTGCACGCCGACGGGGATGCCGCGGCCATTGTCGATGACGGTGAGGGTGTCATCGGCGTGGATGATGACCGTTATCTCGGTGCAGACGCCGGCCAGGGCCTCGTCGACGCTGTTGTCAACCACCTCATAGACCAGGTGGTGCAGGCCGCGCGAGCCGGTGTTGCCGATGTACATGCTGGGGCGCCGCCGCACCGCCTCCAGGCCTTCGAGGACCTGGATCTGGGTCTCGTCGTAGGCCGGAGGCCTGGCGCCCATCCCATCTTCGCCGGGCATCTGCATCACCCACACTCCGCCGGAGGATCGCGCTCAGCCGTTAGCGACCAGCCGTTCGCGCTCCGCCCGACGATGCTTCACAGTATGAGATCATACCATACCGCGCCCCGGTGGACAAACCCGCTGACCCCTCCCTGGACCGGCCTGGGCCACGCCGGGCCCCGGGACCGCCCGCGATCAGCCCCGCCTGCGGTCGCGCCGGGGCGGAGGTGGGGCCGCGATCTCGGTCAGGGTCTTGTCCGCCGTCGCCCCCCGCCGGCGCAGGGTGGCGGCGGATATGGGCGACAGGTAGACGTCGCCGGTGGTGACGATGAAGGTCTTGGCCTCACCGCCCGGCGGCGGCACGAGCCGGTGCTCGGCCTCCGCCAGCTGCAGGAACTCGCGGGTGGCCACGGCACGGTTCTTCATGTTGTACTCGAATATCCCCACCACGTGGCTGAGGCGGATCAGCGTGTCAGCCCCGATGTGGAGGAACACTGGCCATCACCCTCCTTCCCCTGTCCCGTCGTCCGGCCGCGCCCCCCCGCCGCGCCAGGCGCCCTCCTGGCGCCGGGCAGGCGCTCCGCGGCCTGGACGAATGCCAGGAAGCGGCGGCGGAGGTCCGGGTCCGCGACTGCCGCCAGCCGCCCCTCGACCTCGGCGCGGAACTCGGCGCGGAGCGCGCCCTGGGGCGTGGTTGGGTGCGCGGCCTGCTGGGCGTGGCGCCCGGCAGCCGGGTCGCCGGCCGCCTCGCGCGCGCCCGCCGCGTCCTGGGCGCGGGCGGCGCGCCGCCAGTGCGCCGGCGAGAAGCGGATGTCGGTTATCACCGCGCGACCCACGAGGCGGTTGACGGCGTCCAGGAGCACGGGCTTCAGGAAGGCCAGCTCCCGCGCCCAGGCGCCGCTCGGCACGGCCACCAGAAGCGTCCCGTCGCGCACGGCCACGGCCGCCGTCCGCGCCGCCACGCGCGGGCCAGCCGCGGCCGGCCACTGCTCCACCGCCCGGCACTCGTCGATGTGCCCCTTTAGCCCCAGCCGGTCAACCAGGCCGGCCAGCACGCCCCCCAGGGGTCGCGCGCCGCCCCTCTTCACCGCCTTCACCGCCCTCACGGCAAAGACACCTTCCCCTCGCGCACCTCGAACCACACCGCCTCTGGGCCGGCGGCGCCGACGACATCGCCGGCGTGCGCGGCCGTGATCAGCGTCTGCAGCCCGCCGCCCAGGAGTTCGGCCAGGGCCTTGCGCCGCGTCTCGTCAAGCTCGGACATGACGTCGTCCAGGAGGAGTACGGGCGGCTCGTCCCGCTCCTCCCGGAGCAGCGCCAGCTCCGCCAGGCGCAGCGCCAGCGCCGCCGTGCGCTGCTGCCCCTGCGACGCGTAAAGCCGCGCCTCCCGGCCGCCGACGGCGATGGCGATCTCGTCGCGCTGCGGGCCGCAGCCGGTGATGCCGTGCCGCAGGTCGGTGGCCCGCCCCTCGCGCAGCCCCGCCGCCAGGGCCCGGTAGGCGGCGTCCACGCCCGCGTCCCGCTCCGGGTCGAGGCCGGGCACGCCCGGCCGGTAGCGCAGGGTCAGCCGCTCGCCCACGGCCAGGGCCGCGTGCGCCGCCGCCGCGTGCCGCGCCAGGCGCGCGACGGCCGCCGCCCGCCGGCTCAGGAGCTCGGCCCCGGCCCGCGCCACCTGGTCGTCGAAGGCATCGAGCGCGTCGATGTGCGCCCGGCCTGCGCCCCTGCCGCCGCCGGCGCGGCGGAGCAGGGCGTTGCGCTGGATGAGCGCGCCGCGGTGGCGCAGCCAGTGATGCCGGTAGGCCGGGCTCAGCTGCGCCAGGGCGACGTCCAGGTAGCGCCGGCGCGCCACCGGCCCGCCGCGGACGAGGTACAGGTCATCGGGCGTGAACATGACGACCGGGGGCATGCCCCCGGGGTCGGCGGGGTACGGAACCACGTTCCCGTTGACCCATGCCCGGCGCTCCCCGGTGAAGGCCACCTCCACCAGGCGCGGTGTGCCGTCCGCGTCCAGCTCCGCCGCCACGCGGTACGCCGTCGCCCCCCAGCGCACGGCCTCGCGGTCGCGCGCCGCACGGTGCGAGCGCCCGCGCGCCAGCACCGTCACCGCCTCCAGGAGGTTGGTCTTGCCGGCGCCATTCGGCCCGAAGAAGATGTTGACGCCCGGGCCCAGTCCCACCGACTCGCTGGTGAAGTTGCGGAAGTCGGCCAGACGCAGCCGCACAAGGCGCAGCTTCAAACACCCTCGCCTCCCGTCGCCCGCCGCCTGGTCAAGGCCGCTAGCTGGACGCGGGGCGCAGGGGCAGCAGGATGTAGAAGAAGGAGCCCCCGCCGGCGGTGGTGATACGCGCCGGGCTGAGCGGCCCCGTCGTCTCCAGGACCACCCGGTCGCTCTCGGTCGCGCGCAGCCCGTCCATCAGGTAGCGGGGGTTGAACGCGACGTCCAGCGCGCCGCCGCTCACGTCGGCGACGACCTCCTGCCGCACGTGGCCGACCTCGGGGCTGCGCGCCGACACGGCCACGACGCCCGGCGCGATGGACAGCGTCACCGCCCCCTGCCCGTCGCGCAAGAGCGTCGCGGCGAGGTCGCACGCGGCGTGAAGCTCGTCGCGCGCCACCTCGACGCGGGTGGAGTACGACGGCGGCAGCACCTGCTCGTAGTTCGGGAACTGGCCCTCGATGAGGCTCGTGCGGAGGACGGTCGCCCCCACCTGGAACACGGCGCGCCGCTCGCCGATGGCCAGCGACGCGTGCCCGCCGGGGGCGTCGTCTAGAAGCCGCGTGACCTCGGCCAGGGCGCGCCGCGGGATGACCACGCGCACAGCGCCGCCCCCCAGCCCGGGGCAGGGCGCGCTGGAGAAGGCGAGGCGGAAGCCGTCGGTGGCGACCGCCGTCGCCGCGCCGTCGGCGAGCATGAACAGCACGCCTGTCAGCACGGGCCGGGACTCCTCCTCCGACGCGGCAAAAGACGTCTGGCGCAGCAGCGCCCCCAGGGCCAGGGCGTCAAGCTCCACGGGCGCACCGGCCGCGGCGGCGTCCTCGATGGGGAAGTCGCCTGCCGGACGGCCGTGCAGGACCGTCTCGGACCGCTCCCAGGACAGTGTCGCCGTGCTCGCCGCGGTGTCGGTCTCGATGCGCACGGTCGCGCTGCGGGCACGCCTCAGGATGTCCGGGAACTGCCTGCCGGGAAGCACCAGCGCCCCTTCTTCTCTAATGTTCGCTTCTATCCAATGCTCTATCCTCATCTCACCGTCAGTGGCGGTGAGGCGCAACTGCCCGGCCTCCGCCGATACCAGAACGCCGGTATAGGGCGAGTTTGGGCTGCGCGAGGCAATAGCGCGCGCCACAGTCAGGACACCAGTGGCCAGGTCGGCCTGCGAGGCCTCAGCGATCATGGCTCGTCCACCTCCGCGCTGGAGTCTGGTGAGGAGGATTCTCGACCCGGGGGGACAACTCCTCTCCCGCTCGTCAGGCTCGCCCAACTCCGGATCGTCCGGCTACTCCTGATCTGATAAATAGGGTAGTAGCAGTAGTAGTAGGGCCTGTGGATACTGTGGACAACCCATGGCGCTGCCCGCGGGGCGGGCCTTGGAGCCGGGGGATATCCCTGTGGACAAGCGACCGCACTTGTCCACATGCCCACAGGCCAGCGGACGATGACCGACTTGTCCACAGGCGATTAACAGGATGTCCAGAGCTTATCAAGAGGTTATCCGACGATTTTCGACAGGAGTCGAAACGCCGTTCGACTCCCGGGCTGTGCGGAGCGAGTTGCCGCGGATGCGCGCGGCGAACTGGGTGAGCAGGGCCTGCAGGCCCGCGTCCCGCGCCGCCTCGGTGGCGATCTTGTTACAGGCGTGGAGGACAGTGGTGTGGTCGCGGCCGCCGAACTCCTCGCCCAGCTTGGGCAGGGAGAAGCCGGTCAGCTCGCGGGCGAGGTACATGGCGACCTGGCGCGGGAAGGCGATCGCGCGGGTGCGCTTCCTGATCTTGAAGTCCTCGATGGCCAGCCCGTAGTGCTCGGCCACGACCTCCTGGACGAGTGCAACTGTGACGCGGCGGGGCCTGAGGCTGGGGAACATATCCTTCAGAACCTCGGCAGCGAGGTCCAGGGTTATGTCCTGGCGGGTCATCGACGCGTAGGCCACGAGCCTGATGAGGGCGCCCTCGAGCTCACGGATGTTGCGGTCGATCTTGGTGGCGATATACAGAACGACGTCATCCGGGGCCTCGAGGTGCTCCTGGCCGGCCTTCTTGCGCAGGATGGCGACCCGGGTTTCGAGGTCAGGGGCCTGGATGTCGGCGATCAGGCCGCCCTCGAAGCGCGAGCGCAGCCGCTCCTCCAGGGTGGGGATCTCCTTCGGCGGCCGGTCGCTGGTGATGACGATCTGCTTCAGGGCCGCATGCAGCGCGTTGAAGGTGTGGAAGAACTCCTCCTGGGTGCTCTCCTTGCCGGCCAGGAACTGGATATCGTCGATGAGCAGGACGTCCACGGTGCGGTAGCGGTTGCGGAACTCGACCGTCCGGTGGTCGCGGATGGCGTTGATCAGGTCGTTGGTGAACGTCTCCGACGATATGTAGACCACGCGCAGGCGGCGGAAGTGGGTCTGCACGTAGTGGCCGATCGCCTGCGTCAGGTGCGTCTTGCCCAGGCCGACGCCGCCGTATATGAACAGGGGATTGTAGGCGCGCGCCGGCGCCTCGGCCGCGGCCAGGGCGGCGGCGTGGGCGAAGCGGTTGCTGTTGCCGATGACGAAGCTCTCGAAGGTGTACTTCGGGTTGAGCTGGTTCTGCGGGTCGGCGCCGGGGGCCGGCGGCGCGGCGGGCCGCTGTGGCCCGGGCGCGTCGGTCGCGGCCAGCGCGCCGGCCGCAGCCTCCCCGCCGTTGGGGACGACGAACTTCAGGCGCAGCGACCGGCCGGCGACGCGGCTGGCCTGGACGGTCAGCAGCGGCGCGTACTTCTTCTCAACCCAGTCGCGGGCGAACTCGTTGGGGACGCCGACGAGGAGGCGGTCGTCGACAAGCTCGACAGGTTTCGTGGTCCGCAGCCACGTCTCGAAGGAGGGGCGGGGGAGCTCGCGCTCTATGGTCGCCAGCGTGCGGGCCCACAGTTCGGGAAGGTCGGCCATCATTCCCGGGGTCCTCCTCCTACGGCGTCCAGGTCGGGGACAGGGGAGCGGTTTATCCACAGGTTGCGCACAGGGTCGGCGAGCTGGCTGGAGCGTGTGCCGGGACCGCTGCCGCCGGGTCTGGGGCGAACCGGAAATCCAGTATGGAAGCGGGTTCGGACGTTTGAGGGGATCGTTGCCAGCGCCGGTTGCAGGGCACCTGGGGCGCCCCCGGAGGGTGAAGTCCCAGGTACTTTTCCACAGGCGGCGCGGGTTATTCACGGGTTGTATATCCGCGTCGAAGGGTGTCGCTGCGTGGCCGGATAACTGCCAAAACATTTCGGCCCTCTACCCAGGGTAGAGGGGAGTCGTGTTATGTCGATTTATAGAGTGTCAACACCTTGGTCACAAGGTTGTCCACAGGCTGTGGACAAGGTCGTATGAGCGGCGATGCCGGGGGGGCGCCCGG
>Ga0315274_10008695_pt1 | contig 14717 bp, 11 predicted proteins | sample YL17G02_20_MG_FD_203700 | JGI IMG/M metagenome (GOLD analysis project Ga0315274, IMG submission 203700) | Sediment microbial communities from Yellowstone Lake, YNP, Wyoming, USA - YL17G02_20 | ecosystem: Environmental > Aquatic > Freshwater > Lake > Sediment | place: USA: Wyoming | collected... | reverse complement strand
AAGTACGCCGCCAACGCCCAAGCTCATCGGCTTCGTTACTTGACGCGGGAAGCCAAAAAGCTGGGGTTCGAACTCGTTGAGGCCCAAGAGGCCGCATAGAAGTTATTTGGAAGAACTGCTGTTCAGCCCGCGAAACTCAAGAAGTTCCGCAGGAGCTGGAGCCCGGCCTTTTGGCTCTTCTCGGGATGGAATTGCGTCGCGAAAACATTGTCCTTCCAGACGGCGGACGCAAACCGGGCGCCATACTCCGTCTCCGCCGCGATGATGGACCGGTCGGCCGGCTGCGGATAGAAGCTGTGAACGAAATAGAAATAGCTGCCGGGCGGGACGTCGCGGAACAGCGGGATTCACGCCCGGTGATCGGGTCATCCACTGTCGTCCGGCAGTCGCCGGACTATGACCATCCTGGCCCGGCGTCACTACCGGGAGAGAAAGTCCGACGGCGACCGCGCAAAAAAGTCCTCGAGTGGTATGCCGTCACTGCCAACCAACAAAGCATGGGAACGGGGATACCGGGCACGGAAGGCGGCCAGACCGCTCAGGCGGCCGGGCCGTCCGCTTTTTACCTCCAACGCCCACACCTCGCGTCCTTGCGTGACCACAAAATCCACTTCCTTGTTACCCTCGCGCCAATAGGTCACCTGCCAGGCCGGTTCGGGAAGATGGTTGAGCAGATGCGCGCCAACCGCATTCTCCACCACACGGCCCCACCAAGCACCCTCACGGCGCGCTTCCGCAAACGACCAGGGAGACAACGCATGAATCAAGGCGGAGTTCCACAGGATAAGCTTCGGACTGCTTCCACGGTGTCGCCCACGTCCAGCCGAATAGAGCTCCAGGCCGCTGACCAGGAATGCCGTTTCCAGAAGCTTCAGGTAATGGGCGAGGGTCGTCGTGTTGCCAGCATCTTGAAGCTGGCCCAGCATCTTGTTGTACGAGACGTACTGGGCGGGAAATGCTGCGGCGAAGGCAAAGAGATGCCGCAGCAACGACGGTTTATGAACCGTCTGGAGTTGAAGAACGTCCCGCGCAATCGCGGGTTCCACCAGACTGTCCGCGACATATCGCTTCCACAACGTTTCATCATCGGCAAAGGGGGCCGCTCCCGGGTATCCACCAAAAAACAACCAGCGGTCGAGGTCCCATCCGAAAGCCTTGCGGCATTCCTCCCAACTCCAATGAGGACATCGGTGAAGCAGGAACCGGCCGGCCAGACTCTCCATCAGGCCTCGTTGCAGGAGCAGCGAGGAAGAGCCCAGGAGGATGACACGCAGAGGCCGGCGCGCTCGAATGGCTTCGTCCCACAACCGTTTCGCCACCTCGCTCCATCCGCGCACTTTCTGAATCTCGTCAAGGACGAGAATCGCCGGCGTTTCAGCCCCCGTCGGGAGCGATGTCGCCACGCTCCAATGCGACTCGATCCACTCCGGCCCCGGTGGCAGCGCGGTGTCCGCGGAGGCGACATGGTTGAGCCGATCCAGACGTTCCAGCAACTGCTGCACCGCGGTGGTCTTCCCGACCTGGCGGGGACCAATCACCACCTGGAGCAACGGACGATTGTGCCGGACCGCCTGTTCAAGGTCGTCCACCATCACTCTTTGGAAGGCTTTCATTTCTGCGGACTCTACATCCCGAACCGCCTCCTCGTCAACATTTCTCACTCATTGAGTAATGTTACTCAACCATTGAGTAAAAACTTACAACTTGGCGATGCCTTCTCGAAGGGCGTAGTGGACGAGGCCGGCCTGCTTATGGATGTTCAACTTGGCCATCGCGCTGTTCCGGTGGGCGTGGATGGTGTTGACGGACCGGTCCAGCATGGCGGCGATTTCCTTGTTGCTGTGGCCTTCGGCTATGAGCTGCAGCACTTTCCTTTCCTGCCCGGTGAGCGCAACCGGGGCGTCTCCGCGCTTCCGCGAGCCTCTTTTCCCCATGAGACCGGCCTCAACGACGAAATGGGCGACCCTGGGACAGAGATAGTAGCGTCCGGCGTGGACCTCGGTCACGGCCTCCACCACGGTTCGGGTGGCCATCTCCTTCGTCAAGTATCCCCGCGCGCCGGCCGCCAACGCTTCCTCCACCATGGCTTTCGTGTCGTGCAGGCTCAACATGATGATCTTCGCGGGCGGGGACCGCTTGAGCAGTTCTCTGGCGGTCTCGATTCCGTTCAGGTTGGGCATGGTGATATCGAGGATGAATACATCGGCGGGCCTCGTCCTGGCCATCGTCAGGACTTCCATGCCGTCGGAGACCTCGCCGACGACCGCGATATTCTTTCCGCTTCTATCAATCGTCAACCTCAGGCCATCCCGGACCACCGGATGATCATCGGCAATGATGACGCGAATGCTCATGCGCGCCTCCCATTCTGCGGCCGCGAGCCTGGCCCGGCGGAACGGGTCGTTTTTCCTCGCGCCACCGTTTCCTCCCGCACCGTGACGTCTCCCGGCCCCAAGGCCGCCGTCTGAAGCGGCAGGCGCACGCGCACCGTGGTTCCTTTCCCCCGCCCGGAATCAATCGTGAAGGCGCCTCCGGCGGAAGCCACCATCTCCTGCATCACGTGGAGGCCCATCCGTGAGGTTGCCCGCGCCCACTGTTTTGACGGATCGAATCTCTTTCTGTTGTTACGAATAGTCAGCTTGATTTCCTTTTTCGACGCACTGAGGTGCACGTCCACCCGCGTCGCGTGACCGTGCGTGACGGCGTTCGTCAGCGCCTCCTGCGCAACCCGGAACAGAATCGTGGCGGTGCCTCCGGACACTCGCCTTCGCCCCAAGTTCTCCTTGATGGAGGCGGAAATGGCGACGTTCGTGCCCATGCTGCTTGCCGAGGGATTCCGCGAAGAGCTTTTGAAGAGCCGCTAAAGTGTTTGCAGCATTGGGCCGGTCCCGCTATTGTTCTGCCAGTCATGAGCATGTCCCAACTTGAGTTCCAGGAAGTCAAGAAACCGACGCCGGATCAGCAGGTTGTCGAGATTCTGCGTCGCGCTCGCGAGCGCTACGGACGGAATTTGAAGCCGTTCTTCGACGAGTTGCGGGCCCGCCCGCCCCAGCCCAAGGCGGACGATTATTCTGACTTGTTGGCCGTGGCAAGGCATCGTCGGCAACAGGGCTAAGGGTTTGGCGGCTTGTGAGTGGTCCCTCGAAAGACTTCCGAGAGAACCCGCACCGCGCCGTTTACATCCTCGGCGGGATTGATTTACAGCAGGTTCACCGGGTCACACCAGACATCCTTCGGCTGCGCGGGGAGAGCAGCGACCCGATCACCGTTTACATCGACAGCTTTGGTGGAGAAACATTCTTCGCGGAAAACATCCGGTCGTTGCTCTACGCGCAGAATCAGGATTCGCAGGCCTGCCGCATCATCACTATTGTGACGAATGTGGCCGCCAGTGCCGCAGCCGACTTACTCGCCTTGGGTGATTACGCCATCGCTTACAGGAACAGTTTCGTTCTCTACCACGGAACCCGCCAGGCGTCCCGGGACGCGCTCACGACGGAGAAGGCGGAAGCGCTGGCGAAGCCGCTGAAGCAAACGAACGAGCAGTTTGCTCTCCGGCTGGCGCGGAGGGCGTTTCGACGGTGCCTTTTCAACTACAACAATCTCGCTGGCGAGTTCGACGGCGTAAGAACGATGCCACTTGATGAAGGCAAGCCGCCCAAGTCAGACTTAGAGTGTTTTGCTCGTTTACTCTTCCAGAAGCTTTCGCAGGGGGCACGCGATCTTCCGTTCCATGCCTTCGAATTGCAGCGGTCGATTGCTCAACTCAACGACTACATCTTCAACGAACGCGGTTTCAAGGTGGAGGCTAGTGGGAAGCTTGCGCAGATGGAAGTGGAGGTGCTCAAGCTCATCCTGGATTACGAACTGAAGCAGGAGCGCCAGCCGGATTATCCGTGGTCGTTGAGCGAGGGGGGCTTGGTCGAGGTGGAGCGCGACTTCAACCAGTTCATCGATTACTTTTTGGGCGAGTACCGTGGGCACTTGGAGGGTTTGATTCCCGAACTCGGGGACCTGTTCCTGGACGACACCGAGCTGGCTGAATGGAAAGCGCTCAGCGAGAAGCCCGCCGCCGAGCAAGCGGAGTGGCTGAAGGCAAGAGTCGAATCGAAGATGCATCCGCTGTGGTACTTCGTGGTGTCCTTGTTCCGGTTGTTGCAGCAAGGCGAGTTCACACTGACACCGCGAGACGCATACTGGCTGGGCATCGTCGATGAAGTGATTGGAGCCACGGACCTGCCTTGTCCTCGACTATTGCTGGAGAGCCAACCAACAACATCACCCTGATGAACCGACGTGACCTGCTCAAAGGCGCAGGCGTGGGAACCGCCGCCGCGTTCCTCGGCCTGCTCACTAAACACGACCAAGCCCTCGCGCAGACCGCCACCGAAACCACCTCGAAGGCGACCCCGAAGCTCGGCCCGCTGAAAATCGCCAAGATCCGCCCCATCCTCACCGCTCCCCAACGCGGCATCCGGTTCGTCGTCGTGAAGGTCGAGACCAGCGAGCCGGGGCTCTACGGCCTTGGCTGCGCCACGTTCAACCAGCGCCCGCTCGCCGTGAAGACCGCCGTCGAGGAATACCTCGATCCGTTCTGCCGCGGCCGCGACGCCGACAACATCGAAGACCTCTGGCAGACGGCTTACACAAGCTCCTATTGGCGGAATGGCCCGGTGCTCAACAATGCCCTGAGCGGACTGGACCAGGCGTTGTGGGACATCAAGGGCAAGCGCGCCGGCATGCCGGTGTACCAGTTGCTGGGCGGCAAGTGCCGGATCGCCGCCGACTGCTACACCCACGCGAGCGGGCGGGACCTGGCCGCGCTCGAAGAGAGCGTCGCGAAGAGCAAGGAGCGCGGGTTCCGCTACATCCGAATCCAACTGGGCGGCTACGGCTCGCCGCATCTGTCCGCAGAGGCCGATTTCGAGAAGGAAGGGTTCGGCCTGCCGGTCGAGTCGCGCATGGACGCCAAGCCTTACCTGAAGGCGACGGTGAAGATGTTCGAGCACATCCGCGGCAAGTTCGGCGACGAACTTGAACTGCTCCACGACATCCATGAGCGCGTCGAGCCGATCGACGCGATCAATCTGTGCAAGGAGCTGGAGCGGTTCCGGCCGTTCTTCATCGAGGACCCCTTTTCGCCGGAGGCAATCGGCTATTTCCGCACGCTCCGCCAGCAGTCCAGCACGCCGATCGCCATGGGCGAGCTGTTCAACAGCCCGCACGAGTGGGTGGGCCTGATCTCCGAGCGGCTCATCGACTTCATCCGCGTCCACATCTCGCAGGTGGGCGGGTTGACCGTGGCACGAAAGATCGCGGCGCTGGCCGAGTGGTTCCAGGTGCGCACCGCGTGGCACGGCCCCGGCGACGTCTCGCCGGTCGGTCACGCCGCGAACGCCCACCTCGACCTCGCCGTGCACAACTTCGGCATCCAGGAATCGACGCAGTTCAACCAGGCGACCCAGGACGTGTTCCCCGGCAGCCCGACGCTCAAGAACGGCTACCTCTACGTGAACGAAGCGCCGGGCCTGGGCGTGGATCTCAACGAAGAGCTGGCGAAGAAGTTCCCGCTGCCGGAGAATCCGGGTTACTGGCTGCCGGTGCGAAGGAAGGACGGAACCGCCGTGCGGCCCTGACCGGCAAGGCGTCTATTCCTCGGCTGATTTGTACCAGATCCAGTCTTTGGTTTCCTCGTAGGGGTAGTAGGGATCCACCGCCAACGCCTTGGAAAAGTTGTGCACGGCAAGGCAGGCTTTCCGTATTTCGGCCAACTCATCCGCGATTGTCTGGACCGCACCGAGAACGCGATGCCGCAGCGGCACACCTTCCTCGCTGCCGAACTCGCCCTGAAGGCCCAGGCGCAGGCTGTGAAGATCGCTTAGCCGTATCCATCCGGGCGTGGTAGGGCGGCTTGCCGTGCCGCCCTGATTTCACCCGGCTTGTCGCGTGGCAGCCCTCGCACAGCAACACTCGCTCTTCGGTGACCGCAGGATAGCCTCTTCCTTGATCATCCAACCGGATGATCTGAGATGATCCGGGCCGTGACTCTGGCTCTCTCGCTCCCGCTTGGTGGTTTCTTGCGGACCTTCGGCTTCGCCCAATTCCTGTCGCCGCGTCCCGAGCGGCTCGAGTCCCGCCGTTCGAGCCGGAGTAGGCATCATTTCTCCATGACCTGCAACGAGACTGAATCCAGCCAGGCGGTTCCATCGCCCATGAGATAGAGCCCGTAGGAGATTGAAGCGGCGTCTGGGGGCACATCGGCAACGATTTCGCGAGTCTGCCATTCGGGAGAGTTGACCGGGTGTTGATCCAGAGTGTCGAAGACGGTTGCCCGTGGGTCCACCAGGAACGGTGTCCTCCTCGTGACCACCAGCCTCAGCCAAGCATGATTGTCCGGGCCTGTGACGTCGCCTCGCGTCGCTGCCTGAAGTTTGATCTTCTTGCCTCGATACGGTTTCCCATCGAGTCGCTGGGTGAGGCTTCCGACCATTTCGCCGTAGTGTTTGCCCGGCAGCCGGCGGAGCAAGGCGCAGCGTTTGCCGCTGTGCGGAGTCTCTTCACTCGTGACGATTTGGAAATCAAATCCCGAGGGATTCGGCGGCAACTGCCAGCCAACCGGTGGTTTGCCCGCCTCGCTTTCCTCGAAGTCCGTGTTCGACGGAGCGACGAGTTTCTGCTGCGGCTCCCGGCCGCTCAACGGCCTCGCAGCGGTGGTCTTCTCGACGAAGAGCAAGCCATCATAAATGCTCGGAACCACTCGTTGGGCAAGGCGGGGGCTATCGCCGAAATACATGGCGTTGAAGTCTCGGGTGCCTCGGGGCGGTGCAAACCACTCCGCGACGGCGCCACTTTTCGGTAAGGCTCGCAAATCCACAGCGGCGATCCGCAGATCCGCCGACGCCAACAGCGCATCCAGGCTGCCGGCCGGCGCCGGACCAACCTCAAAAGGCCGCAACCCACCTTTGGTTTGCAGAGGTCCTTCCTTGGCCTGGAATCCTCCCTGGTTGAACGCGAAGCCAAACACGACCATGGCCGGGCCATAAATCTGGCGCAGATGCCATCCCATCCCGCCCGGAGTCGTGGCGACGTGGCCGTTATGCGCCCAGATGACCGCTTTCGCGTCCGGGCCTTCGTGCTCCACCAGCCACCGAATGTTTTCCGCCGTCGCACGGTCTCGAATCTGAGGGTCGAAGATCTCTGCGGTACGCATTTCGACATTCTGATTCAGCACCTGGGCGTGCTGCCGGGCAATGGCCCAATCGTCAGCGCTGCTGCGTCGGATGTAGTCCTGTTTCCGCTGGTCGAAGCTCGACAACACGGTCTTGATGGTTTTGGCCGCAGTTGCCTTCTTCTCCTTGGGCAGTTCGTCGAACCGGGGCTCGGCATAGGGATTGGCGAGAATCCCCAGGTCCTGCGCCGCCACGTCGGCCCGCTGCGGATCCACCCGCCGCAGGTAGGCCAGCGTCACCTTGGCAGCGCGTGGAGCCGATTGCATGTCGAACCCGTAGAACTTTACTTTCCTGGCGTGGTTGGGATCGGCGTTGTAACTTCGCATCCATTCAATCATGGCCAGGACCTCTTCGGTGTCCCAGGTCCAGAAGTAAATGCCTGCCAGCGCCTTTTTCGAGTCGCCTCGGCCGGTCAGCACGTAGTCATTGATGTCAAAGGATTCAGGCATCGTGGCCTCGATGGCAAAGACGCTGAAGCCCATCTCGTTCACCAGAAACTCGAGCATCCGGTGCTTGAGCTGAAAGAACTCGCGGGTGCCGTGAGTCGCTTCGCCCAACGCCACGATGCGGGCCGCCCCGATGATCTGCTTGAGCGGCTGCATGTCGGCGAACCCGTGCCCGGCCTCGACCGTTTCCAATCGGACCGCGTTGGTCGCCAGCCAGGTTCTGGCGGCTTCGGCAGCGGCGATATCGTGTTCGTTCGTGCGGCTTGGTTCGGGAGCGCGCGCTTCGGGAGCGGTCTCGGATTCCCGCTGATCTGTGCAACTGCAGGCTGAACAGGCCACCAGCCCCACCAAGCACACCTCGGCTAGGGCGTGTTTCCCGAAGGCTGCAAGCCTCTTCTTCCGTCTGCTTTTCTCAATTCTTTCGTGCATTGTGGCAGTAGTTCACCGGTTAGATCGGACACTCCGACAAATGTCACGCGCGCCTGGGGCATCCGGCGTTTCTCAGGCGATAGAACTGGGTTCGTTCGGTGAGTGGCAGCCTGGCCGTCTTGCGATCGCCGACGTTGGTTAGCGCGGCCCGACCTGCTTCCACGTGGCTTGACAGCCCAGCAGGGCCGTGCTCTCCAAGACGAATCCCTGCGCCGCCGCGGGCCAGGACAACTCGATGCTCACATCGACTTGCCGGACCTCCAGACTCGGCGCTGGACCCCCTGCCTGAGCCTTGATCCCGAATTGAGTAATCTTGAAGTAGCCGCTCAAACCCGGCACGCACGGATACCCGTTGGTCTCGACCCGGGCGATCTTGACAAACCTGAGTAACCTCATGTAGCTCTGGCCGGGCGACAGCTTTTCGCGGTGGTTGTTCGATCCGACGCCCGCCTCGGCGACCCGTTTCTGCCATGTGCTGGAGGTGCCCTGAGCGGCGGTGTGACCTCTGCGGTCGTCTGGGCTGCCGGTGCGAAGGAAGGATGGAACCGCGGTCCGACCCTGACCGGCAAGGCGTCTATTCCTCGGCTGGCTTGTACCAGATCCAGTCCTTGGTCTCCTCGTAAGGGAAAAGAGGATCCACCGTCAGCGCTTTGGAGAAGTTGTGCACGGCGGTGTGGCCGTCCACGAAGAGGATGGGCGAGATGAATTGCTGCGGCGCCAGTCTGGGATCCCTAAACCACGCCCTGCCTTGGTAATGATGCCACTGAAACCAGTGGGGCAGTCTGTCCGTTCAGCTCCCGGGGTAGATCCGGCACGGTGGTTCGTGCATCAGGATGAAGCGCTCTGGGGACGGGACCCAGGACTCCGGCTTCGCAGACAGGCCGTTATGGGGGTCTTCGGGGACCCTCCGGAAGCCGCCCCCATCCAGGTAGGTCAAGGCACCGGCGTTGAAATGATAGCTGCAGCCGATGGCGTCGTAATCAGTCGGTTCCAGGTCAAGAACGCTCTGCCCTTTGTCCCGGGGACAACGATAGACCTCGGAAGGCTGGATGTAGTTGTACAAGGGGCGCACTTTGGCGGACGGGTAGTTCTCCGCCAGCTTGCCCGGCCGAGGATCGCGCCCGCCCAGGCAGAACTGAGCGGTCTTGGGTTCGCCGGCCCGTGGCGCCGGCTCCTTCTCGATGACGCTTCTGTCCGGGAACCGGTGCCCGCTGTCGTCGATGTAGAGTTTGATGGCGATGCCCAACTGCCAGAGGTTGTTGAGGCAAGTGGCCTTGTGCGCCTGTTCTTTGCTCCGGCCGAGCGCAGGCAAGAGCATGCTGGCAAGGATGGCAATGATCGCGACGACGACGAGAAGCTCGATGAGCGTGAAAGCGGTCCGCTTGGCAGCAGGAACTCCTGCCCGACCTCGCTGGCCGGAGAGAAGAGCCTTCTTCATAGCTGCCGGGCTTGCCATGACGGATTTGTTAGCAAACCATTACGCCTGGAAGCGCGATTCGTCAAGGGGTTCATCGAAGGCGGGTGCGATCCAGAGTTGCGGTCATTCGGGCAGTCGGAGCGCGACCTTCAGGTCGCTTCGGCCTTGGGAGGTTGAGGGTGTGGGCGGGTTCCCAAGCGTGGTGGCGGGCGAGGCGAAGCGGCGTGAACGCCGCGCGCCTGACCGCCACTTTGGATCGCACCCATTCAAGGCGATGCCTCCGTCATCCCTCCTGAATGGCGACCCGCTGCACGGTCACCCCCGTCCTCGTCCTCCGTCCTCGCGCGTGATTCCAATTCCAGACACTCCGTTCCGAGGACGAGCTGGGCCGCCACCGGGGGAGAGTGAGGGATTAGGCGGAAGGCAAGTTTCACCTTTTGAGGAGGCTGCCGATGAGCTACCTTGAGTCCGTCGCGCGGCCAACGGCCCCCGGTCACGGCGGGCCGGCCCGAGACGGTTGAAAGATCATTGACCTATGAGTGAGCCCAATGTTGTTCCTGAAGCGCCCCGACGCCGGAAGTGGGGACGTCGGCTGGCGATTGCCGGCGGTGCCGGGGTCGTGCTGCTGATCGTCGGCTATTTCGTGGTCACCAGTTCAGCGTTTTTCAAAGGCGTGATCTTGCCACGGGTCGGCAAGGCGCTGAATGCCGAGGTGACCGTGGCCGAGGCGTCGATCAGCCCGTTCTCTCAAGTAGTCCTGCGCCAACTTCAGGTGAAGACCACGGGCGCGGAGCCGTTGTTGAAAGCGGACGAGGTGCGGCTGCGCTTTCGGCTCATGAGCATTCTCCGGGGCAATCTGGTCGTGGATGAGCTGACCGTCGTTTCGCCGGTCGTTCAAGTCATTCAAGCGGCGGACGGCACGAGCAATCTGGATCCCTTGCTCCAGCCCGCCCCGTCGTCGGCTCCGCCGCCAACGCCGCCGACCGCCGGTCCGCCGCCGCAGCTTGCCGTCAAAGCGATAGCGCTGAAGGACGCCACCCTCCGCCTGACCCAACAGCTCAAGGACGGAAATCGCGAAACGGTCGAACTCTCGAAGGTGAACGTCACGCTCGACCAGCTCAGGAACAGCCAGCCCGGCAAGCTCAGCCTGGAGGCGGACCTCCGGCTCGAACGGGTGGCGGGCGCCGTGAAGTCCGAGCTCCAGAGCCGGGCCGCGGGCGCGATCGATTTCCAGCTCGGCGCCGATCTCATCCCGCAGACCGTCAAGGGCAACCTGACCCATGAGGTCCTTCGCGCGGCGGGCGATTTCGCCGAGTTGGCCGGGCATCGCACGGTGTTCGACTGCGAGGTTACCGCGACGGAAGTGAAGCAGCTTGCCCTGCGTTTCTTCAAAGCCCAAAGCCAACTGGGCGAGATCGGCGTCTCCGGGCCGCTTGATTTGAGCAAGCGGGAAGGGCGGCTCACGCTGAAGGCCGGGCCGATCGACCGCCAGGTGCTGAACCTGATCGGCGCGCCACTCGGCCTGGATTTCGGCCCGACGCGGCTGGACGCCGTGACGCAACTGGACCTGACCCGGAACGGGTCGCTGATCTCCCTCAGCGGGCGGCTGAATGCGGAGCAGTTCAGCGTGACCCAGGAAGGCAAGGCAACCCCGCCGTTGGATTTGCACGCCGGTTTCAGCTTCACGGTCGAGCCGGCGGCGCAGGCCGCGCGGATTCAGACCTTGACGCTCGACGGCACGCAGCGGGGAAAGGCGGTGTTGCGCGGAGAACTGAGCCGGCCAGTGGCGATCAGTTGGGCGAAGGGCTTGGCCGCCGCCGGAGACGCCGTGTTCCAACTGAACCTGTCCGATGTCGCCCTGGCTGACTGGCGGGCGTTCACGGGCGAGAGCGTCGCCGGGGGTAAGTTGGACCTCAACTTGAGCCTGGCGGCGCAGCCGGAGGGACGTCGCGTGACCGTGGAATTGACCACCCACCTGCGCGACCTGGCGGTGATGATCGACACCAACCGCCTGGACCAGCTCGAGGTGAACAGTCAACTGACCGGCCAGCTTGAGGATTTCAACACGCTGAAAATCGCCAGCAGCTCGCTCGAGGTGGCCCGGTCGAATCGGCCGCTCGCCACCCTCGAGACGACGGCGAGCTACCTCGTCACGAACGCGGTGCTGAACCTGGAGTCGTGCCGGGTGAAACTGCCGCCCACGGCTCGCGCAACGAACGTGCTCACGCTGGCGGGCCGGGTCGATCTGTCGAGCACCAACGGCCCAGCCGGCGACTTGACCCTGCGGGCCAACGCGCTCGACCTGACAGCCTACTACGACCAGTTTGCGGGCGCGCCCACAGTGACGAATCAGCCTGGGGCCAGCCCGGGCCCGACTCCGACTCCCGCCCCTCCCACCGAGCCGGAGCCGATCACGCTCCCGGTCGAACAACTCACGTTCGACGCCAGGATCGCCACGCTCTACCTGCGGGAGATGGTCTTCTCGAATGTCGTGGCGACGGCCCGGATCAAGCCGAGCGAAGTGATCGTGAAGCCGTTCGAACTGACGATGGGAGGCGCGCCGGTCCACGCCGACGTCAGCCTCAATCTCGGCGTGAATGGCTGGGCCTACGAACTGGGACTGCAGGCGGACAAGGTCCCGTTGGAGCCAATCGCCAACTCGTTCTCGCCGCCGACGCGCGGCCAGTATCAGGGATTGTTGCTGGCGGACACCCGGATCAAGGGGGCGGGACTGACCGGACCGAGTTTGAAGAAGAACCTGAGTGGCCAGGTCAACTTCAGTTTCACCAACGCGAACATCCAGTTGCTCGGCCCCAAGTCCAAGCGTCTCCTCGTGCCGGTGGCCACGTTGCTCCGAATCAACGAAATCAACCAGTCGCCGTTGAACTGGGTTTGGACCGAGATGGAACTGGGGAGTGGGAAGGCCAACCTCACGCGGCTTACGCTACAGAGCATCGCGTTCGAGGCGGACACCCATGGCGCGATCCCGTTGGCGGACGCGTTGGAACAGTCGCCGTTGAATCTGCCGATCGAGTTCCGGTTGCGTCGATCGCTCGCCGAGAAGTCGGACCTGTTGCCGGCCAACACGCCGCCGGAGGCCCGCTATGTGAAGCTACCGGACTTCCTGACTGTGAAGGGTACCCTGGCGGAGCCCAAGAGTGATTTGAAAGAGACGGCGCTGGCGGGGCTGTTGCTCAAGTCCGGCGTGGGCGTGGCCGAGAAACTGGGGCTCAAGCTGGACGACAAGACCAGCAACCTGCTCAAAGGCGCGGGCAGCCTCCTGACGGGTGACAAGTCGTCCGGCGCGAGCACGAATCAGGGCACCGCCACCAACCAACCGCTGAATCCGCTCGACCTGTTCCGCCCGAAGACCAGCGACAAATCGTCTGGCGCAAGCACGAATCAGGGCACCACCACCAACCGCCCGCTGAACCCGCTGGACCTGTTCCGTCGGAAGCCAGGTCAGTGACCGACCCCACGGTAGAAGCGCGCGGGCGGCCTGGCTAAGTCGGAGTCCCTAGCTGGGTGCGCAGCCGTACCGACGCCCAGGCCGTTCATTCATCTGAGGTTAATCGGTAGAAGCTGGGACCTGTGCCGAAAGCAACGACTGTATCCCAAGCGAACCGGGCCGCAGGGAAAGCGGTGATATCCTCCCAGTGCATCAAGTCGGCGCTCTGCTGCAAGTGATACATCCTCCCGGGTTGCAGGGGTTCGAGCCTTAGTCTGAAGCCGTCCCTTTCCTGCACCATGGCCATACGGGCTCCCCGCAGCGCCGCCAAGATCATATCAGCCAACAGGGCATGGGCCTTCGAGGTCACGTGGCCCCCATCCCAGAAGAAGTAGTCTTTCCCTGGGCCTCCATATCCTTTGTCGCTCAACAGCGGATCTTCGGTGGCGCCAAGGTCGATTCGGGTGAAACCGTAGTTGACATGGTTCGTTACCAAGACGTCGCCAAAGCCGAACTCGTCGATGGGTACCAAGCGCAAATCGGGGTAATCGAAGGTCAGACGATCCCGGGCGGCCTTGTAGGCGGCGTTAGCCTCGATGGCCTTGCCCCGAACGTAAGCGGGATTCGTGATGGTGCGAGCGTGCGCAGGGTAACGGTAAAAATCGATCATGTTGAGCGCCACCACCGTCCGTGCCCCTTTCCAGTAGCATTCAGCTACGCTGTTGGACCAGTTGAGCACGGCAACTCGGGTGGCATTGCTCCAGGTCACGTTGTTGGTTGTTTGTAGAAGCCCGAAGAAGTCCATGTGGCCAACCTCCACCATGAACAGCGCGGCCCCGGCATTGGTGGGTGCGGACAAGGACCGGACCTGCGCAAGGATTTGCGAGCTGGTGGCTCCCCCAACGGCACGGTTGTTCTGAGGTTGATAAGGGAAACCCAGATTGGTGGACAGCAACTCTGGCCACATGGGGCCGTTCGAGAACCTGCCCTGCCAGTAAGGACCTCCGGCGGTCGCGTCGCGGCTGTGCCCGAAGACGTAGAGGGCGGTGTAGTTCGTAACGGGCGATTGGCCTGAACTGGGCATCGAGCCAGCCAGCCAAAGGCCGGCGACCAGGAGCGGAATGTGTTTGTTCATCACCCCCTGTACACCGGGAAAACCGGCGAAAGGGGACAGGATTTCTTTGCGGGATCTTTCGTGGCGGCTTCGCTCCATTGCGCTCACCGCACGGCGGTCGCTCAACTTGCATACCATCAGGCTGCGCGGCTGGCTGGTGATGACGGGTTGCGCCAGCAGCGGAACGGTCGCGCTGAACCAGATGAGCAGCGGGGGCAGAGCGCGGAGTAAACGAGAGGGTGTTCGCAGATTGGCAGGTGCAGGTATGGTCGCGTTCATGGTTTCTTGGAAGTTGGAGTCCGCGGCTGCCGCACGATGGCCGGGCAAGTCGCGGCTTTGCTTCCACCTTTTCCAACGGGAAAAGGGGTGACAGGTTACCGGACGGGCGCCGGTTTTCCCTGGCCGCCGAGTCGCAAGCACAGGGCACGGAAATGGGCCTTGAGGGAGCGCACGCCGACGCGTGCCGCAGGCGTCCGTGACAATCCGGGCGTAGCGATGGTCAGTATTGGACGCCGACATGCTGAATCAGCCAGAGGTAATCGAGCCGCGCGAGGGCGTCGAGCGCGGGCCAACTGCCGCGGTCGCTGTTGTAGCGGACCGGGAACTTGGTCCGGCTGCTCCGCCACCGGTGGAT
>Ga0315274_10008692_pt1 | contig 14720 bp, 18 predicted proteins | sample YL17G02_20_MG_FD_203700 | JGI IMG/M metagenome (GOLD analysis project Ga0315274, IMG submission 203700) | Sediment microbial communities from Yellowstone Lake, YNP, Wyoming, USA - YL17G02_20 | ecosystem: Environmental > Aquatic > Freshwater > Lake > Sediment | place: USA: Wyoming | collected... | reverse complement strand
ATCCGGCGTGAGCATGGTGGTGAGCTGGGCGCAACGTGTCGCGTCGCGGAGCTCGCACGTGTCCTCGACGAGGGTGCTCGGCGATGGATCGATGAGGACGACTCCTGCCACGTCCTCCGGGTGACGCGCCGCGAAGAGGCGGGCGACGAGCCCGCCGAAGGAGTGCCCGACGAGCACGAGGGGCGGCTCGATGCTGGCTGCGTCGAGGAGGCGGCTCAGGTCGTTGACGAGGTCGTCAGCGGTTCTCGGAGTCTCGGCAGGGGCACTCTTGCCCTGCCCTGCCCGGTCATAGGCGCAGACGCGTGCGCCGCCGAGAAGGGGTACAAGATTCGACCACGTCGCGGTATCCATCCCGAGCCCAGCCTCCATGACGAGCGTCACCGGCCCCGTGCCGGTGCACTCGATGTAGAGGTCCCGCCCGCCCACGTCCACGAGGCCGTCCGCCGGGATGCCAGATCCCGGGCCGGACGACGCCGCGCAGGCCCCGAGGAGGAGCCCGACCACCAGGACAGCGCCGATCACGAGGAAACGCACCCGTTCCTCCCATTGCGGGATGGGCCCGCGGGACGCCCGACAGACTGCCAAGCGGCGCGGCCAATCGCCGGTAAGGCAGCATCATTGCAGCCTGCACCGCGCCGGACAAGGGTCAGGATCTCGCGGCTCGGCTGCTCTCCGATCGCCGTGGCGCCACCGCAGGACTTGCGTGATCTCGTGGCGGTCCGGTGCCGTTCGTCACTCAGCGACGTTGCGAGCGAGAACGAGCGTGACGCGCCCGGAGGGCGTCGGAAGCACCTGCTCTCAGATGCTAGAGATCCCTGTTCGGGGAGGGCTCACGCACCCTGGACCGGTCCGAGTGGGCCACGCCCTCGGGTTCGGGCAGCCGAGGACCCAGGATCCACACGAGCTGCGCCGTCGTCGCCGCGCCGACCTTCGACCGCGCATTCGCCAGATGGTGCTTCACGGTCGAGTGCGACAGGCCGAGCCGGTGGGCGGCCGCCTTCTCCGATCCGGCGACCAGGACGGCCGCGACCACCCCGACCTCACGATCCGCGGCGCGTCCGGCTGCGCGGCGGGTAGCCCGTCGCGTCATGCGCTGCGGACCAGCTGGAGCGACGTCGGCGGCTCGGCGAGCCGCATCGTGATCGAAAGGTCATTGGTGGATGCTCTACTCCTCTCGCCCCGACCAAACTCACCGATCTGGTCCCGCAGCTCGAAGACCGCCGGCAGCGCGGCATCGAGCCCCAGGGCGATCGCGTCCGGTGTGAGCTCGTACTCCATCCGCTCGAACCCCAGCACGTCCGTCCGGGCGAAGATCGCCGTGGTGAGGGTCTGACGGGCGTCCGGCCCGGAGTCCACCCAGAGGGCGGGCAGCGAGCGCAGGTAGGCGACGATCTCGGGCGGCGTGAGGCGGGCGCCGGCGGGCGGCTGGCGCGCGAGCGACTCGGCCGCGTCGAGCCGGCTCATCGCCGCCTGCCAGGCGGCGACGTCGCGCGTCTGGGCGAGCTTCCGGGTCGCGGCCTCGCGCTCCCGGTCGATCCGCGCCAGGGCGAGCTCGTCGACCTCCGGCCGGTATGCGGCGTGGAGCCGAACGACCTCGGCGAGGGTCGCCTCGTCGACCGAGCCGATCCGCCCGAGCAGCGCGCCGATCGCTCCCTCGTACCATGCCTGCGGGTACGAGTGCCCCTTGATCCGGGTGTCATGGGCCTCTGTCCGCTGCCGCCGGATCAGCGGCACCGCCGCCCGGAACGCCTCACACGTGGGCGATGGATGGCGGTAGCGGCCGACGTCCCCGTAGAGGAAGCGGCCGCAGCCGAGGCAGCGCAGGCGGAGCGCGTACTGGCGCTTCACGATCCGTCCCGGCGCCCGCGTGCGGCGCCGCTCCCGGGCCGCCTGGACCCGCGACCAGAGCCCTGCGTCGATCAGCGGCGCGATGCCCAGGGTCTCGCCGGTCCGCAGCCGCCCGGCGTAGACGGGGTTCGTGAGGATCTCGCCGACGTGGGTCTCCTTCAAGCCCGTGGCGGCCGCGACTTCTCGATCCGTCGCCCCGGTCGCGGCGAGCGCGTAGGCGCGCCCGACAATGGCGGCCTTGTCCTCGTCGACCCGGAGCACGGATGGGTGCCCTTCCCGGATGAGCCCGTAGGGCGCCCGGTTGCCGCCTGGGACGCCGAGCCGGCGGCGCTTGGTGCTGTACCCCTCGCGGACCCGCTTGGACAGCTTTCGGCTGTACGCCTCCGCCTCGTGCGCCTCGCGGACGAACTGGTCCCAGTTGTTGGGGTCGCTCGTCAGGAGACGCTCGTCCGCGAAGAGGACCGCGACGCCCGCCGCCGCGAGGTGGTCCTCGATCGCGATGAGCGTCTGCTTGAGGTTGCGCAGGAAGCGGGAGACGTAGCCGACCACGAGCAGGTCGAACGCGCCGGCCCGGGCGGCCGCGAGCATCGCCTCCCAGGCGGGCGTGCGCCAGGCCGAGGTCCAGCCGGACGAGGCCACCGACCACTCGAGGCCGCTGTCGACCAGGCCGCACCGCTCGATCGCCCGGTCCTGCTGCTCGCGCTGGGCGTCGGGGCCGAAGTTGTCGTACTGGCCTGCCGTGCTCTCGCGGAACCAGCGGGCCGCCCGCAGGCCTGACACGCCGTCGAGGGAGGTCGGCAGGCAGCGATTCATGCGGATCGGACTCGGTCCATCGGAGGTCGCACCTTACCTCGGTTCCGGCGCTGTTCAAGGTCCAGGAGCGCCGCGACGAGGGCGAGAATGACGACATTGGCCGGGTAGGCGGCCTGGGGCGCGCCCAGGGTGCCCGCGAGCGTGCGGTCGGCGACCGGGCCGGGCAGGGGGAGCACCGACGCCGGTCCTCGGCCTCTCTCCACGACGCGCGCGGAGAGGGCGGGGGAACCCGCGACATGCACATCCTGCTCGCCCCGTCCGCTCACTCGGACGCGCCCTGGAGAGTGTAGGTGACCGCGATCGCCAGGGCCGACCAGACGTCGCGGGAGATCCCGTAGAGCGGCCCCGGCGCTGCCTTGCGGCCGATGGCGGCGTCCTTGCCGCCGAAGCGGTCGAGCAGGGCCGCCCGGACGTCGGCGTCGTTCGCGGTGGCCGAGCCGCAGAGGGGGACGACGACGTCCTTGCGGCCGAGGAGCACGACAGGCGTCGGGTGGACGGCCTCCTCGAAGATGCCGGCCCAGCGGACGGTCTCGAACACCTCGCCACCGACCCGGCGCATGAAGCTGCTGCACTTGACCTCGTGCGGTGCCCCAATCCGATCGGTGCCCGCGCCCGAAGAGGAGCCGACCACGAGCGACTCTAGAGTCGGCGCATCCCTGCGCGGTCCCAGCCACTGGAGGAACCATCCATGCGCGGAATGAAGTCCCGAACGCCCCTCCTAGCCATTGCTCTCGTCGCCAGCCTCGCACTGGCCGCCTGCGGAGGTAGCGCTGCTGCGCCGGCGGCAACCAGCGCTGCTGCGCCGGTCGAAGGTAGCCCTGTTGCGCCGGTTGAAGGTGGCACTGCGAGGGAGGATTCGGTGTTCTGCAATGGGCTGGTCGACTTGAACACTTCGGCTGACAATCTGGTTCAGTCGCTGAGCAACGACAGCTCCGTGCGTGCAGGGGCGACGCTGGTCAGGGAACTCGCGTCGATCGCGGGCCGCGTCGAGGTGATCTCCGAGCTGGAGACCTCCACAAACTCGCTCAGACTGAGGACCGCCACGAAGAAGTTCGAAGTCGACCTCCGCAGGATCGACCTCCTGGCGAGCAGGGAGTCGCGTACTGCGGAGGCCACGAGTGCGGCAGTGGCATTCCAGTCCTCCCTGAGCTCCGTCGCAACCAGCGCTCAGTGTGCGACCTCAACGACTGACCAGTTGAAGTAGCTTCTGACGACAGACGCTATGGACATGAGGTGAGACCTCCGACCGGTTGCGGGCGTGGAAGTTCCGCTCCGCGAGGAGGTCTCACCTTGCCACCGTGACGTCGTCCAAGGTGGCGGCCACCACGTCTCGCACAGCGGACGACTCGCCGTGGCCCTCCGGCCGCAGGAGGACCTCTCCCGTGAGTGTCACCCGACGACCGAACCGCCCTCGGTGAACCCGGCCGCGGGCAGCGGCTCGAACGGGCCGGCCTTCAGTGCCGCGAAGCCACGCCCGGGCGTTCTCGCCCAGCGACGGGCGGTGGTAGCCGCCCCCCTGGAGGATGACCAAGCGGCGGCCGATCGCGGCGACCCGGCGGCCCACCTCGTGGTAGACGTCGGTCGTGAGCGCGAAATCGCCGATCGGGTCCAGCCCGTAGGTATCGAAGCCGAGCGACACGACGACCACTGAGCCCGGCACCGCCAGGGTCGCCTCGACCGCCGGGTCCGTGGCGGTGAGCGTTCGAGGACCGTCACCCGGGGCTGGTATTCTCGCGGACGTGCGGCCCCTGCCGGTTCCCTCGTTCATCTCGGACCTGTTCGTCGATCGCGTCGCGCGCGGCGCATTGCTCGCGGGATCGGTTGCGCTGTTCGCGGCGGCGATGGACCCGCAGACATGGAGTCCCGCGCTGCCGTCCATCCAGGCGGCCGTTCGGGAGAACCCGCAGCTCGACACCGTCATCCTCCTGGCCTCGATCAGTGCGTCGGGACTGATCCTCCTCGGCGGAGCCGTAGGCGACTCGCGGCGAGCCAGACCGGTCATCCTGGGCGGCCTTGTCGTCGAGTTACTCGCCAGCGTCGTCGCCCTGCTCGTGCCCAGCGGGCCGATCTTCCTGACCGCGAGACTCGTCGGTCACGCCGGCGCGGCGTTCGTCATCCCGGTGTCCATCGCCCTCGTTGCGACGAGCTACAGGGGTGCCGCCCGTGCAACCGCCATCGGGATCGCTTACGGGGCCTACGGGGCGGCTGGAGCCGCCGCACCGATCCTGCTGCAGCTATCGCCGGGCCAGCAATGGCCAGGGTTCCTGGCCGCGATCGTCGCCTGCGCCATTGCGATCCGGATCGCGTGGCCTCGCGTCATTGACTTGCGCCGGCCGTCGCTCGCCGAACGACCGCTCGTGGTCGGCGTCGCCGTCTGGGCCTTCGGGATCATCGCCTTCACGGTCGGTCTCACGTGGTTCGATGGCGCAATCGACAACCCGATTCGAGGGGCGCTGATCATCGGCGGCCCTGCCCTGGTGATCGGCTATGACCGCCTGGGGAGAGCGCGGGCCGCACTCCCGGCGCGGATCATCCGGCGCCGGGTGGCGATCGCCCTGTTCGTCGGTGTCGTGATCGCGATCTCCCAGACGGCGGCGATGCTCAATCTCCCGCTCTACTTCAACCTGGTGCTCGACTATGGGCCCCTGTGGGGGATGGTCGCCGTGGCCCCGCTCTTCGCCGCGCTGGTCCTGGCCGGTCCGGTCGCCGGGTTCCTGCTCGAGCGCGTCCAGCCGCGCTGGCTCGTCGGTGGCGGCATGATCTTCGTCGGGATCGGGAACCTCGTCCTGGCTATCGTCAGCACCGGATCCGCGTCCTACCTCGGGTTCGTCATCCCATGCCTGCTCATCGGTGCCGGCTTCGTCGTGGCAACGACCGTGCGGACGGCGATCATCTTCGCCAGTCTGCCCGACGGATTGCCGGCGACCGCGGCAGCCCTCAATGAGGCGTCGATCTCGGTCGGGTCACGGATCGGGATCGTGCTGGTCAGCGCGATCGTGGCACAGGTCGCGATCTCGACGTTTGCCGCCTCGGTCGCCGGGCTGCCGGCCGCCGATGCGACCGCCGCGATCGCCGCCTTTCGCACCGTGCTCGTGGCCGTCGGCACACCGTCGTTCAACCAGGTTGCGACGACCGTCGCCTCCGCGGACATCCGGCCATACCTTGACGCGTATGTGGCTGGCCTGAACTCCGCGTTCGTCTTCTGTGGGGTCGTCGGTGTGGCGGGAGGGGCTATCGCGCTTCTCGCATTCGGCCGGCAAGACCCACTCAAGACCGTCTGGGACAATCCGGCCGAGCGGGCGTCGGCCGAGCCGGTCATCGAGGTTCCGGCGTAGCCGCGAAAGGAGCCGGGGCGGATGGTCTCGAGCCTCAGGTCCGCGCCGCCACGGCGTCGAAGAACGCCCAGCACGCCATCAACTGGTCTTCGACAGCCTGACGTCTACGTCTGGATCCCTTCTCCCGCAAGCCGAGGCACACGACGCAGTTGAGCCGAATTGGACGCGCCGGATCCTGCCAAGCAGGATCCGGCGCCCACACAGCCCCTCAAGCAAGCCAAACTCGGGAGCGCCCGGCGCACCTCGGTTAGAGCACGCGATGGGATCCCGTGCTCCAAGATCAGCCATTCACCCTGCCGGTGGGCGGCCGGGAATACCAAGGAGACTCAGTTGTGAGCGACATCGAACCGACACCCTCGCCCGCTCCCCTGGGCGTCGAACCTGCGGCCCGTCCTGCCACTACCTCCGCAAGGGACATCCTCGCTGAGGCAGTCGCGGCCGGCGCCAAGCGTGCAGGGGCAGGATCGAGGTCGGCCGCCCGCATCCAATCGGCTCCTGACCCGTACATGACAGTGGCGGAACGAGCGGACCGGGGCCGGCACGCGCGAACCCAGACGCCCCGCGCTCGGCTGGGCGAGTGGACGATTGCGCCTGACCGGGCTGACCCCGTCGAGCTGCTGCTCGCTCAGGAGGCATCCCGCGTTCAAGAGCTCGTGCCTGTCCGGCATGCGCGGATGGCGGTGAGTGCGTTCACGTTCTACCGCGGCAGCGCCATCGTCATGGCCAGCGACCTTTCGATTCAGCCTCGAACCTCGCTTACCCCCCAACTGTGCGGAGACGCGCACCTGTCCAACTTTGGCTTGTTCGGGGCACCGGACCGCTCCGTGGTGTTCGACGTGAATGACTTCGACGAGACCCACCCTGGCCCGTTCGAGTGGGACGTCAAGCGTTTGGCGACCTCGTTCGTGCTGGCCGCGCGTGACAACGCCATGCCGGAGAAGACCGGACTCGCGGCGGCGGCAGGTGCAGCTGCGGCTTACCGCCAGACGATGGCGAGCTTCGCCGGCAAGAGCGAGCTGGACACCTGGTACGACCGCGTGGACCAGCGCGGACTCGAGGCTGCCGTGAAGGACGTCGCCACCGGCAAGCAGCGCAAGATCGCGACGAAGGGGTCCTCCAGGACCCACCGCGAGGTCGCGAGGGCCGTGGGGAGGGCGCGGGTCCGGGACGCGTGGTCGGTCATCGACAAGATCACCGAGGTCGTCGGCGGCAACCGGCAGTTCCGTCACCAGCCGCCTCTACTCGCCCGGCTGGATGCGAACGCCGATGTCGCCGCGATGGTCAATGATCTCTACGCGCAGTACAGGACCACTCTGCAGGACGATCGCCAGGAACTGCTCAGCCGCTATCAGATCGTCGACATCGGCCACAAAGTCGTCGGAGTCGGTAGCGTCGGGCTGCTCGCGTTTGTACTGCTGATGCGGGGTCGCGATGATAAGGACCTCTTGGTCCTGCAGGTCAAGCAGGCCCAAGCTTCGGTTCTCGAGGGCTTGACGCAGGGGTCGGCGTACAACCATCACGGTCACAGGGTTGTCTCCGGTCAGCGTCTGATGCAGGCAACCGGCGATTCGTTCCTCGGCTGGGTCGAGGGGCCCAGCGGGCGCAACTACTACGTGCGACAGCTCCGGGACATGAAGTGGTCACCCGATCCGGCCACCCTGACGAGCACGGCACTCCATCAATACGCACTGATGTGCGGACACGCCCTGGCCCGGGCTCACGCCCGGTCAGGAGACGCGATCGCCATCGCCGCCTACATGGGTTCCGGCTCGAGCTTCGACCAGGCGATCACCGCGTTCTCCGCCTCCTATGCCGATCAGGTGCACCACGACTTCGAGACGTTCACCGCAGCGATCTCCGACGCTCGCATCACCGCGATGGAAGAGGCCAGCGGCGGTGAGGGGCTGCGGGCCGCCCAGCGGGCGCCGCAGTCGCCATCGAGCCGCCCGCCGCTCAAGCCGAGGGCTGCCACCAAGGCCTGACCTGTTTCCACTGGCGTTCGATGGTGTGAATCCCGGCCGTCATCTTCCTCGCGTTTGCCTGGCTGGGGGCCCGAAGCGACGGCTGACGGGTAAGCTTCCGCCAAGTAGCCCCACGACCCCGTCGAGCACTTCGCTATTCGTCCGGTTGGGCAGTGTCCTCGGGCTCCGGCAGCCGCGGCGCCAGGATCCACACGAGCTGCGCGGTCGTCGCCGCTCCCACCTTCGTCCGAGCATTCGCCAGGTGATGCTTCACCGTCGAGTGCGACAGGCCGAGCCGGTGGGCGGCCGCCTTCTCGGAGCCGGCAACCAGCACCGCGGCGACCACGACGACCTCACGGTCGGTGGCTCGCTCGGCGGGGCGTCGGGGTGGCCGACGCGTCATGCGCTGCGGACCAGCTCGAGGGGCACCGGCGGCTCCCGCGGCGTGGCGTTGACCATCAGGAAGCTGAGCGATCGGTGAGTTAGGGCGGGGCTATCCCTCTTGAGCCTCCGACCTCGCGATCGGCGACCGGCGCTGCACGATCTGTGGAGCGGGAGTGGACGGACGGAAGGATCGGTCGCCTAGGACGGCCGCCGAATCGTCTTCGATTCCCAATGTGGACACATCGTTGTGGTAATGTATCCACATGGCTGATGTCGGGATCCGGGAGCTGAAACAGCGTCTCTCCGAGTACCTGGACCGGGCGGAACGGGGAGAGGTCCTGCGGGTTACCGACCGCGGGCGGCCGAAGGCGGTGCTCGGTCCGGTGCCAGGTCGCGCGCGGATCGAGGATGGTATCCGCGCCGGATGGATCACGCCGGGCACGGGTTCGCCGCTTGGTCCGGCGCGCCGGTCGAAGGCGTCCAGGCGGGTGCTCGACGTGTTGGCCGAGGATCGCGGCGAGTGAGCACCTACGTCGATTCAAGCGCCCTGCTCAAGCGCTACGTGGAGGAGGCCGACTCGGCCGCCGCGGACGCGTTGCTGCGGGCCGATCGCGCGCTCCTGACCGCCCGCCACACGATCGTGGAGGTTCGCCGCAACCTCGCTCGCCTGCTCTCGGGACGCGACCTCGTGGCCGCGCGAGCCGCGTTCGCCGACGATGTGCGGTCCATCTCGATCATCGAGCTCGACGAAGCAACCTGCGAATCGGCGGCCTCCATCGCGGAGACGACCGGCGTGCGAACGCTCGATGCCCTCCATCTTGCGGCCGCGCAACGAGTCTCCGCGCCGGGGTTCGGCTTTCTGACGTTCGATCTGCGCCAGGCGCAAGCCGCGCGCGCACTTGGCCTGACGGTCGTGACCGCCTGACCTCGGACGAGCCGCCGCGAGCGAGAAGGTGGGCGAGTGAGGCTTCCGCCATCGGGATAGACCCGGGATCAGCTTGCGACGCCTTCGGTCGAGCTTGCCACTTGAGCCTGTCGGATCACCCCAAGGCTGAGGTCAGTATGGGAGGTTCAAATCCTCTTGAACCTCCGGTCTCACGGCTCGCACCGCCGGTCGCCGCAGGAAAGGGCCCTTCCGCCCGATCTGTCCGCCTGGGGCAGGTCGCGGGCGCGAGCTCGCCCGCTTCAGCGATTGGCATGCGGTTCTGGGTCACGTCAGTAAGTGTGATTATGGCGATTAGATAGATTGACTCTTACTCAGGACCAGCCTACAGTGGGCCGATGACATCGATCGGCCGGACCCAGCTCGACACGGCGCTGCGTGCGCTCGGGGAACTCCTGGCAGCCCGCGGGCTCCACTATGAAGTCGTCCTCATCGGGGGCGGCTGCCTCATCCTGCGCGGCCTGGTCACGCGACCCACGACGAAGGATCTCGACGTGCTCGGCGCCTGGACGGCCAGCGGGGTCGAGCCCATGCGGCCGATGCCCGAACCGCTTCGCACGGCGGTGCTTGATGTCGCGCGCGCCTACGGGCTCGCGGACGACTGGGTCAACCTCGGCCCCGAGTCGCTGCTCGATCTTGGCCTCCCGGCGGGCTTCCTTGGACGCCTGGAGCTACGCGACTACGGCGGCCTCGTCACCTGGCTGGCGGGTCGCCTCGACATGATCTGCTTCAAGCTCTATGCCGCCGTCGACCAGGGACCGCGGAGCCGGCATCTTCAGGATCTGGAGGAGCTCCGTCCCGATCGGGTCGAGCTCCTCACCGGCGCCCGCTGGAGCATCACCCACGACCCGTCGCCCGGATATCGATCGGTGCTCCTCGAGACGCTCGCCCGCCTCGGAGTGGAGGACGCCGATGGCTGGCTCGACTAGCTCGCTCCCGGGCGCCTTGCTCGAAAGAGCGTGGATCCAGTGGGTCGCGCTCGGCGTCGACGTCGGCGCTGAGCGCGACGACGCCGTGGTCGACCCCGAGGCGCTCATCGCGCTCACGGCCGAGCTGGGTGACGTCGACGCGCGCCTGCGCGACGTGAGCACCGACTGGTGCGTGGCGTACGGCCGGTACGTCAACGGCTCGCGTCTCAAGCAGGTGAGCCGCGAGCTCGGGACGCCGCCCGAGGCGATCGGTGCGTACGTGGCCACGGTCGCCGCCGCCGGCGGCCCCACCTGGCCGATGGCGACCCGGCCGCGCCCGGCGTACGTCAGCCGGGACAAGGCTCGGCTCGACTCGGCCCTGGCGCCGCCGCTGCTGCGGATCCGCCTGCGCGCGGCGTTCGGGGTGAATGCCCGGGCCGACATCCTCGCGGCCCTCTTGGCGGCACCCGAGATCGGCCTCAGCGTTGCCGACCTCGGCCGGACGACGCGCTTCACGAAGCCCAGCGTGGCGTTCGCCGTGGACGCGCTCCTGCTGGCGGGGCTGCTGGGGGTGCGGTCGGTCGGCAACGAGCGACGCCTCACCCTGGCCCGCGCCGCCGAGGTCCTTCCTGGGCTCCGACCCCCCATCGCCCAGCCAGACTGGGTCGCCCGGTTCGGCGTGGCGCTGGAGGTGCTCCGTTTCGCCGGGCGGGCAGGGATGTCACCGTCGGTGCGGGCGATCGAGGCGCGCCGCGTCGTCGAAGGCCTGCGGGCGAGGATCCTGGGCGAAGGGCTTCCTCAGCCGAACTTCGCCACATTCGGCGACGAGTTCTCGGGCGCCTTCGACGACTGGGTCGTCCAACTCGCGGACGGTCTCGGGAGCCCCGGTCGAGCGTAGGGGCGGATCGGCCTGCCAACGTCGCGATGCAACACTGAGCCACGCTCGCGAGCGCCCGTGCCGTGGGAGCGAGATCCCGCTCGCCGCGGTGCCCCGCGCTATCAGTAACCGGCCGGCTCCCGCCCCCCACACGCACCTCTCCTCGTGGCAGCGACCGCGCTCCCCTGTTGTGCTACCATGTCGCACATGGAACGGGTCGGGGTTCGCGAGTTGCGACGGTCTGCGAGCGCCATCCTGCGACGCGTTGCCGCGGGCGAGACCGTGGAGGTCACCGACCGGGGGCGTCCCGTAGCCGTCCTGCTCAAGACGATGCCCAGCGGCCTGGCGCGGCTGGAGCGCGAGGGACTCCTGCGTCGGGCAGATATGGACCTGCTCGATCTCCGGCCGGTCCGTCTCCCACCCGGCGCCACGCCACCATCAAGGGTCGCCTCGGAGGGGCGAGCTGATTGAGCCGCCCTGTATCTCGACACCTCGGCCTCCGTCAAGCTGGTCGTCGAGGAGGCGGAGTCGGCGGCCGTGGCGACGCTCCTGCGCGAGCGCGGCTCGCGTCGCGTGGCGTCCGCCCTGCTGCGCACCGAATCCCTGCGTGCGGTCCGCCACCTGGGGCCGGAGGCCCTGGCGATGGTCCGTGAGGGCCTCCGGCGGGTGGACCTCATCGCGATCGACAATCGGATCCTTGACGCCACCGGGATCCTGGAGCCACACGTGCTCCGGACGCTCGACGCGATCCACCTCGCGACCGCGATGGCCGTTGGCGACGATCTCGAGGCAATCGTCACCTACGACGAGCGCATGGTCGAGGCGGCCAGGCTCATGGGGCTTCCGACGGTCACGCCAGGCTGATCCGCAGCTCGAATGTGAGACGGCGTGCCCGGCGATCACTGCCCAGCTCGGGGTCGGCAGCGCGACAGCTGCCCACGCGATGATCCGGGGGACCGTTCGAGAGCTGGGGTTGTGCTGATCCGAGACCGACGTCAACGCCCCAGGTGGTTGGCCAGGCGGGCGCGACTGTCGATGACCCGCCTGACCGCGAGCGCGTCGTCACGCCTCAGGTGCGTCCGTCGGCTCGGCCGCCTGATGTGCCCTGGTGTGCCAGGTGTCGAGCATCCACTCGATCCTCGGCGGCAGCCGGAATCCGTCGCGTGCCGCGGTCTCGGACTCCGGTCCCGCGAAACGATGGCGGCGGTGCCGCCGATACGGCGCGGCGGCCCCGGGTTCCCCGATCTCAGCCCACATCATCCGGTGATGGCGCATCGCCGCGTGTGCCACGATCGCGGCCGCGGGGATGAGCAGGAGCAGCCCGACGCTTGGGCCTCCGCTGGTGGTCTTCTCGCTCACGTTGTTCTCCAGTGCTCGCAGATTGGTGGTGGCGGCGGGCTTCGCCGCCGACCACCGAATGATCGCGACGAGATGTGCAGAAGATATGCACGGGACGTGGAGAAGATGCGCGTAGGTTGCCCCACTGGCGCCTCGTGAGAGCCGAACTCGGGTCGCTACCGCTTGGCCACGAGGACTGGCGGACGTAGTCCAAGGCATACCGTCCTCGACGTCTCGCCCTCAGGCTTGGGCGCCCTCCGGACGGCGGGTGGTGTCGATGGCGGCCCTCGTGGCGACCGGGGTGGCCCGGAATGGCGAGCGGCGGATCCTGGGCCTCGAGCTCAGTCCCGGCAACGACGAGGGCAGCGCCTGTACCATCTCGGGATGTACCTCGACGCACTCGAATTCCTCGACGAGGAGCGCGACGCGTGGCGTCCGTTCGAGGCCCTCGCTGACCTGACCGACGGACAACTGATCGTCCCGGTCGAGGCCGCGCACGGCTGGACCGGCCGACAGCTGATGGGACACCTGCTGTCCGGGCATGAGGTCGCACTCGTGGTCGCGACCGAGCTTGCGGTCGACGAGACGAGCCCGGCCAAGGAACGCGCCGACGCCGACTGGGACACGCGCGGCGGGGAGGTCGTCAACGCGGAGATCGACGCGACCTGGGCGGCGCTGTCGATGGACGAGCTGCGCGCCCGCTTCGCCGCCCTCCCGGGTGAGCTCCGCGGCTACCTCACGGTCGTACCCGAGGGCCGCTGGCTCAAGCGCAGCGATCACCAGCGCTTCTTCCGCTCCGAGACCACGGCCCACTACGAGGACCACCTCGACGACCTCGCGGCGATCCTGGCCGCGGCCGGCCGCTGAGCCTGCGCGACGCGCGGCAGCCGCCAGGAGCTCGTCGAGCGGATCGCTATTCGTCCGTCTGGGCCACGCCCTCGGGTTGGGGCAGACGGTGGGACAGGATCCAAGCGAGCTGCGCCGTCGTCGTCGCCCCCGCCCTGGACCGCGCGTTCGCCAGGTGGTGCTTCGCGGTCGAATGAGACAGGCGGAGGCGGTCGGCGGCCGGATTCTCCGATCCGGTCACTAGCACGGCGGGCGGGGTGAACTTCAGCCGTGACCGACGCATCTGGGACGTCCGGATCGCGAAGAACGAGATCAAGGGCAAGTTCGAGGCGGTCCATGGAGGGATCAAGGTCATCGGCGGGATGGGCCCGACCGCGTGCGGAAACCGCGTGACCTGCGTTCGCCTGTCCGCGAACCACGTCAGCGGCACGCGCCCCGCGGTCTCCGTGAGGTCGAACATCGACGCCAAGACGAACTACGCGTCCCTGAGCGGCTGCTGATCAAGAGCCACGGTAGATCGCGCCCACGACCCACGCGGGTACGTGGCCGGGTGCGGTTCTCCAGCGAGCTACGGTGAGTTATGGATACCTCAGGCGTGGGCGGGGACCGTCGCCTCGGTGAACGCCTTGATGTCCACGAGGATCTTGTGCACGTTCCCTTCCATCCAGCCCTTGGTCATGAGGTTCTTGACGAACCCGGGGATGTGCCCCGGCATCTCGTAGTCGGACTCGAGGACCAGGCGGGTCGCGTCGCCGTCGGGCTCGAGCCGCCAGACCATCTCCCACGGACCGGAGTCGCCCCGGACATGGAGGAGCCGCTGCGGCTCGACCTCGACGACCGTGAGCGTGGTCTTCGACTCGAAGCCCATCATCCGCCCGGTCTGGACGAACGTCGTCCCGACCTGGTCCAGCGGTCCGCTGAAGTCGGTGTGCTTGGCCCGGGGCTGAATCTCGTCCCAGTGCGAGCCGTCAACCAGGTACGACCAGACATGCTCGACGGGCGCCTCGATGCGGATCTCGTCGCGGATGTGATCCATGACCTACTCCTGCTTCGGGCGGGTCGGTCTCGCCAGTGGCTCGGCGCGGTCCCGGCGGCCAGGGTTTGGGCCGCGTGTCAGAGCCTCCCGTGCGCCGTCGAGCATCCGCCCTCGACCGGCGCACGGGCAAGTGCCGTTGGGACCCCTTCGCCCGGCCTCAGCTCCGCCCCGGCCCTCCGACTTCCCGAGGACGACGCCTCGCCACGAGCGCCGCCACGAGACCTGATCTGCCCACGGGCGACTACCTGGTCAGTCAGACGGCTCACTTCCCTGACCGCAACCCGTCCAGTGGTCAGGTGTCAGCTCCCACGCGGCTGGATCGGGTGGAGTGACTGGGTCAGGGGCAGGGGCAGGGACTGACCGGGCGCGAGCGTGAGTGACCGGGTCGTGGTCGGGGAGGTGCTGAGGGGGTGCCCACCAGCCTCGTGTAT
>Ga0315274_10008691_pt1 | contig 14720 bp, 8 predicted proteins | sample YL17G02_20_MG_FD_203700 | JGI IMG/M metagenome (GOLD analysis project Ga0315274, IMG submission 203700) | Sediment microbial communities from Yellowstone Lake, YNP, Wyoming, USA - YL17G02_20 | ecosystem: Environmental > Aquatic > Freshwater > Lake > Sediment | place: USA: Wyoming | collected... | reverse complement strand
AATAAAGGTTAAATGGTTATTTGGCGGTTGAGTATATCCAGGATTATTATTATCCGTTCTAATAAAATCAAATTCAAAATATTGTGGATATCCCTCCCAAGGTAAATTTGGGTTTACGGTTGCACTAACCGCATTTTGTATTGCGTTAGCATAATACAAATTATTTTTAAATGGTGCATAATTTGTTGATCCAACATAATTGTTTTTAAATATAAACGAAAACTTACAAGTTGGTCTAAAAACTTGTGAAGATTCTCTCTCATCAATGTAAAGTTGTTGTAAATTTACATCGGCGGTTCTATCAAATTCTATGTTTTCTCGTTGTGTTTGTTCTAACGCCACATTAGACATCATATCAACATTAGGAGAAACTTTATTCCTCAATGAACCTAAAATAATTCTTGTTCCGTCATCAATACCCATTACTCTAATTCTGTATCTATATATAGTTTTATAAATCTATTTAATGCGGTTTTTCCGTTTTTTAAGCCAAAATAGAAATGATTTGGCGAACCAACTAACACTCCGTTAACCGATGGTAATACGGTGGAAGGATTTGGTTGTGCTAATGGTATCACGGGTTGTGGTGCTGGTGGGGCGGGCGGTATTGCGAAATTCGTAATAAAACCATAATAAATATTGGGGAATGTTTGAGACATATCCGAAGTTTTAAAATAATCATCTACCACCGCATCTAAATTCTGATACCCTCTCTTATAGAATCCGTTACCACTTGAATTTCCATCGTTATCGGTATACCAAGTATTTTTTTGATTACCAAAAATACTATTGGCATTACTCATATCTATTTTCCACTTATATAATGGAACTTCTTGGGTGTCAGGATACCCGACATATGTTTGTAATGGGGGATTTGTCTGAAAACTATATATGTTAAATCCTGGAGATAATGCTCTTCTGTTTCTATATTCGTTTTCACTTGTGTTGTAAAATATTCCAAACACAGGTTCTCCGTTTGAATTTTCCGAAACCCAAATATAATCATCAGGATAGTTACCCCCAATAAATGGATTGACTTGATATTCCGAATTTATTGAGAATGATTGTGCAATATCACCATCAATTCTATCTCCAGATCTAGTGAAGAATTGTTCAATACCTCCATTTTGTATAGACAACACTTGTTGTAAAAATGTTGAGTTTACCATTCTTGAAATTATTCCCAATTGTAACACATCTGAACTATCTTGGTACGACGTACTTTTTAATGTATTTGCAAGATATTTCCCTGAAAAATTAGTGTTACCACATATTTCAGAAACAAATTCATCTCTTTTCCCTAAATCCATAATTGTTGTTGGAAATAATATTTGTCTTTCGTTTTGTGATTTATCGGGTAATTGTCCGATTATATTAGTTAAAAAATTACTTATTACTGGTTGTGGTCCACCAATAAACTCATTAATATTGTCGGCATATGGTGTACTTCTGTAATAGAAATTATTACTAATATCATTAAACATTATAATATCTTTACAGAACCTATAGTTAGGTTCACCTATAATATTATAAGTTGTTTGTTTATTAAATGCCGGCATATATAATGTCCCATTAATCCAATTGTTTTGGAACATATGTCCGAATACTCCTCTACAAGCACCAAATATAATTCTAAATCTTGTTTTCCATTCTGCTAAATATTTTATATCTTTCGGAATAGATAATATTAATTTATTATCAACAAAATAATAACAACCCCCATTAACTCGTTTATTTTCACCGTCTTTACCTGTTTTATTATCTTCACAATTATCCGTCACACCAAAGTTAGTTCCTGAACCTGAATAACATTTTAATGGAACCATACCCTCACAATTAAATGTTTCTATAATTGTTGATGTTGCACCTGTTCCCAATTCACTAAATGCGTCTAAATCATTTAATCCTTGGACTCCTCCTACCGCAGCACTAAAATTAGTAGTTTGTCCTTCTTCGTCTATGGCGTAAAATGAAAAGTTATTATTTTGATGTAATGGGAATGAATTATATCCCGCCGTATCAGTAACATCGGATGTTGGTAATCTATCCGATCTAAAGATTAATCTTTGACTTGGGTTTATACTTGTCGTTATTGGTGTGTAACCATTTACATTCATATGGTATGTAGGTGAATAGCATCTTGCCAATGGGCTGGTTGTTGTAAATGGTGGTCCAAAAAATATCCCTGTACCCCCTCCGTCGTAACAAATATATTTTGTTGCGTTTGTAACAGTGAATGAACCCCCATCAACTCTTCCAATATATTCATTAATTATACTCAAACCTGTTGGGGGTAATGTGGTTACCCATCTAAAATTTTGAGTTTGCCCATTACCCACAGTAATTTGCCCATTTGGATTAATCCAGTTCATTATTGGGAATCCCGCATCATATGCACCGTGAACATATGATAGTGTTGATTTATCTGTGGATACATAATATTGTGGTGAATTAGTTGTAAATGCAGTAAAATCCGTAGTATCAACCGTAAAACCAATTGGTTGGTGAAATAGGTTTACATTAGTGTTATCGTTAGCGTTTGCGTGAGTTTGAGGTGTTTTATAGTCATAACTATATAAACCACCATCATTCTGTTGTATTGGTATGTTTAAAAAATAATTACCTGTTACCGTGATGGTATTTAAAGGTTGTCCAAATAACTCCGATAAATCATATTTTATTTCTTGTTTTTCAGTATATGGATCAACACCTCTAGTAAGAATTAATATTTCTTGAGTTTGATTATCGTTAAACCAATACCAAGGTGGTGTGTGTGAACCAGCGGTAGCGTTAAGATAACTTATTTTATTTTGATAAAAATACTTCCATAAAACACCTGAACTTGTGACTGAAGGTCCTGCCCCGATAGTTGCGATAGGTAATAAAGGTCCTGCCGAGGTTAAATCACCCCAAGTATATCCGGTAATTACTTGATAATATTCTATTCCGGCTTTGTATAAATATTGTTTTTCACTTTCAGTACTAACTACGGTTATACTTGGAGTAACATTGTTTCCAAACTCGTCCATATATGTTAACGGAACGGTATAGTTACCGATTCCTAATGTAGTTCCCGTGATTGCATTTCCATCAAATTGATTTTGAGTTCCACCTGTTACATTAGGGTCTTGCGTATTTTCAGGACTTGTAAAGGTAATTACGTTACCGACTAATTGTCCAATTGTCCCGGCATCTACTAATAACAACATTGATAAATCTTGATAAGAGTTCCCACCGTTACCAATTGTTGTTGTTCCGACTAATGTGGGGTTAGGTGTAACTGTTATTCTATTTCTGGCGGTTACATCTGAATATCTCTCTCTAATATTTGCCATATTCATTGATTGTGCTAATGTCATACCATCACCAAATCTTTTAAATAATTGTCCTGTCCCAACACCAGCACCATCAGGCCCATATTCCTCCCATATTGGTACTTTATAATAAACTATAGCAGGATTAACCGCTCCCGCAAATATTTCTTGAGCACCTTGATCCCAAATTGATTGATCAGCAGTTGTACTAGTTGCACAAGGGTTATTTGCGGGATCTAATGACCAAGTACTATAACTGTCCAATGTTCCCAAATCACTTAATAATGAAAGATTAACCCCCAATGCTGCGGTACTAAAAGAATTCGCAACAGAACTTTCCGCGACTAAATTTTCATCAGGACAAGAACAAGCTTCACAATCAGGATATGTCATCATAGGTAAAGACAATCTTTTAAATGGATTGTCGTCACTCAATGGAGTTAATTTATCCCTATTACACTCCTTCCTATTTTCTTTTCGCCTAAGGGCGTTTAAACCTTTACAAAGACCGTAGATAACACCGTTCACTAATTTTATAACAAAATTAATTAACATTGAAACTATCGGATATAATAAAGCCAATACGTGATTAAGAACAATTATTATTATTAACATTGGTGTTATAATCGCAAGTAGTAATGAGAATAAGAAGAATAAAAAATCAAAATTTCTAACTAAATCGTTAACGGGTAATTTATTATTCTCACTTTGACAAGTTCTATCGGTAATTTCTTTTATACCCAAATGTCTTGCCCTATTACTACCATTTTTATACCTATCAATAAATGAACTAATGGTATAAATTTTATTATAATTAAATTTGTAAAAACTATCCTCACAATTAATTGCCGCTTGGGTATCATAATAATCATCCCAATCTAAACTAAACGCATATGACCTTAATAGGTTGAATAGTGGTTCATCGTATATTGTAAATATAATATTAATAGGTTGTGTATTATCAATCGGATTTGAATTGAAGATAATTGTGTTATTCACATTCGGTAGTGGAACGCTTTCTAAACTACCGGTATATGGAACACCGTTTATTATAATACTTAATTGTTGACTATTTGTTACATTATTAAGGAAGAATCCCCCTTTAGGTATTGGACCAACTGTTAAGGTTGTTAATCCAACAGGTATTGATGCTTGATATTCACTAGTGTATGTGTCAGAATTTTTAAATGGATCAGTATCAGGATCAGAACTATCCCATCCGTGTTCCTTAATGTTAGGAACTAAATAGTTCCCTCTCATAAAGTTATTTTGTAACCCTTCTTCGTTTTGCCATTTAACTTTAAACCTATATTTTGAAGTTGTTGGTATCCCCACTTTAGGATCGTTAGATAACACTTGTTCCCCAAATTCATTGGTTGTTACATAATCTAAATTCATTGGTAAATTAATCAGCCAAGTACCGTCACTATCAATTATTTTACCATCTTGATCCAACCTATATTGTTCAAGAACCGGATATCCATTGTCATCGGTATTAATTGTTTGTCTAATTGCAAGTATTTGTCCAGGACCCGCAACTAAATCACACATATTACCTGAATCAATTTTTGGTTTACAACTTTTCTTAAGTGCGTCTTCGTTTGTTGTTGAAAACATTGAACCCATAAAGACAGAAGTAGGTTGTATATTGATATTTGCCGATGCCGTTAAATCAAAATCAACTCTTGTTATCCCTAATAAACAAATGTCAGGTTCTCCCCATAATGGTTGGACGCTTACAATTTTATTTAATGATTTGACTTGTGGTAATTCTTGTAAATTACTTGAGGTTTTGAATTTACTCCCGTCAACCTGTGACTCTGTTGCCAACCCCGAATTAATCAAATCCTGTGGTGATAATGAAAAACAACCAATATCCGATAAATCAACATCCATAAATATTGTTTGTTCTCCCGTAGGAACTCCAAATATCATATAGTCACCACTCTCATTTGTTTTTACGGTGAATTTATAATATTTGTCATAAACTTCAACCAAAGTGGAGTCAGTTAACACATCTTCTCTACTTGGGAATGTTCCTGTTGCAGAATGTCCTTGATATGAAGGTTCATAAGGTAATAAATTATATCTGTAACCATCCTCATTTAAATCATCAATGTTTTTATACGGATATAATTGTGAAATGATTGGGTTTTGTGTGTCTTCGTCAGTTATAGGAATGAATACCGAAACTTTGGCGTTAGGAACCCCATATCCTCCGTTTACTAAAACTCTTCCGACAACAACACCGTAATCAGAACACATACGAGTATATATATCATTCTGAAATATCTTCAAAGATAATATCTCCAAGTATTCAAAATCCTGATCTAATTGTATTTTAATGGATTTGTCTACACCTGGTTGGGTTCTAATTCTATATGATTTTGGCATTAAATTCTTTTTTTGATAAATAGTTTATTTCCTATTTTCAAAAAATAATTCTTTTATCCCAAAAATAAATCATCAAGAGAAATTGACGGTTTTTAAATTGAGAACTCTAACATTAATATCCTTGTTTGGATATCTAATTTGATAGATTTGAGTAGGTTCGGCAAATATCGTATCCGTTACTAAACCAATCTCTTTAGTTGTTGGATCGGAATATGGTTGAGATGTTTGAGATGAAGAATATTGTCCCCCAACATTATTAATAAAACTCATATCTGAAATACTAATAACTCCGTTTTCACTTTGGATTAACCTTCTTATTTCGGACACATAGACATTCTCCCCCATTTGTCTTTGTAATGGACTAAAGTATGTTGAGATTATATCAATTATTTTTGCAACAACTGAACCTTGATTTTGACTTGCATCTAACACCACATCAACATTAACACTTAAATCAACAACATTCGCAGTTTCAATTGAAATGTAGTCGTTTATCATTCTATAATTAGATAGGTAATTAGCAACATTACTTTTGAGTGTGTTTGATATAACTTCGGTTAATTTACCTTCAGCATCATAAGATAACATTTTTATTTTTATCTTATTGTTTTCTTCAGTTATCGCAACTTTACCAGGTGCCCCGAATTGTGACGGCATATTCCTTAAAATTGATTGGTAATCATTTATAGTTACCGCTCTGTTTTGTGCCGCGAAATTATATGTGACAAATTGTCTCACCTCCTCTGTTGACGGTGCGTTAGCTCCTCCAATTGCCGCAGTGACATTATTACAAGACAATGAATTAATAACCGTTGTATTGACAGATTGTGAAGGACCATTTACATAGAATGAAACTGTCCCTATTTGGTTAATAACATTAACACCTAAATTAGTTCCTTGTCCACCACCAACTCTATACTGAATGAATAATGTTGTGTTGGATTTTAATGCCGCTCCTAACGCCAAATTATTAATATATTTACTCAAATCTAATTGAAATCCATTTCTTGCAAAATCTCTTAATTGTTCATCCGCAGAAACATTACCCCCACCAAAAGTTAACTTCATAAATCCTTCAGGAGTGTATTCTGTAATGAATTTAGTATTTGTTTCAATGTATTTACCAACTTTAATTCCGGGTTGATCAGATACCTTTGTTGGATCCTCAATAAATACTCTATTCTCCGCCAATGCCGGTACTTCATACCATCTATCATTTAAACTTAAAAATTCTTGTGTATTTGGAACCGTTGAGTATTGTGTTCCATCTTTTAATAAAATACTTGTAACACCTAAAACATTTTTTTCAGGTAAGAAAAGTTCAAAGAAAGGTTTAACATCATTTGGTGTTATAACTCTCCTAAAAACTTTAGTTATACCATTAACAACCACTTCTCTTTTCACAATAGTGTAGTTAAGTAATTTACCACTACCATCAAAATTAGGGATTTTTAATCTATTTGGTGATCCTTCAGAATTAATAGGTGATGAAAAATCAATATCGTAAACGGTTTCAAAAGGTTGTCCCGCTCCATTAACTTGTGATCCTCTTCTTAATATACCACAATATCTTAAATCCTCCCTATCACCAAAAGCGGGAACCGTAATGGATAAATCAACCAACGCAACTGAAGGTCTTAATCCCGGTATTTTTAAACCGTATGTTCTTGCAATATTATATATTGATGATTTTTGTTGTGCGTATTGTAACACAGTTTCTTGAATACTTCTATCAATATTAAAATGTAAGTTATCTGTTACCGCAGCATTCAAATCTAACATCACTGAAAATATCCCAGCATCATTAAAATTCTGAACTAAATCGGGATAATAAGTTCTTGTAAAGTTTATTAACTCTGTTCTTATTCCCTGAAAATCTCTCGTCGTATACGATATTTTTTTATTTGCCATATTCTATTAAATATTAATGATAACAAAATCACTTGATTCAAAAGCACTATTAGTGGTTTTATAATCAATTCTAATTTTTGCCGTATGTTCTAATTGTGATATATTTGAGACGGTAAATTCTCTTTTATCCTCACCATTTATGTATGTTCCTTTGTTTTCTTCTTCCATTGATGCGTCGGTTATCTTAACATCAGTCACCATTAACCCCGGCATATAATTTGAAACCGAATCTCTAATCTCCGACTCTATTTCCGCAAATGTTGGACCGTCCAATGGTTCAAAGATGTATTCATATAATCTTGTTCCAAAATCAGGTAAAAAATACCTAGTTCCTTTTCGGGTTAATAATAAATGTATTAAGTTACTTCTAACCTCTTCATCTTTAGTGTCAGAACAATCTAAATACTTACCAACATACGAATCTTGAAAGGGGAAATTTATCCCATATGTAATTCCATTTGCCATATCTAATAAATATAATGTTGGGAAGTTTTATATAAATAAAAAATCCCAACATAAGTCGGGATTATATTTTAGGATCCACATCCAAAACAATCAAACTCTGAATCTTCAGGTTTTGGTGGTAAACCATCGTTAGAATATTCAACTTTTGGTGGTTCAGGGGTTACCTTTGGTTTCTCTACTCTTGAAGTGTTTATTGCCAAATGTTTAGCTCCTGTGGATATCGCTTTAGTTCTAACATAATAACATAAAGTTTTTAACCCTTTTTCCCAAGAGTGGAAATGTGATGAGGTAATCTTTGATAATGTTGGATTAGCCATATAAATGTTCATAGATTGAGATTGATCAATAAATGGTGCTCTGTCTGCCGCCATATCAATTAACTCTCTCTGTGATATCTCCCAAATTGTTTTATATTTAGGGATTAAATGTTCAATTCTTTTAACTTTTTTGTTATAATGTTTGTCTTCAGTATCCAAATAGTTGTTAAAGTTAATATTTTGAATTGAACCTTCATTAATGATGATTTCGTTTTTCAAATCTTCTGACCAAATACCTAATTTTTCAAAGTCATTAATTAAATATTTATTAACAATCATAATTTCACCACCAACTACTCTTCTGTTAAATAAAGCCGAGTGTGCGGGTTCAGTCATTTCAAATGAACCAGTGATTTTAGCGGAAGACGCAACAGGCATTTGTGCAGTAAATAACGAGTTACAAACCCCATATGTTTTCACATCCTCTTTAAGTTGGTTCCAATCCCAATATCCTGATAATTCACTTTCATTTAAACCCCACATATCAAATTGGAATATTCCTTGTGACATTGGTGATCCGTCAAAGAATTTGTATGGTTCGTATTCTCCGTTTTTACAAAGTTTATTACTTTCAAAAATCGCAGCATAATAGATGGTTTCAAAAATTTGTTTGTTCAAAATTCTTGCTTCTTCTTCGGTAAAAATCAAATCAAGAAGATAAAATACATCTGCTAATCCTTGAGTTCCAATTGCAATTGCTCGTTGTTCCAAACCACCTTTAAGTCCTTTTTCCGTTGAGTAACTATTGATGTTAACCACTTTATTTAATGCTCTAACAACTTTTCTTACTTCCTCAAATAACAATTTGAAATCAAATTTATTGTTTTGAATGAAGTTCTTCAACACCATTGAAGATAATGTACAAATTGCGGTAGTTTCTTCATCAGTGTATTGATATATCTCATTACATAAGTTTGATTGTTTAATCACACCAATATTTTGATGATTTGTTTTTCGGTTGGCACTATCTTTAGAACATAAATAAGGAACACCCGTTTCAATCTGTGATTCATAAATTTTACCCCAAATATCTTGAGCTTTAACTTTTTTACCCAATCCAAGATCAACCGCCTCTTTGTAAACACTTTCGTATTCATCACCATAACACTCCTGTAATGGTGTAAGTCCCGCCTTTATAATTTCATTAGGACAAAACAAATACCAATCACCATTTTCTTTAACGGCTCTCATAAAGTTGTCAGGAATCCAAAGTGCGGTAAATAAATCACGAGCCCTTAATTCTTCAGCACCTGTATTCTTTTTAATATCAAGAAGATCTATAATATCTTTATGCCAAGGTTCCAAATAAATTGCTGCCGATCCAGGTCGTCTTCCTTGTTGATTAAAGAATCTTAATGATTCATTAACAATTTTAAGATATTTTAATAATCCACCCGCATAACCACCTGAACTATTGATTCTACTTTCTTTACTTCGGATGTTAGACATAGATAAACCAATACCCGCCGCATCTGATGAATAGGTTGAAATATCGTTTAATGTGTTCAACAATCCGTTTCGTGAATCTGAATTATTATAATGTAACACACAAGACGCTAATTGGGGAACTTTAGTTCCTGAATTAATCATAATTGGTGTTGCCGGTGAAATTCTTTGTTCTGAAAGTGATTTGTAATAATCTAACGCCTCTTCAAATGTGTTAGTCACCCAAAGAGCAACTCTCATATACATATGTTGTGGTCGTTCAACTACCTCACCCGTCGGCATCTTTAAAAGATACATTTCTTGTAATGATCTCCAAGCAAAATAATCAAAGTTGTAATCATTATCGTGATGGATTACCGCATCTATAATTTGTTCACCATATAAATCAATAGTTTCAATTAACTTATCGTTAACAACACCGTGATTATTCAATAATTTCATAGTTTGTGAAAAACTATCATTTGTTTCTTTATGATATGATGATATCGCAACTGATGATGCTAATCTTGAATAGTCGTGGTGACTACCAGTATAAGATGCCGCAATTTCATATACCAACTTATCAAGTTCTTTTGTTGTAATTTCCCCTTCGGTAGGTACTGATGTGATAACTTTAATGAATATTTCATCAGAATTGACATTCAAACCTTTTGATGATCGTTTAACACGATTATAAATTTTTTGTGGATTAAACGCAGCCGAATCTCCACTTCTTTTAATAATTTTTAATGACATAGTTTTTTATTTTTTTTTAGAAATCGTCTGTAAATGATATTCCCTCGTTCAATTTAGCCTTTTGATATTCCATTGTTCTTGATTCAAAGAAATTACCTTTAGTTTCAACCGCAATTTGTTCCATAAATTTAAATGGTTGTTCAACATTGAATTGTTTCTTACATCCAAACTTAACCAATAACCCGTCAACAACAAATTCAAGGTATTGTTTCATTAAGTTAGAGTTCATACCAATAAGTGATACTGGAAGTGATTCAGTTATAAATTCCTTTTCAATTTCAAGTGCCGATAATAGAATTTCTTTAATTCGTTTTTCAGATGGTTTGTCCTCACAATGATTATTTAATAAGTGAATTGCAAAATCACAATGTAGGTTTTCGTCTTTGAAAATTAGGGAATTTGCATTACACAACCCTTGCATGATACCTCTTGATTTTAACCAAAAGATTGAACAAAATGATCCCGAAAAGAAGATACCTTCCACCGCAGCAAATGCCACTAATCTTTCTTGGAAAGATGCATTTTCAATCCAATCCAATGCCCATTTTGCTTTCTTCTGAACCGCAGGTAATCTATCAATTGCGTTGAAACACTCATCTTTTTCTTTCTCATTATTAATGTAAGTATCAATCAATAAAGAATACATTAATGAGTGAATGTTTTCCATTGCTAACTGGAATCCATAAAAGAATTTTGCTTCAGGGTATTGAACTTCGCGATAAAAGTTTTCCGCTAAATTTTCATTCACAATACCGTCAGATGCCGCAAAGAACGATAATACATTCTTAACAAAATATTTTTCATTATCTGTCAACTTTTCCCAATCACGAATATCATTCGTTAAGTCAACTTCTTCAGCCGTCCAAAACGCTGCTTGGTGTTGTTTGTAAAATTCCCAAATATCATTGTGTTCTATTGGAAATATCACGTATCTTGAGGGGTTTGTTTCTAAAATTTTTTCCATTGTAATAATTTTTAATTGTTTTGTTCTTTTTGTTTTCTTTTATCCATTAACTCTTTAACTCGTTGGCGTTGTCTTTCCTCTTTTTGTTCTTCAACACCTAAAAAAGTCATAGAACTTTCGGTATCAATTTCCAACATACCATTATCAAATTTGCAGTTTTCAAACACAACACCGTCGTCACCAATTCTTGATTTGGTTATCGCGATAGTCGCTAATTTCATTTCTTTTTGTTGTAGTGACTTTGCAACAGAAATGATTACGTGTCCAACTTGTGCCTTTTTAATAGAACCACCCATTTGATCAGTTGTTACAACATCTGATGATATAGAGTTTCTATTACCTTGAGTTGCAGTCCATCCCGCCATATCAAGTTCGTGACACATTGATTCAAACCCTCTCATTACGGAACCTTCACTTTTCCACTCATCACCTAAATTTTTGTCAGGTAGAACACAATCAATATAATCTAATAAAATCATATCAATTTTTTGTCCGTCAGCAATCATTTTTCTAACTTGATTTTTTATTTGTGACATCGTTACTGTGTCCGATGGTAATTTTTTCATAATCAACTTGTTAGGCATACTCTCTTCAATCTCCTTTACTCTTGCCATTACTTCATCCTTTTTTTCTGACAATTCGTCAGGATGAATCTTTGTCCAAAGAGTAAAATGTTTTCTTTGAATTATCTTTGAATTATCTTCAAAAAATATTTGAAGAACATTGTTTCCCATATTAAATGCGTGGTTAGCAATTTTAGTTAACAAGGTTGATTTACCCACACCTGTTGGTGCTAAAACAACTCCGATTTCACCTTTCGCTAAACCTCCTTTTAATAATCTATCAATACCTGGAATTCCCATTGGGATAGGATGTCTATAGTCGTCATCCAAAACTTGATCCAAGTTACTAAAAACACTTTGAGTATTTGTGTCTTTCTCCCCTACTTGGAGTGCTCCTCTAAACATTTCTTCAATGGTGTCATAGTTTTCAAATTCACCACCGTCAACGATTTTTTGAGCCTTACTCATTACTTTTACTACCTCTTGTTGTTTACAAAACTTAAGAGCCTTTTCTTGAACAAAATCCCCACCCTCAATAGGTGCATCCTTAATTTTGGTAATCATATCCAAAACTACTTTGGATGCCATTTCCTGTTGAAGTTCCGATTTGGTAACTTGTTCTAATGTGTCAAATGATGGTGTGTGATTATACTTTTTATAATACTCTCTCACCATTTGAATAATGATTTTGAAATACTTGTTTTCAAAATAACTTGGTTCAATCACATCAATAATTGAGTGTGAAAAATCCTTGTCTAAAATAATTTGATTCAGTAATTGAATCTGAAATTTGTTACCTAAATAATCAAAATTTTTGTTTGTCGCCATAGTTTTTAATTTGTTTTGTTAAGATAAATAGTATCAAACTAAACTAAATCCTCCATACTCAAAATTAAAATTTTTACCTGAAAAAATGTCAGTTAAGTCAGATAACATACCTTTTAGTTGTGGGCGTAGATCCACGGTGTATCTTACCTTTGGGGGGTATACTTTTGCGTCAAACATTCTATGACAAATTGTCATATCTCCAACTCTAATTACTATGCTGAAATTCTCATCACCGTCCGTATTTGATGTGTTTAAGACATCAGGATTCTCCTGAATTTCATACTGATTGTCTAGCATATAAACAATCGTTCTCATCTTTAAATCGTTTTTTAATCTAGTACATAAATCCTCAATGTATTCATACACATCAAAAGAATTTCTTGATTTAGGATTAAATCCTCTAACATTAAAGAACCTTTGAACGATAATGTTTTCGTTACATTTCAATAAGAATTCTACTTTTGTAAAATCTAAATCTTTCATAAATTTGTTTTTTTGTTTCTGTAATTTGTTTTTTCTTTTCTTGTTAATTTTAAAAATGGTTTCAAAAAATTCACCCAAGCGTCGTCACCTTTTGGTAGGTATTTAAAGAATCCGTCTTCCATCATCATTTTAATTAAGTTTCTATATCCCCTTCCGTCAGGATCTAAAGTTTCTGAATAATATAATTCAACTAACTTCTTACCTTCTTCATTTATTAACGGATTAGATAAATCAACTAATATTTGATTTATAGTGAAAAACTTATCTCCAAGTACCCCCTCTTTGGTTTTTCCACTTGACAGATTATTCAAAACAACACTTTTATTTTGGATCTCTAACAACTTTCTACCTTTGTCTAAAATATCGGTGAATGATACTTGCGAATCAAGTATCTCGGGAAATAATTTAACTAATGTTTTCTCACCAAGTAAACTGATACCATCAATGTTGTCTGATGTATCACCAGCAACTATCTTAAATGTCTTTATATTATAGTGAGGAATACTATGTTCTTTGATTTTTATTTTATCACCATTTTTATAATATTGTTTTTGTTGTGGGGAATATATTGTTACTTTTTTTGAGATAAGTTGAGTAAGATCTTTATCTGATGAAAATATCGTCTTATCCTCATCTTCGGATATTTGACAATAATACGCAATTAAATCATCCGCTTCCGAATTATCTACCTCCAATTGTCTAACAAACATCTCTTCAAGATATTGTTTTACTCTTTGTTTTTGATTGTTGAATGAATACACTTTGTCTTCAGTGTAAGATGATTTACGATTTCCCTTATATTTTGGGTATAGTAATCGTCTTTGGGATGAATTTTCATCTCCATCCCAAAAAACAATCACTTTATTGAAGTAGGACTCCTCCAAGAATTTGCGTAAAGTATTTAGGAAATGCCAAATACCTCCGACGTGTTCACCTTCATTAAAGAAATCTTTAACTCCGTGAAAACCTATTTTAAGTAGATTATTACCATCTACTATTAATGTTTTATTCAATTTTTAATTTTTATAATCGTTACTACAAAATTTTGTTACTTTTTTTTAAATTGTCTTCAACCCATAGAGGTTGGAGATTTGTATAATGACACAATTTATAAAGTTCATCTTCAGTTTTTGCTGACGATAATGGAATAATGTGATCAATATGCCATTCACCCCTATTATCCCAACCCATACCATCAATAAATTGGTTTTCTAAATGTTCTTTGAGGAATTGGGGGGAACAACCTACTATGTCAAAAGTTTTGTTTTTTTTAGTGATGTTATGAATTTTCAAGTATTTC
>Ga0315274_10008687_pt1 | contig 14722 bp, 9 predicted proteins | sample YL17G02_20_MG_FD_203700 | JGI IMG/M metagenome (GOLD analysis project Ga0315274, IMG submission 203700) | Sediment microbial communities from Yellowstone Lake, YNP, Wyoming, USA - YL17G02_20 | ecosystem: Environmental > Aquatic > Freshwater > Lake > Sediment | place: USA: Wyoming | collected... | reverse complement strand
AGAGAGAGAGAGAGAGAGAGAGAGAGAGAGAGAGAGAGAGAGAGAGAGAGAGAGAGAGAGAGAGAGAGAAAAAATAAAAGAGAAAAAAGACAGCAGAGGCAAGGGAAAACATCTCTCTCTTTAAACTCTTCAACTCTTCATTGCTCTTACCTCCTCCTGCCGCTCACCCACGCCGCGACGGCGATCAGCAGCGCCGCGCCGCCGACGAGAGCGGGAACCAGCAGGCGAGACGGAGGCCCGGCGGGGACCGGCGGAGGCGAGGAGAGAGGAGGGGTCTGGGGGCGGACAAGCCGGGTCGTCACCGCGGCCTCCCTCCCCGCCTCCCTCTTCTGCCTCGCGCTGCCGCCACCGCCGGCACTCCTGACGGGCGCCGGGGGCAGCTCCTTGGCGGAGGAGGAGGAGGTCTTGCTGTCACCTCCTCTGCCGAAGGCGCACGTCTGTTTCGCGGAGGGAAGAAGACGGGAGAGAGGGGGTGAGGGGAGAGACAGAGAGGGTCGGACAGAGAGGAGGACAGCAGCGAAAAAAAAAGAAAAAAAAGGCTCTCTCTAGTCTCTCTCTCTTTTTGCTCTTACCATTAATCTCGCGGGCGCTGCGGCCGAGACGCGGCGGTGACGAGGAGTATGCTGCTGTCTCCCCGGCAGAGAGCGCAGAGAAGGAGAGGAAGCACAGAGCTTCATGGCTGCTAGTGATTGGGCGAGCATGGGATCGTCCTTTTTTTCTTCTTTTTGGAGAGTGGCGGCGAGCAAAAGCATTTTTTTTCCTCTTCGATCCCCCTCCTTTCGATGAGTTCCGAGTCGTCCTCCTCGACACCCCTTGCGTCGCGCTCCGCGGCCCTCTTTGCCGCCGGAGCCGCGGCGGGCGCCGCCCTGTTTGCCGCGGCCAACTTCGCGACGCGCAGGGCGGCACGGAGCAGCAAGGCAGGAGAAGGAGCTGGAGGAGCAAACGGCAATGGGACGTCAACGATGCCCACGCATCGAGGAGTCAGCGCCGGCTCCTCTGGGAGGTACCACAGCCACCACCATCACCGCTCCCGGGGCAAGAGCATGGACAGGTACAGCGAGAGAGAAGAAGCGGGGGGGCAGGGGGGGCCGTGGGGGCCAAAAGAGAGGGGAGAAACCGCCGCGAGGGTTTCCTCGATTCCGTCGAACAAAACGGACCGACGCCCCTCTCGCCCTCGCCCCGACCTCGTCCCCTTCCCGCCTCGAAACAACACCAGGTCGATCAGCCCGCGCAGGCGCGCCCCTCGCCAGGCCTACCCTTACGCCGCCGACGACGATGACGACGATAGCATCGGCGAGGAGAGGAGCCCAGCAGCATTAAACAACAACGACGGTGGCGGAGGCGCCGTCGCCTTTGGGGACGCCCACCACCTCTCGTCGTCGCTGTTCTTCCCCGCCGCCGCGGCGGGGGCCGGGGGCAGCGGCCGGGCGGGGGACCCTGCCGCGACCCCGTCGGACGGCGTCCCCACGCCCTCCGGGTGGCGCGGGGGGGTCTCTCCTCCTCCGAGGAGGAGGGGGACCGGAGCAGGAGGGGCGGGGGGAGGAGGCGCGGGGGGCAGCACGCTGGCGGCCGCTGTTCGCCGCCGCTCCTCGCTCGGCGGCGGTGGCGGCGACGACGGCGCGGCGCCCCCCTCGCGGGACTCGGAGGCCGGAGGGCTCTCCTCGAGGGAGGCGCTGCTCCCTCCTCCGCCGCGCTGGGGCTGCTCCCCGCTCGACGTCGGCGGCGGCGGCGGCGGGCCGGCCTCCGTCTCCGCCTCGGACCTGGGGGGCGCAGCCGCGGGCGACGCCGCCGCGAGGCGCCGCCTCTCTGCCGCCTCGGCCGCCTCTGCCGCCGCAGCGGCCGCGGCCGCGAGGCACGCCGAAGCGGCGAGCGGCGGCGCCCCTTCTGCCGCCGCCCTTGCCGCCCCCGCCCCTCCCCCCAGCAACCGCCGCTCCACCACCGGCAGCAGCCAGACGGAGTACGACCTCCGCATGCAGCAGCTCTACAGGCAGCAGCAGCAGCAGCGGCAGCTGCGAGGGGGGCAGCAGCAGCAGCGACAGCAGCAGCAGCAGCAAGCTTCTCCTTCGGTCCCGCCGTCGCTGGCGACGGGCGCCGCCGCCGGCGTCGCCCCCTCCGCCCCGCTCCTCCTCGGCGGGGGCGTCGGCGCGGGCACGAGCGGGATCCTCCTGCCGCCTCCCTCGCACGTGGTAACCTCCGCGGACGACATGGCGAAGGAGGGCGCCCTGATAGAAGCGGCAGTCGGAGGAGGAGGCGGAGGAGGGAAAGAAAAAAGCAGCGCTGCTGCCGCCGCCGCCGGCAACGACACCGCCGCTTCCTCGGGCCCCTCTTCCGCCTCCGTCGACCCAGACGACAACGCCGTCAACGCCGCCGCCTCCCAGGCGGCCTACTGCCGCGTCATCACTCCGGAACCGGCCCCCTCCGAGGAGGCCGAAGACGTCTGCGCGCTGCTGCGCGAGTGCCTGGAGCTGCGCGCGAAGTGGCTCTTCACGCCGGCGACACTGCCCGAGCGGCGGCCGCCGGCGCCTGAGGCCGCGGCACCCTCAGAGGTGCAGGGCGCGCCGCCGCCGTTCGAGTGGGGTCCCAACGAGCCCGGGCCGGCGCCGTTCGTCGCGGAGATGGTCGGGGGAGTCATGCACGTCTACGAGAAGGTGGAGGAAGACGAAGAAGAGGCGGGAGGAGGAGAAGGAGGAGGAGCCGGAAATGAGGACGAAGGAGGCGCGGTGGCAGCGGCGGCCTCTTCTTCTTCGCCGCCGCGGACGGCCGACGAAACCCCTCGACCCCAACCCCGAAATAGGGGACGCCGCGTCTTCGCCCCGCCGGGCGACGCCAACGCCTTCTTCGCCGATCTCCACCGCGTCCTCAAGATAGCCGCCCTGGGCCCCGTCAAGTCCTTCGCACACCACCGCCTCGTGCTGCTCGAGCAAAAGTTTAACCTCCACGTCATGCTCAACGCTGACAAGGAGTTTCTGGCGCAAAAGTCGGCGCCGCACCGCGACTTCTACAACGTTCGGAAGGTGGACACGCACGTGCACCACTCGGCCTGCATGCACCAGAAGCACCTGCTGCGGTTCATGAAGTCGAAGCTGCGCAAGGAGCCCGACGAGGTGGTGATCTTCAGGGACGGGAAGTGAGCAAGAGACCCCTGGGCGCGGGATTGGGGAGCGGGGGAGCGGAGCGAAGGAGGGGGTTTCCTTTCTCTCTCTCCGCTCGGAAGCTTTTCTTTTGTTTCGATCCCTCGATCGAGGCGGCAGTGGAGCGCTGCAGCCTTTCGGTATCTTTCCTTGGAGCGGAGCGGGGCGAAGAAGCTTTCTATTGTTTGACAACTCACCTTTTCTTTTTTTCTTTCCATCTCTGGAAAAACGCTTTCGACCTTTTTTTTCTCAACAAAAACAGGTACCTGACGCTCGCCGAGGTCTTCGAGTCCCTCCGCCTGACCGCGCACTCGCTCAACGTCGACGCCCTCGACATGCACGCCGACAAGGGCACCTTCCACCGCTTCGACCGCTTTAACCTCAAGTACAATCCGTTCGGGCAGGCGAGGCTGCGCGAGGTCTTCATCAAGCAGGACAACCTCCTCCGGGGCCGCTTCCTCGCCGAGCTGACACGGGAGGTCTTCGTCGACCTGGAGGCCTCGAAGTACCAGCACGCGGAGTACCGGGTGTCTATCTACGGGAGGAAGCGGGTGGAGTGGGACACGCTGGCAGCGTGGGTGCTGAACAACGGGCTCTACTCGGACAACGGTAGGAGATGAGGAGAGAAAGAGAGGGGGGAGAGAGAAGAGGAAGGGATGAGTTTTTTTTTTCCTTTTTTTTTGGCCGAAAAAAACACGCAAAACTTTTCGAACACTTTTTCTTTCGACCCCCCCCCTCCCCCCCATGCCCATCTCTACCCTACTCTCTCTCCCCTTGTCCCTCTCTTAAAACTACACCAGTCGTCTGGCTCATCCAGATCCCGAGGCTCTACGATGTCTACCGCAACCAGGGCATCATCGGCAACTTCGAGCACTTGATCGACAACATCTTCGGCCCCCTGTTCGAGGCCACGCTCGACCCGGCGTCGCACCCGCAGCTCCATTTGTTCCTGAGGCACGTTGTCGGGTTTGACATGGTCGACGACGAGTCCAAGCCCGAGAGGTAAGAAGAAAGGTTTTTTTCCTCTTGAGGTCGAGGTTTTTTTCTTTTCTTCTTTCTTGCACGGCGTCGAAAAAACGTTGCCGAAAACAAAACAAAAACTCACTCTCTTCTTCCTTTTCCCCCCCTGTCTCTCCTTCCCCCTCTTCCTCCACACACACAAAAAAAGGCGCCCGGCGAAGCACATGCCCTCGGCCGACGAGTGGGACCTCAAGCACAACCCTGCTTATGCTTTTTACGCCTACTACGTCGCCGCCAACCTATTCTCGCTCAACAAGCTCCGAGAATCGAGGGGTTTAGCGCCCTTTTCTTTCAGGCCGCATGCCGGGGAGGCAGGGGATGCGGATCACCTGGTGGCGGCCCTACTGCTCTGCGAGAACGTCGCGCACGGGATCGGCCTGCGCAAGTCCCTGCCGCTGCAGTATCTGTTTTACTTGTCTCAAATCGGCCTCTGTATGAGCCCGCTCTCGAACAACTCGCTGTTCCTCGACTACCACCGCAACCCATTTCCCAGCTTCTTCGCTCGGGGTTTGAGCGTCTCGCTATCGACCGACGACCCGCTGCAGATCCACCTGACCAAAGAGCCGCTAGTCGAGGAGTACGCGGTCGCGGCCAAGGTGTGGAAGCTGTCCGGTGAGGAAACGTTTTTTTTTTTTCGTTTTTGGTTATGGTGGAGCTTTTTCAGGGGTTTTCTTTTCTTCTTTTTCTTTCTCCCTCCCTCCAAGCTCACCCGATTTTCCCCTCCCTCCCCCCAAAACAAAAAAACGGAAAACACCGAAATAAAAAAAACAGCTGCCGACCTCTGCGAAATCGCCCGAAACGGCGTGCTCCACTCGGGCTTCCCGCACGAGGTCAAGCAGCACTGGGTCGCGCCGCGGTACTGGCTCCCGGGCCCCGAGGGCAACGACATCCAGAAGACCAATGTGCCGAACCTCCGCATGCGGTTCCGATGGGACTGCCTGAGCGAGGAGCGGGAGCTGGTGAAGGAGGGGGCCGGCAGCTCGAGGAGGAGGAAGGCGGCGAGGGAGGCGAGGGCGGCGGCGGCGGCGGCGGCGGCTTGGAGGTGAAGAGCAAGAGAAGGGAGAGGGAGAGTCGGAGGGAGAGAGGGGTGAGAGGGAGAGAGGGAAACGCGTTCCTTTTTCGCGCCCTTTCAACGGAAACGACAACAGTAACATCACTTTGATATTTTTTACTTAATTTGGGTGTCGTGAGGGGAAGGGAGGGAGAGGCGAGGGGAGGGGCGGGGGGGAGAGAGAGATGAAAATGAGGAAGGCTCGAGCCAGAGGAGCCTTGGCGGGCGCCGTGCGGCGACGGCGCCGCCCGGAGAAGAGTTTTTTTTCTCTCGTTTCGCCCTGCTCCACTCTCCTTTTCGACGAAAAAAAAACATCCCTCTCAACCCTTCCCCTCTGTCCCTCTACTTCCTCCACCAACCAACCATGGCTCCCACCCCTTCCTTCGACCTCGCGCATCTCAAGCGCGTGGCCGCCGACCTCGCCTCCAAGCTCCCGTCGCTCCCCTTTGACCTCCCGCCGCTCCCTGCGTTCCTCGAGGAGGCATTGGAGGCGCCGCTCGCCCGCCCGGCAGCGGCCGCGATTCTCGTCGTCGCCGCCACGCTCCTGGCGTTCTCGGTCGCGTCCCGCAAGGGCAAAGCGGTGCGCGGCTCCGTCTACGTCCGCGGCGCCGGTGGCGAAACGGTCCGCAGGAGCTCGAGGTAAAGAGGAGAGGCCTATAATCCGTTTTCTTTGGAGAGAATTCAACGTCTGCGTTTTGTTCGTCGCGACGCTCGCTCTTCGTGGCTGTTGGTTTTTTTTTTCCTTCAGCAGCAGCATTTGCCTCTCACCACTTCTTTCCTCCTCCCCTCGCAATGCCCTCTCTTTCGCTCCAACTAACACGCCACAGGGCGCGTGTTACTGCCGCCAAGTTTGACGAGTCGACGCCGGTCAAGAAGGTGCGTTGCTGGAGGAGTAAAAGAAGAGGCAGAAAGAGCGAGCGCAATTTCTCTCGCTTTTTTCTTTCAGTTACTCTCCTCTTCAAGAGCTCTTTCGCCGCTCGACGTCGAAAAGCCTTCCTCTTCTCACCACTTCTTCTCTCCCTCTCTCCTCTCCTCCTCCTCGACAAACAAAAAAAAACGTCAGACCCCGACCTCGGCCAGGAAGGCGCCGGTCAAGACGCCGTCCTCGACGATCCGCCGCTCGGCGCGAACGCCCGCGAAGAAGTAGAGAAGAAGAAAAAGGGAGAGGCACGTTTCTTCTTCGTCCTCCTTTTTTTTTCTTTCTGCCTTTCGTTTCCCCACCACCACCCTCGACCTCGACCCCCACCTCTTCTCGTGTTTTTTTCTCTCCTCCAAAAAACAAAAATCGACATTTCGTTCCAAATTCGTGAGAAAAGGGCCTTGGCCCTTTTTGCCCTGGCTGGGGGCAAGAGGGGATGGATGAGCAATGAGGCAGAACAATGAGGAGGAGGGAGAGCAACACTTATCAAAAAACAAAAAAAATAAGAGCGGGAGCGTTTGGCGCAAAAAACAAAAAAACTTCTCTTTAGATTTTCGCGCCTTTTCGCGCCTCCTCCCCCCCCCCCGCTCGAACCAAAAAAAAACGACAACAAATTTCGCTGTAACTCGCCTTGTGAATTGCACACTCCAACAAACGATACCGCCCTTTTCCTCTCTCTCTCTTTCGTCACGCGAGCCGGAGCGCCATCATCTCGGTCGGATTTGCACTTAGTTTTTTCTTTTCACCCGTTTCGCCTCGAGCGCCTCAAAGGAGGGGGCGCCGCGCCAGCGGGGACGACCGGCGGCAGCAGCCTCTTCGATCCAACAGCAGGAGGCGGCGACGGAGGCGGCGGCAGCGGCGGAACGGGAACGTGAGCGGCAGCAACCGCGGTGGCGTTGGACCCGAAGCCGAAGCCGAGGTCGGTGGAAGCGACGATGTCGAGGAGCCTATCGACGTCGGGCAAAGGGCCCCCCTCCCCCAGGATGGCGGCAGCGGGGGGAAGCTCTCGGAGCAGGGCGCCGACCGCAGGGGGGACGGCGCCCGCGGGAGGAAGAGGGGGCCGGAGGAGGAGCGGAGCGGGGGGCAGAGGAGGCGGCGGAGGAGGCCCCGCTGCCGCCGCCGCCAGTTTCGGAGGCGGCGCCGGAGGGGCGGAGACGGCGGGGGCGACGGTCGCGGAGGGAGGCCTGGGGGCCGGAGCTGCGGCAGCGGGGGTGGCGGCAGAGCTGGCGGGGACTACCAACGGCCTCGGCGGCGGCGGCGGCGGCTGCTGCTGCTGCGGCGGCGGCGGCGGCGCGCGGGGGGCCGGCGCCGCGGCCGAGGAGGCGGTCAGGAACGGGAGCACGACCGGCGCGTCGTCCTCCGCGGCCCCGCCCTGCCCCGCCCCGCCGCCGCCCCCGCCCCCGCCGCCGCCCATCCTCGCCTCCGCCGCCCTCCTCGCGGCCCCGCTCAGGGGGGCCAGCCCCTCGGCGGAGAACTTCGCCAGCGCCAGGGAGAGGTCGTCGCGGCCCGGGTCGCGCGGGGCGGAGCCCGCCGCCGCCACCGCCGCCGCCGCCCGCCCCGCGCCCGCTCCCCCCCCAGAGGCGGCGGCGGCGGCCTCGGCCGCGGCCGCGGCCGCGAGCGAGCCCTCCCTCCTCGCCACCAGCGCGCGCACCTCGCCCGAGCCCCCAAACTCCCACTCCAGGGCTATGTAACCGTCCCAGAGCGCGCGGAGGCACTCGAAGGGGGAGCGGAGAGGAGGGGGAGAGGCGACGTCGGAGGGGGGCGCGGGGCTGTGAGCCCCTCCTCCTCCAAACGGCGACGCGCTCCCCGCGACGGCGGCCGCGTCCGCCCCGGCGCTCGCCAGCGCGCGCTCGAAGAGCGCCCTGGCGTTGGCGGCGTCGCCGAGCGTCTTGGCCAGGAAGTCCGAATAGTGGAGCACGAAGGCCGGGTCCCGAGAGGAGCCCGCCGCCGCCGCCGAGGCCGCCGCCGCCCGCATCCCGAGCTCGAGGATGTTTCGGGCGACCTGCTCCACCTGCGACCCCCCTCCTCCTCCATGCCCTCCGCCGCCGCCGCCGAGGCTCCACTCCAGGGCCGCCGCCGCTGCGTAGCACCTCCAGCCGCAGCGCTTCCATTTGCGGGCTCGCATGAAGACCCGCCTCGCGGCGCGGAGGCCGCTGCCGTTGTTGCTCGAGGCGGCGGCGGCGCCGGCGGCGGCGGAGGACGCGGAGGAAGAAGCGCCCCCCCCCCCCTCGGCGGCGTCGGCGGAAGCGGAAGCGGCGGTCCTCCGCGCGAACCTCATGTACTGGATCCAGAGCAGCGTGCCCTCGTCTGCGGAGAACAGGGGGGGAGCAGCAGCGGCAGGCGAGGGGGCAGCCTCAGTCGCTGCTGCTGCTGCTGCTGCTTCTTCTGCTTTCGGGGGAGAGGCGGCGGCCTTGGCGTTTGGCGAGGGGCCGGCGCTCCCTCCGCCACCGCCCCCTCCCTCCGCCTCCATCGCACCGCACGCCCTCTCGAACACGGCCCTCGCGGCCTCGACCGCGCCCGAGGCCTCCTCGAGGTCCGCGCGGGCGAGCAGCAGCATAGCCGAGGCCGGCATGAGGGCGGTCGCGCGGTCGAGGACGGCCCTCGCGGCGGCGACGCCGCCGCCGCCGCTCTCGCCGGGGTTGCCGCCGCCGAACCCGCTCCCGCTCCCGCTTCCGCCGGCCCCTCCCCTTCCTCCGGAGGCGTGCCACGCCGCAAACTCCACCCAGAGGTCAGCGTGCCACCGCAGCGGGGCCAGCGCCTGCTCGTACGCGAGGGCGACGCGGGCCCCGAGCTCCGCTGCGTCCAACCCTTGAGGGTTGCTGCGCTCCCAGGCTATGAGGGCGCGCCAGTGCAGTTGCAAGTTTTGCGCGGTCTTGCCCCCGCGCCCGGGGGGGACGGCGAGCTCGGCTATCAGGGGCAGGGACCAGTGCTGTGCAGCAGCAGCAGCAGCAGCAGCAGCGGCAGCAGGAGCAGCGGCAGCGGCAGCAGCGCCCGACGACGGAGGCGCCGCCAGCCCCAGGGGGCGCAGCAGCTCCTCGCGCCGCCGCCACGCCGCCCGCGCCGCGAGGTGCCGCGGCCTCTGGTCGTCGAGCGCCCTCTTCGCCAGCGTCCGGTCCGCCTGCGAGCCCTCGAACGCCTCGTAGGCCCGCCACAGCGGCTCCGCCGCGGCGGGGGGGACGGGCACGCGGCAGGCGCGCTGGTAGGCCGAGCGCAGCGCCGCGGCGCGCGCGGCGGCCTCCTGGCCGGGGACGGCGCCGAAGAGCCGGGCGAAGTCCGCGGACCCCGGGGCGGGGCGCTGGAGCAGCGCCAGGAGGTCCTGCCAGAGCGGGGCGGCGCGGGCGTCGTTGCCGACGACGCGGGAGGCGTAGTCTGCCGCGGCGCGGGCGTCGGCGGCGGTGGTGGCGGCGGCGGCGCCCGTCGCTGCCGCCTCGTTTCCTTCCTCTCCCTCCTTCTCCTCGTCTTCCGCTCCCGGGGCAGCGGCAGCAGCAGAAGCGGCGGCGGCGGCGGCAGAAGCGGCAGAGTCCTCGGCCGCGCGCGCGCTCACGAACGCGACGTACTCCCTCCACAGCGGCGCGTGCGGGCACGAGAGCAGGCAGCGCGAGTACACGGACTTGACCGCGGCGGCGTCGGCGCGGCGGGCCGCGACGGCGGCGAGCTTGCGCCAGTGCTCGGCCGCCGTGGGGAAGCGCGCCAGCAGCGCCTCGAGGATGGCAACGTAGGCCGTCTCCGCCGGGGTCGGCGGGCGCGGCGAGCGGGGGGTGGAGGGGGCCGACGGGGGCGCGCCGCTGCTGTTCTCCTCGGGCGCGTTCTCCTTCTTCCGCGCTGCCTCCTCGGCCGCCGCCCGCCGCTCGGCCTCTGCCGCGGCCGTGGCGGCGGAGACCTCGGCGACGGCGCCCAGGAGCACCCACGAGCGCGCGGACCAGGGGTCTGCCTCGACGCGGGCGCGCGGCTCGGCGAGCTGGTGTTCTTGTTTCGGGCGAGAGAGTTTTGTTTTGGTCGGGTGAGCGAGAGGAGGCAAGAAAAAAAAGGAAAGAAAGAGAGAAAAAAATGTCCGACAACACGCAATCCTCTCGATTTACGTCGCACTCGATCGAGCTCGCCCCGCATCCATAAAGGCTTTTCCGATCGCAAATCTCCCGCCGGGGGCATGAGGAGACCTTCTCAAGATCTCCAAGTGCAGAATCGCGATCGTTCCAGCCTCTATAGTGGAGAGACAGAGAGAGAGCGAGACGGACGAGTTGATCGTCAACTCCCTTGTGACGACTGAGACCGATGCTCGTCGAAATGCGAAAGACTCTCTCTCTTGCTGCTTTCAATATCTTTTACCTTGGCCTTGAGATCCTGAGGCAGGTCAAGTGCATCGAGAGCATTGAGTTCTCCGTGCTGCTGGGGGGACGCGGAGGGAGGAGCGGCTGCTGTGGCGGCCATCGTGGGAACAACGACGCAGAGAAAAAAGGAAAAAACTTGGATTTTTTTCTCCCCCACTCTCCGCCTCGAGTTCTTCTCGGCAAAGAGTGAGCCAGGAGTTTGTCTCTTTCTTTTTCTTTTTCCTTCTTTCGGCTCTGCACTTTGCTAATTGCACGGCGCTGCTGCCGAGAGAGAAGACAGAAGAGAGACAAGGACAGACAAGGAGAGTGGAAAGGAGAGCAGCTGGCAGGCAGGAGACAAAAGGAGAGAGACGTTTTTTTTTCTTCCAGAGAGCCCAAAGGGGGAGGTTTCAAAATTGATTTACAACGTGATGTGATGCTTCGTGTGTTTGACGGGAGGGAGGGAGGATTCAGGGCGCGGCTAGCCTAATGCGAGCCTCGCTTGTTTTGCAACAGGGGGGGGACAGGGGGAAAGTTTCTTTTTCTTTGTCAAAAATGATCAAAAAAATAACTCGGGAAAAACTAAGGGGGAGTGGGGGAAAAAAAAGCTCTGAGCGCAGCGGACTAGGACAAAATGAGGTCAAAAAGTAAAAATCCCCTTTTCCCTCGAGGGGCGCTCGAGAGGAGTGCCCGCCGAGGGAAGATTAGACTAGGAAAGGGTGTCGGGGAGATTCAAATCGCCGGGGGAAAGTCGCGCGCGAGCTGGTCATGGTAATGTGAAGGTGGGACGCATGAAAAAACTCAAAAAACAAGTCTTAACGAGCAAAAGTGGCTCGTGTTTTGTTTGTTGTATCAAAAGAGGACGAGCCCCCTCTCTCCGACGCTCCCCCACTCCGCGACAGGGGCAAGTGGCCCGCTGCCGCTGGGGGTGGGGGGGTGGGTGGGGGAGCTTGACGCGTTTTTTGTGGGGTGGAGGTGGGGGTCGTCGCCGCCGTTTGTTCCTGTCGTCGCCGCCGTTTGTTCCTGTCGCCGTCGTCGAAAGAGACGGAAAGAAAACTCTCGAGAGGAAAGCCAACTTCTTCCTAGGCGACAGCCACGCCCGAGGGGCCCGGCGCGTACCAGGCGCACGCCGGGGCCACCGGGGGGGACGAGAACGCGTGCGGGCGCATGGAGACGGAAGGAGAGGCGCAAGCAGCGGCAGGCCTGTAGTGGCCGTCGTGGTGGTGCGACCCCGCCATGGGCACGATGTTGGACTCGGCCGCCAGCGCCGCCGCCGCCGCCGCCGCCGCCGCCGCCGACGACGAGCTCAGCGAGCCCCCGAGCTGCTCCCTGAACCAGGGGTGCTCCAGCGCGTCCGCGGCCGTCAGCCTCGCCCCGGGGTCGCGGTCGAGCAGGCCCGCGAGCAGGTCGACGCACGCGGGCGACTTGCCCTCCCAGACGCCGCCCGAGAGCGGCACGGGGTCGCCGAGCACCGAGCGCATCACCTCGTCGACCGAGCGCGACCGGCAGTCGTCGAGGCTCCTCCAGAAGGGGAACCGCCCGCTCAGCAGCTGGTAGAGCATGACCCCCGCCGACCACAGGTCCGCCTCGCGGCCGTAGTCGCGCTGGAAGACCTCGGGCGCCATGTAGACGGGCGTCCCCGTGCGGCGGTTGAGGCTCGCGCGGCCGAGAGGCTGCGCGCAGCCAAAGTCGACGGCGGAGAGCCAGCGCGCGGGAGGCCTGCTGCCTCCCTCGACGAGCGACTCAATAACCGCCGTCGAGGCAAGAACGGGGCCGTGCTCTCCGTCGGTCGAAGAGAGGCCCGAAGAGGCCTCGCGCAGCATGAAGTTGGCCGGCTTGACGTCGCCGTGCATCACGCCCGCGGCGTGGCACGTGGCCACCACCTTCAGTACCTCGTGGGCGACCGCGGCGGCGGCGCGCTCGGAGAGGGGGCCGCTAGAGGCCAGAGCCTGGTCGAGGTCGCCGCCGCGGAGGCGCTCCATGACGAGGTAGGCGCACTCGGCGTCCTGTTGATAGTTTTTTTTTCGGTTTTCGGGTTTTTTCAAGAGGTGTTTTCGAGGTGAGAGTGGGGCGATACGGAGGAGGGTGGAGGGTGAAGAGCAAAGGCAAAACAAAGCGAAGGCAGCACGTTCAATTCTCGCTCTCCAAGGGAAAGAGCGCGCAGCTTCCCTCTCTCGCGCGCTTCTTCTTTCTCGAAGAACACGAAGAAGAAGAAGAAGACAGCAAAGGGTCGAAAGATAACTGACGAAAGGGGGAATAAAAATTAGGCGCTTTCTAGCGAAGGAAAAAAGAAGACGCTTTCGAAAGAGGATGCCGTGCGAGGAGTTTTGCAGCCGCCATTCGGAAGAAAAACTCTCGCACGTCTCGACAGCGCCTTTCCTCCCCCCGGGGCCCCACTCGGCAACCTCTCTCGTCGACAACTGCGTCGATGGAACGGTTTAAAAAGGGAAAGCGGGCGAGCGGGGCGCGCCCCAAAGGACAAAAAAAACGCACCTCAAAGGCGCCGAGCAGCTTCACGACGCCCGAGCAATGCTGCACGCGGGCCTGCAGGGCCGCCTCGCGCACGAGCTTCTTCAGCGTGCGCTCGCGCGTGCTCTTGGGCCGTCGTTTGCTCATGGCCTTGACGGCGACCTCCTCTCCTGTCTGGCGGTCGATGGCGAGGTACACGACGCCGTAGGAGCTGTTGGGAGTTCAGAGATGTCGGTCTCGAGACGGATGGAGGTCGTGAGAAAGGGGGGAAAAAAAAAAAGCGCCAGCTCGTTCATTCCCCGCGCCCCCGGCTTTCCCTCTCTCTCTCTCTCTCTTTCTGGGCGCTTACCCTCCGCCGAGCGTCGAGCCCAGGATGTAGCGAGAGGCCAGGTCCTGCTGCCAGCCCAGCTCGGTGAGCGCCGAGGCCGGGGCCGGGGGCGCGGAAGCCGGCGCCGACGACAAGAGAGCGCTCGGCGAAGAGGAAGAGCCGCTCGAGCGCACGACGACATGGGCCTGGGCCTGGGCGGCGGACGCGCTCGCCACGGTCGAGGGCTGCTGCAACTGATGTTGCTGCACCGCGAACGAGGAGGGTGGAGAGCCCGAAGCGTTGCTGCCGCCGGACGAGGGAGACGATGGCCGCGGAGTCGCGCGGGCGACGCTCGAAGCAGCTGCTGCTCCTCCTCGTTGCTGCAAGGCGGGTCGCATGCGCCGCGCCTGCGCGGCCGCGCTGCTGCCTCCGTTCATGGTGGCTGCGGGAGCGCTCGCGTGCGAGGCCGCCGCGGACGCAGAGGGGAGCATTGGGACCGTTGAAGGGGAGGGAAAGAGGCCCCGCGACGGTAAGAGAGATGCCTCGTCAGACTTTTTCCTCGAGGCGGGAGGAGGCAAAAAAAAAAGAGAAAAAGTGAGTGGGGGGAAACGCCTTGACTTCTTTCACTTGCAACTCGAGAGAGCGTTGGCCCGTGGCCCTCTCTCTTTCTCTTTCCCTCCATTTCTCCGTCCGCATCCCCACTTTTGTCCCACCCGACTCGCAAACAGTTCCTGCAATCTCCCGCGGAGTTACAGATATTCAAACGTTCTAGAGAAACGCCGTAAGGGAGAATGCCGTGGCCCTTTTCGAACGATCAATCGGGCTGCAACGGCGGCGAAAAGCTCGACGCCGACGAACCAGTCGACGTACACTCATGGGGCGACAGGGAGACCCACATCCGGGTCACGAATCCGGAGGGATTTGCCGTCAAGGTGCGCTGGGGGGAAGGGGAAAGAGGGAGGAGGAAAGAGAGCGGGAAATTGAAAACGGTTCGTTCGTTCGACCTCCTAGTAAAAAAACCGACCTCGACCTCAAAACCTCTCTCTCTCTTTCTCACCCCCCCCCCCCCCGAAACCAAAACACACAGGTCGAGGCCCACGCCCGCATCGACCTCCCCCACGACGAAGTGTTCGCCATCCTCACCGACGAGGACAACCACGAGGTCTTCTCGTCGATCGCCGCCATCCCCTACCGGAAGGTGCTCCGAAGCAACGACTTCCTGGGCACCAAGCGCGTCGCCGTCGACCACGACGGGCTGTGGCGGCTGGGCCCCTTCTGCGGGAAGATCCGCACGAGGCTGCTGGTGGAGGAGGACGGCAGGGCGCGCACCGTGCGGTTCACGCTCCGCGACGACGACGGAGGCGAGGGCGGGCGGGGCGGCGGCGGCCCGAGGGGCGGCGCCGCGTTCATGAGCCGGTTCGAGGGCGGGTGGAGGGTGGCGCCGCTGAGCCAGAGCGCGCTGGACGCCGCGCTGAGGGTGCGCTTTTTTTTTCGCAGAGAGAGAGAGAGAGAGAGAGA
>Ga0315274_10008686_pt1 | contig 14723 bp, 15 predicted proteins | sample YL17G02_20_MG_FD_203700 | JGI IMG/M metagenome (GOLD analysis project Ga0315274, IMG submission 203700) | Sediment microbial communities from Yellowstone Lake, YNP, Wyoming, USA - YL17G02_20 | ecosystem: Environmental > Aquatic > Freshwater > Lake > Sediment | place: USA: Wyoming | collected... | reverse complement strand
ACCGTTCCGCAAGGCAGTGCGCCAGATATCGGGGCGTATGAGTTCGTCTATCCCGCGATAACGAGTCTTACGCCAAACAAGGCACGAATGGGCGCAATGCTCACATTGACGGGGACTGCATTTGGGGCATCAACAGGAACAGTGACGGTTAATGGTATATCTGCGACGGTGCTAACTTGGGCCGATACCGTACTCACCTTCCGTGTGCCTTCGGGCGCACGCACGGGAAACGTCATCGCCACCCGGCCCGAGGGATTCGCAAGCGGTGCGGCGGCATTCACGTTAATCCCGAAGGGATGGTTATTGAGCATAATCAAATAAACTTAGGAGGATAATATGGCAAAACTTATTCCAGATGCGGTTATCGATCTGATGTTGGATCAGATTGGAGCAGCTACCCGGCTGTTTATCTGCTCGGCCGAACCCTCGAGTTATACAAACGCACGGGACACGGTCGATCTGGCAACGCACATCCTGACCGGCGGCGACTTCTCGAAGGCCAATGGGGACACGTCGGGCCGGAAGCTCATCCTTGCGGCCCAGAATGGATTCACCGTCGATCATGACGGGACGGCGACGCATTATGCTCTTGGCATCGAGGCCACAACGACGCTACTTCTGGTCGGAACCTTGACGAGCCAGGTGTTGACGAACGGCAACCTGGTCAACTTCCCGGCGACCGACGTGGACGAAATAAGGGACGTGGCGTAAGGAGTTTACTTGGCTATTTCTTTGCGGTCCGTTGGGGCAAGTCCGGGGGCGAATTCTACGACTTGTGTTATTACAAAGCCTGCAGGTCTGGCCCTCGGCGATTTCATGCTGGCCCATGTTGTATTCAAGGCCACAAGCGGGACCATCGCAAGATCAGACTGGACTGTAGTCGGCGCACAATCCAATACAGCCAGCTCCCGCTCGGCGGTACTCTGGAAGATTGCGGTCCAAGCCGATGTTGATGCCACGACATTTACATTTACTTCTGCAACGGGGCGCAACCGGGGAGAGATGTCGGCCTGGACCGGAGTCGATCCAATAAGTCCAATCAATATAGCGGATCAACAGATTAACACAGCCGGGACTTCGATAGCCGTCCCGACGCCGACCGTCACGAATTTATGCTTAGTCCTTATCGTCGGCAGTAATGCTGCTGGTGGGACGGCCTCGGCTTGTTCGGGGTCCGATCCGACAGCGACTATCACGCTTGGCTATGCCGTTGCCTATAGCACCTATTGCGCCCTGGCCATATTTAGCGGGGTGAAAAGCGGCACGGATGCCATCGACGCCCATTCGCTGAGCACATTCACCTCAGCCGTTAGCAGCGGGCATGCGATAGCCCTGAACCCGACGGCCATCGCTTTCGTTACTGACGAAGGAAACGAAACCCAACTATCGGATACATCCCCCCTAACACAGACACATATTCTGACAATAACCGAGAGTTATCAGACCGAACTTTCGGACGCCCCGGCCTTGACACAAGAACATACCCTATCCGTCACAGAAGGAATGCAGACGCAACTTTCGGATCAAGCAACGGTGACGGAGGAATCGGCGGCAATCGATCTCGTCCCGGATGAAGGGGTCCAGATCGAAATTTCCGACGCGCCCGTGCTGACGCAGACCCATGCCCTCCTTATCGCGGAGGGGACGCAGACGCAATTGTCCGATGCCCCGGCATTGACACAAGAGCATCAACTTATAGCCGCAGAAGGTAATCAGGCTCAAGTCTTGGATTCTCCGGCACTTACCCAAACCCATGCCCTGACGGCGGCAGAGGGCGTGCAAATTCAGATATCGGATGCTCCGGCATTAGGTCAGGAGCACCAACTGGCTGCCGATGAAGGCGCTCAAATACAGACATTAGATGATCAAGTGTTTACGCAAGAACACCAACTCGCGGCGGCCGAAGGCTATCAGGTGCAGGCGAGCGACATTCCGGCGATTAGCCAAGAACATCATTTGGCGGCCCAGGAAGGCACACAGGTCCAGGTATCCGATGAGGCAACATTGCCTGGCGGCACGATAGACCTGGTGACGGCGGAAGGCGTTCAAATCCAAGTCTCCGACGGAGCCCTGCTCGATCTTATTATCTGTCTTGCGGTCCAGGAGGGCCAACAAGAACAATTCTCCGACGTATTTGACTATTTGATCGTGGAGACTCGCCAGGTGTTGGCCTTTATCCCGGAGCGGGGTCCAACAATTAAACCCGTCGTCTTGACGCATCGGAATGAGGCGCAGGCGGTCATTAGGCATCGTCCTCCGAGGCGCTGGATTAAGGGTACGGGGATTCCGGCACAAGAGGATTGAATATGACTCAATTCATCATTGAGAAAGCGGTGGTCGAAAAGTTTAGGGTTGGACTCTATTACATGCCGCCCGACGTAAATGAGACGAATATAATCCTCACGGCGACGGCGGCCGTGACGCCGGCCGATTTGACGCTTGATGGGGACGTAGTCATTTCCGGCCAGCAGGTCATGCAGATGATGCACGGCGGAGAGGCGGGTACGACTTATTTGATTCAGTTCACGGTCACGACTTCGAACGGGAGTATCTACTGTTCGCCCGATCACGACGCGATTCTCGTGAGGGTAATATAATGCCGGCTACACCGCTCCGCCTCCAGGTCATCAACCGGATTGTCGCAGTCCTCCAGGGAATCTCGACGGGGGCGACATATTTCTATACTCCGGGCGCCGTTATCAAGCGCTTTGTCCATTGGGCTGAGGTGAAGTCGTTCCCGACTTACATGGTTTTCACCGGTTCCGGCGGCACGGTCGAACTCAGCGGCGCAGCGGGGGATGCCTCCGAATATACTGAGGATTTTTTTATTTCGATCAAGGGATGGGTCAAGGATAGCGAGGACACCGTGACGCGATTGGAGAACTGCATCGCCGACATCCGTAAGGCCATTGATGCGGATTCGCGGAGCGGGGCGGCGGGGAGCCTGGGCGCGCTGGCCGTGGAGACACGGATTGAGGAGTCACCGGAAACGGATGACGGGTATTTGAGCCTGGAAGGTTTCGGCTTTTTTGACCAAAAAATTAGAATCAGTATTGCGGGTGTGATGGGAGTCTAACATGAAAGTGATGTGGGCGAAAAGCGATCAACATACGGAGTGGGGCCTATTCCACGTCGGGGACGTGATCGACATGACGGCCCTGGGGATTCCGGATGGAGTCGTTTCGTCGTGGATAAAAGACGGCTATGCGGTGCCGGAGATAACGGCAGAGAAACCGGACAAGCCGAAGAAAATAAAGAAAACCATGAAGGAGGTTTCGCATGGGTGACATTGAAAAAAGACTAAACAAGGCGGCCATTCTGAAGGCGGATACCTGGGGGGATGTCCATGCCGGACTGGATGGTGCGGGCAACGGGATCCTCCCATTGAATCCCGGCACACCGAAACGGGTTGTCCAAATGATTGAGGACGAGGCAGCGGGTGCATTCGAGGCGAATTTGGACGTCGGTGTTTTCGGGGCTTCGGATTTCGGCCTGGACTTTGACTACCGATGGGATGGCCTGGAGAACATTCTCCTCGGTTTGCTCATGGGTGTCGACACAGCCCCGGCGTCGGTGCATGCGGGGGTATGGATGCACACGATCACGCTGGCCAATTCCGCGTTCGGATTGTTTGCGTCCTACGCTGTCGAGAAGGGGGCGCAGGTCCATACCGTCCCTACTCTTAAGGTCCTGAAGGCGATTTTTTCGGCCAGCGGGGGGCTGATCAAGGCAGCCTTCAGCTTAAGGGGAAGCGAGACGACAGACGCAACGGCGACCCTGAGCTCGACGACCGTCCCGGCTAATTCGCACATCCGGGCGAAGTTCCAGCAGGCCGTGTTCCGCATGAATGACTATACGCTCGCGGGCGGGGGTACTACCCTGGGCGCGGGCCACATCATCAAGCCGAAGACGTTCACGCTTGAGATCGAACGCAAGATGGACGCGGAACACGTTTCCGGGAGCCAGATCATCCTCGAGCCCGTCGAAAACGACAAACTGGCCGTGAAGCTCACGATGGATTTTCCGCGCATGGACGCGACGAACGCCGCCTACTTTGCGGCTTGGACGGCACCGACCGACAAGAAGGCCGATATCGTCGTGACCGGCCCGATGGCGGCTGCCGACCATCCCTATATCCTGAACATCCAGTTTCCGCATCTTGTCGTCGAAGATGTGGAATATGCGGACAGCAAGATCATCCCAGCAAAGATCGTTCTTCGGGGTCTGGCGGCGGACATAGCCCAGACGGGTCTGACGGGTATCCTGCCCATCGGCATTTTCCTGACCAATACGCGTGAAGCCAGCCTGATCGCGTAAGGAGACTTACATGGGAGATATTGAAAAGCGACTAAATAAGGCGGCGATCAAAAAGGCCGCGATCTGGGGGACAGCCGTCAACACCGACGCGGCCGGTATGGGGTTCCTGCCCCTGAACCCCGGGTCGCCGAAGGCGGCGGTGCAGATGATGGAAGATGAAAGCTACGGGGCTTTCGAGTCCAACCTGGATGCCGGGTTCATCAACCCCTCCGATTTCGGCCTGGACTTCGATTACCGCTGGGATGGGCGCGAGAACCTTCTGCTCGCCATGCTCATGGGTACGGCCGGAATACCGGGGATGTATTTCATCGTGAGCAACGCGAACCACCATATCGATTTCGAGGAAGCGGCGGGGGGTGAAAAGCAGGCGGTATTGGCAAATGGAACCTGGACGGTAGCCCAAATCTGTGCGGACATCAAGGCGAAACTCGAAGCCCTCTCCAACGGAACTTTGGCCTATACCGTCACTTATAATGCGACAACCTATAGATTCACAATCGCTACGACCGCAACCTTCAAACTCTGGTGGAACACCGGCACGAATAATGCGCAAGCGGCGGATACCCTTCTGGGGTTTGCGGCTGATCTAAGCGGGGAGATAACCTATACATCATCCGCAAATGCGATCGGCGGGGCGCTCAACTACCTTCATTCCTTCGTCCTCCTGAACACGGTCGCGGGGATCTTCGGGACATACGCAACGGAGAAGGGCACGAAGATCCACACCGTCCCGACCTTTAAGGTACTGAAGGGCACGTTTTCCATGAGCGCCGGGCTCATCAAGGCGGTGTTCAACCTGCGCGGCATCCGGGTCGTGGATGACTCGGCGCTCCCGGCAGCGTTCACGTCCACGACGATTACGGGCAACACCCATGCCCGGGCCAAGTTCGCCCAGGCCGTCTTTCGGATGAACGCCCAAACCGGGGACGACTTCGTGGACGGGGACATCATCCGGCCGAAATCCTTCACCCTGGACATCGAGCGGAAAATGGACAGCGAGCACGTGGCCGGGGTCCAGACAATCGTCGAGCCGGTGGAGAACGACAAGCCGAGTATCAAGTTGACGATGGACTTTGCGCGAATGGATACCGTGAATGCGGCCTATTTCGCGGCCTGGATCGCCGGGGCGGAAAAGAAGGCGGATATGACCGTCACCGGCCCGGCCATCGAGGGCGCGTACAACTTCTACCTGAAGTTCCAGCTCCCGCGTCTCATCATCGAGGATGTCGAATACGCCGACTCGAAGATCATTCCGGCCAAGATTGTGCTGAGGGCCGTGGTACCTGATACCGCGCCGATAGGTATGACGGGCGTTCTGGTCCCGGTCGTCTGCCAATTAATGAACTCGAGGAGCGAAAACTATCTCGCATAAAAGGAGGCACATGGATATCAAAAAACTGCAACCGGAGGCTGAAATCACCTGTGCACTGGAAACTACCGGCGAGCCGGTCACGATCATGTTCCGCGTCGGTTTCATCCCGCTCGATGCGGTGCCGGATTATGTTAATGAAAGCCGGGGGACGGCCGCGCCCGGAACGGCCAGGCCCAGAATTTCGGACATCCTCCGGCGGGCCGTCTCCGATGCAATTCGCGGTTGGGACCTGATGGACGGTGGGATGCCCCTCCCCTGCACGCAGGAGAATAAGGACAAATACCTCCCACTCCTTTTCGGCCTGAAAACCAAACGGCCGGAGGTGGTCGTTGATGGCGAGGTTATTCCGACCGACCCCGTGGCATTGGTTCTCGTCCGGGTGCTGGCGGAGTTTGCGGGGAACCCGGAGAACTTCCTAAAAAATTAACGGCCTATCTCGCGCTCTACGCCGACCGGTGGGAGGCGCTGCTGAAGCCGGAAGACCACAGACACGAGATAGGCGAGACGACGGAGGAATGCGTGAACTGCCGATTGGACGCGATGGCGGCGAGGATGAACGCCTTTGAAGTCGGGGTCTGGAATTGGTACTGCGGAGTTGTGAATCCCTTTGCGCTAGAGGCCGGGATAGTCGCCAGCGAATTCAGGGAGGAAGGACTCCGGGGTCCAGTCCGTAGGATGGCCCTGGCCGCACTGAACGCCATCCATCAGACGTTCCAGATCGTCGCCGCCGAACGGAGAAAGAAGGCTCAAGAATAATCAAATGGCAGATGTAAAATATATCGTAGAAATGGATGCTTCCGGGGCCCTGAAGTCTATCAAAGATTTAGATGGGGCGCTTGATTATTCCGGCAAACAAGCCGGTACAACCGGAACGGCCTTTGGTGGACTCTGGAAACAATTCGCTATCGGGCAATTAGCTATTGAGGGATTGAGGAAGGGTTATGGTTTACTTAAAGATTTTGTGAAAGATTCAATCGATGCTGCGATTGAATCCGAAGAAGCGGAAAATAATCTCAATGCTGCACTTGAAATAACCGGACGGAATGTTCCTATTCTCCTGCAACATTTCAAGGATTATGCTTCCGCTTTACAAAATCAAACCGTTTATAATGATGAGGCAATTCTGGCGGCACAGGCACTTCTTTTACAACTTACCAGACTGGATAAAGAAGGGATTGATCGGGCAACAAAGGGTGCAATCGGCCTCGCCTCGGTTATGAAGATAGACCTCCAATCGGCTGCGACGATGGTTACGAAGGCGATGGAGGGGAACTATGGAGCGCTTGGCCGGGTCGGGATTAGGGTCTCCGAGAATCTGACGGCGGAACAAAAACAGGCATCGCTCCTTGATCAATTGGGTAAGCTTTATCAACGGGCAGAAGCAGAGGTTGGTACTTTCGGCGGTTCGATCAAACAACTCAATAATAGCTTTGACGATATGGAAGAGGTCGTCGGCGGAGCTGTTACAAAAAACGAATCCTTCCGGGATGCAATTAAGGATTTGAAACAATGGATTGATAAACTGGCGACTTCATCGGATTTCCAACTTTGGCTCAATACCGTCATCGATGGATTGGTTGCCGGAACGAAACTCATCGGGAAATTTGCAAAAGCTGTTCATGATATCGAAAATACGATAGCCGGAGCAACGAAAGCCGATAAAGAATTTGTTGAATCCCAAGTAAAACTCAATGCGGCCTTGGATCGGGCGGCGGCGGCGGGGCATGATTATCGCGGGAAAATGGACGCAATCCGTGAGGCGGCGGCGAAAGCAAAGCCTCCCATCAATGAGGTGGGGACGGCCGTCCATCAATTGACCACAGAGGAAATCAAGGCGGCGACTGAGGCCGTGAAGATGAGGTCCGAGCTGGAGAAAACGGCGAAGGCCATCCTTGACAAGTACGATCCGCTCAAGGCCGCGATGCATAAGGTCATCAAGGAAGAGCAGGATTTGACGAAGGCGTTCAAGGCGGGCGTCATCACGGAGGCGCAATACCGGAACGGTATGGCTGCATGTGAAAAGGAATTGCGATCATTCGGATCAACGGTCGTCGCCACGGCAATCCCGGCGGCCAGGCGCATGCAGGAGGTAATGGAGAAGGCGGTCGCCTCAATGAAGGAGGGGCCGGGCTACATTACAAGATCCTGGGCTGCAGAGGCGAAAAAATGGGTGGATAAAAATCAGGAAACCTTTGACCAAATTCTCGGCGCCGCCTCCTCCGTCGTTGGCCAGATCGACGCTATTATGCAGCAGAGTACAAACAATAAGATGTTACTGCTCGACAAAGAGTATCAGGCCAAACTCGAAAACATCAAGAATTCGCTCCTGAGTGAGGAGGAGAAGAATAAAGCCATCGAGGCGCTGGACGCCGAATATGATATAAAACGCCGGGGACTTCAGAGGAAAGCGGCAGAGAGTGCGAAAGGGGTGGCCATCGCCAATGCGATTATCAATGTGGCCGAGGGCATCACGAAAGCTTTGAGTGCGTTGCCCCCGCCGTTCAACCTGATACTGGCGGCGATCACGGCAGCCGCCGGGGCGATTCAGATTGCCCTTATCCGTGCCCAACCGATCCCCCTGGCGATGGGTGCGATCTTCAGAAAGCCGGCCATGCTGAGTTCGGCGGGCGGGAATACTTACGAGGTGGCCGAGGCCGGGGAAGCGGAGATCGTCAGCTCCCCGCGCCGGTTGCGGGAGGCAATTATGGGGAAGGGCGCCGACGGGACGGGAAAACCGATCGTCATACAGAATCATATCTACATCGACGGGCGAGAGATAAAACTCTTTATTACCAAGACGGTCCGCGAGTCGGGTGGACTCGGACTTCTCGGCTCCGTCGGAAAGGCGATGGCCTAAATGTCTGTTCTTATTTGTCATACCAATTTATGGCGGATCGGGGCCATCCTTACGGCATCGTCCGAGGCGGCGCAATTCTCGGCGGAGTACACTCAGGATGATTCGCTTCAACTTTTCTGGCGATCAAGGAATGGGACCGGGACGGGAAACGGGTTGTTCGTCGTCACGGTGGATGTTAATGATCACATCGATCTCGCGGAGGGCGCTGGCGAGTTGCCCGCCACGCTCACGCCTGGGAACTATAATGGTTTGACCCTGGCCGCCGAGATCAAGACGCAACTCGACGTAGCCGGGGCGCTGACCTACACCGTCACCTATAATGAGACGACTGGGAAGTTCATAATCGCCGCTGGCGGCAACTTCGAATTGCTCTGGCATTCCGGCAGCCATAATGCGGAAGGTCAAGGCGTTCTACTCGGCTTTGCGCATACCGACTTGTCCGGGGCGGCGACATACACCTCCGACACGGCGGTTTTCCATTCGGAAGAGTATATCGACTGCGACTTCGGGGCGGCACTTGAGTATGATTTCATAGCCCTCCTGGGGCATAACTTGACTTCGGCGGCGTCCATTATCATCTATGGCGCAGATGACGCTGCCTTCACGGTCAACCCCGTCCATGATCATCTGACCTTTAACGGGAACAATCTTTACAAAATTTTGGGGGCAGCGCAAACCAAACGCTATGTCCGAATTTCGCTTCTCGATACCGCGAACCCCTCGGGCTACCTGCAAGTCGGGACCATCGTCGTCGGCAAGGGAAACGCGCTCAATCGCGGCCCGAGCGTTCCCTTCCAGAGGGGGCCGATTAACGAGACCGAGGTCGAGTATTCGCCCTCGGCCAACCTATTTACCATCCAAGAGCGGCCGTCTCTCGACAACAAAGTGCTCTCGTTCGTTGGGTTGAGCGACGCTTCGGAGATCATCGTGGAAGCTTTGCTTGAGGCCTGCGGGTCACACGTCGCCTGGGCACTGTGTCTCGATTCGACCGCGCCGAACGCCAACAGCTATTGGGTCCATTTGAAGAATCAGGAATTACCCGAGTGTCAGCACGTCAACTATTGGACGTGGATTGCGGAAACGGAAGAAGTGTTATAATGGCTGTACCGGCCCCGTCCTCTTTAATCGCCTCTGTCACACAGGTAATAAAAATTCAGTTGGCCTGGACCAATAATGCTTTTTATGATGGCGTTGAAATTTACAGAAAGCCGGCCGGCGGTTCCTATTATTGGATTCATTCAACCGGCTCCGGTGTTACCGCGTGGCTGAATTCTGGACTTAGTGATGGAACAAAATACTATTATAAACTAAAGGCTTTTATCGGGGAGGAAGATTCGCCCTTTTCCAATGAGGCGAATGCGACGACGCAACTTCCCGCCCCGTCCGGTCTATCCGGCTATTCGAACGCGGGCGGGACGGAGGCTCCTCTTACGTGGAATGACAATTCGCAAAACGAAGCATCGTTCAAGGTCTACAAGAATGGGGCGCTTCTTTACACGACGGCGGCCAACGCCACCAGCTACACGGCGACGGGACTAACGCCGGGCGCGACCTACACTTTCTACATCAAGGCCTACAACGCGGCGGCGGGGTATTCGGCGGCGTCGAACACGCTTGAACTCACGATGGCCGACCCGCCGGCGAAGCCCTCGGGCCTCACGGCGACGCCGACCGGGACAACGACGATCCGGCTCAACTGGACGGACAATTCCGATAACGAGGTTGACTTTCACGTCGAGCGAAGCGCAACTTCGGGCACGGCGGGCTTCTCGCAAATCGGGACCGTCGGCGCAAACGTCAAGACCTACGGGGACACGGGGCGCACTTCGAACACGCAGTATTGGTATCGCGTCCGGGCGCACAATGCCTCGGGTTATTCGGGTTACTCAAATGTTGCCACGGCGGTTACATTCGCAGCGATAGCGGTCCCGACTAACCTCGTCTGTACGGCGGCGAAGGTCGGGGGGGCCTACGGCGTCGAGTGCATCTTCGAGGACAATTCCGAACTTGAGGATAGTCATATCATCGAGAGAAAAACAACCGGAGCCTATGCGGAGCTTGTGACCCTCGCCCCGAACCGCACCTACTACCATGACGCAACGGCGGCGGCCGGGACGACCTACACCTACCGGGTTCGGGCAAAGCAGGGGGCATCCACCTATTCGTCCTACAGCAACGAGGCCGAAATCGCCGTCCCCGACGTGCCGGCGGCCCCGACGGGGCTTGCCATCTCGGAATATCAGGATACGTGGGTCAAGATCACTTGGGTAAAAACATCCGGTGAGGTCGGTTATTCGATCGAGATGAATACGAGCGGCGGGGCCTATGCGGAGATCGCCAGGATCGAGGCCGGGATCGAATCGTTTAAAAAGACCGGGCTTGCGGCCTCTATCCTTTATGGATTCAAAATCCGGGCCTACAGCGGCGCCGGGAATTCGGCCTATACATCCCCGGTCACACAGACGACGCGGGCGGCCTATCTCCCCTCGAAATTCGAGAAGTTCATCCGCAAGTCAAAACCAAAACTTGTCTTTCTCGTTGAGGCAAACCCGCTCATGGAAATCACCGGCTGGACGATCACGTCGGGGATGACCTACGAGGCGGCGTTCGATGAGGGCGGCGCGGCCCTCGATGCAGTCTACGAGAACGGCGTCGCGCTCATAGCCAAGACCTCCATCGTAACCGTTGAAGCGAAGGCCGGGACTTATTGGCACGACACGGCCAATAAGAAAGTCTACATCCATACGCTGGGCGGTGATGATCCGATCAACGCGCTCATCACGGGTTCATTCTGGCTTTACTTCACGACCTGGCAGAGGGGCGCGACGATCTATAACGGGAACTTCTATCTCCCGCTCGTCGCGGCCGACGGCATCCCCGACATCTCGCAGGCCATTCAACCCTACTACGAGGGAACCTTCGCTGTGTCGTCGGGGACCGTGAGTCTGATTAATGGCAAGATCCGCAAGGCATTCTACTTCGATCACCGCTACGCAAGGTATCTCTGGCTCAATCGCAAGGTTAAGTTCCTCGCCGGCGGAGAGACCTTCACCTATGCGGAGTTTGCGACAATCAACACGGGTTCGGTCAATTCCATATCCATCGATGATCGGCGGATGAGCCTCGATCTCCGGGACTTCCGGGACGGACTCAATAAGGAGATTCCGTCCGAGTTCTATTCGATGGATATGTTCCCACTCATGGATACCAATGGAAAAGACAAGGCGCGGCCGTTCGGATTCGGTGCGATTGCGAATGCGATCCCGACACAGATTGATACGACAAATCGCGTTTTTGAGTTTCAGAATGGGCGCGTAAAATCCGTAACGGCGACGCAAAACGGTACAAGCCTTGTCGAGAATACGGACTTTTTCGTAGATTACCAGCGCGGCCGTCTAACGCTCGCACGCGGGCTGGGCTATTCGTCGTCCGACATCCTACTCGTGAGTTTCACGGGGTGCGTCAACCCCGCCGATGAAGCCAACGTCACGGGCGCTGAAGTTTTCCTCTATATCTGCCGATCGTTTCTTGGCTGTGCGCTTGCAGATATGGACCTCGATGCGATTTACGCGACGAAGTACGCTAAGACGACGGCGCTCTCGCTCTACATGAGGGGCGGGGTCAATTCGTCAAATTACATCAGAACAATCGAGCAGAGTATCCAGAGTTACACCATGCAGGACGCCCAGGGGCGGCTCGGGATTAGGGCGGAGCAGACAGCTCCCCTCTCCGGCGCACCCTATGTTTGGGATTTACACGTATTCGATTTTCAGGCAATCAAGGGCCAGGACCAGCTTTATTCGGGGATTAACATCTATTACGCCGAGAACCCGCAAAATGATATCTATTCCCTGAGCCAGATGTTCAGGCCGACGATGACATGGCGGTACGGCATCAATAAAAGTCTCGATCTCTACGTCGCCCTGGCCGATGCCTCGGACGCGGCCGCGCTCGGGACGGCCATCGCCGACATGATGGAACGGCAACAGATCTCGTTCACCATCCCCCGCGTCCTTTACACCTGTCTACCGGGCGATGTAATTTATTTCAGCCGGGTTCGCTTTCCGTCGCTCGCGGGAACGGCGGCAAACCTCCCGGTCCGGATTCTCGGAATATCAAAACTTATAAGCTCCGGAAAAACGTCGATTACGGCGGAGGTCGTGTAATGGCGAAAAAGACGGAAGTCGCAGAAACGTCCGACCTTGATAGGCATATCAGTACGGATTGGAAAGCGGCCCATGGAATCTGGGGGCATGTCCCGTCAGCGGCCCCGATACAAATCGCCACGCCGATGGACCTGGTGGCGTCGTTTACTTGGGACGCGGGTTGGCATGATATCGACCTGACCGCCCAGACTTCGGCGACGGCGCGGTGGGCTATTATGGCCGTCGCGTGCCGCAGGACCGGCGGTAATATGGATGTCCCTCCCCAATTTGGAAAGTACGGGGAGACGACCGCCTATATCATTCTGAGAAGCACCGAGGCTGACGATGACAATGCTACCGGGTCGGTTGTGTGGATACCGATGGACAGTCAACAACGGTTTTCGTATAAACTTCCGTCGAATAGTTTGGATAGCCTGAGAATAATGAACCTTTTGGGATATGTCTAATAGGAGTTGCTGAATTAACATGAGCGACAAAATTCTCATCGGCTTTGCCCCGATGGCGGATTATTCCTCAGCCGCCTGGGGGCTCCTGAAAAAGGTAGATGGGCAAATCGTCCTCGATAAGGTCAAAGCCTACAACAGGGCTCGCCTAATGTTAAATTCGGGCTGTAACTATTTCCGAATTCTGAGACGCGGAATATGGTCCATCTCATTTCCGTTTGATTGGGAGGACCCCGGTTACTTCAATCTTTTCCGCGAATACGTTTCTATCCTCCATCAGCCATTTCAAGGGACCCCCACGGGCGCGGGCGCGGATGTCCTCGTTGAAATCTTCGACGGTTGCTCCGAGTCTTGGATGTACGATAAGGCCAACTACGGCAAGGCGCGGCAGCTCATCCTGGCCATGTTTTCCAATGTGGGCGATTTGCCGTGGATAAAGTTCGGCGTTGGCAATGAACTCAATGCGAAGCCCTCGGTTGACTTCGTTGGGGATGTTGTCTATCCGGTATTCAAGGATGTTGGTCGCATGCCCTTCTCTTTCGGCGGAACATATAGCCGAAAGCATGATTGGCTGGAATTACAAAAGAAAAAGGCCGGAGCATTATGGGGAGATGAGCCGGTCAAATATATCTATCGCCAAGTCCACGGTATCAAGGATGAACATTCTGAGAATTTGTTCGATGCCATGATTTACTATCTGGAGAAACGGCATGGCCTTTGCTGTATCTTGGGTTGTGATGGCGTCAAGGACGGGGCTTCAGAGTGCGATGATGACGGCGACGGAAAAAAACGTCGGCCATCCATTATACAACTCCGGGCTTCTACCCGATATATCCTGAAAGGGACGATAGATTTTGACTTACCCGGCGGTCATCGGAAACTCGGCCTTGAATACGTCCCAACTGGAATTAATGCGGATTCTTGTTTCGCCGAGGCAGTCCGGGCATTCAGCATGGAATATAAGGTGAAGTTCGGAGAGTGGCCGGAGAATTGGGGCAAGTACCCGGATGATTGGGTTGAGCCGCCGATCCCACCTGAACCCGAACCGCCGGAGCCGGAACCGCCTGCGCCACCGCCGGAAAAGAAACCCTGGTGGTACTGGTGGTTCGGAAAGAATTCGCTATGGAGCAAAGCATGGCGTTGGTTATTTGGCAGATACTGAATGGATGATTCAGGCCCTGGGCTTTTTCATACTTGGCATTATTTCGGATGCCCTCATCACCCTGCACTATGTCGCTATCTCGCGCGGCTGGGCTGGATTGGCCGCCTTGCTAACAGTGTTGATAGGGGGACTGGGCTATTTCGTCGTCAAGCGGATCGTCGTCACCTGGCGGCCCCGGCTCATCGTCGCTGAACTGCTCGGCTGCGCCGTAGGAACGTATATCATTGTGAGGTTTTTTTAGCGTGTCCAAGATTGTGACCAGATTGGGCCTTGGGCTTTCCTTCCCTGGCGGGACTTTTCGCGCCATTTCTACCTGATAATTAATCATTCCCCCATATTCCAGGCGAAAATCCCCCGGTTTCCTAATCCATGTGTCGCCTGTTCGAGTCAGGCCAGGGGCACTACC
>Ga0315274_10008685_pt1 | contig 14724 bp, 9 predicted proteins | sample YL17G02_20_MG_FD_203700 | JGI IMG/M metagenome (GOLD analysis project Ga0315274, IMG submission 203700) | Sediment microbial communities from Yellowstone Lake, YNP, Wyoming, USA - YL17G02_20 | ecosystem: Environmental > Aquatic > Freshwater > Lake > Sediment | place: USA: Wyoming | collected... | reverse complement strand
GATCGTCCAGGCGTGCTTGCGGTCCGTTGACCACTGGTCATAGCGCCGGACCTCGCGCGCCATCGGGTACCACGTCTGCATGGGATTCGCCTTCGAGTACGTCGCGAGGTACATCGTGTCCGAGGCAGCCACGTATCTGGCGAAGCGCAGGTTCGTAATGTCCGTGGGAACCTGGGTGGTGGTCCGCGTGCGCACCGTATAGAGGGGGCCGCCCGTGCCGGGGTCGGGTTCGAGTGGGAACCGGTGGAGGGTACCCTTCTGCTCCCCGACCCAGGCCGTGCCCGTGTCGTCGAGGAAGAACGCGCGCATGACGTCGATGTAGCCGGGGGCGATGGCCTCGAACTCCTCCGCCTGGAAGTCGCCATCGCCGTTGCGATCGGCCCACATCCATGCCTTGTTAGTGTGCGGGTTGTTCGGCGGCCACTCGCCCGGCTTCGATCCCCCACGCGAGAAAACGGCGGCGGGCACGGCGATCTCGCCATCGAAGCGGTAGACACAGAGGTGTCCGTCCCACTGGCAGCTCAGGAGCCTCCGGCCGTCCCGCGTGCGGATGACGCGTGCGCCCTCCTGCCGGATGTGGAGCCGAGGGTCATTCGGGTACTTGAAGCGGTGGATCGTCCATGCCCGATGCGCCCAGCCCGGATGCGGCCAGCCTTCGACGGTTGGCCGCGACCAATCCACCTCGTAGCGGGAGTCCTTGGTGAAGACGCTCGTTTCCTCCCCAGGACCAACGTCGGCGGAATCGAAGAACTCCAGGCCTTCGAGCGTCCACAGGCACTTCCCGGCAGGATCGAACTTCTGGAGCTTCGCGCCGAAGCCGTTGTTCGAGGCCAATGGTCCGCAGCCATTCGTGCTGACGTACACGTTGCCCTGCTGATCCACGCCGACGCCTGTCGGGCCGCAGAAACGGTCGTCCGCAACGAGTCCAGGATTCGGCTCCGCATAGACACCACCTTCGACGCCCAACGTTCCTTTGAAAACCAGCAGATGGTCGCCCGCGTAGAACCTCACCTGCTGTCGCGGGCCATTGTCGGCCACCAGAAGACGGCCATCCGAGGTGAAGGCGATTGCGGCGGGCTCGCCCGCGTCCACGATCTCTCGGTTCGCGTACTCGCCACGGGCACTGTAGGCGCGGATTCGCAGTGCTCCTTCCGAGCTTCTCTGGACGACCCACAGCCGGCCCGCCGGGTCGAAGGCCATCTTGAACGGCGTGTCGGACTTCGGCGCCAACGCGAAGTCGCGCCGGGGCGCCATGTCGGCAGCCCCATAGACCTTGATGCGGCGGCTTGCGGGATCGGCCAGGAACACCTCGCCCTCGCGCGCGGCGACCCCCGTGAGCGACTTCCCACCCTTGTCGGAGGGCGGGTGGAGGAAGAGGACGTTGCGCACACGCCCCTCGGCACCTGGCCACTTCGCGGGCTTCCCCTCGAGCGTGTAGCGCGCCACGCCAAACCACATGGGATCGCTCTCGTTCAGTTTGCGTTCCATGCGGAGGGCGAAGATGTACTGGTCATCCGCCGTGATCGCGGGTCCACCAGTAAGGACCGTGTAGTCGTCCACCTTGCCGATCACATCGGCGTCCTTGTAGAAGCCGATGGCGCGGCCGGCTTCATCCCATTCGGTGTTCGCCACAACGCGGCCGTCGGGGAAGACGAAGATGTCGTCGATGTCAAGCTGGACCCAGCGGCCTTTGTTGCGGTCGCCGCCGCGGAAGGTGTTGCCCAGCCAACCGGTCCGCGTGTTGGGGGCGGCGGGTTTCGGCGCGTCGTCGCGAGCCGCCGCGACGAGTTCAAGGCTGCACAGCACCGCTACCATCAAAGCTATCACACACTTGCGCATAGCAGAATCCTCCTTGTTTCATTCCGTATGGCCGAGACGAGCACGGAGGGCGCCTCTCCTACTTGGGCGCAGGCGCGGCGATCTTCAGCCGAATCTGCCCGTACTTGAGGTTCTCCGTTGGGAACTTGAGCTTCAGCGACTTCCCGGCGGCCTCGACCGCGGCGTCCCTTTCCTTCACCCACTTTCCCTTCTCGAAGTGGCCCTGGTCGACAGAGGCGACGCCGATGTCACGTCCGTCCGCGCGGCGCAACTCGACGTCGATCTTCGTGGAAGTAATGACGTAATCATCCGGCCCCATCCGGATGATCAGCCCGTTGCCGTTCAGCAACGGACCGCCCGTGTGCAGCCGGTAATTGCGCCATTCGGTCTCGCCCGGCAGATGGTCCGCTGTCGCCGTGAACTTGACCTTCAGATCCTGATAGTCCTGCTCCCATGTGGAACCGGCCTTGTAGAGCTTCTTGTCGAGAACCGGAGTGAAGCCGAGCAGGTCGCCGGGATTGCGCTTCTCGACCAGCAGCGGCTCCATCGTCCGCACCAGGTCGAACGTCGCTTTGGTCCGCATCAATTCCACTTCCGCTTGCCAATACTGCCCGACCAGCAGCGCGCCCATGGAGAGGGCCCGGAAATAGTTCTCCGCCGGTGAGAACTCGGGTTGCACGAGATTGTTCCATGGCCTGATGTAGTTGGGAAGCACTTCACCATAGTTATCCGGTCCCATGCCATCCAGGCTGGGACAGCCGATGTGGAAAATGTCCATGAACTCAGAGTCGCAGGGGGATGCACCAACCCATGCATTCGCATACATGGGGATGTTCAGCGCTTCCTTCGCCTTCTGCACCACGATCTCGATGTACTTCCCCGTGTAGTAGGCGCCCATGAGTTGGCGCGCGTCATTGGGCCAAGGCTGTTTGCCCAACACCTCCTCCCAGTTCCCCGACGTCCTGCTGCCGTTGCCGTGGTAGCGGCTCCACGTGAACCAGCCGACCTTGGTCGGGTCGTACTTCGGAGTGTCGCTGGCCTTCAGATAGTCGAGGAGTTCCCTGGGGACCTGCTCGCCGATGTGTTCGTTGGCCGCCGGGCAGAAGTCGATGTAGCAGGGCATCTCGTTCTCGACCTGCACGGCGATGAGCACCTGGTGGCCGGGATCCTTCAGCGCCGCGCGCGCCAGCAGTTTGTTCAGCGCCAGACCGTCGCGCTCCGCGCATCTGGTCGCGAATGGTGAGACGCCTCCGTTCTCAGGCTTCCCATCCTTCTTGAGCGCAGGGGACCCGATCTTCTCGTCCCAGATGTATCTCGGCACGTAGTTGCTCTGGAGGTTCCGCCACGTGCCAAACCAGACGATGATCAGGTGCATGTTGCGCTCTCTGGCCGCCTCGATCAGCCCGTCGATCATCGCGTACTCGTAGACGTCCTTGCGGAGTTCAAAACGGTTCCACTGGATGATCGCGGCCAGCGTGTTCAGCCCCTGCCGGCGCCACTTGTCGAACTGGTCTCCGTAGTACGGCACGTCCGCTGCGTCGGTCATGACATCCTCCAGCGTTTCTCCGTAGAGGACGAGGCGCGGCTGTCCGCACACCACGATGTTCCCCTTTTCGGCGCGCGGCGTTGAGCCGTCCGGCTTCGGGTACGGCGGAAACGTGGTCTCGTCCACCTTGTCAGCCGGCAGGAACTTCGCGCCGGACGCGTACATCGTCCCCTTGCCCTCTAGCGTGACCTTGAGATGTCCGTCGTTCCCTGCGGCGAACTCGTAGTCGCCCAGGTTGTTCCACCCGATGTGCCCGTCGCCATTGTCCCTCTTGATCGTCGCGGTGCCGCCGGCGTGGCGGATGTCGATCGTCACCTGGCCGCTGGCGCCCCACCAGTTGCGGATGTGCCACCAGTACACGCGGTACTTCCCGGCCTTCAGATCCGGCGTCCACTTCGCCCACGCGCCGGCGGAACTCGTCTTGCGGCCTGGGACGCTGTCCATCGGCCACAGGTAGTAGTCGCCGACCTTATGGATTTCCCAGGTGCCGCCCTCCGCGTACTCCGGGTCGCCGTTCTTGATGACGATGCCACCGTCGAAACTGGCCGTGGCACCTGGACACAATGGGCATTCAAGAACCACGCACACCATCGCTACGATCATGGTCGACGCGGTCAACGATCGCCAAGTCGTCATGTCATCTCCTTCACTTCTGCTCGTTACTCGAAGGACCGCCCGCGCCCGGGGTCTCGGCCCCGAACATCTCGAAGTGGGCAAATCGGTTATACTCGTAAGTCTTCTTGCAGTCCCAGACCAGGAGCATCTGGTTGTACTTCCCTGGGTGCTCCAAGAGGAAACCCTTGCATGCGCTCGGATCCCTGTTCCAGGCCTTCTGGAGGATCCACCCCTGGCCGGCGAGGTCCTTGATGGTGCTGCCCTTCAGCGTGCTGGGATCCAACTGGCCATTGGCCGTGTAGAACTCGGCTTCCGAGTCCCCGGCAAGAATCAGCTCTTCGCGCCCCTTCGGCATGGGGTAGCAGCCGATCAAACCGAAGTTCATCGGGTAGGCCTTGTCCAGGTCGAACCGCAGGTACACCCGCTTGCCGGCCTCTGAACCTTCTCCCCAACAGCCGTCATGCGCGCTCGCCATCTCAGACGCAAAGAGGTTATGCGGGCGGGCCATGCCACCCCAGCTTTGTGTCCAGACGGCGTTCTTAGCGGGACTTGCGATCTGTTTGATCTTCCCGGCATACCAGAGATCGCGCAGGAAACTGAACGCGCCGCAGTCCTTCCCGCCGAAAAGTGGGACGGGAGTCTCGGGATCGGCATACACGAAGACCTCCGTGATTCTGCGCAGATTCCCAACTGTGCCACCTTCCAGGCTCAGCCGGAGTTGGTTGACCTTCGCGGGCTTGAAGCATTTCAGGAAGTCGGTCTTTCTCGGCTTGCTCTTGAACAGTTCGGTCCAGGTCTTGCCGCCATCGGCCGAGCCTTCCAGCCTGACCGTTTCAGCCGCGTCATTACCTTCCCAATACTGGATCGCCAGAGACGAGACCGTCCGCAAGCCGGGAAGGATGTAGGTGATAACCTCCGGATCTGAAGCAATATGGACAGTGTAGGGTATGGCCGAGCCGTCAATCGTGCTCTCGACTGGGCCCCCGTACCAATCGGTGGAGAACTTGTAGTTGCTCTCGACCTTCACCCTATTCTTCCCCGTCTTGGCGTCCATTTCCCTCAGCACGTTCACGGTGCCCAGAACGCCAGCCTTCACCAGCGGCGCTTCCCTATCCAGATGCCCCGACTCTCCGGCAAGGGCAGGCAGACTGCACAGCGCCAACAGCAGAGCCACTGCCATGATGGTCTTCATACCTCGGGCTCCCTTCTACTTGGTACCGATGCAATACAGGTGGGTCTGGCCCCGAACGTACATGCGTTTGCCCGAAAAGACCAGAGTCGATGCGAACGGCTCCAGAGTGTTGCGGGCAACCTCCTTGTACTCGCGGCCGGGCTCAAACACGACCGTCTCCCCCTCGGTGCCGCTCGCGTAGAGGTGCGGTCCCGCCAAAACCATGCTGGAGTAGGTCTTGCCTTTGATGCCCAGCTCCTCCTTGTAGACTACTGTACCATCGCGGGCATCAAGAACCAGCAGCCGGCGATCCTGGAGGGCATAGAGCAGTCCGTCGGCGTAGACAGGCGAGTCGACGCACCAGCCTCGGACCCGTTTCGCCTCCCAGAGCGTCTCCGTCGCGATCCGGCCGTCATCCAACGGCTTCAGCCGCACGGCGCCGCCGCCTCTCCCAACGAGGTACGCCGTGTCGCCCGCCACGACAGCCGTGCAACAGGTCTCCAGCGGCAGCCCCTCGGACGGCCAGATCTTCCGGGCCAGATCCTTCCCGTCGCTGACCCGGAAGACGTCTCCGCACGCGGTCAGGACCGCATCGATCGTGCCGACGCGCACACGGACGGGGGACCCGAAGTGGACACCGGCTTCCGCCTCCCAGACGGTCTTGCCTGTAGCAGGGTCCAGCGCGGTAAGTTTAAGGAGATGGACCATGACCAGGCCCCCCGCCAGCAGAGGCGATTCAGGGACGCCGTATAGGCGGGGTTCCGAGTACTCGGATGGCTGCGTCTCGAGACGCCGCGCCCAACGCCTGTGGCCCTCCAGATCGTAACAGGCAACTATCCCGGTTCCAAACACCGCGTAGACCTGCTTGCCGTCGCTGGCCGGCGTCGGGGACGCGTAGCCGGTATCCTCAGAAGTCTTGGGCAGGACGTAGAGCGCCAGCGCCTTGAGCGCTTCTGAGGCATCCTTGCCCTCGCCTTCGAGCTTGGCCAGCTTCGCCTTCAAAGCGGCGTCGTCCGGCGTCTTGCCGAGAGCTTCGGAGACCTCGGCTTGCCCCGCCTCCAGCTCCTTGAGCTTGCGGCGTAGCCCGTCCGCCTTGGCCTGGTCCGCCAGGGCCTGTTGGCGCGCATTCTCCGGCACTGCGTCGGTGTAGGTGGTGCTGCCCGACCACAGGATCGCCCCGTCTTTGGCGGAGACGCACAGCAGCATGGACGGCTCGCTACAGACGAAGATCCGGTCGCCCACGAGGATCGGCGACGCGTTCGACTTGTTCGGCAAGGCCGTCTTCCAGAGGACGTTCTCCGTTGCCGACCACTTCACGGGCGGCTGCGCGTCTGGGTACACGCCCGTGCCGTTCCCGCGCCAGCCCACGGACGTCTCCGCCGCGGCAAGACCGACGCACCCGACGGCGGCCCACACGATCAACGTCGCGCTAAGTGTGCGCATGGTGTCTCCTTACTTCTGCAGATTCCTGGCCGCACCGCCGCCGTCCGGTCTCTCCATCCCAAACATCTCCAAATGGCTCCACCTGTTGTTCTCCATGACCTTGTAGTAGTCCCATACCACGAGGATCTGGTTGTATGTACCCGGACGCTCGAGGAAGAAGCTCTTGCAGAGGTTGGAGTCCCTATCCCATGCGTTCTGAAGGATCCACCCCTGGCCGGTGAGGTCCTTGATGCTGTTGCCCTGCAGCCTGCTCGGATCCAGGTTGCCATTGGCCGTATAGAGTTCCGCACGGGACTCCGCTGCGAGCATATGCCCGCCACCATCATTGCTGATCAGGCCGTAGTCCATCGGGTAGGCCCTATCAAGATCCAGCCGCGCGTAGAGCCTGCTGCCGCCTCCCTTCTGCCCTTCCCCGAAACACATGGCCGAGTGAAAGCCCACCATGTTGGACATGAACGGAACGTGCGGTAGCCCGCCAAACGGCGCCGCCCAAGTGCCGTTTGAGGGGCTTTGGGAGAGCTTGATCTTGCCGGCATACCAGAGACCGCGCAGGAAACTGAAGGCGCCGCTGTCCTTGCTGCCGAAGACCGGGAGGGGGGCCTCGGGATCGGCGTACACGAAGACCTCCTTGGTCCTGCGGCAGCACTTGTCCGTCCCATCGCCTTCCTGGGTCAGTCGCAGCATGTTGACCTTGACCGGCTTGAAGCACTTCAGGAATTCGGTCTTCCGCGGCTTGCTCCTGAACACCTCGAACCAGGTCTGGCCCCCGTCGGATGATCCTTCCAGCCTGACTGCTGTGGGAGCGTCATTGGGAGCATACTCATAAGCGATCACCAGGGACGATACCGTCCGCAGGCCGGGTAGCGAGTACGTGAGGACGAATGGTTTCGATGGGTCCAGATTCGGTCGGAAGATCTTCCCGCTCCCGTCAACCGTGTCCTCAGGTTTGGAGTCGCGACCGCCTGCGTTGCTCGTGACGGTCACCCGGTTGGTCCACGCCTTGACGTTCAACTCCCGCAGCACGTTGACGGTGCCCAGAACGCCCTGTTGCACCAGGGGCCGTTCGTGATCGACCTGCTCCGTCTCGCCGGCGGACGCAGTCAGGCTGCTCAACAGCCAGCAAAGCCCGAGTAACAGCCCGTCCCCGTAGCCGCGCGCGGTCATCATGTGTCAGTCCTCCGTCCTCTGCGGGGTGGGCGGTTTCGCGGGACCGCCGGCCGACTCTTTCGAACCGCCCCCTCCGGCCGGCGTCTCGACACCGAACATCTCCAGGTGGCTCCATGAGCTGGAACCCGGGACGCAATCCCATACCAGGAGCATCTGGTTGTACTGGCCCGGGCGCTCCAGGGGGAAGCGCTTGCACAGGCTGGCGTCCTTGTCCCAGGCTTTCTGGAGAATCCACCCCTGGCCGGTGAGATCCTCAATGCGGTTGCCAGTAAGGGTGCTCGGATCGAGGCTGCCATTGGCGGTGTAGAATTCGGCCCGCGATGTCCTCGCGAGCATACCCTCACCGTCATCCGTGCTGATCAACCCGCGGTTCATGGGATATGCCTTGTCCAGATCGAAACGCATGAATACCCGCTTTCCGGGCTGCTGCGAACCGTAGGGATCCCAACCCCCGAGCGCGCCATCGTGCGTGTTGCGAATGTGGGAATCGAATGGCACATGGGACCTCTCTTTCCCGGTCCTTGCCCAGACGGCGTTTCCGGGGCTTGCGAACAGCTTGATCTTGCCGGCATACCACAGATCGCGCAGGAAGCTGAAGGCGCCGCTGTCAGCACCGCCGAACAGCGGCGGCAAAGCCTCGGGATCGGCATATAGGAGGACCTCCTTCGTCCTGTGCAGCCCTCCGCCTTCCTGGGTCAGTCGCAGCATGTTGACCTTGGCGGGCTTGAAGCATTTCAGGAACTGAGACGTCCTAAACGCTCTGCTCCTGAACACCCCGAACCACGTCTTGCCTCCGTCCGCTGATCCTTCGAGGCGGACCGTGTCCGGCGCGTCACGACCATCCTGATAGGCGATGGCGAGGGACGAGACTGTCCGCAGGGCGGGCAGCGTGTAGGTGAGGACTAGGGGCGCCGATCCGTCCTGCTTGGGTTGGAGTGACTTCCCGCTGCCGTCGATCGTGTCGTTAGCGATGCCCGTCCCGCTTAAGACCTTGCCGGCCGCCATGGGCAGGCTCCACGCCGGTTCATCCAGCTTCCCATTGATGGTCAGCTTGCTCAGGGTCTTCTTGGCGGTCACGGCAGTTGCGGGCGGAGCTGCGGCGTCCGGCGAGGCGACGCCGCCTCCTTCCCCCGCGGTCTGGGCTGACAGCACCAGATGGCCGAAGGCGGAAGTGTCCTGCCAGTTCTGGTCGGTCCCATGCCACATCAGTTGGCTGTTGCGCCCGGAGGGGCCGTCGCTGTTGTTGTTCCCGACGTCGAAGCCCATGGTCATCTTCGCCGACGGGGTCACGCCCAGGTTTGACCAGGGGATGGCAAGCTCTACCGTGTAGCCGCCGGGGATCGCCGCCCAGCCGTGCAGCACGCCGGTGGTGTTCGTGCCGTAGATTGCCGCATCGTTCCACACCTGGACGAATTGACGGTCCTGGGAGTCGTAGGTGGCCGCCTTGTTGTGCGTCGGGTCCACGTAGACTTCCACGCTGTCGTTCATGTACCCGGCCTCGCAGGTCTTCTGGAGGTTGGCGTCCAGCACCTTCACCCCGACATAGAGATACGTGTCGTCCCACAGTGCGCCGAAGGTGACGGTGTTACTGGCCTTGTCGTCGGCGTTGCTCGTGGCCTTTACGCGATTGGTCCACGTCTTCACGTCCAGTTCCCGCAGCACGTTGACGGTGCCCAGGACGCCCTGTTTCACCAGGGGCATCTCACGATCGGTGTCCCCAGACTCTCCCGCCAGCAGAATGCCCGTCGGGCAGCAGAGTCCGAGCAACAGCACGAAGCGCAGCGTGGTCTTCATGGTTCTACTTGCCCCCGATGCACCACAGCAATTTATGCGTCCGGAGGTACATCCGGCTGCCCACGAAAAACGGCGGACTTGTCATCTGGTCGTGATCTTCTTGAGTGAGCGAGGCGCCGAGTCCCCCCTTGGCCAGCGTATTGGTCGCGACCTCTTGGAACTCGCGGCCCGGCTTGAACACCCACATCTGCCCCGAATCGAACCCGCCATAGATGTACGGCCCTGCGTGCGTGATACAGGGATGCGGATCGGTGCCCCTGTTCACCGCGCGCGGCGGCGACTTACAGACCACCTGTCCCGTGGCCGCGTCCAACGCGACCACTTGGAACTTGTGACCGCCAGCGTCAACTTTGTTGTAGATCAGCCCGTCAAGGTAGATCGGCGATGAGTACCCGCCGGGTCTCGCCGTCTGCTCCCACAGCTTCTCCGTGGCGATGGTGCCGTCCGCGTTCGGCTTCAGTCGCACCGCTACCGTCAGGTAGTTGGTGCCCGGCGGAAGCTTGGGGCCCTTCTTATCGTTGAACGACTCGTCCCAAGCGGAGTACACGGTGTCCCCATGCACCGAAGCGGTCAACTGGCTGTTGATGGCCGCCCCTTTCCCCAGCAGCTTGCCGTCGGATGCGCGGTACACGTTGCCCATCGGCACCACCACCAGTTCGGTCCCGCCCAGTTCCGCACGCACGGGTGAACCGTAGTATTCCTCCTGCTCCATCTTCCAGACCATCTTCCCGCTGGCCGGGTCCAGTCCGTGCAGATAGCCGCCCATGTTGATCACCAGCCGGCCCCCGGCCACGAGCGGGCTGGCGGCGTAGCCCGTGGCGCTCCTCGGCTTCTCGATCCCCCGCACCCACGTGCGCTTGCCCTCCAGGTCGTACGCCGCCACCAGACCCGTCCCGTAAACCACGTAAACCTGCTTCCCGTCGCTGGTGGGCGTCGGCAGTGTGTACTCCAGGATGAAGCCGAAGTGCGAGCCCATCACGGGCGGCTTCTCGAAATAATCGCACCGCAGGATGTCCTTCTTGAGGGACTCCTTGATGGCCTCCTTCTCCTGCTCCGTCTTGCCCGCGTTCACCTTCGCGATGATCGCGGCCGCCTCCGGATCATCCTCTGGCACGTAATCGAAGTAGGTGACTGTGTCCGACCACAGAATCTTCCCTTCCGTGGACGAGACGCACAACAACGTCCCTGGCTCGCTGCACGTGAAGATGCGGTCTCCCACGACGATGGGCGCGGAATTCGACCGGCCCGGCATAGGCGTCTTCCAGATCACGTTCTCCGTGGCCGACCACTTGACCGGCGGGTTCGCGTCGGGGAAACTGCCCGTGCCGTCGCCGCGGAAGCCGATCCGGCCGTCGGCCCCAGCCTCCCCGCACACAGTGGCTGCCGTACAGAGCATCCCGACGACAACAGATACCACCACCCAGTTCCGTTCCATCACGTTCGCTGTCATTGCAGTCTCCTTCAGTTATTTCGTTCCAGGTCCGTCATGCCAGCTGCGGCGCCTGGTGCCGCGCCTCATCGCTCCCAGCCGAACTCCACTTCGTTCGCCCAGTGCTGTACCCAGTCGTCCCGGAAGGTGGAGGAGTTGGTCTTCGAGACGCTCCGTTCACGCGCCAGCTCCATGCAGGCCGTGCCGGCGTTGTCGTTGACGCGGAAGGAGAACTTCACCGGCTCGCCGGCGTCGCGCTTGGCCTTCACCTCCGGGATCTCCGACCACGGGATCGCGCACTCGACGATGCGTGTGTTACCCTCGTGCGTGATGATGAGCTTGCCGCCTTTGACCGGGCCTTCCTGGGGCGGCTTCGGGTGGCGCGGCCGTCGCTCAAGCGGTTGCGTTCCGCCAGGCGCCAGAGCAGCTCGACCGCCATGCTCGCGGCGGCGGGCGAGTCCCTCGATGCCAGCGACCGGAGACTCGAAACGGCCCTGTCGCCCAGCGGCGCCAACGCCTCCGCGAGCGCATCCAATTCCGCTGCGACCGTGGGAGACTTCCGTCTGGTGAGGACCTCGCCCATGGCATCACCCAGCGCTCCGGCCCGGAGCGCTTCCTGGCACTTGGTGAGGAGCTGGTCAGGTTTGCTCGTCGCGGCGGGGAGCGGCGTGGGGCATGAAAAGACTACCAGGGCCAGGGCAACCAGGACGCCCGATGCCGGGCCCAGCCTCAACCTCACCGGTCTGCACTCCGCGGTACTCATCCAGCTCTTCCTGCTCCTGATCAGCCTGGACGGGAGCATTGTGCACGCACTGGGAGGGTGGCGCAACGGGCGAAGAAGACCACGAAACTGCCCTCCCGATTCCAGTTCCCCGGCCCCGTACGGAGGCTATGATTTCCATGAGAAATGGTTTTGGAACTCCTACGCTCTTGCCTCATAACTGTGCCTCCTTCTCTTTCATTCGTGTTCGGGCAGGACGACTTCGCCAGCGGCCTGTTTGTACAGGTCCGTGGTGGCGCAGTAGAACATGGAGTTGCAGTCCATCCACAGAACGAGCCGGTGCATCTCATCGGCGCTGAGACGAACGTCCTTGTGCCCGCGCTTCAGATGTTGGTAGAGCGCAGACTCGCGCGCGAGATAGGTGCCCGGCCTGGTCTCGGGCGGTCCATCCCCCTGGTGCCCCCAGAAACCTTTGACGTACCTTCCGAGGTTCTTGTAGGACGTGAACCAGTACTCCGTTCCCACCAAATCGAGCTTCTCATCGTTCCCGTGTTGGATTCGCTGCCCTTGTCGCCAGTCGCCCGCGGTAAGATCTGGTTTCTTGCAGTCCGCCGGCTCGATGGCGGCCCTTCCAGAGCTGTTATTGAATTCGAAGCAGTAACGGTCTTTCCGGTCTGACGCCCGTGTATGGCCTTCCTTCGGGTTGTGACAGGAGACACAGTGTTTGTCCAATACGGGCTGGACCAGCCGCGGGAAGGTGAGCGGATTGGACTCGGGGACGTCGGGCGCGATTGTAGACGGTGCCCGTTTAAGGGCCAGCGGCACGTTGGTGGTCGCGGACGGGGTACGCCCGCGCAGCTCGTGACAGCCCAGGCACATCAGTCGTTCCCCAGGCTGCGCATAGGCAGTGGTCCGCATCGTCTGCATGGCCAAGCCCTGGTCGTCTACGGCCTGGAAGTAGACCGGAACGCCTGCGGGCATGGTGAAATACGCGGAACCGTCTTCCTCGACCGGCACCGTGCCCAGAACCATGCGCCCTCCTTTGTCCCATCCGTATCCATTCCCATAACCAACCGTCGGATTGTTGCGCCCCGCCACCGTCTTCGCGGCCGTCTGGATGATCCGCAACGCCGTGATTTGCGTGCCTTTTGGAAACGGCAGGGTGGCGGTGTAGATGTTCATCACGCCCACCTCCGCCATGCCTCCCACGGCCGCACTGATCGGATGGGCCACGTTCACGTTGGTCACCGCGGTCAGCGCGGGCGCAGTGCCCGCTTCCGAACCGGCGTGCCCGCGGCCCATATGATCGATAGCGCCTGGGGCGACGGACGAAGCGCCCCCCTGCGCGCCGTCGGCCGCAGCACGCCGCGGTTTGCCGATGGCCGTCCGGTGCGGGATGGCCGGTGGCCTGGAGCGCGCCCGGAGCGGCATGGGGCTCTGGCAGGCAATCGCCGGGTCGCGGTAGAGGAGCACCCGGTTGCCGAACGCGTCGGCAAGGTAAACGGCGTAGCGGTTGAGGGGGCCGGTATTCATTCGCGCTTGATCATCGTAGGCGCAGAGGAAAAACCCCTCGCTCAGCGGCCACGGCGTGGTGTAGCGGCACGGGCCCCCGTAACGGGTGCGTTCCATCGAGGCATGCCCCCAACCCTGATCCGGCGTCAGCCGCTTGAACTTGTCCGGATGACTCCCGTGCTCGGGAACCGTAGGATCGACGAGAACCACACTGCCGTAGAAATAGTCGGAATAGGTGGACTCGAGGCCCATGATCTTGCGCGATCCGGGCACGGCGCGCAGGTCATTCACGCCAGTAGGCACCGAGACTTCGTTGCCGAAGACATAATTGCCAATCGGCGCCCGTGCGTCCCGGCCGTCGGGGAACGTGGTCCACATGCCCTGGGGCATTTCGTAATTGCGATCCCACGTGTCCCAGCGCGTGTAGAGGATCATCCCGTCGTGATCCACGCTGGGCTGGAATTCATTCTGTTCATGGTGGCTGATCCGGACGATATCGCTGCCGTCCGGTTCCATCGTGTGCAGACTGTAGGCCCTCGTCGAGGTGGATCGCCCGAAACCGCCACGACGCTCGGACACGAAGGCGATCCTGCCATTGGGCAACTCGACTGGATCGAAATCGTTCACCGGCCCGTCCGTGAGCTGACGCAGCCCCTTCCCGTCGGCGCCCACGCTGAAAACGTGATAGCACGATTCGGTCGTCCGGATCGTTTCCAGGTAGTCCTCCTCCCCCATGCCTCCGCCTCCGGTCTTGTACAACGGGTTGGCCCTTCGCTTGGCCCAGTATGCCTCGTCCGGCTCCGGGCGCACGAGGCCGTTGGCGTGTTCGGTGTAAGCGAAATAGACCGTCCTCCCGTCCCACGACAGTTCCGGGGAGAGGAAGTCGCCCTTGCCAAGCTTCCGGCCCTTCAACCGCCCCGTTTCGCATTCGGTCTCGGCCACCAGGTCGCGCAGAACCGGCTTCTGCGAAAAATAATCATCGAGCACGAAGAGCCCGCCGCCGCCGACTGCGGTTGTTCCGAGGAACTGAAATATCGACCACTGGTAAAAGTGCGGGTGCGGGTGCTTGATAAAGAGCAAACGGTTGAAATCCAACAGCTGATTCAAAAACGCCATCTCCCGTTGGATCCGGCATAGCACTACAACGCTAGAAAACATTGAAGCACTTCCTGAGTTTGGACAACCGGATGCCTAGCTCGTGCAGTCGTCGCAGCCGCCTCTTGCGATGGCAGCGTGCGGCGCGTTGGTTGCGCACCTGCCAGTGTTCGATCTTCTCGAGCACCTTCGTGAGGCGTCGGGCCCTTTCGCGTGGACTCATCTCAGGGTCCAGTTGCACTTCGACGGCCGCTCGAACTTGGCAGAGGCTCCACGACGGATTTTTCCCCCCGAAGCCGCTGGGTCTGCTCGGCCAGGAACAGCAGGCTGACCATGCTCAGGATCAAGTGGCGCTTCACGGCGCGGTAGCCTCGGACCTCGAAGTGGTCCAGCCCCACTTCGCCCTTGCTCTC
>Ga0315274_10008682_pt1 | contig 14726 bp, 12 predicted proteins | sample YL17G02_20_MG_FD_203700 | JGI IMG/M metagenome (GOLD analysis project Ga0315274, IMG submission 203700) | Sediment microbial communities from Yellowstone Lake, YNP, Wyoming, USA - YL17G02_20 | ecosystem: Environmental > Aquatic > Freshwater > Lake > Sediment | place: USA: Wyoming | collected... | reverse complement strand
GGCTAATTGAACCCAAAGCCCCTGGATACCACGTATACAGCCGCATCAAGCTGCCGCGCCTGGGCCTGCCGATCATGGGCGCCATCCTCAAGCGCGAGGGCTTCGATGTGGGAGTATACTGCCAGGATATCGAGGAGATAGACTGGGGCGATCTCCATCAGGCAGACCTGGTCGGCATTTCGATCACTACTTCCACCGCTCCCGGCGGCTACCAATTGGCGGACCGCCTCCGCCAGCGCGGCATCCCGGTCGTGATTGGCGGGCCGCACGCCACTTTCCTCCCGGAGGAGGCTCTCCAGCATGCCCCTTACTGCGTTCGGGGCGAGGGCGAGGAGACGATCGTCGAGCTGGCGCATCATCTCTTCGCGGATGCTGAGCCTCGGGATGTCTGCGGCCTTTCCTATGTCGTAGACGGGGAGATCAAGCATAATCCGCCAAGGAAAGTGATACAGGACCTCGACTCCGTCCCCCTCCCCGACCTGAACTTAATACACGGCTCAAGGCGAATCCGGATAACCCCCGTCCTGACCTCCAGAGGGTGTCCGTTCGACTGCACTTTCTGCTCGGTCACGGAGATGTTCGGCAGGAAATACCGCTTCAGGAGCGCTGAGAGCGTGACCGAGGAGCTGAGCCGCGACAGGCACAAGCAGATTTTCTTCTATGATGATAATTTCACCGCGAACCGCGCCCGAGCCAAGGAACTCTGTGAGAAGATGATTCGCCTGGGGTTGACGGCAGGCTGGACGGCCCAGGCCCGGGTTGATGTCGTGAAGGATGACGAGCTGCTCAGGCTCATGCAGCGCAGCAACTGCTTCATGCTGTACATAGGCCTGGAATCCATTGATCCGGCGACCCTTGAGGCCTTCAACAAAGGGCAGAAGCCGGAGGAAATAGAGGAATGCATCCGCAAGCTGCACAAATATAACATAATGGTGCACGGGATGTTCATCACCGGCGCGGATCAGGACAGCCCGCAGATAATCCAAAAGACGGTTGATTTCAGCCTCAGGAACGGGATTGATACGGTCCAGTTCTCGGTGCTGACGCCCATCCCCGGCACCAGGCTGTACAGGCAGCTTGATGAGGAAGACAGGATATTCACAAAGGACTGGTCGCTCTACGACGGGCACCACGTGGTGTACGAACCGAAAGCAATGATGCCGTACACGCTCCAGAAGGAGACGTTCAAGGCCATGAAGCGATTCTACACCCTGTGGCAGTGCGTGAAACTCGCATTTCGCTTCAAGCTTCTCTCAGCCTTCTTCCGATATTACGGAAATCGGCAGCTCAAGCGCTGGGAGGCTGCTAACCACGGGTTTATCGAGTGGGTGAAATCCCTGGGCGAGCGCACGCGGGAATTGGCCCTCCCCAAGAAGCCCGCCGCCAGACACACGGAATAGAAAACACAGCTATGGCAGACCTCGAAAACAGAATCCTATGCCTCACAAGCAAGTTCGTCGAAATATACGGCGTCCCACCGCGAACAATTGTAAGGGCTCCCGGCAGAGTCAATCTGATCGGCGAGCACACCGATTACAACGACGGCTATGTCCTCCCGATAGCGATTGACCGCGATATACTCATCGGCGCTGCGCCTTCTCCCGAACCGTGCGTATGCCTGTATTCCGTCAACTTCGACAGAATATCCACCTTCTCCCTCGATAATATCACGCGCGACACGGTAAACGATTGGAGCAACTATCCCCGCGGTGTGGCGTACATGCTTCAGAAGAGGCGCCGCAAGATCAGCGGCGCGAATCTGGTCATTCAGGGCGATATCCCGTTGGCAGCAGGTTTGAGCTCGTCGGCTGCGCTGGAAGTCGCCTCCGCAATGACCTTTCAGGCGCTGGATGGGTTTGAGATGTCCGGTCCCGAAATGGCCCTTCTTTGCCAGGCCGCCGAGAACGAATTCGTGGGCGTCAACTGCGGCATCATGGATCAATTCATATCCCGGCTGGGGAGAAAGAATCACGCCTTATTCATAGACTGCCGCACATTGGAGCATGAAGCCGTTCCTCTGCCGGCGGATGGCATCAAGGTCATCGTGGCCGACACGCTGAAAAAGCGTGGGCTGGTGGATTCCCAGTACAACGTTCGCCGCGCTCAGTGCGAGGAAGCCGTCTCGTTACTGAAGACGTACCTGCCCGGCATCAAAGCCCTGCGCGACGTGACTGTATCGGATTTCCGGAGATATGGCCGCGAGCTGCCGCCCACAGTCAGGCGCCGCGCGGAGCATGTCATCATGGAGAACGGCCGCGTCCTGGAGAGCATAGACGCCCTGCGCCACGGAAAGCTGGCGCTGTTCGGCCGCCTTATGAACCAATCGCACGAATCGCTCCGCGACAAGTACGAGGTGAGCTGCAGAGAGTTGAATGCGCTGGCTGAGGCGGCTTGGCGGATACCCGGCGTCTACGGCTCGCGCATGACGGGAGCGGGCTTCGGCGGCTGCACGGTGAGCCTGGTCGCCGACGAATCTGTTCAGGAATTCCTGGAGCGCGTGCCGGCCGAGTACCGCGCCCGCATCGGCGTCACCCCGTCGGTTTATGTATGCACCCCCGAGAGCGGCGCAGAGGTCCTCATGAACGAGCCCCAAGAAGCGTAGCACGGGCCCCTCCTCCGCGAAAGGCTGGCCTGGCTAGGCGATATGGCAGGAGTAGCCTGGTCTCCGAACAGCAGGTATCTGGCGTTTCCTGTTCGTCATCTGAAGGCCGAAGATCCTGCGAGCGGCAGAGGTGGTGGACGTCTCGATGAAGGTTTGCTACTTGTCTGTACGCCCTCCAGCTCCCGGCGTGCCGTCTTTCCGCTTTCTAAGGTCTTTGATGTTCTGGAACCGGTCTGTTGGAGCAGTGATTCCCGGAGATTCGCTGGAGCATTCCGCGTAGCTGAAGAGACAGAGGTGAAGTTGAAGATACTGGTCTTCGATCTGGCGATGGGCTCCGTTGAAACGCTCGTGCCGGAAGTGGATAAGTACGCGTACATTCGCATAGTGGGATGGAGCAGCGGCGGAAGCGCCGTGTTGTATGCAGCATGGGGGGACAGGGGACCCAAGCGGGGACAGGAACCGCAGCTCAGAGCAATCGGCCTCGACGGGAAACCCGACCGTGTGGTAACGGAAGATTACATCGGCGGGAGCTGCTCGCCGGATGGATCACTTCGGCTTGTCCACAAGCCGACCGAAGACATCCTAGCCATCGAGAACCGCTCGACAGGCGATGTCGCGAACATCGGCAAGTCCTCCGCTGTGGACTTCTTGGGATGGGCGCCAAACAGCCGGATGATCGTTTATCGCTATCCGGTAACCGTTCGCCATGAAATCGGTGACAGGACCAAGACTCTGAATACCCTGTGGGTGGTGGCCCCTGAACCGCATAAACTGAACCGGATGTGCGTGGCGCTTGATTCAGATGAATCAGGTGAAGGTCTGCTGCCGACCTGGTCTTCCGATTCTATGAAGATGACTTACATATGGCGGGGTCGGGCATACGTAGCGGAGCTTGCGCGAAGAGCCCCGTCAGCTTCTGAGAAGTTGGCGGCAGGCATACCGCTGACGGAGGAAGAGGAGAAGGAAATCCTGCTCTGGCCAATGCCAATCAGATCGGCAACGCAATGCACATGTACGCGCAAGACTGGGACGGCAAATTCCCACCGGCGGATAACTTCTCCGAGGCTCTCTGGCCTTATCTCAGGAACCCGGACATCTTCTTCCGGCCGGGCACAGACCAGAACGTGTTCCAATACTTCCCTCAGACGAATATGTCGGACATTTCGAGCCCGTCGGACACGCCGATCGGCATATTCGACATCGGATACGGATGGAAGATCGTGCTCTACGCGGATGGGCACGTGAAGGTGGTTCAGAAGAGCTGATTAATCAGCTGGGCTGCTCGAAGCGCAAGTTTTCCCTGCGTGCGTTGGCCAGACACGCGCAAATCCGTCATATGGCTGCCATAGACAGGGCGCGGACCGGCTAACTACGAAATTACCTGCGCGGCTGTGGCAACCAGTCCCAGTTCTGCGGCTCTGCGGATTGCCTGGACACGGTTGGAGACATTCAGCTTCTCGTAGATCCTCGCCAGGTGGAAGTCTATGGTCCGCTTGCTGAGATACAATGTCTGTGCGACTTCCTTGCTCGATTTGCCATCGAGGACTAGGTTGAGGACCTCTACCTCTCGGTCGGTGAGGGCAACGCTGCTTTTCCCGGGGTTGGTAACAGGCAACGTTGTGGCCATAGAAAGCCCCCCTTTCCGCGTTCGCTCTTCAACCACCAAACGGATAAGGCTGGTTTGGTACCCCCTGCTGTACTCTACTCGTCCAGGAAGGCGGAATACACCCTTGCTGTGGCCATTCTCCAAGCTAGTGGGCTGCCGATTGCCCAGCTTGTTTGGCTAACAAGCTTATACCCAGTTCAGGCAACCGATAAACGTGGGTAAAGCCAATTTCCCAGGACAGCATTTTCCACTAGAGGGATGGTCCTCCGATGCAGTTTAGAGGTGTGCGTTGCGGCTGTGTGCCCCCCACTTGCAATTTTACCAGGCTTGCCGAGTGTTGTCAAGGTCTATTTCGTTCCGGTGTTTATTTCGTTCCGGACGTTGGAAATTTCACCTGCCCTGTGATATAATGGCGCCGGAGCCAATCGGCATCGGCCGATCCTACCGGATGCCCAGCCCTGCTCAGACTGGGACGCGGTGTTCCCAAACTAAATTGGAGGTGGAATGTCATGAGCGTAAAGCCGACGATAAAATGCAACTGCGGTCAACGTATAATTTCGAAAGACGTGATGCAGACCGGGTACTACCTGCGATTGTTTGGACCAAGCTTCGTCTATGTGAAGTTTCGATGCTCTCGCTGCAAGAAGCTGGGCGAACAGTTCATCAAGCAGGAGGATTGGGAAGACGGCATACTGAAGGACATTCCCTCCGAGGTTGACCAGGCTGAGAGGCGAAAGCTCGACGTGCTGGGACCCATCAGCATACACGAGCAGATCGCCTTCCACTTCGGACTGGACAATACCGATCTTCTGGAAAAGCTGACCAGGCAGGCGGAACTCCAGGTCTCAGGCGTCGAAGACTCGAAGGACGCCGAGAGGTAGCAGCAAGCGCAGAAGCCGCGATTTATGCAAGGCCCGGCTTATGTGAATGAGCCGGGCCTTTTGCATGCGTTTACACCTCCGGGGGCTTGTGATAAAATGCATACAAAGCCTGGCCGTGGAGGCGCCCGGTGATCCCGCTCCGAGACGAGAATCCGACAAGGTCAACGCCTTACATAGTCTATGGTCTGATAGCCCTGAATGTGGCTATGTTTCTATACAACGGCACGCTGGGGCTGCATACTCAAAACCCCCTGTCGGGCCTCGAGTTGGTCCCAGCCGAGCTGACGGCCGGGCGGGATGTCGGGCTGCCGACGCCCGTCCCACCCTGGGTGACGATTTTCACCTCCATGTTCCTGCATGCAAACTGGCTCCACGTCTTCGGCAATATGCTTTACCTGTGGATATTCGGAAACAACATAGAGGACGTTCTGGGGCATTTCAAGTTTCCGATATTCTACTTCGCCGCTGGTGTGGGAGCGGCTCTCGCGCAGGTTTTTACCGATCCGGCGGCCAGGGCGCCGATGGTGGGGGCAAGCGGGGCCATCGCCGGGGTGCTGGGAGCTTATCTGGTGCTGTTTCCCAGGGCCAGGATCATCACCCTATTCTTCGTGGAAGTGATAGCGCTGCCCGCCTCGTTGGTTCTGGGCTACTGGATAGCCATTCAGCTATTCAACTCGCTGCTCCTCGGCAGCGGCATGGTGCCTGGCGGAGGAATCGCATACGCGGCGCACATCGGCGGCTTCGCTGTGGGCATGGTTATGATTCTAATGTTCGGCGGGCGCAGGCTGCTCCGCGGCCGACGCCCTGTGGAGTACAGGCGGTACTACTGGTAACAATTCCGGATCGCAAACAACGGACTCAGGGTTTAAAACCCTGGGTCCGCCTGAGGCGGACGAAGTCCTGCCGGACTCTCTAATCCGCCGCGGCGGACCATTCCTGTACGCCGCATCAATTTGTGATTTGCAACTCGCATATCGGGGGTACTCGTGTCAAGACGCAATGCTCAGCGCGGCAAACGAGCAGATTGGCTGCTCCTCCTTCTAATCATCCCCGGCTTACTGAGCGCCCTGGCGCTTGGGGCTCGCAGGCACGGCATCGAGGCCGGCAACCGTTCCGTCGAACTGGTGCTCGACTACGCGGAGCTTCAGAGCCTCTCAGTCGCTTCCGGGGCTCAGATCCCGGCGATTCTCGAACGCTTCAAGACGGCCGGGGTGACGGGCGCGGCGATCAGCGAGGACATGCTCGGCGATCTAGCGGAAACCGGCCAGGTCGCCTATATCCAGCGCGATTCCGATGCCGGGCCGCTCACCACCATTCGCATACCGGATAAGCGGCTTGCCGCAAGGGTATTCCGCGCGCTGAACGCGCGTCTCGCGCCGGGAACGGTCCTTGCAGCACGCGAGAACACTCTCACGGTCCATGCAGCGCCGGCGACTCTGAACACGATGGGCATAGGCCTACCGCCGGATGCGGTGCGACTGGTGCAAGAATCCGGGTTGGACGTGGTTGCCCGCCTGCAGAACCATTCGGCGCTTACGGAGACAGCGGTCGAGGCCGCAATGGCCGAATTGAAGCAAACCGGCGTCACCAGGCTGATATGCACAGGAGAAGATGTCTTCGGATTCCGGGGACTTGTGCCGTATGTCGCTCGCTGCATCAAGTCCTCCGGCCTCGTGTTCGGGTCAATCGAGTTCGCGAAGCAGAAGGGCGACGCGCAGATGTGCGAGGAACTGGATTCGGAGTTCATCCGCGTCCACGGCATTCCGCTGGCGGAGATGGCGGGAATGACGCCCCGGACGGCGGTCGAACGCTTCGCGCGCGCGGTGAAGGAGCGGAACATTCGGCTGTGCTACGTTCGCCTTCCGGAGACATCGGGAGGATCGTCCGTAGAAAATGGCCTTGCATTCGTCTCCGCGATCAGCAGGGACATCCAAAAAGTCGGCTACCAGCCGGGCACCGCGCGTCCATTTGGAAATACGTCCAGGCCTCGGCTGCTCCTGGCACTGATAGCTTTGTCCATCGCGGCGGGCGCAGTATTGCTTCTGGGCTCGCTGGTCAGCCTGTCTCCGGCATGGAGGTGCGGCCTGCTCATCATCGGCGTCGTCGGAGCGTCGGGGCTGGCGCTGGTCGGCGAGACGGGACGCCAGGTTCTGGCCCTGGTATCCGCGCTCGTATTCCCCACGCTCGGCATAACCGCACTCATCGGGCCGCATTTCAACCGCCGGAGGTTCGAGAAGTCAGCCGGGCCTAAGGCCGCCGCACTATTCATCGGCGCGTCGGCGATCACGCTGTGCGGCGCCGCACTGGTGATGGGCTTGCTCGCCGACAGGTCCTACATGGTGAAGGTCAACCAGTTTATGGGCGTCAAGGCGGCGCACCTGCTGCCGATACTCGCCGTGATATTCATCATGGCCGCCGGGCTGCCCATCTACGGCAAGCCGTTCTCGAAGGTATGGGAGGAAGCTACAGCGAACATCCGCAAGGTCGTGAGTCACCCGCTCTTCGTCTGGCATGCGCTGGTAGTGGTAATCGCCCTGGGAATCATCGGGTTCGCCCTGCTTCGCACGGGCAACGACGCCGGCGTCGGCGTGACGGGCATCGAGCTCAAGTTCCGATCAATCCTCGACCGCCTTATGACGGTGCGCCCGAGGACGAAGGAGTTCCTCATCGGCCATCCGGCGCTGCTCATCGGCACGGCGTTGCTCCTGACCCGCAGGAGGGCTTGGGGCTTGCCTCTTGTAGCCCTGGGCGTGCTGGGGCAGGTGTCGCTGCTGAACACGTTCTGTCACATCCACACGCCCCTGAACGTATCGGCGCTGCGTGCGCTGAACGGGCTGGCATTAGGCCTCGTGCTGGGCATCGCAGCCTGGTATATCGCGGGCATACTCAGCCGGCCGAGGGGAGTCGGCGGCGATCCCACAGGCAAATCGTAACCAGTGGCACGGTCTAAACGTATACTAATATCGGGATACTACGGATTCTCCAACGCCGGGGATGAGGCGGTCCTCTCCGCTATAATAGGCGGCTTGAGGGCGCAGGCCGACGACATCGAGATCGCGGTGCTTTCCGCATCGCCGGAGGAGACTGCGGGCGCTCACAAGGTCAGCGCCCTCCCGAGAGCCTCGATATCTCATGTGACGAAAGCCCTCAGCGGGTGCGATTTGCTGATCAGCGGCGGTGGGAGCCTGATCCAGGACGCCACCAGCTTCCGCTCGCTGGCTTATTACCTGGCGATCATCGCACTGGCGAAGCATTACCGGCGCAAGGTGATGGTCCTCGGCCAGGGAATCGGCCCTCTGCGGAGATGTATTTCACGCCGGCTTGCCCGGGCGGTATTGGATAAGGTTGACCTCATCACGGTGAGAGATCCCCAGTCCGCGGGGTTGCTTACAGAATTGGGGGTGTCGAGGCCCCCCATCCGAATTACCGCCGACCCGACTCTATTGCTCGAACCTTGCCAATCGGAAGAGGCGATCCGGCTCCTGTCGGGGATCGGCCTAAGCGCAGATGACGACCTGATCGCAGTATCCCTCCGCAGGTGGCGCACCCGCGGGATCGAGAAGGCAGCGGCGGAAGCCCTGGCTGCGCTGGCGGAGAAGCTGCCCGCAAAGCTTCTGCTGCTAACCATGCACACGCCGGAGGACGTCATACTCGCCAGGCAGGTTCAGGAAGCGATCAATCTGCCCGGCCGGGTCATCATTCAGCCGGGGCCGTGGGCGGCAGGCCAATTGCTCGGCGTGCTCGGAAAGTGCCGCCTGGTCGTGGCGATGAGGCTCCACGCGCTGATATTCGCTGCCGCCGCCGGAGCGCCGTCCGTGGGGATTGCATACGACCCCAAGGTGGAACACTTCCTTGCCGCAACCGGTCAGGAAAGTGTCTCTCTGGCGGAGACGGCATCGGGCATGCTCGCAGAGCGGGTGATGCTCGCATGGGAAGCCCGTGACTCGCTGGCATCCCAACTGGCGGAAACCATCCCGCCGATGAGAGACGCTGCGGCGGAGAACATCAAGCTTGCATTGGAGTTGCTCAGTTCTTAGGCCACCTTGCCGCGAGCGCCCAATCCGCCGCGGCGGATACCTGGAACTTGAAACCCTTACTGTTACCCATCACGAGCAGAAATGGACGGTGATTCCAAATGAAAAGGCAGACGAGCATCTACATCTTCATCTCAGCGGTGGTTGTATCGCTGGCTGTCATGGCGCTGCTTCAGGGATGCGGCGGAGAGAGGAAACGCCTCAGCGTCGTCAGCGGGACCATTTCCGACATCAACCGCAATCCGATCGTGGGTGCGAAAGTGTGGGTAGACGACGATCACCAAACCCTGTCTTTGAACACCGGCGCGTACCGGCTCGAAGGCATAGAGAGCGGCTGGCGAACCGTCCGGGCGAGCGCTCAGATTGACGGAGAGACGTGGATCGGCAGCACGGCGGCGGAGATACTGCGAGACGAGCCGACGATGAATATCCATATCGTCCTGGCGCCTGCGAGCGAGACCACCGAGATACGCGGCCATGTCGAGGACGATACCGGGCGCCCGGTCGAGGGGGCACGGGTGCTGCTCACCACACGCCTGCTGTCGCCCCCGGAGGACACCGATGCTTACGATGGGCCATACGGCTCTATGGTGGCGATCACAGACGAAGACGGCGAATACCGGCTGCAGAACGTGCCGGTCGGGTTGAACGCAACCATAGCGGCATCGAAGGTCGGCTTCTACAACGATGAAAAGACGATTACTACGACAAGCCCAAACCAACTCGTGGACTTCACCCTCGAGGAATCGGACCTAGCGTATCGCATGGAGCCGCCCTACCTCGATGCAATCGAATCCTATACGATGCCGGACACCATAACCAGGAGCGACACCGATGCCTTCAAGGCAATCAGGGCAATCACATCGCCGAGGTACCTGCGGGCCATCACAAAGCAGAAGCAGGTGATGACGCGCGCAACGCCACCGGGCTCGCTGATCGAGATAGACCTGTACTGGAATGCGCTGGACGTGAACGATTCCATCGAAATCGCGGGCTACGGAATCTACCGCGGGAGCGCGCCGGCCACAGCCAAATCCATTGATTTCGTGCGCGACCCGTACGCCAATTTCTACGGCGACACGGATATAGCTATCACGCCTTATGTGGATTACCACTATGCCGTGACTGCGGTGGACGTGGAGTTCCTCGACGAGTTCAATAACACGGACCCGCGTGCGGAAAGCGAGAAGAGCAACTGGCTCAGCATAAGTCCGCTGGGGCAGTTGAAGGCCGTTTCACCGGGGCAGGGAGTCCTCCTCGGCGGAGTGCCGGAGACTCCGTTGTTCGACTGGTCGCCGCTCTCGGGAGCAGCGTTCTATAAGGTATTCGTGTATGACGAGTTCCCGACGCTGGCCGCTGATCCTACCAGGGACTACACCAGCCCGGAGCCGCCGCCCGGCGTAGTAACCTTGCCCATCTGGCCGCGCACCCTCGATTCAAACGAGACCAGAGTCGAGGCGGGGACAACCTCGATTCGGTATGCCGGTCCGGCGCTGACGCCGGGGAAGACTTACTACTGGGTTGTCGTGGCGAAGGCTGAATCGGGGTGGACGTTCTCATACAGCCAGCTCAGGCACTTCACGGTAGCGAGGTGATGTGCCATTGTGAAACGATGGTTTCCCTGGATAACGGGTGCAGCCATAGCCGCCGGGCTGGTCTGGGCCTTCTTCTACCTGAAGGAGCTGCACCCGCTCGGCTCACTCGGCGCCCAGTTAGATAAGGACCACCTGGCGGGGGTGGTAATAAGGCTCAAGAACGCGAGGCTCGTCGGCCGATCGGGCGGGAAGAAGATCTGGACGTTTGAGGCCCGGACTATTGATGTGAGCAGGGATCGGCGGCTGGCAACTTTCAAAGGCGTCACCCGCGGCTCCCTGCTGCAAAACGGCAGACGGATCGCATCCCTGTCGGCCGGGGAGGTAATCTACAACACATTCACGCAGAACGTGGCAGTTCCGGGCAGCGCAGAGATCGCCCTGACGGACGGCCCCTCATTCAAGGTGCGAGACGCTTACTGGGATGCGGGCAAATCGAGGCTCGTCTGCCAGGGCGGTGTGGATGCGACCTTGGCCGGCAGTGCGCTTCACGGCGAGCGCATGACCGTGGACGTCGAGAAGAAGGAGCTGACGATTCACAAGGTGAGCGGGCGGATCAGACTCGAATAGTCGGAGACGGACGACGAATATGGAAACGAATCAGCGATTTAGATGGAAGACTGGGTCGGCAATTGCGACCGCGATAGGCCTGGCGGTCATGAGCGCCGTTCTGGCGGCACAGCAAGCGACTCCTCCAAAGCCTGCGGAGCCCGAGTATACGGAGATCAAGTATTCCGCCGATATGACGTCGTACCGCTGGGACGGTGAGGATCGCATCCTCGCGCTCAAGGGAAACGTCAAGTTCGTGCAGGGAGACACGGTTCTCCTCGCGGACAAGGTGGATTACCGCGAGAGCACGGATACAGCCAACGCGACCGGCAACCTGAAGATTTACGACGAGCAGAACACAATTACCGGCGACACATGCACCGTCAACTTCGAGGAAAAGAAGGGCACGCTGGCCGGGAACGTCCGCATGGTGGCCAAGCCCAAGCCGAAGCCTCAGCCTTCATCGGATTCCAAGCCGAAATCATTGAAATCCGAGTGGAAGGACGAGGCGGTCATCACCTGCGACAAGGTAGAGTACTTCTACAAGCAGAAGAAGGCCGTCATTCCCTCGCCGGTGAAGATGGTTCAAAAGAGCAGGACGGTCACCGCCGACTCGGCCACGTATCTGGCCAAAGAGGAGATCATCCACCTAGTCGGGAACGTCAAGGGCCATGACGAGAAGGACAGGCACTCCTTTTCCGCGCCCAAGGTGACGATTTCCCTCAAGGAAAACGACGAATGGATCGAGGCCGAGAAAGCTACCGGCTCCTTCTACGTGAAAGAGGAGGAAGAGGAGTCGAAACCGGCGGAGAAGACACCTGAAAAGCCTAGGAGTGGGGAATAGATGGGCAGACGCCCCATTCCAGAAGCCTCCTGCTGCTAACCCTACGAGAATTTAGGACGCTTACTGCAAAGAACGGCCCTGCACCTTGCGCATGTGAAACGAAGACCTTATTCGGACCTTCACACGGACCTTCCACAGGTCTTAACAGCAACTTTCCGGCGGCTCATAATAAGGCCAGCAAGTGCAAAGGGGGAACAGATGCTGCTATTCATGGACGAGAGCGGTACCGATCACGCAGAATCGCCGTATGAGGTCCTAGCGGGGGTAGCCATTCAAAGTCGCGACCTGTGGAACCTTATACAGGCGGTACGTGCCACAGAGCGCGAAGTCTTTGGGATGACGTTGGCAGAAGCGAGGGTGGAGTTCAAAGGGAGGAAACTGCTAAAGCCGAGGGTCTTCCGATTCGCGTCCCAAAGTTACCCTCTCCCTCAGGCTCAACGGGTGGATTTCTGCAGGGAATTCCTTAAGAAAGGCTGTCGAGAGGGAGAGGCTGGAGCACCTCAAGGCCGGTGCCGCAACGAGTTCACTGCATACGGGCAAGCATGCCTAGAGTTCGTCGAACGCGTTCTGGCATTGTGCAGCCAATATCGGGCGAAGGTATTCGCATTGATGGTCCTACCAGAAGCAGCTGAAAGTGCTGACACGGACAGACTGAGGCGCGACTACTTCGTCCTGTTCAGGCGCTTCGGACATTATGTGGAGGAGACAGGTGCTGATCGCATGGGTCTCATTATCTTCGACGAGCGCGACAAGGCGCATAGCCAGTGCCTTTGCCAGAAGATGGACAGCTACTTCCTAGGGACTGGAGAGGGTCGAGCTTTGAGTGCTCATATTGTGCCAGAGCCGTTTTTTGTGCATTCGGATTTGACGACTGCCGTTCGACTGGCCGACATAGTGGCGTATATCCTAAACTGGGGTTTTCGTTTGCCGACGATGACCAAACCTCGGCGTGAGGAGATCCGACCCCTTGCGGATATGGTGTATGGTTTGAGCTACAAGGGGGTGCACCTAATGGAGGATGGCTCAACGCGGACGCTGTACGGAATTAGCTACCTTGATGATCTGAGTGTTGGCACAAGGGAAACCGCCGATGCATAAAGAAAAAAGGCAGTGATGCTCGCACCCTTACGGGCACAAGTCATCAAAGCCTCTAATATCATTATGCCAGGTTTAGCTGGTTTGTCAATACTTTTTTTGAAAAAATTTTGGAAATTTTCCGAAAAATCCTACGACTCCTTTCCGCCAACCCCTGGTCCTGCACTATCGAGGAGAAGACCAGCGAGCAGTCTCCAAAGAAGCCAACGGAGGAACCGGCGGGGAAATCCGGTACCTAGTTCGAATCAGCAGCCCTGGATAGACTCCCGCTTTTCCGGGTTAATTCCCTCGCCCGGCCTTTCGCTCTCCCCGCGCCATTTACCAATCAATTATTACTTGGCACATATGCCTGTAACTGGTATAATTAAGCAAGTGGACACGCAGGGAGGCGGATTCACGTGCCGGAAATCAGCGAAGTTACTGGGTACTCGCTGGAACTGCCGCTCAGAGAGGCTTTCAAAACGGCAAAGGGATCCAAAACCACTTCACCGGCGGTGATCGTCGAGCTACGGTTATCGAACGGCATCTGCGGTCTCGGCTCCGCCACCCCCGTCAAGTACGTCACCGGCGAGGACTGCGCCTCCGTACTCTCGGCAATTGATTTATGCGCGCCGGACCTCAGCGGATTAGATGCAACCACCTACCTCCCCATCTTCGAAATGCTCGCGGAGGTTCTGCCACATGCACATTCCGCGCGTGCCGCGTTGGAGATGGCGGTCCTGGACGCCTTCTGCAAGCTCTACAAGCTTCCCATGTGCAAGTTCTTGGGCGGCGCGCTGTCATATGTCGAAACCGACATAACCATTCCCTTTGTGGATCCGGAGACCACACGCGAGCTTGCCCAGGAAGCGGCCTCCCGCGGATTCAACCACCTCAAGATAAAGATCGGCAGCCAGGACCCGGAGGAGGATTTGGCAAGGATACTCGCTGCGAGCGAGGGAGCGCCGCAATGCGGCATCAGGCTCGATGCGAACCAGGGGTTCACGCCCGCCGTCGCTGTGGGGTTCGCGGGCAAGGTCAAGGATGCGGGGGTGAAAGTCGAGTTGTTTGAGCAGCCTGTTGACCGGAGGGATTTCGACGGCCTGCGCTACGTCACGCGGAACACGTCCGTGCCGATATTCGCCGACGAGAGCGCCGTGACACCAGCCGATGCGCTGAAGCTGATCGAGCTGGAGGCCGTGGACGGCATAAACGTGAAGCTGATGAAGTGCGGCATATCGGGCGCCCTCGACATCATCGCGACGTGCAAGGCCGCGCGGCAGGAGATCATGCTGGGATGCATGATCGAGCCGGGCATCGGCCTCGCTTCAGCCGTCCATCTCGCATGTGGCACCGGGGCGTTCGCCAAGCTGGATCTGGACGCTCACCTGCTGGTCGCGCCGGACGGGGAACCGTCTTCGGGCGGCTTCGCCCACGATGGACCCTTCCTCACCGCCGACAGCGAAGCGCCAGGCCACGGCAGCATCCTTACCGGAGCGGTTGATCTCATACCATCCTAAGTTCCAAGTTCTCTGCTGGGACGA
>Ga0315274_10008679_pt1 | contig 14731 bp, 24 predicted proteins | sample YL17G02_20_MG_FD_203700 | JGI IMG/M metagenome (GOLD analysis project Ga0315274, IMG submission 203700) | Sediment microbial communities from Yellowstone Lake, YNP, Wyoming, USA - YL17G02_20 | ecosystem: Environmental > Aquatic > Freshwater > Lake > Sediment | place: USA: Wyoming | collected... | reverse complement strand
ACAAGATCTTTCTCATAGAGATACGTGGTCATAGAACCCCCCCGAACTTCAGTATGCCGTAGACTACGAACAGGAGGACAGCCGCCCAGAGGGCAATGATCTCTGAAGTATGGGTCCGGTGTTCATCGTGGATCAGATAATAGGCAGTGGCAAATCCGAGAATAATGGCAACAACAATTCCTTCAGACCAGATTGCCGGTCGGTCGATGATCTGCGCAATTGTTATAAGAATGTACAGCACGCCCCCGAAGAGAATTGCTTCTCGGATCATGGGTGCACCACCACCAGAATAATTGCAGCATAGACAAGCATGAGCCCGGTAACCATCACCTGAATGGTCACTGAATCGAAGGGGGACATCATCGGGGTGATTGCACAGGAAAAAGCGAGGAGCACAATGAGGAGGACCATGCCTGTTATAAGCCAGGGCAGGGTCAGTGGCCCGATAAATACAGCAAGGAAGACGGCAAGCAGTACAAAGGTTTTAAGGCCATTACAGATCTCAAGCCCGGCACGCCAGATCCCAAAGTGTTCGGTCTTATACCCGCTCACGAGCTCCTTCGCTTCTACAATAGAGAAGGGACCAAAGGGCATTTTGGAGAGAATTACCAGAAACATTGCACATGCTGCGGGAAATGCAGGAACGAGCAGCGGGCCGGATACCTGCTGGTACTGCATGATTGATGAGAGATCCAACGAGTGCGTGAAGACCGCGATCACCGCAACACTGACAAAGAGAGGAATCTCCGATGCTGCTGAGATGACCGACCTGACACCCCCATACTTGCCGTATGGCGATCCCGATGAGAGCCCAAAACCGTGTTCTACGATCTTGTGGAGCATATAGATACCCAGAATGACCAGCAGACTTCCGCCACTGACCAGCACATAAAATGCTGCAGTCCAGATACCAATAGCAATGAGTACGACGGCGACAAAGAGGGTCCGACTCGCGGTTACCGGGATCCAGGTTGTTTTAAAGGAGAACTTGAGCATGTGCAGGATCTCCTGCCAGACCGGAGGACCGGGCCTGCGCTGGATCCGGGCAATCAGTTTCCGGTGGATTCCTAAGAGGAGCAGGCCAAAGAGGGTGGCAAGGACAAGTTCTGCGATCATATCAGTACCCGATGAACGGGATGTCACCTCCGGATTGTCCTGCCATCCACCAGAAAAAGAGCGCTAAGACCGTGACGGGGAATGCTGGCACAAGCACCGCTGCACAGACAGAGAGCGGTATCATCCCGATGAAATAAAGGCCGGATGCGATCACGCAGACTCCCGCACCCGCCCAGAAGATCCGTGCTGCCGTTGTTTTCTTCATTCTTATCACCCCAGCATTACAATCTCGACAACCCGCAAAAAGATCAGGAGCGAGGAGAGCGAGCACATGATCACATACGGAGCTCCCGGGGCACGGAACATCTCTGCTTTTGCCGCATAGAACGGGGCCATTCCTTCACCGATCACACCGATTACGAGTAAGGCTTTTGCGATGAGCGGGACGGGAGGCAGCGTACCGTTCATAAGCTCGACCATGGAGAGTGAGCCGGTTGTTGCCGCGTACACTGCCGCACCAGCAAAGAGCGGTACCGTTGCCGAGAGGGCTACAAGCCCGTACTGGTACGCAGCATCCTGCACATGCGGGCTTTTTACTGCGGCAACAATGCCGACATTGGTGATCCCGACCATTGCGGTGAAGAGCGTGAAATTGAAGATATCCCCGGTCACCATCGCACCCATTGAGGCAAGACCACAGGCGATCGCCATGAATCGCCGGAACCGCATTTCGGAGAGACTGATGTCTTTGGTACGGTATGCATCACCGCCGAATGCAATATCCACCTGTTTTTCCGGACGGCTGATGATCACCAGCACGGTAAATGTCAAAGCCAGTAAAAAGAGCGTTATCGTGTAGGGTGTGAAGTACACGAGTTCATCGCCGAACTCGAGTATATAGTACGGTGTGCCGCCAATGAACTCAATCATGCTGCTCCCCCCACATGGTCCCGACAAGGGACATTTTTACGGTCACCTTGAGAACAATGCCCACTGCAGCTAACATAAGCGCGATAAACCAGTACTGGGGAAGGAACATGAAGATAAAGAAAGCGAAGATCCAGACGGCCCAGGATATCCCGCTTGCCATTTCGAGCATATTCAGGTTTTCCTTGTATCCCCGTGACATGAAGTAGAACACAAGCCCGAGCCCGGCAATTCCTCCTCCGGTAAAGCCTGACAACAGCAATCCGTACACCACAAGAAATACCGAAATTATCATCGGTGCGTCCGCCTTCTGGATCACCTCAATGTTCAGTCCCCTTACCGGACGTTCCTTTAATCCTTCCTTGGTGATGTAGATCTGGGACAGGGCAAGAAGTTCTGCAATCCCAACCGTCAGTCCGGGGAGGACGAGCGCCTCAGCAAGATCAGTGCCCAGCAGGGCAATTACCCCCAATGTCGTGATCTCAGCGAGATCAAGAAGAAGCAACCGGTGCAGGTCATCGGTCTCGATGGCAAGCGCCAGAAACCCGATTACTCCTGAGATCAGAACAACCAGCAACCCGATGTTATACTGATCCCACATCATCCCACCTTCCGGTACAGGTATGAAGCGATGGCAAACGCGATCAGTAATATTGTTGGTTCCACTACGGTATCGAGACCGCGGGTGTTGTACAGGATCTCGTCAATAATTCCCCCGGGGTGGGCGACTATTGTTGTCCCGAGGTGCTGTGTTGTTTCAGACAGGAAGAGGGAAAAGGGTGTGAGGTATGTTGTTACCAGTCCGGCAGTGGGGGAATTCTCAGGATACTGGGAATGGATCGTGACCTGGTAAAAGGGTGGTCCCCCGCGATCGTAGGGGTCAAGGGTACTATTACGGTCAATGGTTTTGGGATACAGCTGGTTCTGCTCGTAACTGAGGGGCAGCATGAGAATGCCGGCAACAAAGATAAGGGCGCAGGCGCCGGCAAACAGCGGCACGATGTTTTCATAGTTGCACAGGAAGTGTGAGATCCGCCGTATCATCCAATACCCTCCTTCTTCTGCATGATACGCACGAAGATGTAGGTCGAGAGAACGGACACTGCAGCGAAGGTAAAGAGCGCGAGCGCCTCATTATAATGAAGCATGACAAGCAGGAGCCCCCAACCCGGGATCTCAAGGTTGATCAGCTGAGTCAGGTAATTTTTTGGGCGTGGGAAGGCAGCAGCGATAGTTCCTACGAACAGGACAAAAAGTCCGATAACGAATTCAGGAGTGTAGAGTTCCGCGGTCAAACCTGCACCCTCCGGCAGACCATCAAGGTAAATATCGTAGAGAGCGGTGCAATGAGCGCAGTAGCAATGGCAACATCAAGAAAACCCCGTTCAACGATAAAGGGGAAAACTCCTGCGATAAGAACCGAAATCGAGATAAGTTTGTCGAAAGGGTCGCGGTTGAAGATTGCGGCAGTCATACCTATGAGGATGAGAAGGACAGACGCAAAGATCACGACATCATTCATGGTTTCTTGATGCCCCCTGCCCACGTGCTTGCGATTGCATTTGATTCCAACGTAGACCCGACAAAGTACGCAGCGGCGGCCGCAATTGTAATCGGATGCGGTAGCAGAAGCGCAATGATCCCGGTAACGGCAAACGAGACCACATTCAGAAAGGGGAGTTTGCGCATTGTATTCCGCTCAATAATCACACGCAGTGCCGCATACACCGCAATTACTGCGCATACATATATTGCGATCATGTGCACCCCCGTAATAACCTGCACCTGATCTTCCAGAGCCGCGCAATAAGCCTGCTTGCGTAAACAGAAGATAATCCCTGGATGGTAAGGATGGCAATCACCATGCCGGCGATGAAATCGGAAGCTGCAAACCAGCCCGACTGGACAGCCCCGAATACGATGAATGTGGCAGTGATACACCCGGTTGTTCCGGCATAGCCGGGATCGTAACAGATTCGGTTACCGATATACACAAGCAATGCGGCAAAAAGGCCACCGGGCAGACCTGCGCAGTATACTCCACAACTGGCAAGAAGAGTCCCTGCCGATGCATCAGGAGAGGAGACGATATTGCCCATCATGTAACCGCCGTTCAGCTTCCCGCCGCCTTTCTCAACTTCCTGTGCGATCGCGGTTGCCCCGGAAACGCCGCCACGCTCCGGTAGTTTGAAGATAAGGTCAATGATCATGAAGTTGAACCAGCAGATGAGAGCAGCGATAAGAATCCGTATGGGCTCATCAAGCATGGGATGCACCGTAAAACTCTGGTTAACACTGTAGATCAGAAGGATAACGGATAAAGGTTCTGATATTGACGAATTCCTTTTCCTTTTTATTGGTAAAACGTAATCAGGAAAAATGTTTTTCGTCCGGCGCGACACTTATTCTTCGTATGGCAATAGTTACCATCAAACGCGAGGACTGCACCAGCTGTACGACCTGCTGGTCAACCTGTCCTGAAGTATTTGAAGAAGACCCTGCGGATGGGATGAGTCGCATAAAAGAGGCGTTCCGGATCAGCGGCGATCTTGGAATGGGGGAAGTGCCTGACGAGCACTACAATTGCGTGCAGGAAGCGGCAGTCGCGTGTCCGGTCGAGATCATTAATGTTGAAGACTGAAGTAAATAAGGGATCACTCCTTAACGAGGCTGTCATAGAAGTATGCCGCTGCAACCGCGCCCCGGTAGATAATCCTGTCCCGGATCAGGGTACGTTTCTTAAGAACGCTCTTGACGGATTCCTCGCCGCATGCAAATCGCGTCCAATCATGGGTATGAACGTGACGGCCAATAATACCGTCACCAGGCAGATGCAAAGCGGGACTATTTCACAAACCGGACTTTTTTCTGGCGACCGCAAAAAAATGACCCTCATATTGGTGTTCTGGCAGGGTTTCTAAGGTCCGGATGGGGTAAAGTATGGGGTAAAAACAACCTCGATTTAAAGGCCTTTGATGGCCACTGGGCGAGGTGCAAATCTGCCTTATTTTGGCAAACAAAGCGAATATTGGGCATATTCTCCACACGAAACGAAAAGAAGCGATTTCCGGGTTTTTCCGGTATTGGCAAATATATCTGGACGGGAAAAGGAGTCCATTTTGGACGTATTTCCCCTTAATTTATCTCTTTGGAGCATCCTGTTCTTAAAAAAGCACATCACATTCAGAATATTCCACTGCCGTAGATAATTACGATATAGTACACACCGACAACTATGAAAACCGCTGCAACCCCTCGCCGGATACAGAGCTCTGCCGCCCCGATCCTCTGAACAATTCCACTGCACTTCCCCACGCCATTCACGAGAAGATACGAGATGACAATCACCGGAAGACCGGTAGCGAGGGCAAACACCGCTGGAATGATCACCGGATCACCCGCACCAAGGGCGAGCGGGATTAGCATAGCAAAGAAGAGCACGGCAGAAAACGGGCAGAAACTCAGCGCGAAGATAACTCCAAGCAGGAATGCTCCCAGATATCCCTTCTCAGCAAGCCGTGCCGGAATCCCGGACGTGAACCCGGAGAACCAGTCTCCTCCGGGCAGACGGTCGAAATGAAAGATATCGAGAAGGTAGATACCGCACAGGACAAGGAACGGCCCGAGCAGCCATTCTCCATAGTGCTGGAGTCCCAACGCAATGGTCTGGAGATTCATCCCAAAAAATACAATAGCTGATGCAACCGCGACATACGCCGCCATCCTGCCGAGAGTGTACACGAACCCGGTGAGCAGGGTATGTCTGCTGTTGTCAATCCTCTTCGAAATATAGGCGATGGCGGTGATGTTGGTGGCAAGCGGACAGGGGCTGATGGAGGTCATCAGTCCGAGAAAAAAAGCAGCCACGACCGGGACGGGGTTTTGCCCCATTGTCCCAAGGAAATTAAGGAGATCCATGTCAGGAGAGATCCCCGTTCAAGCGTTTTGAGATAATTCCGGACAGGTACGTCCTGTATGCCTCTTTTTCACCGGTCAGGTACCAGACATCGAGGTTCTGCTGCTTGTGAAATCCATTAGCATCGTAAATCCCGATCCAGAGCGAAGAGCCGGTCACTCCATACTTCGCTGCAAGGGCGGCATTCTCAGGGAGGTCGTAGTTGATGTGTGCAAACACGAGCCGGCCAGATGCAAGTTCATCTTTGAAATTGGCATTCACCGTTTTTTCCGCGAGGTCACCAACCGCGATGCACGAAGTACACTGCTGATTACCGTGGAAATGGTAGATTTCAACCTTTTCAACGGTGTTATTGGGATTGGTTGCCGGTTGAGACGCTGATGGAGCTGCTGCACCAGGACGCGTGGACGAGTCAGTGCAACCTGCGGTGAACAGGAGAGCTATAATGAAAAATACGAATATGAAAGAACGCATCCGGTTTATGATGGCCACACTCCCCCTTGTTTATTTCCCCATGCGTTCTGTACACTTCAGCGCCTGGCGCCCGCGATAAGTAATGGAGTAGATGATCCAGTTCCCTTGTTGCTCACCAGCAATAAAGTCCTGTTCTTTGAGGATACTCAGATGATACGAAAGTTTCGAGTCCGCGATTTTGACGACCTCTTTGATAACGCAGACACAGAGCGGCTGGGAGAGCAATGAGTACATGACAGTGAGCCGGATGGGGTCAGCCAGGGCCTGGTGGAGTCGGCTGGCCGCGTGGAGTGCAGATGCTTCCGGAATACGGGCGAGAAGCCCTTTCATCCCACCCTGTCTGTTGAGTTCGTCTTGTATAGGATCCGGAAGGCCTTTGGTAAAATCACAGCATTTTTCTGTTGGGGGAGATTTCAGTGTCTGTGCCATGGAAGATTCAAATTAATATGAAATGGTAAAGTATATATGTTTTCCATGATAATAAAGGTTCAAGAAAATTTGAACCTTCAGCTGCAGTTGGCAGCGGGAATCTTCTGAAAATATGACTATCGATATCGAATCAGAACATCAACCTGGTACTTATGAAGTGACTCCTGTGAGGCGTGCTGATGTTCCCTGATTATTTACAATTATTCGCTGACTGGGTGACCTACTCTGTCCTTGGACTAGTACAGGGAACCGCACTTGCATCATCCGTGAACTTCTTTGTTTATGACTCAATCAAGGTCACACTCATGCTCGCGGTCATCGTCTTTGCTGTCGCGATCGTCCGCACGTTTATAACCCCGCAAAAAGTGAAAAAGTTAGTGGCAGGACGTACAGAAGGTGTTGGCAACGTGCTTGCAGCACTCCTTGGTATCCCCACTCCATTCTGTTCGTGCTCGGCGGTGCCGCTCTTCATCGGTTTTGTCGAGTCTGGTGTACCGCTCGGGATCACGTTCTCGTTCCTGATCGCATCACCGTTGATCAACGAGATCGCCGCTACAATGCTGCTCGCCATGTTCGGCTGGCAGATCGCAGCGCTCTATATCATCTCGGGCCTGATCATCGCGATCCTCGCGGGGATCATCATCGGCCGTCTCCACCTTGAGGGAGAAGTCGAGGAGTTTGTGTACAAATGCAAGCTGCATGACCTAGCAGAGAAGGAGATGACCTGGAACGATCGGCTCGTGTTTGCAAAGAATGAATCGAAAGACATCACTTTGCGGGTCCTTCCGTATATCCTGCTTGGTATCGCCATTGGTGCGGTCATTCACGGATATGCCCCTGCGGACTTCCTCGCAAACATTGCCGGGCCAGACAACCCGCTCGCTGTCCCGATTGCGGTACTGATAGGGATCCCACTATATGCCAATGCAGCCGGGATGATCCCGATCATGGAGGTGCTCACGTCAAAAGGTATGGCGATGGGAACGGCACTTGCATTCATGATGGCGGTGATCGGGCTTTCTCTACCTGAAATGATCATCCTGAGAAAAGTGATCAAGATCAAATTGATCCTGATCTTTGCAGGAATCATGTTCGTTGCGATCACGCTGACAGGCTATCTGTTCAACGCAGTGCTCGGGTAAAGGATAAAAGAAACAAAAATAAATACGGTGATTCTGATGGCAGACAAACCCTGCTGTGCCGCAGATGCGCTACGGAAAATCAGGCAGATCAAGGTGAACGGGATTCCCACAGGAATCACCATGCTGGATGAATGCATTTGCGAGGTGAGGGAACTCGGACTTGCCGATGAGCGGGATATCCGTGAAGCACTGATGAAACGGGTGAAGATCTACAACTATATTCCTCCTGGTGTGGCCGGTGCATACGCTGAAGCCATCATGCAGGAATATAATGCAGCAAAAAAGTGAACGTGAGCGGATGAGACAACACCTATTGATGTCAAAAAATCCGATGGATGATAACTGCAATCCTCGCTTTCGGAAGTTTTTGGTTTCATGAGATGAGCAATGGAGATGAAATTACATGATTAACAGAACAAACAACCATGAAATTGAGGGTGTAAACACTGCTGCTCCAAAGATAAAACGGCTGGTGATCGAATGGCGGCACCTTGTTGTGGATGGTGCAACCTGCGAGCGGTGCGGGGCAACAGGTAGCGAGATCAGAACCGCAGTTGATGCTCTCCCAAAAGAACTGGGTGCACTTGGCATCAAAGTCGTATTCAAAGAGACTTCGCTAGGTACGGATCAGCTGGAGAACGGCAAACCGATTGAGGATCTGATTTCCGGAGGTGTAACTGAGACACCCTGTAGTTCCTGTTCGACGCTGACCGGGACTTCGGCATGCTGCCGGGCGGTCGAGGTTGACAACCAGCAGTATGAGGAGATCCCTGCCTGGCTGATCAAGCGGGCAGCGTATCGTGCGGTCGGACTTCGGGAAGGATGAAGGCGAAGAAGGGTATCTTTTTTAGAGTTCCTGTTTCAAAATAGTATGAAACAGCTACCTTTATCACGTAGTCTTCCTTAGTTTCAATTAAATTCAAAATACTTTCAAATCCACAGAAATACCATTCACACGTTCAGGATGCGATGAAGATCATGGTGACCATTGAAGTACTCGGAACCGGCTGTCCAAACTGTAAGCGACAGAAGGCCAATGTTGAAACGGCAGTCAAACAGCTTGGCATGAGCGCAGAGATCAAAAAGATCGAGGAGATCTCCCAGATCATGGAACGCGGAGTTATGATGCTGCCTGCGATTATCATCGACGGCGATCTGAAAGTCTCCGGGAGGATTGCTGATGTGTCAGAGATTAAAAAGTTCCTAAGTGGGGGTGCATAAGATGGCAGAAACACCTCCATGCTCGTGCGGAGCGAACGAACCGAAACGGATAATTTTTCCCTGTGCCGGTCAGGCGAATGTCGGCCAGCTCACTAATCTTGCAGCTGTCCAGCTGACGGAGGAAGGATATGGTAACATCGCATGCATCGCGCTACTTGCCATCGGTACTGAGACGCTGATTGCGAATGCAAAAAACGCCGATGAAGTAGTCATCCTTGACGGATGCCCGATGCTCTGTGCCAAAAAGATTGCAGATGCCCAGGGAGTTCCTGCTGCACAACATCTTGTGATGACCGAGCTTGGCATCACCAAAGGACCGTCGAAAAACTACTCAGAGGAAGATATCGAGAAGATTGTCTCTGCCTGCTGGGGCGGTGAAGGGAGGGTGAATGCCCCAAAACCCTCGAAGAAAACCGAGGGGCCGGACAGCGGTTGCGGATGTGGGTGCGGCGGCAGCTGTTGACTTTGGAGTGCTGCTACTATGCCAGGTGAATCGTGTGTAACAAAAGAGCCGAAAGGGCTTGGATTCTTCGAGAAGTACCTGACCGTGTGGGTCCTTCTCTGTATCGGGATCGGGATCCTGCTCGGGAGTTATGCCCCCGAACTAGCGCACTATCTCGATGGGCTCTCCATATATATTGGGGAGGCCCCGGTCATTTCGATCCCGATTGCGATCTGCCTTTTTTTCATGATGTACCCTATCATGGTGAAGATCGATTTTGCGGAAGTCATGAAGGCGGGACAGAACATCAAGCCTGTCGCTCTTACCCTCTTTGTCAACTGGGCGATCAAACCCTTTACTATGTATGCACTTGCCTATTTTTTCCTCGGGACGGTCTTTATCGGGTTCATCGGCCCGGATGCAGTCGACCTTGTGAAGATGCCATTCGGGGTCGACCTGCCTGTCGGTGCGACATATGGGGTCGGGACGGTTGTTATGGAAGGTGGCATAAAAATGCTCGAGATCCCCCTCTGGCGTAGCTACCTAGCGGGGTGTATCCTCCTTGGTATCGCACCCTGCACAGCCATGGTACTTGTCTGGGGATACCTGGCAAAAGGAAACGATGGGCATACTCTTGTCATGGTGGCGATCAACTCGCTTTCCATGCTCTTCCTCTACGGCCCGCTGGGCGGCTTCCTGCTCGGCGTGGGTCAGCTCCCCGTCCCGTGGGAAGCTCTCGCACTCTCGATTGCGATCTATGTAGCCCTTCCGCTTGTGGCGGGGTATATCTCACGGAAACTGATCATCAGGGTGAAAGGTAAGGAATGGTTCAACCAGAAGTTTGTCCACTACCTCACGCCAGTCACCATCGCTGCACTTCTGATCACACTCGTCCTCCTCTTCAGCTTCAAGGGAGAGGTAATCCTCGAACAACCCCTCACCATTCTCTGGATCGCAATCCCGCTCTTTATTCAGACCATGCTCATCTTCGCCATCGGGTACGTTCTTGCGAAGAGAATTCACCTCACTTATGAGGATGCAGCGCCATCGGCGATGATCGGAGCGTCGAACCACTTCGAGGTTGCGATCGCGACAGCGACAATCCTGTTCGGGATCTGGTCAGGAGCTGCCCTTGCGACAGTGGTTGGTGTGCTGATTGAGGTCCCCACGATGCTCCTGCTGGTCAGGATATGTCTAAGAACACGAAACTGGTTCCCCGCCGAGAAAAAGGATGAGCAAATAGCGGCATGACGCTATACGTTATGACTCAAGGAAGTTGTGATATGGCGGAAAGTGCCAAAATTGACGAAAAAGAGATCCCATGAAAATCGGCATTGTTAGTGACGGAAAATTCGGTGACCGGGCTTTTGAGATTATCGGGAAACGGTTCCCCACCGAATGGATCATGGCACCGTTCCCGCAGAGCATGATCATTGATGACCTTGAGCTGGACATTCCGGTGTGCGATCTCTACATTTCATACGTCCGCCACCCGGATGTTGCGCTCGCGATCATCGAGAAGCAAAAACCCGTGATACTCGGGGTTAGTTTTGGACTCGGGTTCCTCCGTCAGGCAAGAGAAATCAATGAGAACATTGTTGCTCCCGTGACCATGTGCTCGTTGGAAGACAATACATGGGTACTGGAGATTAACGAGTTCGCAAAAGTATTCGGGAGACCTTCGTTCGACGTAAAGGTGCAGGAAGACGGCACTATTGAGAGCATTCATGTAATTCGGGGTTCACCCTGCGGCTCGACCGTCGCGGCAGCTGAGGAACTTCCTGGGACGCAACTCAGCCTGGACCAGCTCCGGCATTATGGCCTGCGCATCTGCCACTTCTGTCGGGCCCCCCGTTTTGGCAAGACCTGTGATAAGGAACTGTCCGGGCTTCTCCACATACGAGAACTCGTAAGGGCAATTAACAGAGTATACCCTACAGCAGATACACGGATACGGCAGTTTGCCGTCGAAATAGAGAATAGCATTGATAATAAGATCACCGGAGGATAATTTTCCATGAAGATATCCAATTCCGGAGAGAAGATTGAACCGGCTTACAAGGCATATCTGCCGTCGGGAGATCCAGGACCTCCTCAGTGGGGCTCATCCTTAAATATCGGATAGCACCATGCAAGGTATCGAATGCTGAATACAAAAAAATCAGGTGAAGTGAATTATTATGGCAGAAGAAAAGAAGAAGAAAGGATTTTTCTCGGCGATTAAGGAATCGATGGACAAGAGTGGCGGCTGCTGTGGCGCCGGAGAAACCTGCGGTGCAGCTCCCGATACATCTGCGGAAAAGGAAAAGAAAAAGGCCCCGTCTAAATAGGAACTGTGCAAGGTGATTGCCTGGTTGTTACCCTTCGAGTACGGCCAGAAATACATCTTTAGTGAATTGAGGTGACCGTATTTATGGATAATAACCAAACAGAAACACCCGTATATTGGAATGCCCTGATATTTGGCCTTGTACCGATCATCGTTGGTATTCTCATCATCACCAGCTTTGCCCTCTCATTCTTCCCGATAGTACCGTCCTACGTGAGCGGGGGTATTGCCCTCGCGGCCACTCTTTTTGGAGGATATACGCGTTTTGTTTCGGGATTCCGTGATATGTACCACAGGAAGATCACGGTCAACGTCTTTGTGTCCGTTGCCCTTATCGCTACGATGGCAGTTGGCCAGTTCCTGTCAGCGGCACTGATCGTATTTATCATGGCCGTTGTGGGCGCATTCGAGTCCTATACGCTCGACAAAACAAAGAAAAATATCCGGAGCCTGCTGAATTTCGCCCCGAAGATGGCAAATGTGCGTCGCGGTACCGAAGAAGTTACCTTGTTGGCTGCTGAAGTCCAGACAGGAGACATTGTAGTCATCAGGCCCGGCGAACGGATTCCGGTCGATGGCATCGTTGTTACCGGTGCGAGCAGCGTAAACCAGGCTCCCATTACCGGGGAATCGATCCCGGTTGAGAAGACAGTGGGCAGCGAAGTGTTCAGCGCGACCATGAACGAGACAGGCCACCTAGAGGTCCGCACAACAAGGGTCGGTGAGGATACGACCCTTGCCCGGATTGTTCACCTTGTCGAAGGTGCACAGGGCACGAGGGCCCCGATCCAGGGGATTGCCGACCGGTTTACAACCTGGTTCCTCCCGGTAGTCCTGGTTATTGCTGCGATCGGGTATTACCTGTCAAGAGATGTTCTCGTCTTTGTCTCTATCCTGTTGGTTGCGTGCCCCTGTGCGTTCGCGATTGCAACACCGACTGCAGTCACCGCCGGGATCTCAAACCTGGCCCGGCGTGGTGTCCTGGTCAAGGGAGGCAGTTTTCTCGAACTTTCTGGAAAACTTGACACGCTTCTGGTGGACAAGACCGGGACATTTACACTCGGCAAGGCGAAAGTTGTAGAAGTCGTTGCCCGTCCCGGCTATCAGGAAGCGGATGTGGTCCTTCTCGCAGCGACCGGTGAAAAATTCTCGGAACATCCCCTTGCCCGGGCCATCCTTGCAGCTGCTGTTGCCCGGAACATTACTGTCCCTGATCCGGACGAATTCAAAAGCGAAACCGGCATGGGTATCACCGCACATTCGGGTGACCACAATCTGATTATTGGTAAACCGGAGTTCCTCGAAAAGAAAGGTGTGCATCTGGGAGAGGATGTTCTCGGTATCGTCACAAAACAGATGGACCAGGGCAGGACCGTCATCATGGTCGCCAGTCACACCACAGTCGTGGGACTGATCGCCATTGCAGATGAGGTCCGCCCGGGAACAGCGGAGGCCATTGCCGGCTTAAGGAAGATGGGGGTAAAGAATATCGTCATGCTGACCGGGGATAACGCGACGGTGGCAAAGGCAGTGAGCACCTCGATCGGCATTGACAGCTACCAGGCAAACCTCCTGCCAGAGCAGAAACTCGAGGTTGTAAAAGAATTCCAGCAGAAAGGGCAGATTGTGGGGATGATCGGCGATGGTATCAATGATGCTCCCGCCCTTGCAAAAGCAGATGTTGGTATCGCTATGGGTGCATCGGGCACCGATGTCGCGATCGAGACTGCCGATATCACTCTTATGAAGGACGATCTCTGGCAGTTCGTGGACTTTGTCTGGATGTCCCAGAAAGTCATCCGAAGGATTAAGATCAATATCGGGCTCTCCATGGTATACAACGCAATCGGGCTTTTACTCGGGGTCCAGGCTTTGCTCACACCGATAACTGCGACTCTCTACCAGGAGGCGGGATGTATCTCTGTTGTACTGAGTTCGACCCTCCTGCTCTGGGCAAAACCGGGTTTTGTTCATACCACAGAAAGCGAGAAGAAGTAACCATTACGGAGGAATAACAGGGTATACAATGACCGATGAACATGAGATACGGAAAATAGTGCGGGGGGGCTACACGGAATGATCAAAGGTGTGCTCGCTCCCATGATGCACGACACGGAACACTGAGGAGAGGAGACTTCTTATGTCATCTCCCCAATCATCGTGTTGCTCGTCCTCATCTGATGCGGAGGCATCCCCGTGCAGCTGCTGTACAGGTACCCCGCAACTAACTGAAATCCGCACAACGGACAGCACCATCACGTTTGCCAACCGGCTCGATCATTTCCTCGCCCGCTGGGGTATAAACCGCATGGGACACCGGGTGGAGCCGGGCCTGTACCGTCTCGGTAACCCGGCACCCGAATCGCCGGTTTTTACATCAGCCAACTACACGCTCAGTTTCGATGCACTTCGGTCAGCACTTGCAGGGAATGACGCATGGATCCTTGTTCTGGACACAAAAGGGATCAATGTCTGGTGCGCCGCCGGGAAAGGGACGTTCGGGACCGATGAACTGGTCAGCCGCATCGAAACAACCGGGCTAGCAAGCATGGTTACCAGCCGGAAGATCATCGTCCCCCAGCTCGGAGCGCCGGGCGTTTCATGGCCGGGCGTTCTACGCCGGTCCGGGTTCAACGTGGAGTACGGTCCTGTAAGGGCGTCTGACCTTCCGGCTTACCTCAAGGAACATACGGCAACACCGGAGATGCGGAGAGTGCGGTTCCCGCTGTGGGACCGTATCATCCTGATCCCGGTGGAACTCGTCCAGGCGCTTCCCATTACAATCATTTCGGTGC
>Ga0315274_10008678_pt1 | contig 14732 bp, 14 predicted proteins | sample YL17G02_20_MG_FD_203700 | JGI IMG/M metagenome (GOLD analysis project Ga0315274, IMG submission 203700) | Sediment microbial communities from Yellowstone Lake, YNP, Wyoming, USA - YL17G02_20 | ecosystem: Environmental > Aquatic > Freshwater > Lake > Sediment | place: USA: Wyoming | collected... | reverse complement strand
GCCAGATTCCGTGGCATGACGAGCAATTTCGCGTGCCGGATCAATACCAAGCGTTCGGTAGCCCCGGCTCTTGAACGCGCGCAACATGGCTCCCTCATTGCTTCCAAGCTCTATTATCAGCGATCCATCAGGAGGGTTTGCCTGACGCAACACTGACTCGGCATATTGATTAAAGTGTTCAATCAGACCAAGCGAAATAGACGACGTATACGTGTATTCTCGATAAATGATCTCTGGATTGACAACGTTGAGTAGTTGGACATTGCCGCAATCGCTGCAAAGCATCAAGTCAAGGGGATAAGTCGGTTGAGCCACATGGCGACGTTCTTCCGAGACAAAATCATCACCGACCGGTGTCGGTGTAAGACGCAGGGCAAGTTCAAGTTTACTCCCGCCGCACAGGCGGCACGTTTCGCGGTGCTGAACAGTTGCACTCATTCGACAACACTCCTGAAGGTTGCAGCGGTTTTCGCCAACTTTGACATGAATTCGCCAACTGCCGCGGTATTATTCTCAGTCGGCGACCACGACGCGAAGGCCGTCTGGGACCGGCTAAAGGGGCCATTGGTGGTTTCATGGAAGACCAGTACATCCGAGTGGATCAGCAAGGTATGATAACGGGGATCGGCTATTCTGTAGTAGAAACAATACCCCGACGAATAATCACCCATTTGAATCACATCGGTGATCTCGCCGTCATCATCAAACAAGACAACATCTACCCACCCTTCAATCACATGGAAGGATTCGCTTTTGTCCAGATGTTTGTGTGGTCGGACATACGTGTCTCGGGTGTGCACAATCAGCATTTCATGCAAACTGTCGTCCACATTTTTGTGCGCACACAAACGGATGCGTTTGCGTTCAGTTTGCTCAGCCTGCGCCTTGAGCCAAGCCACATCCGCCTGGGCGACTTGGACGATAGGCTCGTCAGGATAAAGCACCTCGCTATTGAATGGTTTGGTCCGCATAAGAACTCTCTACACCCTCAGTGCGCGCTTGCTGGCTGGAAAGATTGAGGCAAACTGCCCGCCCAGTTCGATAAAGAGACGATTCTTTTCAATTACCTTATCTTCCACTTCTGGGCTCAGGCTGAACAGACACAGTTTAACATTCTCTTCCAGCAATACCTGTGATGGCCGGATAGGGAGCCGCGAGCCAGGCATATACAGTCCCTGCTTATACGGGTTGTCATCAGCAACAAATAGAATGTGCTCTTTGAGATCCAAGAAGTTGATAAACGCGCAAGCCAGGTGCCCCGCTCCAAACAGAGCTATTTTGCCTCGGTGCTGGCGGTATTCCGAAAAGAACTCCTTAAACTTGCGGCGTTGTTCAGCAAGTCCTTGGGCAAAAGCAGAGATTCTGCTTTTCTCGCCCTGCAGAATGTCCTGGTCTATCAGCGGCGCGGCGACTGTCTGCCCGGATTGTCCAATCCCGACCAGCGAGTTTTCAAAGGCGTAGGGAAAGACTTGAAAGTAAACCATCCCAAGTCCCATGTACGGGAAAATCAAGCGAAAGGTTTCTGGAGTAAAGTAGATAGTATGCTCTTCCCAAATCGTCGTGTAGTCGTGTAAATCTAGCGCCACCTGGCAATCCGGCGCTTCAATGACAACATACCCCTGAGGCGCGACGACGGACAGTAAGGCGTCTAGAAAATTGCGCAAGTTGTGACCATGTTCAACAATATGGCGCGCAATCACCGCATGCGGCTTGCCACGAGCGGTAGTAAGCGCAGCCAGCCGTTCAGGGGTGATATGATCTTGAATTGTTTCAGCACCTGCGCCTCTTCCGCCAATACCCAGATCGCTGGCTGGGTCTAGCCGATAGATCCGCCGGAAACCAAATCTCTCCATTCGCTTTAGAAGCGAATCATCCTTAAAACTCACGCCCCAAATTGCCGACTCGGAAGTCAAACCTGGAAGGTGTGCGATTATTTCCGCCAATTGATCCAGGTGAGCTTCTGGCTCGTTGTACGTGATCCAATCATAAGGTGGCAAAAGATCATTGGCAGCCACAGGGTTGCTGATCTGCACCAATCCACAGGCATTACATTGGCCGATCAGCATGGGATGCGTGTATTCCTCACTTTCCAGGTCGGCTAGGAAACGATTGCAAATGGGCTGCTGGCCCAAGTCTAGCAAGTCTACGACGGCCTTTGCCCTGCAAACATGACAGCTCCTCATGGTTTCTCTTTTCCGGCATCGCTTTGGGCCTGGGGCGCTCCCCTCTGCGACTCGGCTATGAAGGTCCGACAGATGCCTTCTTCCAGGCTCGTAAAGACAAAGTCCGGCAACAAATTCGTCAGAGAAGTATTGTTGAATCCATGATCCACCTTGTTCTTCGTCCTAGGCCGCGAGTTGACCTGCATCTTTCCCTGGACAAGGCGGGAAATGATCTCCAGCACGTCTTTGAAGGAGTAACTGTGTCCAGTAGCAATGTTCAACACCCCGTCATAGTCGTGCAAAGCCAACCGGCATACGATCCTGACCAGATCCTCCACAAAAATGAACTCGCGCTGTTCGCTCCCATCCCCCCAAAGCGTAATCGGTTGCCTGGCGAGGGCTGCCCGCACAAACCCAGAAGGGCCGTAGCCTCCTGAGACGTCGCCCGGCCCATAAACAAGCGTGGGACGAAGGATCAACAGTGAGCCTGGCCCCGGCTGAGCGACCGCCTTACGCAAGAGACACTCAGAAACATACTTAGCTAATCCGTAGTAAGAAGTTGGCTGAATAGGAGTCTCTTCCGTAATGGCCGTGTTGTGGATCTCCTCGCCATAAACAGCTGCTGAACTAAAGAAAACGAGGCATCTCACCGACTGTTCTTGCAGACGACGGCACAGGTTTATGGCGATTTTCATATTCTGCGAAAACGTGTCCAGATTATCGCCAAGCTGTCTCTTTACTCCGGCGCACACGATTACCGCAGTCTTGAGATCAAACAAGCCAGATAGGCTGGACATACCAGTTTCTGTGGTGAGGTCTATCGCTGGGAACGACCACCCGACTACTTCAAGCTCAGGCCATTGGATACGGAGGAATCGTTCAAGATGACCACCGATAAAGCCGGTATGTCCAAGGATCAAAACACGCCGGATGTTGTTGGAGTCGGCCAAGTGCTCTTTGATCTGTTCTGCATCCATCATTTCTTGCCTGCCCATAGCTCACTCCATTGCCACCAGCACCCGCCCCCCCTCGCCACTTCTAACCAGTTCAATGGCATCGTTAATTTCATCCAGGCTAAACTCGTGGGTAATTATTCCATCAAGGGTTATCTTCCCTGCCCGGATGAGTTTAATATAACGTGGTATTTCCAGGTCAGGAATAGCATCTCCTCCATGGGAACCAGTAAGAATCTTGTTAAAATGCAACGGTAAAGAATAGATAGAAATATTATCACCTTTTACTGGTACACCTACAAGGATAGTTTTGCCGTCCGGATGTGTCAATTCGTAAGCCTGTTCGATCACCCTGGCGATACCCGTCGTATCAATCACAACATCGGCACCCATCTCACCAACAATTTTTTTTATCTCTTGATTAAGGTTCGAAGTCTTATTGGAATTAAAACCGTGAGATAAACCAAACTTTTTAGCCATATTTAACTTGTTATCATGCAGATCAATTCCTACGATTGGATAAGCAGAAACCATTTCAGCCGCCTGTGCAATGTTTAAGCCAACACCCCCAATGCCAAAAATAACAACCGACTGCCCAACTTTAATTTTTGCATCATTATTAACAACACCAATTGCAGTGGTCACGGCACAGCCAAACAAGGTAGCCAACTTTAAATCAAAGTCATCGGCTATAACTGTAAGGCGATTTTCTGATACGACGGCATACTCATTAAACGTAGTCACCCACCCTGCATTAACCACTTTATTGCCCCATTTGTACTTGGGGGTCTCAGACTGAATTCCAGCGCTGGGTCTCCAGTGCATAACCACATGATCATCCTTTTTTACAGTCCTCACACCTGGGCCAACGCCCAGTACGGTCCCCGAACCCTCGTGCCCCAACAAGTGGGGTAAAAATTTATCAGGACCTTTGGTACCCTCAATTTCGTTGATCTGCGCGCCGCAGATACCACTGTAATGAACTTTGACCAGAACCTGGCCGCAAGAAAGCTGTCTTGGTAATTCTACCTCGGCTACTGCAAGCGGTTTATGCTGCTCCACCAAGATAGCCGCTTTCATTGTTTTAACCTTCAAGATTTACCTCCGAAGAATATCACTCGAAATATATGAACTCATAGTCGCCAGTGTAGCCAAAATGGTTGTAAAGCCAGATCCACTCGGCAGTGTCGAAGAAAGACTCTGCGGTCAGGGCCCAGCACTGGAGGTTGAAGAGTTCCTGTTCCTTGCGGTAGGATTCGACCATAACGTACTTGTTCTTACCTACTCGTTCGATTTCCTTGACCGCCGTCTCCAGTTCAAAGATGCGAAGATTGTGAAGGCAGCCTAAGGAGATTACTAGGTCGAAATAGTTATCGCCCCAGGGATAAGGATCCTGAGCTCGATAGCGGAACAGACAGTCCCGGATGGCCTCTGGAGCATCTCCAATCCCATGGCGTGAGATATCGAAGCCGATCACCTCTGACTCAGGCAAAAGCTGCTTCAATTCATAGAGCAGATAAGCCTTGCCACACCCAACATCCAGGATCTTTGCATCAGGCGTGAGGCCGTAAATACCAATCAGGTTCTCAGCCACCACTTTCCAGCGGCCATCGTATCTATAGCCGCCGTAACCATAGCGCCGGTCGCCATCCCAGTAATCGAACTCATACTCTTTGGCCTTGATCATGCAGTGGACTTTATCATCCATCATCCGGCCGATGTAATCTCTTCTCGTCTTCTTGTGCAATGGGTTAACGATATTGAGCAAGCGTGGCATTGACTACCCCCTCCGCGGATATGCAAATTTCACGTGGTGACCCTCATCGATAGTCCAAGAAGTTGTTTGACAACCGAAACGATCGCTTCGGCTGAGATATCGTAATGTACCATGAGGCTGTCTTGGGAGCCGTATTTGTCGGGGAAGACGTCAGGGATACCGATCCGCTTGAAGCGCTTGCCAGGGGTGAAGTTCGCTTCCGCGACGATCTCAGCGACAGCGCTCCCCAGCCCCCCAATCACTGTGTGTTCCTCAATGGTAACAACGACAGGGGCTTGAGCGATGTACTCCAAAATGGTTTCCGCGTCCAGTGGTTTGATGGTAGGAATATGGAGCACGGCAGCCTCTATCCCATGTTTGCTAAGAGTTGTGGCCGCGTCCAGCGCAATCTTCAACGCAATGCCGGTGCTCACGATCAGCGCATCGCGCCCTTCCCGTAACGGAAAAACTTTGCCGATTTCGAACGGCACGCGATCATTGGTAACAATGGGGTCGCCACCCTTTGCCAGACGTATGTATATGGGCCCAGGATGATCCACCGTAAACGGCATTAATCGCTGCATTTCGTGGGCGTCGGCAGGAACAAGGATTGTCATATGCGGTAGCGCACGAAAGATAGCAATGTCCTCAATTGCCTCGTGCGTCGTCCCCAGCGGGGCGTATACTAGCCCGCCGCCATTGCCGATTAGCCGTACATTTACATTGTGTAAACATAAGTCAAGTGCGACCTGCTCAAAGCACCGGCGTGTGATAAAGGTGGCGATCGTATTCACATAAGGTATCTTACCCTCCAACGCCAGACCTGTCGCCATTCCAATAATATTGGCCTCGCTGACACCTTCCATGAAGAATCGTTCCGGCATTTCCTCTTTAAACCGTTTCAGTGTCCCGACACCAAGATCCGACCCGATGAACAAGATTCGGTTGTCCTTCTTTGCAAGTTCATACACCATATTTAAGCATGTCTGCCGCATCAGTCAATCTCCAAGGCTTCCAGGAGAGATTGAATTTCTTCATTTGTAACTCTGTTCTTGTGATGCCACTCCAAATTATTCTCAACGAATTTTATACCCTTACCCTTCACCGTATGGCATATAAGGGCGTTTGGTTTGTCGGGGCGAAGTGGCGTCCGGGCCAAAACTGTCTGCAGTTGTTTAACATTGTGGCCGTCCACTTCGTCCACAGCAAAGCCGAAAGCCCGCCATTTGTCTGCGAAGGGCTCCAGGTTGAGGACTTCGTAGGTTGTACTGTAAGACTGTTGCTTGTTATAGTCCACCAGCACGGTCAGATTACTCAATTTGTGCTTGCTGGCGCACATTGCCGCTTCCCAGACTGAGCCTTCATTACACTCGCCGTCGCTAACGACGACAAAAGTACGATAGTCGGACTGCTCATACCGGGCGTTCAGGGCAAACCCGATACCAATAGACAAACCGTGCCCCAGACTCCCTGTCGACGCTTCGACACCCGGTACTTTGCCATATTCTGGATGGCCGCCCAGGATGCCATCGCTCTTGCAGAACTTCCACAGCTCAGCTTCCGGGAAAAAGCCCTTCTCTGCAAGTAGAACGTAGAGGGCTAAACAGCCATGACCCTTGCTTAGGATGCATCGATCCCGTTGAGACCAGCCGGGGTTCTTGGGGTCGTACCTCAGGACGTCGTCGTAGAGCACCCGGAGAATTTCCATCACTGAGAACGCCGCGCCCACATGGCCGCGTCTGCCCGCTTCGATTGTCCGGACAATTTTCTGACGCAGTTCTCGGGAGCGGCGATCCAGAGGCTTGGAGTTGGTTGGCAAACTTTTAATCAAAGTAGGGGAAATTTTCATAGACCTCACTGACCATTTGCAACATACGTTTGGCTTTGGCCAACTGTTCAGTTTGTAAGGTATGTCGCTGTAAGCCATGAACACTGGCGAACCGGCGGCGAAGTAGGTGCTCCGGCAAAAACTCGTTCAACAGGATCAGACACCACTTTATGCCAAACAACGGATACAAAATCTCGATGCGCTTTGCCAGGTGCGGGTAATCTGTGAACTCCTGGATGATGCCGTGAGCAAATCTTCGCTTAAGGCTCTCTGCCAGGTTCATGCCCGGATGGAGGAGCATGTCGGCCACCATCTTCGCCGGGTCGTCCCAGCCGAAATACTCAAAGTCCAGGAAGACCAGTTGGCCATTGTTGAGCTTCAACGCATTATGAAAGCCAAAGTCGGATGGGCTAACGGTTCGCTCACTTGGATCAATCTCCAGATCAAAGGACATGTGCGCCCGCATCAGGCTCGTCTGACACCAGCAAACGATCTCTTTTAGTCTCGGCATCAGGTCGTGATCTAGAAATTCATTCAGATCCTTGTAAGATTCTTCATTGGCGCATTGGCCGATCAAAAGGTACAACCGGTGTTGGATATTCTCGACAATTGCTTGAACCGAAAAACACGCCTCCACTGCGGGGGCCAAATGGTAGCTCCTGGCCCGATCTTTCAGGTTTTTTAGATCGACCAAAAATAGAATGGCGGCGTCAACCTCTGCATCCGTAATCTCCTCCATCACGATTTTCTGGCCATCAATGTATTCGTACAGTGCGCAACCCTGTTTCCAGTCGGCCACAAGCGGCCGGGGAATATTGCGGACTCCGTTCTCCCAGAGAAAGCATAGGCTTGAGAACTCCGTTCGCAGGCGGTCGCAGTTATCCGATGTATGGCAAAAATAGGCTTTCAGCGCATAGGTCTGGGAATCCGAGCCGATCAGCCGGTAAACCTGGCTGTTACGCCCACCTTCGATCGGTTCAATGGATATCACATCACTCTTCATTAGCTTGGCCGCAATATGCTTCATCGCCTCAGTTTGCATTTCAATCGGTCCCACTGAAAAAATAATCATTGATCTCCTGCCAAGCCCTTAACACTTTGACTCCCGGGAGAGTTTCAGGCTGACGGTATGGCGCAAAGAGAATTTTCTCCACATTCGCTGGAAAAGTTTCTTCGAGAAAGGTCTCTTCAAGATCATCAATGAAATGAGTACAACCTAACATCCGGACGAGTTCAATCTTTTCTTGCCGAATTGCGCCGAAAAAAACCACCTCCGTGGAGAGTCCTAATCCTTCCTTCTTAAAAAACTTGTTTGCCGCCATCCAGTCGAGGGCCGCCGTTCTCAAATTGGTGTGTGTTTCGTCGTAATTGGCAAATTCCGTCTTGTGACTAACGATATACACCTTTACCCCATTTTGCTTGCAAAGCTTGAAGAATGTCCACACGCCATCGATCAGCCTGGCTTCACCGATTCGTGGACCATATGCGAGGGCTTGCAATTTCTGCCATTCGATTTCGCCGGTCGGCAACTGACGAATGTGATCCCGAATACACTTTTTGTTCTTTTCCGTTGTTGGCGGAATCAATCCATGTTGTACGGCAATGTTATAAAGAAGCCCATCATAAGTAACAAGGGTATTATCGAAATCTACACCGATGATGCGTTCGCGGCTCTCGTTCATCCCCGCGTTCATTTCATGTTCAACGCCTGCATGGTTCTGATATTATAATAGCGAATGTCGCTCATCGAGTTGGGGATCTTGCCGGCCTGGAAGGCATCGACCAGATCCCTCACCGCGTCCCCAATAGTGTGCTGAGGGACAAAACCCAACTCACGCTTGATCTTTTCGGAAGAGATATGGTAGGAACGGTTATCATGCGTTGGTGTGGTGACGATCTGCACTTCCGGTCCCACGATCTCGCGCACTATTGCGGCGATTTCCGATACTCGACGGTTCTCATAACCGGCATTGAATATACGGCCATCAATTTTCTCATCAGGCCATTCCAGAGCCTGCACATACAACGCAGCCACATCCTCAATGTGAATATTTGGGCGCATCTGCTGCCCGCCAAATACGTTGATCAGGCGATTGTTGACTGCGTGGTTGGTCAAGATATTCACTGTCAAGTCAAGCCGCAAGCGCGGAGAGTAAGCACAGACGGTTGCTGGGCGCAAGATCAACGTAATAAATCCTGGCTCGCGCTTCTTAAGAAGGATCTCCTCGCAGAGCGCCTTATATTTGGAATAGTCAGTTAGCGGTTGCAGTGGCAAGTTCTCAGTGACATTTTCCTCCTCCTTGATGCCGTAAACACTGGAAGATGAAGCATAAATGAAACGATGAACGCCACTTTCCTTCGACACATCCACCAAGTCAAAAAACGCATCGTAGTTGATAGATTTACCTAATGGAGGGTTTAACTCAAAGCTCGGATCATTAGAGATGCATGCTAAGTGGATAACGGCATCGCACCCTGGGATTACCCGCTCCAGTAGCTTTCGATCGCGGATATCGCCCTTGATCTGTTTCAGATTAGGATGATCCTTGACGGTGTCCAACACATTCTCCCCAAACATATATAGATCAAGTACTTTCACGCGGTAGCCTTTAGCGAGCAGCTTTGGTACCAAAACGCTTCCGATATAGCCTGCGCCACCAGTAACGAGTATGTTGGATAATCCTGTCACTACAACTCCTTCCGCATTGTTTGTTCATCTGTCCGGGCAAAACTTAGCATATGCTCAGGAACCCGCTCCACTCTATGCAAGATATGTATTGCGATGAAGAGACGGAGAAAATCCAAGACGACAGCCCGAAATGACCTGAATGACAGCGCCTTGGATTCACCTCGAAGTCTTCCTCGTAAGCGTACAGGAACTTCAGCGAAAGTGAATCCAGCGCGAACCGCCTTGACCAGACATTCAGTCTGATGGAAGAAGCCATTGGCTTCCGGGTTCACCACCCCGAACACACCTCGTCTATAGATAACGTTCCCGGTAATACAGCGAAATGTCGTTCCAAACGAAAGATTGGTAATCAATAGATAGAGTGCTGCAAGCATCCGCCAATCCCATGATCGCATATCCTTATTGACTATGAACGGGTTGACGATGTCCACGTGTTCCAGTAAAGGCAGCCACTTGAGGATCTGGTAAGGACAGGCCTCTCCGTCTCCTGGTAACAAGCTAACTGCATCTTTGCTCGAAATCGCTACCCCTTCCCGAAAGTTGTACCCAATCCCCATCGGGCGTTCATGATGCAAGACCTTGATCCGAGGGTTCTTGCTTGCAAGTTCAATGGCGATCTCTCCCGTACTGTCAGTGCTCCCGTCATTTACAAGGATAATCTCCCAATCCATGCCACGATTTTCAAGCGTGGCAATGATACTGGTCACTGCATCTTCCAGGTTCTTTTCCTCATTCAAGGCCGGAACTACTACAGTCACAGAGATTTGCTTATTCACTCCCTTTGACGCCAACACAGTCGAGAGCAGAGGGCCATGCCCCTCTTCCATGCCAATGTCAGATTCTCCTGCATTTTTCCGTTCTATTATTGTATCCACAATATAATGACAAAGAGATAGGTGGGAGATTTCGACGTATCCATATGAGTACGATGGTACATAGAAATTGATATTCCCCGTGGAACGAAGTGGATTGTCGGGATCAAATCCGGACATGGTAATGGTGCTACAGCCTTTTCTCTTTGCAGCTCTCACGCCATTAAGGATGTTTTCCGAATGTCCAGAGCTGCTGATAGCGATTAGGACATCGCCGGCATCTGCAAACATTTCAATAGGCTTTTCAAAAACGTACTGGTATCCAAAATCATTGCTAATACAGGTCAATAGAGAAGGATCATTGAACGCAATGGCCCGGATGCATCCATTTCTCCAACAGTCCATGGCCTGATGGCTGGCTATGGCTGCACTACCGCCATTTCCGATGAAGATGACTTTATGTCCCAGACTAGTCTGCGAGAGAATCAGATTTATTGCTTTCTCAATCCCCGTTGAGAGTTCAAGCAAGACGCCATCTCTGTCTGTTGCCTGAATAGTGAGGAGTAGATTCCCGAGTTTTTCAAAGTACGAAAATATTTTATCTCCCACTTAGCCTATTTCCTCCTTCCGTCGTATTATTTGAGCAGTGCCGTAACGAATTTGAAGAGAGGTGTTGGTTCCACCGAAGATTTATTGCCGATGATGAGTACTGCCAAAGCTCCGACGGCATTCCCGACAAAACCTACCACCTCCATTGGATTGCCAGCCGCCACGCAAGGCGATGTAATAGAAAGATATGCATCACCAGCCCCCATTGTATCTATCACCTGTTTGGAAAAAACTGGAATCTCGAAGAAGCCCTCTTCTGGTGTATAAGTTACTGAACCCAGATACCCACGTGTGACGGCAACCCTGTTGCATTCAAGCTGTTTTGCAACTCTTAATATCAAATCTTTCAAATTTCCATATTTGCCGTGAGTCGCCATACGAATCTCAGGTTCATCGATACAAACATAGTCGGCTCTAGGATACTTGGTGATGAGATTGAATCCAGTATTGGCGCTATTGGTTTGAGCATTAACTGCCAGGAACCTGGCTTTTTTACACAGCACATCCACAATTTTCCTCTCAATAAATCCGTGCCCAAAATCAGCAACCACGACCAGGTCATAGTCCTCGATGTTTCTTTCGAGATAATGGCACACCTCCAGGGCCAGGTGCTCTGGCAAGTCGCTGTCGTCGAGGAAACATACTTCAAACATCTTGGACACAAAGGCTGGCTCAACGAAACGTCGCTTGACAACCGTGGGGGCGTCTTCACGATAAAAGAACTCTGCCCGTACGTTTGGCTTAAGGTGAGTCCGAATGAAGTCTCCTCGGCTGTCTTGTGTGCTCAGGCACGTTACCAGATGGACATCCTCGCAGAAACCTGCAATATGATTGGCGGCGGCGAGAACACCGCCAGCAAAGATTTCTTCCCTCACATATCTCGTTGCAATGATGTTTGCCTTGAGTGATTTTCCCATTGACGTACAATAATGGTATTCATCAATGATCGTATCCCCAATGATAAGCACCTTCAGCTTTCTAAGATCCCTAAGTCGTGTGATGATATCCTCTGCCGAGTGATTACGACGAAATTCTCTCAAAAACTCCTCGGCTTCTTCGGGGTAGACATCGAAATAGACATTCAATAGCGCAGTGGAACTGAACGTAATGTCATCGGTGAAATGGATTCGCCCACCAATAGAAGTAATAGCCTCTTCCTCCTCGTAGATTTTCCCAGTCAAATCATCCTCTCGCCTAGCGTATTCGCTCCCTTTGACATAGACATCCGGCTCCAGCTTCTTTATAGTTTTGACAGCGGTAGGCCACTCATTGACGGCCACATAGTCTACACACTGGAGGGCGGCAATTGATTCAGCCCGAAGGCGCTGATTGAACACCGGTCGTCCTGGCCCCTTGCCCACAAACTCATTCCTGGTCAAAGTGACAATAAGTATATCCCCTTCTCGCTTGGCCGCTTCAAAGTGGCGGATATGCCCTGGATGAAGGAGATCAAAGACCCCATAACAATGAACAATGGCCTTCCCTTCCTTCTTCAGATTCTGAATGATTTGAGACAGCTCATCCAGAGTCTTGATCTTTTGAGAAACATCATTAGTCATCATTTACCTCCGTTGAACTGATTAAGAAACAGAACACGAACTTGAGGCCCAACCGTCATGTCTTGTCTCTCGGGTCTTATCTCCCAGTCCGGCTGACGATCACCACACATACGCAGATCACAAGGATACCTACCCATCGTTCCCACGGGATGCCCTCGCCCAAGAGCAACCGGGCTAGCAAGGGATTGAGGACAAAGGCTAATGCCAGCAGAGGATAGGCGAAACTCAGATCCAGTCGGGAGATTGCCACCAGCCACAGGATCAAAGCCCCTCCGTAGAGAGGTAACGCCATGAGGATGAGCGACGTAGTAAAGATTCGCAATAACGTCTCCACAGGATGCGAAGTATGCTCGGCCCCTATCCTCCCTACCTGCGTCATTCCCACCTTCAGCATGAGTTGGCCACTTGCGCCTATCAAAACGTTTGCAAACACTAACGCCAAGGATTTCAGCATAATTAATCTCTTTCAGGAACAGACAGATATTCAAACCACTCTTTCGTGGCCTCAGAGATGGTTTCTGGCGTCCAAACCGGTGCATCCCTCCAATAATCAATATTCTCCAACAGAATCCTGACACCTTCTTCAAAAGACACTTTGGGTTCCCAGCTCAACATTTTTCGTATCTTGGATATGTCAGCCTGCGTGCAATGCGGCTCTCCAGGGCGTTTTGGTATATGCACCACCTCTCCACCCAGCAGTTCGACCAGTCGATTGACACTGTATGTGTTTCCACTACCCACATTCAAGACCTCATTCTTGACATCCGAGTCAGCAGCCATAATAAAGGCATTGACAACATCCGTCACGAAAGTAAAATCCCTCGTTTGAGTCCCATCTCCAACAACAGTGAATGGTTTCCCAGGGAGCTTCTGAGCCAGGAAGACCCCGAAAACTGCACCATAGGCTCCAGACGCGCGGGATCGAGGGCCATAAATGTTGAATAAGCGAAGTGATAAAACTGGAAGTTTATAAACTTTGCCCCAATGCAAGAGATACTGCTCAGCCAAGCATTTGGTTAAGGCATAGGGGTATTCAGGCCGAATTTCGGCCGTTTCTGGCGTCGGGAATACGGCTGGAATTCCATAACAAGAGGAAGAGCCAGCGTAGATGAATCGCTTGACACTTGATGCTCGAGCTGCCTCCAATACGCTGATTGTGCCATCAACATTGGAGTGATGGTATCGCAGAGGGTCCTTGATAGATGGTACAATGTCTGCCAGTGCTGCAAGATGGAAAACCCAATCAACGCCCACTAAGAACTGCTTGATCTCTGGGTAATGCCCAACATCCACGCGATGGATCGAGAGCCGCGGGTTGTCTTTGACTTGGCCTAGATTCTCCATCCTACCAGTGGAGAAATTGTCAAGAACCATCACCATGTGGCCGTCCGCAAGCAGACGCTCCACCAGGTGGCTGCCAACGAAGCCCGCGCCGCCAGTGACCAGGCATTTAGCCAAACTAATTTGTACGTTCAATTCTCTCCCCAGTCATGACCTCCGGCAAAGCCGGAGGCTTGTCGTTTGCTGGCCCCTCGAAGGGGCCTGATCGCAAACGAAAAAAATAACTTGGACATAAGCCAGACCAAGGGTAATGCGTCTGGCTCTCGATTTTCTGAAACTGTCTTTCGGCTTCTCCGAATAACCTCAACTGCATACTCCCGGAGATGTCAAACTCTGGGAGTCCCCCGGCAGAGCCGGGGGTTTACCTAAAGGAAATTATTATGTACGCAGCATCAAGATCTCCGTAGGGAAAAACTTAGCGAGTCGAGTTACAATAGTAGATATGCCAAACACAAATGCTATGTAGTAAAAGACTGAGAACGGCAGGAGCATTCGAATGACTGGTACCGACACCAAAGATAGAAATGTAAAGAATAATATATAAGCGACACAAATAGAGGCAGTTACCAAACTATTATGCTGGTATAGGAAGAGGATTCCGACAAAAAGGAATATGGTACAGATTACACCGTACAGGAAATATCCTCTCCCGGCTCTACTGAACAGAAACAAGTTCCTATGATCCTTTACGAGGTGTTTTACCCCAACGTAGACAAAAGGAAGCGGATTATTCTTAATTAGTAAATACGCACCTCGCTCAACTTCCTTAGGAGACAATTGTAGTACCTGGTTGTCATCAGGATCAATAAGAGGCCTCGGACGCGTGCCGAGTACTGGCAAGTATGGATGGATTGGTGGGTAACTACCTGATGCGGTGACGAGCCCAGCCCCAGAGTAAACTATGGGAGAGTTTCGCTCGTTTGCCAATTCCTGCATGCGCTTTATCTTGCTCATAAGCTCATCTTCACTATTCGGAGCAGGACTCCAGTAACTCAGTTCTAATACCGCTAGCCTGTTGAATAT
>Ga0315274_10008676_pt1 | contig 14732 bp, 13 predicted proteins | sample YL17G02_20_MG_FD_203700 | JGI IMG/M metagenome (GOLD analysis project Ga0315274, IMG submission 203700) | Sediment microbial communities from Yellowstone Lake, YNP, Wyoming, USA - YL17G02_20 | ecosystem: Environmental > Aquatic > Freshwater > Lake > Sediment | place: USA: Wyoming | collected... | reverse complement strand
TCGTTCGTCATCGGCGGGCTTGCGATCGACTTCGCCTACTCCCGCGATGACCTCGTCGCCCAGCTCGCCGCGGCCACGGTCGTCGACCCGGACCGGCCGGTGCGGATCGACCGTTACCTCGAGGGCGTGGAGGTCGACGTCGACGCCGTCGCCGACGGCGAGACGGTCCTGATCCCCGGGCTCCTGGAGCACGTGGAGCGGGCCGGGGTCCACTCCGGCGACTCGGTCGGCGTCTTCCCGCCCCAGAGCGTGTCGGAGGCCGACCAGGCCCTCATTGTCTCGTCGATGGAGCGGATCGTCCGGGCCCTCGAGGTCCGCGGCCTGGTCAATGCCCAGTTCATCGTGCGCGAGGACGGCGTCTACCTCATCGAGGTCAACCCGCGGGCGAGCCGGACGGTCCCCTTCATCAGCAAGGTGACCGGCGTGCCGCTGGTGGACCTCGCGGTGCGGGTCGCGCTGGGAAAGACGCTTCGCGAGAACGGATGGCCGAACGGGCTGCTCCCGCCGCCATCCTTCGTCGCGGTCAAGGCCCCCGCCTTCTCGACGGCGAAGCTGCGCGGCGTGGATCCGTCGCTCGGCCCCTTCATGCAGTCCACCGGCGAGGTGATCGGGCTGCACACGGACGTCCGGGTCGCCACCGCCAAGGCCCTCGTTGCCGCCGCGCTCGTGCCGCCGCGCCCGGGATCCGACGGAGCGCTCGCCCTGCTCACCGTGGCCGACCGCGACAAGGCCCTCCTGGGCCCACTCGCCGCCGCCCTGACCCGGGCCGGCTACCGGCTCGCCGCCACGCCCGGGACGCGCGCCGCCCTCGCGGCCCTGGGCCACGAGACGGAGGCCGTCGCGAAGCTGGGCGCCGCAGCGGGCCCGGGCGAGGTCCCCATCCTCGAGCTCATCGCGTCGGGACGCGTCCGTCTCGTTGTCAACACGCCGACGCCGCGCTCCGGGCCGGTCCGCGACGCGGCAGACATCCGACTGGCCACGATCGCCGAAGGCGTCCTCTGCCTCACGGCCATGGAGACGGCCGTCGCGGCGGCCGAGGCGATCGACCCCGATCTGGAGGCGCTCATCGCCGAGGTCCGGCCGCTGGGCGAGTGGGTTCCGGTGCCCGGCGTGCCGCCCCGGCCAAACCGCCTGGCCTCGGCCGACGAACCGATGGCATGACGATGCCGCTGATGACCTACGACATGCCGCCCGGCGAGTACCGCCCCGGCACCTGCAACATCGGATCCGCCGAGATCGCCCGCCGCCGCCGCGCCGGGATGCTCGGGATCGGGGCCGCCGTGGCGCTGGCCGCAGTGCTGCTCCTCGTGGGCGCCCCGGCTGCGGTTCGCTGGCTCGTGGCGCTGCCCCTTGCCGGCGGCGCCGTAGGGCTCCTGCAGGCGCGCCTTCATTTCTGCGCCGCGTACGGCGCAGCCGGGGTCCGCAACTTCGGGGCCCTCGGCACGACGGAGCGCGTTGAGGAGGCTGCCGCCCGCCGTGCCGACCGGGCGAAGGCGGCGGCGATCATCCTGGCATCGGGCGCCATCGGCCTCGCCGGCGCCCTGGTGCTCGTGCTCCTGCCCCTGTAGCTCGGCGAAGGGGCGCCACGGGGCGCCCCGTTCCGGTTGCGTCGGCTGGAGCTTCAGCTGCGCGCGGCCGCGACGGCGGCCGGGCGTTTCCCGCCCCGTTCGTGCAACGAATCCCGGTCGAGCACGCTCCGTTCGACGCCCAGGATGCCGTCGGAGCCCGGATCGGCCACCGAGCGCAGCGTGGTGGATCGCGAAACCTTGCGTGAACAGGCGCCGGTTGCCGGTTCGGTCCTCAGCCGGCGTCGAGGGCCGGCCGGGGCGCGCGCTCGGGTTCGATCCCGTGGATCGCCCGCCCCAGCGCCATGAGCGCATGACCGACGTGCTGGCGCACGCCGTCCCGCGGGCCGGCGAGCCGCTCTTCGTCCGCCTCCGCCGCGAGGCGCCGCATCCGATAGTCGATCTCGTGGCTCGTCGTGGTCATCCCCGCCCCCGTGAAGATCGTCGCGGTGGCCAGGGTGGGCCCGATCCCCCTCGTTGTCCGCATCTCGTCGTCCCTCCGTTCGATGGGCGTCTAACACCCTGTCGTGCAGTTCATCCTGTTGGCGCCCCCCGGCACCGGTTACTGGGTGGGCCCGCCGAGGAGGCGGGTGAGCTCGACGCCTGCTTCCGCGATCCGGTCGCGGCGCAGGGTGTAGTAGGTGAGGGAGCCCGCCTCGGTGATCGTCACGAGGCCTGCCGCCCGGAGCAGGGCGAGGTGGTGGCTAACGGTGGGCTTCGAGAGCCCCATCCGCTCGGCGATCTCGGTCAGGTAGAGATCGCCCGAGGCGAGGAAGCGGAGGATCCGCAGGCGGCTCTCGTCGCCCAGGGCCTTGAAGAGGCGAATGCTGGCGGCCGGAACTGCGCCGCCGCCGCCGTCGAGGGCGGACTCGGCGAGGGGGTAGGCGAACATGTGCCAGTCCTGGCCGCCAAAGACATAGTTGTAGGGCCGCGTGAAGTAGCTCGGGCTCAGGTAGAGGCGGCGCGTGCCGGGCTCTGGGACCCAGCGAACCCCGCCCGTCGCCTGCTCGACGAAATCGACGAGGGGGAGGCGCCCGAGGTCGGCGCGCCGCTCGGCGACGTCGCGCTCCTCCATGCGGGCCACGCGGGCCTCAATCGGCTCGAAGCGCTCGCGCCACGCCCGGAGGACGCGGCGCAGGGCCCGCAGCTCCCCGTCGGGATCGTCGAGGAGGCGGCCGAGGGCGACGCGGTAGTCCTCCGGCCATGCCGCCACGGCCTCGTCCCGCCGCTCGCGCTCGCCGTCGACGACGCGCTGGGCGAGGGCGGTGGCGTCCTTCATCTCGTCGCTGTCGCAGCAGGCGCCGAGGAGGTCGCGGGCGCCGATCCGGCCGGCCAGGGCGATGACGTCCGCGGACGACCGGACGGTCGGGTCCCCGACGACGAGCGGCACGATGGCGGCGCCGACACCCTTCCCCTGGTGCTCGTCGCCGAGCACGTGGGCGAGATCGCGCCGCAGCGCGTCCGAGAGCGAGGCCCGCGAGGCGTCGAACCAGGTGCGGTCGGCCGGGAGGAGCTCGGAGTCCGTGTCGAGCATGAGGCTGACGAGGAAGTCGATCGCGGGCCGGGCCTCCAGGATGACCTCGGGGGCGGCGGGCGACGGGGCGGCGGCCGCGCTGGTCATGTTGCGCACGAGCGCCCGGTTCGACGTCGGCGCGTCGGTGGTGCGGGTGGAGCGGGCCATCTCTGTTCCTCTGGTGTCATCCACGTGTTAGACGGCAATCTAACATCCACCGGGCGAGATGTCAAGGGGTGACCCAGGGGTCATCGTTGGGCGGGCGTGGGCCGCGCCGGGCGCCTTGGGGGCCGCTCGGCACGCCGATTACGGGCCAGGGGTCCTTGACATCCATGCGCACGTCTGCACGATTCGCCACATGCCCTCCACGCGCGTCCCCCGCGAGGACCGGTCCTCGGCCCGCGTCACCACCGTCGTGCCCGTCGTGGGCATGACCTGTCGCACCTGCGAGCGCCGCATCGAGCGCCACGTCGGCCGCATCCCCTCCGTCGAGGGCGTGACCGCGTCTTCGACGCACGCCCGCGTCGAGGTGATCTCCAAAGGCCCGCTGCCGGCCGCCGCCGTCGCCGAGGCGATCGAGGCTGCCGGCTACCAGATCGGCCGCACGCCCTGGCTTGCGCGCGACCCGCGGACCTGGATCGCCGCCGCCGGCGGGCTCGCCGTGGTCGCCGCAATCGCCGTGGCCGCCGAGCTCACCCGGCTCACCTCCATCGCTTCCGGCGCCGGGAACATCGCCGAGGGGGGCCTCGTCGTCGCCGGGCTCCTGGGCATGGCCGCCGGCGTCTCCACCTGCATGGCCCTGACCGGCGGCCTCGTCCTGGCCCTGTCGGCCGCCTTCGCGACGAGCCGGCCGGCGGCGGCGGACACGAGCGTCGCCCTCCGGCTGCGCCCGACGCTCGTCTTCCTCGGGGGACGGATCGCCGGCTTCGCCGTCCTGGGCGCCGCGCTCGGCGCGGTCGGGTCCGCCGTGGTGCTGCCGTCCGTCGTCGTGGCCGCCCTCATGGTCGTGGTGGCCGTCGTGATGACGATCCTCGGCGTTCGCCTCACCGGCCTCTCGCCCCGGATTGCCGCGTGGTCGCCGACGCTGCCGGCCGGCCTCGGGCGACGGCTCGGCCTCGATGAGGGCGACGTGACGCGGTACTCGGACACTCGGGCTGTCGCCCTGGGCGCCGCGACCTTCTTCCTGCCCTGCGGGTTCACCCAGGCCGTCCAGGTCTACGCGCTCTCGACGGGCTCGCCGCTCTTCGCCGGCGCGATCATGGCGGTCTTCGCCCTCGGGACGGCCCCGGGCCTCCTCGCCCTCGGCGGCCTGCCCGCCCTCCTGCCGGCCCGGATGCGGCCCGCCGTCCTGCGGCTGGTCGGGGTCGTGGTGATCGGCTTCGCCGTCGTGAATGCCACGGCGGGCCTCCGGCTCGTGGGTGTCGCGCCTATCGTCGGGCCCGGGGACGCGTCGGCTCCGGCCCCGGTCGTCGAGATCAAGGACGGCGTCCAGGTTCTGCGCACTTTCCAGCTTGGCAACGGGTACCTGCCGGCAGACGCGGCCCTCTACGCGGGCATGCCCACCCGCTGGATCGTGGAGTCGCTCGACCAGAGCTCCTGCGCCGTCTTCCTCCAGGTGCCGTCCCTGGGTCTCGCGGTGACGCTCCACGAGGGCGAGAATTCGATCGACCTGCCGGCGCTCGAGCCCGGCCGGGTGGCCTACTCGTGCTCAATGGGGATGTACGGCGGACAGCTGACGGTGGTCGCCCCGCCAAGCGGCGCCGACGCCGGGTCGCCGGGCGGCTGAGCGCGGATTCGGGGCGTATCGCCCTCCGGGGGCCGCCCGCCCGTACAATCGCGGGCACCGCGTTCGTCACCATCCCCCGCAGCAGTCGAGGCCCGCATGCCAGTCCAGGTCGTCCCCTTCACCGACGAGCGGCTTCCGAACGGGCTCCGCCTCGTCATCAGCGAAGACCACCTGGTCCCGGTGGTCGCGGTGAACGTCTGGTACGACGTCGGGAGCAAGCACGAGCAGCCGGGCCGGACCGGGTTCGCCCACCTCTTCGAGCACGTGATGTTCCAGGGCAGCCGCCACGTGGCGAAGGCGGAGCACATCGCCCTGGTCCAGGCCGCCGGCGGGACGTTCAACGGCACGACATGGCTGGACCGGACCAACTACTTCGAAACGATGCCGTCGCACCAGCTGGAGCTCGCCCTCTGGCTGGAGGCCGACCGGCTGGCCACGCTGCTCGACGCGCTCAGCCAGGAGAACCTCGACAACCAGCGCGCGGTGGTCAAGAACGAGAAGCGGGTGAACTACGACAACCAGCCGTACGGCACCTGGCAAGAGAAGCTGTGGGGCCACCTCTACCCGCCGGACCATCCCTACCACCACCCGACGATCGGGTCGATGGAGGATCTCGACGCCGCGTCGCTCGAAGACGTGGGCGCCTTCTTCCGGACCTGGTACGCCCCCAACAACGCGGTCCTCTCGATCGTCGGCGATGTCGATCCCGCCCGGGCGCGGGCCTGGGTGGAGCAGTATTTCGGGCCGATCCCGGCCAACCCGGCGATCCCGCCCTTCGCCGTGGACCCCCTCCCCATGACGCTCGGCGGCGAACGACGCGAGACCGTGGAGGACCGGGTCCCGCTCACCCGGATCTACGCCGCCTACCGCGCACCGGCGATCCGCGACGAGCGGCTCTACGCCCTGGAGATCGCGGCGCAAGTCCTCGCGGGCGGCAAGGGAAGCCGCCTCCATCGCCGGCTCGTGCGCGAGGGCCGAATCGCCCAGGACGTGGCCATCTTCCTCCTTCCCCTCGCGTCCGGTCCCTCGGTCTTCATCGGCTGGGCGACCGTCCGGCCCGACGCCACCCGCGAGGCCGTCGAAGCCGCCTTCCTGGAGGAGATCGCGCGCCTCGCCGCGGAGGACGTTACCGAGGACGAGCTCCTGCGGGCGAAGGCCCTCATCGAGACCGACGAGCTCGGGTCGCTCCAGCGGGTCTCGGAGCGCGCGGACCGGCTGAGCATGTACGCGACCCTGCTCGACGAGCCGGACGAGATCAACCGCCAGCTCGACCGGTATCTAGCGGTGACCGCGGCGGACGTGCGCGCCGCCTGCGCGGCGCTGCTGGTCGAACACAACCGCGTCGTCCTCGCCTACGTGCCGGCCTCCGGTGCGGCGACCGAGGGCGCGGAGGACGCCGCCGACGAGGAAAACGACGGCCCCGGCGGGCCGCTCGAGGACGGCATGACGGAGGCCCAGGCATGAGCGCGCTCGATCCGCTCGAGGCGGCTCTGGGTACGCGGCCGGTTCCCGGGACCCCGCGGCCATTCACGTTCCCGGCGGTCGAGCAGGGACGCCTCCCGGGGGGGCTGCCGGTCCGCTTCATCCACCTCCCGGGCCGACCGCTCGTCACCGCGAGCCTGACCCTGCCGATGGGCGCGGTCGACGAGCCCGCTGCGGTCGGTGGCGTGGCCGTCCTCGCCGCTCGGTCCCTGACCGAGGGAACGCGGCGCCGCGATGCCCTGGCGCTCGTCGAGGCGGCGGAGCGTCTCGGGGCGTCGCTGCGCGCCGAGGCAGGCTGGGATGCCACGGTCGTTGGCGTCGAGGTGCCGGCCGAACGCCTCGCGCCGGCGCTCGAGCTGTTGGCCGAGGTCGTGCGCGAGCCCGCCTTCCCGCCCCGCGAGGTGGAACGACTCCGCGACCAGCGCCTCAACGACCTGCTCCAGGCGAAGGCGGACCCTGCGCGCCGGGCCGAGGAGGCCTACCTCGCCACCATCTACGACCCGGCCAGCCCGTACGCTCGGCCGGCCGGCGGACTTCACGACACCGTGGCCGGCATCGACGCCGGCGTGGTCGGGACCGCCTACGAGAGCTGGGCCGGCTTCGAGCGCGCCGCCCTCGTGATCGGTGGCGACCTCGCCGGCATCGATCTATGGGCCATCCTCGAGCGGCTGCTCGGCGACCTTGCTCCGGCCCCGGAGGCCGCGGCTCGGCCCGCCCCGACCGACGCCGGTCGGCTCGATCGCCCGGTCGTCCGGGTGGTCCATCGGCCGGGCTCCGTCCAGTCGGAGCTGCGCGTCGGCCACCGCGGCCTGCCCCGGCGAACGCCGGACTTCCATGCCGTGGCCGTCATGTCGGCGATCCTGGGTGGCCTCTTCAACAGCCGGCTGAACATGAAGCTGCGCGAGGAGAAGGGCTACACGTACGGCGCCGGCGCCGGATTCGACCTGCGCCGCCACGCGGGGCCGTTCACGGCACGGGCGGCCGTGAACACCGACGCCACGGCCCCGGCCCTCGCGGACCTCGTCGCGGAGTTGCGACGCATGCGCGACGCCGCGCCGTCCGACGCGGAGCTGCGGGCCGCCCGGGACTACCTCGTCGGCGTCTTCCCACTTCGGTTCGAGACGCCGGGCCCGGTCGTCGCGGCCGTCACGGGAATCGTGACCTACGAGCTGCCCGACGACGAGCTCGAGCGCTATCGGCCCGCGATCGAGGCCGTGACGGCCGACGATGTCCTGGCGGCGGCGCGCGCCCACCTCGACCTCGAACGGCTCGGCATCGTCCTCGTGGGCGACGCGGACGCCGTAGCGGCCGACGTCGAGGCGCTCGGGCTCGGCGACCTGGAGGTCGTCCGGGAGGAGGAGGGCGCGGGCCTCGGCGACTGAACGCGCCGCAGGCTGAAACTTTTTGCGGGGTCACCGTCTCAGGTGGAGTAGCGGGCCGGTCGATCGACCGGCGGCGCGGAGTCCGGAGTAAACCGGTCCGCTGAACCACCAGGAGGAACCTCGCACCATGGATCGTTACCGACCGAACATCGCCCGCGGCGCGGCCGCGGCTGCCGTCTCCGTCTTCCTCGTGGCGGGCGGCGCCTTCGCCGCCAACGCGGTCTTCGCCCCGGCCGCGCCCGACGCGGCCCCCGCGGCCACGTTCTCCACCGACGATCGGACCGCCGGCCCGACGGCCGAGCCGAACGAGACCGCGGAGCCGAACGAGACCGCGGAGCCGAACGAGACCGCCGAGCCCAGGAACCACGAGGGCGGCGACGACGCCACGGCCGAGCCCAACGAGACGGCCGAGCCCCGCGGCACCGCAGAGCCCCGCGGCACCGCAGAGCCGAACGAGACCGCCGAGCCGAACGAGACCGCGGAGCCCGACGAGACGGCAGAGCCGTCCGAGACGCCCGAGGTCGAGGATCACCAGGGCGGCGACGACGCCGCGGCGACCCCGACCGCGTCCCCGGACGACAACGGCGACCACGGCGGCGGCGACGACGACTGACCGACCCGGACTCCTTCCAGCCCGCCGGGCGAGGACATCCATGATGGCGATCGAGCAATCCACGACTCCCCTCGTGGCGTATCGTCTCCACTGGATCCCCGCCCGGCGGGTTACCCCTGCCCAGGAGACCGAACGATCGACACTGCGCGAGAGCTCCAGCGGCCCGACCCGGGCCTTCCGGACGATCCGGAGGCACGTCGCGTCGTCGCCGCGGTTCTTGCCGGCGACGCAGACGCCTTCCGCGTTCTTGTCGAGCGCGAGTCGCGGGCCGTCGTTCGGAGCTGTTACCGCATTCTCGGCGACCTCCACGAGGCGGAGGACGCCTCCCAGGAGGCTTTCGTGACTGCGTATCGCGCGCTCGGGACGTGGCGCGGAGAGGGGCCCTTCGGGGCCTGGCTCGCCCGCATCGCGACGCGCCTCGCCGTTCGCCGGGCCGGCCGGCGCCGCCCGGTCGCCTGGATCGACCCGCGCCCGATCCCCATGGACGGCGCCGCCTCCGGTGGGCGCGATGGTGTCAGCGAAGCCGCCCTGACGGCCGCGCTCGGCAGCGCCACGGACCCGGCCCACCTCGCCGTCCGCGCCGAGCGGGCGGCCGCGATCCGGACCGCGGTGGCCGGGCTCGATGAGCCCTACCGCGAGGTCGTGATCCTCCGCTTCTTCGCGGAACTCTCCCTGGCTGAGATCGCCGTCCAGGCCGACCGGCCGCTGGGGACCGTCAAGACGCACCTGCACCGCGGCCTGCAGCGGTTGCGCCACTCCCTCGAGTTGGAGGGGATGGCCTGATGGGCGAGCACTGGACACGGCCGGACCGCTTCCGGCCGGACGAACTGGATGGGGACGCCAGCGCGGGCGACCAGGCCCGGGTAATGGCGACCGCGCGCGAGCTGGAATGGCTCGCCGCGACCGACGACGTCGCCCCGAGCGCCGGGTTCGCCGACCGGGTGATGACCGCCGTCGCCGCGGAGCCGACGCCGCGGCCGATCGTGGCCGCCGCCTCGGCCGCTCGTCGCGGCGCGATCCTCGGGGTACTGGCGGCCTTCGGCGACCTGTGGCGGGTCGCATGGAGCGGTGGGCGCCCCCTGGCCGTGCGTGCGCCGGCCATGGCGCTCGTCGTGGTGGTTCTGGCCGCGACGCTGGGCGCCGGGGCCCTCGGCGTCGGGGCCCTCGGCGGGCTGCTGGACCGCCCCGGCGAGACGGCGCCGCCGACGCAGGTCGCGACCCCGAGTCCGGCCGTCGCATCGCCGAGCCCCTCGCCGAGCCCATCGCCGAGCCCCTCGCCGAGCCCATCGCCGAGCCCCTCGCCGAGCCCCTCGCCGTCGCCGACCACGTCGCCGGAGGCGAGCGAGTCGCCGGAGGCGAGCGGGAGTCCGGAGCCCAGCGAGACGCCTGAGGCATCGCCGGCCTCGACGCCCCGCCCGACTGCGACGCCGCGCCCGACTGCCACGCCTGAGCCCACCGAGACGCCGAAGCCCACCGAGACGCCGAAGCCCACCGAGACGCCGAAGCCCACCGAGACGCCGAAGCCCACCGACCACTGACCGGCCGCCACCCCGCGCCGGGTCGATGCGGTGCTAGGCTGACGGCGTGATCGTCGTCATCGGTCCCGCCGCTCTTCGCGCCTCCCCGACGAGGGGCGGGCGGGTGATCGGCATCGCCCCTGAGATCGCCGCGGCCGCGGCCGCAGACGGCGCGACGGTGGAGATCGTCACGAAGGTCGGCGAGGACGGCGCGGGCGAGGAGCTGCTCCTCGCCCTCGCGCGCGCCCGGGTCGGTCATCTGGCGGTCCTGCGCGATCCGGCCCGGGCGACCTCCCTCGCGGTCGACGACGCCGAGCCGCCGGACGACGACGTCGAGCTCGTCCCCGCCCTGCTCGCCGAGGCAGAGGTCGCGGTGAGCCGCCCGCCGACCGGCTCGCCGTCGGAGCCGCGTTCGGAGCCGACCCTCGAACCCGCCGACCTCGCGCTGGGGCTGCGGTACCTGCGCGACTACCGGGTGGTGGTCGCCGTCGAGCCGATCGCGGACGGGGGCGCTGCCGTGATCGCCGAGGCTGCCGCCTTCGCCGACGCCGGCCTCGTCGTCATCGCCCCCCCGGGCCTGGCGGCGCCCGCGGCCTACGCGGGAGCGACGCTCATCGAGGCACCCGCGGACGATCCCGACGGCGCCTTCGCCGGGCTCGTCGGACGGTACGCTGCCGCCCTGGACCGCGGCGTCGCGCCCGCCGAGGCGTTCCGCGCGGCGACGGCCGAAGGCGGCTGGGAGGTCGCGGGCAGCTGAGCCGGCATGCGCCGCGGCCTCGGCCCCGGCCGCGGGGTCAGCCGGGGAGGAGCGTCCCGGGCCCCGGGCCCAGCGGGCCCAGCGGGACCACGAGGTCCGGACCCTCGTTGCGCGCGTTGTTCACCCGCTTTGAGACCGGATAGCGCTCCAGCAGGTCGTCGGGCGCCGGGCGCAGGAGGGCGAGCAGCTCGCCTGGCTCGGGCGGCGTCGGGGCCAGCCACGCCGTCCACGCGGAGGCCGGCAGGATCACCGGCATCCGGTCGTGGATCGGCTCAAGAGTGGCGTTGGCGGTCGTGGTGATGATCGAGAAGGTCCGCATCGGCTCGGCTTCAGGTTGCGTCGGGTCGCGCCAGATTGACCAGAGGCCGGCGAAGGCCATCGGCTCGCCGTCGGCGCGGTGGATCAGGTTCGGCTGGCGGATCTCCGGGGTCATCCGCTGCCACTCGTAGAAGCCGTCCGCCGGGACGATGCAGCGCCGCTTCTGGAACGAGGCGCGGAACGCCGGTGTCGTCGCCACGGTCTCCGCGCGGGCGTTGATGAGGCGGTTGCCGATCCGCGCGTCCTTCGCCCAGGACGGGATCAGGCCCCAGCGATAGGGGACGATCGCCCGCCGCAGGTCGTCGCGCTCGACGACCACGAGCCCGAGCTGCTGCGGCGCAAGGTTGTAGCGCTCACCGGGGCTCTCGGCCAGGTCCTCGGCGCCGAAGAGGGCGGCCAGCTCGGCACTCGGGCGTTGCTGGGTGAACCGTCCGCACATGGTCCCGAGTCTACCCCGCGGCGTCTCGACGGCCCTTCTGGTACGGTCGCCTCCATGACTTTCCCGACGACCACGGATCCCCTCGCTCCCGGCCCGCTCGACCGGGCCGCCGCCGCCGCGCTCCTGGCGCGCGCCGACGAGCTGCTCGCGATGGGCGAGTACCCCTCCGCGCGGGCCGCCTATGCGCGGCTCGTCGGCATGCCCGACGCGGGCCTGACGGCGGCCGCCCTCGTGGGCGTGGGGGAGGCGCTCTACCGCCTCGACGATGACGAGGGCGCCCGGCAGTGCTGGGAGCAGGCGACCCGCCTCCCCGAGAACCCGATCACGTACCGTGCCTACCGGCAGGTCGCCGCGGCGAGGGTGCGCGGCGGGGACCTGCGGGGGGCCCGCGACGCCTACCGGGAGGCGGAGCGGCGGGCCCCGGCCGGTGACCGCGCCGAGATCGCGTCGCGCCTCGGCTGGCTGAACAAGGAGCTGGGCGACCGGCGGGCCGCCGGCCGCTACTTCTCCCGTAGCCGCGCGGACGCCCCGTCGCCCGTGGCGAGCTACGGGATCATCGGGGTGGCGGTCGTCGTCTCGCTCCTCGCCTTCCAGCCGGCCGCCGGCGACCTCCTCGCCGCGCTCTGGCTCGACAAGCAGGGCCTGGCGGCCGGCGAATGGTGGCGCCTCGTGAGCCCCGTCCTCGTCCACGGGAGCCTCCTGCACCTCCTCTTCAACATGTACTTCCTGTACCTCGTCGGCCCCCTCGTCGAGCAGCTCTACGGCTCGGTCCGTTTCGTCCTCCTGTACGCGCTCACCGCGGCCGGTGGGTCGGCGGCCAGCTTCCTGCTCGGCGGGTCGGGTCCGAGCGTCGGCGCGTCGGGGGCGATCTTCGGCCTGTGCGGCGTCCTGCTCGCCGTGAGCGTCGTGCATCGCCCGGTGCTGGACGGCCGCGGGCGGGCGATCATGAGCCAGATCGGCGGCCTGGTCGTCCTCAACCTGATCATCGGCTTCGGGTTCGACGCCCTCGGCGCGCGGATCGACAACGCGGCGCACGTGGGAGGGCTGCTCGCGGGGCTCTGGCTGGGCTTCGTCCTGCCGCCGATCCGATCGACGCTGGCGTCGTACTGGCAGCGCCCGGCCGCGACGCAGGGAGCCCCCGGGGCGGTCCCGACGTCGGGCACGGCGGCCGCGTTGGATCACCGGATCGTCGGCCTCGTTCGATTCCTCGCGGTGGCGGCGCTGGCGGTCGTGGTCGTCGGGGCCGTCCTGGTGGGTGCCGCCGTCCGCTGAGCGCACGCTGGGCCGGTCCGATCCGTCCGTCCCCGGCCCCTCCCCCGCTCGCGATGTCCGAATCCCGCGAGCATTGGCCGTCCCGAGGTGCGATCCTCCGCCCATGGTTTTCGACCTCGATTTCGCCGGCCGCTATCGCGCCGTCCAGAGCCGCGACCAGCGTTTCGACGGCTGGTTCTTCACCGCGGTCACCTCCACCGGGATCTACTGCCGTCCCAGCTGCCCGGCCACCACGCCGCGGGCCGAGCACGTCCGCTTCTACCCGACGGCTGCAGCCGCGCAGGAGGCCGGGTTCCGGGCCTGCAAGCGCTGCATCCCGGGCGCGGTGCCGGGCTCGCCGGCCTGGGATCTGACGGGCGACCTCGCCGGCAGGGCGATGCACCTCATCGCCGACGGGGTCGTGGAGCGCGAGGGCGTGCCCGGCCTCGCCCGCCGCCTGGGGTACAGCGAGCGCCAGGTGCGCCGCTATCTCGCGGCCGACCTCGGGGCCGGGCCGCTCGCCCTCGCCCGCGCCCAGCGGGCCCACGTCGCTCGCCTCCTCCTCGAGACGACCGACCTTCCGGTCACCGAGGTCGCCTTCGCCGCCGGGTTCGGCTCAGTCCGCCAGTTCAACGCGACGATCCGCGAGGTGTTCGCTACCGCGCCCACGACGCTGCGCGAGGCGCACCGCCCTGGCGCGGCGGCTCCGAGCGGAAGGATCGCCCTGCGACTCGCCCGCCGGGCGCCGTTCGCCTGGCCCGCTCTCCTGCATTTCCTCGCGCTGCGCGCGGTGCCGGGCGTGGAGGAGGTGGTCGACCATATCTACCGCCGCAGCCTCCGGCTCCCGCATGGGCCGGCGATCGTGGAGCTGGCCGACGACGGCGAGGCCGTCCGGTGCGCCCTGGCCCTGTCCGACCCGCGCGACCTGGGGCCGGCAGTGGCGCGGTGTCGCCGCCTCCTGGACCTCGATGCGGACCCGGTCGCCGTGGCCGAGACGCTGGGCCGGGATGCGCTTCTCGGCGACCTCGCCCACGCGACGCCGGGCCGTCGCTCGCCCGGTGCCGTCGACGGCGCGGAGCTGGCCGTCCGGGCCGTGCTGGGGCAGGGGATCACCGTGGCCGCCGCGCGCACCCTCGCCGCCCGCCTGGTGGAAGCCCACGGCACCCCGCTGGCGACGCCGAGCGGCGGGATCACCCATCTCTTTCCGGCCGCGGCCGACCTTGCCGCCGTCGACCCGGCGAGCCTGCCCGGGCCCGCCATCCGGCGAGCCGCGCTCCACGGCGTCGTGGAGGCCCTCGCGACCGGCGACCTGACCCTTGACGCAGGCGCCGATCGGATCGAGGCCGCGCGCCGGCTGCAGGCGATCCGGGGGATCGGGCCGTGGACGACCGCCTACGTGGCCATGCGGGCCCTCGCCGACCCGGACGTCTTCCTGCCGGGCGATGTCGCCCTCCGCCACGCCGTGACCCGCCGCGGCGGGGCCGGCGACCCGCGCGGGATGGCGACCCTCGCGGCGCGCTGGAGCCCCTGGCGCTCGTATGCGGTCCACCACCTGTGGGCGTCGCTCGACGCGGCGCCGACCGTGAGTTACCACCACCACGACGAGGGAGATCCCCGATGACCGCGACCCTCTACACCCGTCATCCCAGCCCCGTGGGCCCGCTCCTCCTGGTGGGCGAGCGGACGCCGGCCGGCGGCACGGTCCTGACCGGCTGCTACCTGCCGGATCATCGGCGCGGGCCGGCCGTCGACCCCGCCTGGACCGAGGACCGGGCCGCCTTCGCGGCGATCGGCGCTGTCCTGGATGCCGAGCTGGCCGGGACGCCGGGGCGGGGCGACATCGTCGTGGCGTTCCGCCGCGGCACGCCGTTCCAGCGGCGGGTCTGGGAGGAGCTGCGGACGATCCCGCGGGGGAGCACCGTCACTTACGCCGGGCTGGCCGCTCGCATCGGGATGCCGGGCGCCGCGCGAGCCGTTGGGTCCGCCGTGGCCCGGAACCCGATCTCCATCGTCGTGCCGTGCCACCGGGTGGTCGGGGCCGACGGGTCTCTCACCGGGTACGCCGGTGGGGTTGAGCGCAAGAGCGCGCTCCTGGCGATCGAAGGGGCG
>Ga0315274_10008675_pt1 | contig 14733 bp, 8 predicted proteins | sample YL17G02_20_MG_FD_203700 | JGI IMG/M metagenome (GOLD analysis project Ga0315274, IMG submission 203700) | Sediment microbial communities from Yellowstone Lake, YNP, Wyoming, USA - YL17G02_20 | ecosystem: Environmental > Aquatic > Freshwater > Lake > Sediment | place: USA: Wyoming | collected... | reverse complement strand
ATTTATTCATAAATATAGAAAGCAATCAGGCTTTTATTGCAGATGCTTCAAATAATTATAGCGTGATTGTCACAACTAATGAAACTTCTGTGGAAAACATTAATTTCAGCATAAGATGCTTAATAATGCGTGATGATAAAGTTATCAAAGGATATCCCAAGGAATCAAAAAACAATTTAACATTTCAAAGAGTAATTATTCAGGAATGGATGCCAAAAGACATGGGAAATTACAGTATTTGTTGCAGAATATTAAATTCGACTGTAGAAGATCAAAACAGCATAGATAATTTTGCCTGCAAAAATATTACTATCACAGAAAGCGCTCCTGTAGAAAAATTATCTCTTAAACAGAAAATTGAAAAATATATTGGGGACAAGAAAATAAGTATAATTGTTTTAGTATTTGCTATAATTTTTCTTATCATAGCCGTAATATGGTTTATAATATGGAATGTGAAATGGATAAATAATCGTATAGATAGTTATAAAAGAAAAAAGAAATGGCAGGAGCATATAGAAAGCAGAAGAGGAAAGGGTGTTTTAGAAAGGCTGGAAAAAGGTTTCTTAAAATCACAGCCAAAAATAATTGAAAAAGAAAGAAAATGGTAAGGAAAAAAAAGGCGGCTGAAAAGGAACAAAAAATAGAGAAGAAAAAACCATTTTTTTTAAAAATATTCTTTGGCTTTTTTAAGCAGATATTTAAGTTTTTATTGATTCTTTTGATTATAATTATTGTTTTGATAGTTCTTGCAGGAATAGCAGGATTTTTGATTTATAATTTCTTTACAATAAAAACAGCAGATTTATGTGTAGGAGAGGATATTGAAATGCTTAATATTTCATGTCAATCAAATAACGACTGCATTGGCAATGTTTTTGAGAGCATAAAAACAGGTGGAAGAGAAGCAGAAAGCACTACTGGAAAAAATATAGGCGAGGGAATCGATATTGTTCAAGGCCTGCTAAAAAACATTCTAAAAGAAGCAGCTGTATGCAGCAATAATCTATGCCAGATAAAAAGGGTACGTGGAATTAAAGAAGCATTTCAGAATGAGAAAATCGAATGTCTTGAAAATGAACAAAAAACAAGCATAAAAATAACCCCTAAGATGATATTTCCCCCAAATAATATAATAGATATAATAAAAGAATTTGTTTATACTGGCAAGGTAGAGATGCCAAATATATGATTTTTTAAGCAAAAAGCTTAAATAGGAACAGCCTATTATAATATAATGGGGAAAAAAGCAATATTTCTTTCATCTATATTAATCATCTTATCTGCAATTCTACTTCTGCCAATTGTTTCTGCGCAGTCAAGTGTCACTATAACCCCTTATCCACTTAATATTCCAGCAGGACAGAATATTTCTATTGCAATCGCTCCTGGAGCAGAAGGAGTAGGAAATTCTGTGAATATAGAGCAAAATGAACAAGTGATTGCATCTCTTGGAACAATGTGCGCAGAGTCAAAATGCTTTAGTGAAAAAGAATTTATTTTCTATGTTCCTTCAAACTGGCAAGGAACTTATTCAGTTTCTTATACTGAATACATAAAAGAAGCAGGAAATATTGTTGCAAGGCCTGCAAAAAGCGATTTTACTGTTATTCCTTATGTCAAGCCTACAGAAGAGGCAGTGAAAAAAGCAATGACAACTCCTACAACAGAGAGCAAAAGATATCAATGTTCTTTTGCAAAAAGATATGATTGCAGGCATACTGAAGCAGCTGGAAAATGGACGAAATCAAACAAAATAGGATACCCAGGTGGTATAGTATATGTCACAAAAGATAATATATTAAAAGATTCTATACAAGAGAATTTTCAGTATATGCTTGCTACAAAATGTCCGACAGGATGGACATGGACAGGAAAATGGGTTGAAAAAAGAGGAATTTTTGAGAGTTTTTTAGGGGGTATTAGAAGCATTTTTAGCTTTTTTATGATTAATTTTGAATCTGATATGAATGAAAAAATTCTTTCAGAAGGCATTGTTGATTTTTTAACAGGTGCTTTCAGGGCAGTTACATGCTCTGTTCCAAACATGCTTGGAAAAGGAGATGAATGCAGAGCATTTTTAGGAGACACAAATGCTGCTGCTATTATAACTACAAAACAAAAACTTTCTGAAGTCATTACTAAAAATGCTACCCCTATTTATATTGCACCTGTTGTGCCAGGAATAATTGTTTCACCTATTACCAATCCTGAAAAATATATAAGGCCCTTATGTTATAAAGATTATTCAACAGATTATGGAAAGGAATGCGATACAGGAGATATAATAATAAAAACAGTTTACTGGGATTCAGTCAATGGAATAGAAACTGATCAAACAAGCGGATGGACTGCATGCTCGTCAAGCCCTTCATGCGGCTTTGAAAACACTAATAAAGCAGGAACAAAAATTGCTGAAGAAACTTGTATAAGTGGCTCAGCAAAATCATGTAAATCAAATAAAGATTGTCCTCTTACTGAAGGATTTATTGCCACTAATCCAGGATGCTACTGGAAAACAAAAATATGCCGAGACTGCGGAAGCGGAGCATGTTCTTACAATGACCTTTGCTATATGAATAATGAAGTTAATGAGATTGGGCAAAAATGTTACAAAGGTTCTTGGACTAATGAAGCAAATTGCATTGACAGCGATGGGGGAGATAATATTTATATAGAAGGAACAATAGAAGGGCCTTTATTGGTTACAGGAGCCAAACCTGTTGATTATTGCCTTGATAATTCTAAATTAGTGGAATATTCATGTGAAAAAACAGATGATTTCCTTGGAACCGTTATAAAAGGACTTTATTCAAAATCAGTTACATGTGAAAATGGCTGCGCTAATGGAGCTTGCTTAAGAGCTCTTGGATATATCCCTTACAACCCTGTACCCATAACAATATCAGAGTATAGTTCAATTAGTATTGGCTCCCCTTACAATGTTATTTTAGGAACAGATGATTGCATAAAAGCAAGTGTAACATTCACTTCTGCTTTAGCAGGAAGCGGTGGAGGAAGATATGCTGCTGCAGGGCCTGAAGCAACTGTTTGGTATGCAATGGATGAGGAGATGATGTGTAATGATGATGATATTAATCTTTCATTAGCCAACGACGTCAATAAAACAATACATGTCAAAGAAGGAGAATCTATAGATATCGGTGATTTGGTTGTTGTTAATGACGAAGATGAAGGCAGGATATTGGAACTTAAAAGCGCTGGTTTGGGTACAAGTGTAAATGATGTAACAAAATTCAGAGATGTTATTACGGGAGAAGAATTTGAATTTGTAACAGGAACAAATAACAAGACAATATATGCCAAGGCTATTGGAAATGGCAAATATAATGTAAATGTTGGAAACCCTGGTGGAGGAGCAAGTGGCGAGGATGTAAATGTAAAGATTACATGGGGCAGTGGTTCAGCAGCTGGAAATGTCGGCTCTGAAACAACTTTATTCCCAAGAATAAAGTTAAAGAACAGCGGATGGCTTGCATTCTTGACAGAAACAGAAATAAGTCCTGGAAATTATATTTTACCCTCAACAGATGTTAATGTAGCTATACCTTATAATCCTTATATAACAACATCAATAATGGCTGGAAAAATAAATTATACTGTAATATCCAATAAGATTATGGGCATTAAAGATAATGATGGACAGATAGATTTACCTTTTAATTCACAACCTATTGTTTTGATATTAGCTGAAAATAAAGAATTTGCAGTTATGCGTTTGTACACTAGATTTAATAAGATCCGCTTTGATAATCCTGTTAATAGCTCATACTTCCCAATAACCCCTACTATTGATGCGACAACAGCATGCATAAATTCTGGAGGTACAGTAAAGACATCGATGTGCTGTAAATCTGCAAGCGATTTTCCAAGCAATTGTGTAATAGGAGCATGCGGCTGTCAACCTGAATACGGTCATGAAGTAAAGACTTGTGAATGTGCAGTAGGAAAATGCTGGAATGGATATGTTTGCAATTAAGGATAGTTCTAAAAAGCCAAAATTTAAATATTAGTTCTTCTATAGATTTTAATGATAAAAAGAATAACATTGTTTTTATTCATAATGGCATTATCAATCCTGCTTTTATCCTTTGTTTCTGCACAAGCAACAGTAAGCATTACTCCTTATCCGCTTGATATCCAAGCAGGACAGAATATTTCTATTACAATTGCTGCTGGAGCAGAAGGAGTAGGAAATTCTGTGAATATAGAAAAGAATGGAATAAAAGTTACTACTCTTGGCACAATGTGTGCTAATTCAAAATGCTTTAATGAAAAAGAATTTATATTTTATGTTCCATCAGACTGGCAAGGAACTTATTCAGTATCTTACACTGAATATGTTAATGAAGCAGGAAATATTGTTGCAAGGCCTGCAAAAAGTGACTTTACTGTTATTCCTTATGTCAAGCCTACAGAAGAACAAATAATAGCTGCGATGACAACCGCTACAGTAACAACATTAACAATCACAGGTCCAAGGATGGGTTTAAAATATAAGTGTAATTTTTCACAAAGATATAAATGCAGCCAAGTTGGATTTACCAAAACCTGGGTAAATATTGATGAGATAAAACCCTGTGAAGGCTGCTCAGAAGTTGTAAATAAATGCGGCTCAGCATGCCCTGAATCTACCAAAGATATTAAAGTAACATGGACAGGGCAATGCTCTGAACAAAGTAAAGTTCTTGGAATGAACATGGGTACAGAAATAAAACTTAGACTTCTTATATCAGGAATAGGGGATATTTTGGGAGGGCTTTTAACATTAGCTTTTGATGCTCTTATTATAGTAGCATTAATATATGCTGTGCCTTTTCTTGGCCCTCTTGTTGGTTCTATAGGTGGTGCCCTGGGTTTGGGTTCTACTCTTACTTTTACCGGAGCTTTAGTGGCAGGACTTGTTATTTCTGCTGCTTCTTTAGGACTTACTCACCAGACATTTACTGCAAATGCATGGGATAGTCTTTTAACTAAACCAGGTTGCTGGTTAAAAGGGCAGATGGACGGTGCTCAAGCAAAAGAAGCGTGTCTCGATAAATGGCGAGGATATGCAAATGATTTTCAAAATACCATAAGCAGCAAGCAAAGGGCGCCTGAATGTAAATTTGTCATGTATGTAGATCGTAACAAAGCATGCAATGCGGAATATGAAACTAATGTTGTTTATTGGGATAATATTACTGGCATCACTGCAAAAGAAGTAACAGAATCAAGCGGATGGACAGAATGCTCAACTTATTCTTCTTGCAAAGGCCAGACAAGGCTTGAAAGCGTTTCTTGTGAATTATGCCCAAGAGGAGAAGAAGATGATTTTGATGGAGACTGCATGAGATACTGGGATTTATGCCCTGACACTCCTGAAGATGAAAGAGGAATAATAGATCCTAATGGATGCTCTCCATCTCAGAGAGATACTGATAATGATGGAGTTAATGATAAGCTTGATGAGTGTCCTAATACTCCTGCAGGACAAACTGTAAAACCAGATGGATGCACTGAACAGCAAAAACCAACCCCAAGATGTTCTGATGGCACATTATATAATAATTGTTCAGTATCACAGCCATTGTACTGCAAAAATGGTCAGCTGATTGATAATTGTACAGGATGTGGATGTTTTGACAATCCATGGTATGCATGCAATAAAACTACTAACACTTGCGACCAGATATGCGGATGTAATGACTGGAAAAATGGTGAATGCGGTAATGGAAATGCTAATGACTGTCCTGTAGGAAAACTATCACAATACAGATATTGCCAACCTAATCAGTGTGATAATACTAGCCGCTGTATAGATTATGAATCATGCTCAGCATCAGCATGGCAAAAAGTAGGAAAAGTTGGCACAGGATGGATAAATACACTGATTAAAGCAAAAGACGGATTTTTATATGCAGGAACTAATACCGTGTATTTAGGGGATTATCTTACAGGAAATTTTTATGCTGTTTTCAAATCTGCTGATATGGGAGCAACATGGAACAAAGCAGGACCAATTGGCCAGGATATAGCTTATGTTAATTCACTAATTGAAGCAAGTGATGGAACATTATATGCAGCAACAAATGGCTCTGTTTTGAAATCAAATGACAAGGGATCAACATGGAGCAAAACAGGGACATTAAGTGGAGCTCCTATTGTAGAGTCACTTGCTGAAGCAAGTAATACAATAGTTGCCTCAACATATCCAGGTGCTTTTTTCACATCATCTGACAAAGGAGCAACATGGACAAAAGCAACTTCTCCTGCAGAGGCAAAATCTGTTGGCAAGTTGACATCTTATTCTAACACATTGTTTGCTGCAGCATGCTGGGAAACTGGAAAAGATTGGACTGGAAGGACCATATATAGGGCTGCTGTTTTAGTATCTTATGATGGAGGAAGAACATGGGACAAAACAGGAGGAGCATTTTTAGGAGAAGATGATTGCAGTCTTACGACAATATATGTGAATGACTTATATGCAGGAACACGCGGCTCTCCTGGCCATATATTCAAGAGGGGCTATAGCGGATGGGGCTGGGATATAGTTGGCACATTGGATGGAAGAGATAGTATATTTACATTGTTTAAAGGAAGCAATGGCTATCTTTACGCAGGATCAACAAGTTCTGCAGTATACAGGTCAACTGACAACGGAAACTCATGGTACTTTTATGGGAACTTTATAGATGATGGAAGTAGTATTAATTCCTTATTTGAAATAGGAAATTACATATATGCTGCAACCAGAGATGGCGGCATATATAAAAGAGAGATAAAGGCATAAATCCGAATTGCAGAAGTTCTTTTTCAGCAAACTTTAAATAGTATTATATTATAAAATAAAAATAACATAATGAAAATAGAGGAAAAATTAAACCAGGGCTGGCTGCATTGTTTTATTATAATAGAGATAGCAGGAAAGCCTGCAAATTATGTAACCAAGGTTTTTGACGGTGTTTTAAAAAATCTTGCAAAAGAAAAAGGCATTGAAATAATAAAGAAAAAGGTTCATAAAGTCAAGAAAATAGAAGAAGTATTTTCAACATTTGCAGAAATTGAAATGCTTGTTATGAATATGAAAAGGCTTGTTGACATCACTTTTGATTACATGCCTTCATCTGTTGAAATAACAGAGCCAGTAACATTAAAACTTGAGCTGAATGATGTAAATGGTCTGATTAATGACTTGGCTGCAAAGCTGCACAGATATGAACAAATGTCAAAGCAATTAAGCTTTGAAAATGAGATATTAAAGAATCAGCTTGCAGAAGCAAGAAAAAAATAATTCTATAGTTGATATTTTAGAAGGAATCTCTCCAAAAAGACCTCAGAAAGAATACATTAACAACCTGTTAGTAATATCCATTTTCAAGAAATCTTTTATCTGACTGATAAGTAGAGAATTGAATATTAACAAATTATTAATAATTAGTTATTAAGGCAATAGTAGGGTTATCCCTCCTGTCTGAATGAAAAAAACTATACATTAACAACCAAAAATAATTACCATTTCTTTTCTCTCAGAGATATAAAATTAATATCTCTGCCTGTATTTTTCCTCTATTTTTTCAAGAACATCTGCAGATTTTTGCTCATGCTTTTTTAATTTGAAATAAAGTACTGCAGCAATTATTAAAATTACAGAAATTATTAGTATTCCGCCTATAACCTTTTTTTCGCTTGGTTTTTCAACGGGCTGTGTTGTTTCATTTGCTTTTAGCACACATTCTTCAAGACAACATATCCCGTCTGTTGTATCTACTGTTTCTCCAGTACAGTTTTCCTCTGTTGCACAGATTTTTCCGTCATATTCAGAACATTTTTTTCCAGTAACTGTTCCACCCTGCATTTGAACATCCAAGTAAAAAGGAATGGTCGCTGTATAAGTTCCTGATTTTGCTGTAATATCTCCAGAATAAATTCCACCGACTGAATCTGCGGTATTAACGGTTATCTTTATTGTTTCTTGGCCTAATGGGGCAAGTTCTGAAATAATAAGTGGTTCTATTTTTTCAAAAACACCCTGTAATGAATAATCATAGCTTATAGTAATATTATACAAGGTTTTTTCAGAAGGATTTTTCAAAGTTAATTCATAAATTGCCTTGCTTCCTGCAGAAATATTCTTATTAATTTTGTTTTGTGTAAATTCTATATTTGTCTCTGTCAGCTGCGTCTGGGTTATAACTGTGCTGTTAACAATGTTCTCAATCTCTGCTATTTCTGTTTTCTTTGGGAAAATCATCAAAGGAACAGAATAAGAATAAACTTCAGTAGTTTTTCCAGGAAGCTCTGTCCTGTAATCTATCTTGATTTCAGAGAGAGTGATATTCTGCGCTGAAGAGGATACTGAGAATATTACATTTCTGGAAGAGCCTTTTGGAATTTTTAGCATTTTAGTTTCAGCATTATCAGCAGTTGCATTAACAGTTATGTCAAGAAGACCGTTATTTTTCATGTTTATAGTGAAATTATCGTCAGCTCTTGTTTTTATTATTGCAGGGCTTACACTTAAAATAGGCTCTATATCTGTGGGAAATATTTTATACAGGGCAAAAGAAGTTTCAAAAATACTTCCGAAATTCCCTTTTTGGTTATATTGATCTTTTAACCAGTTTTTTGATTTCATTATTGCTGATGTTTCAGGATTTTTTGATTCTGCAAGTGCAAATGTAGCAATAATTGTTGATAAAGTATCTGGTGTTTGAGATATTGTAAGAGCATCACTTGCCCAATAACCTTGTTTAGCCTGATTGTTCAAAAGCCAATCTCTCAATGAACTGTCTTCTGTAAAAAGATATGCAAATGCTGTCTCCATGGTATTCTGGCTTGTTTTTGCGCTTTCTTTTAGCCAATCTATTGCTTTTTTTGTTTCATCATCATTCATACTCTGTCCTAACTCGCGCAATGCCCATAAAGCATATGCTGTTGCTTTTGCATCGCAATCGCTCCTGTGATATTCACCCCAGCATTTTTGATTATTTAAGGAAGCTTTCAGGTCGCTATACACTTTTACAAGCGGAAATACTTCTACTGTGCCCATAAAAGTATTTGAAACTTTTGCAGAGGTTATATAATCCATATTGTCGCATATCAGGCCAATATCAACACTGCTATCATCAGGCAGATAAAGGCTTATTGTTTTGCTTCCGTTTATGGTTATGCTTTGTTTTTGCTGAGGGATTGTTAAATTACATTGCGTATTATTTTTTGACTCAGCTGTAAAATCCCACAAGCCTCTTTTAATAGAATTTTGCGAGTTCAAAAGCCATGTTGTTTCATTTGATGAAAGGGCAACCAAGGCAAGTGCAGTTGCTTTTACTTTACAACTGACATTATACCAGCAATTATCTGTAATATTCTTTTTGTTTAGCAATATTTCTCTTCCTTTGTTAAAAATAGAACTGTCATATGACAATGCCAACATTATCATGGCATTTTCTCCTGCATCAGCAGGCCAGTTTAAAACATCTCCTGAAAGCCATGAAAAAGCCAGATAAAGGGGCTTTTTTACTTCAAAATTTTTGCTTATTGTTTTTTCCCTGAGTATTTTATTCTCTAAGCAAAGTACTTTCTCAGCAGAAAAAACATATTGGCCATAATTAACAGGAAGTTCAGCGTAGACAAAAAACTTGTTTGATGCCAACTGTGTTATAGTAAATGGAACATCAACTTTTCCTGAATCTTTGTAAAAAGCAATATTTGAAGAATCTATCTTTCTTACAAAACTACCTGTTATTTCTGCCTGAAAAGTTTCCTGGGGAAAATAAGAGGGTTTTGTAATTTGAATGTCAAAGCAAGCTTTTGCATTGGGCAATACAATAGCTAATGCCAATATAATAAAACACAGCAAAATATACTTTTTCATTTTTCTCTTTTATTCAATATATTTCAGATTTTTAATATTAATAAATTTAACTAAAATACTTTAAGAAAAAAATTATGAACTTTCCTCAGAGTCATCCATTGATTCAAGCTGCTTTAATGTTTTTTCCAGCTCCTCTTCTGTTTTTGATTTTGCTGGCTTTCTTTCCAATTGTCTCAAGGCATATGGTCTTGGCCTGATTACAACAGGCCTTTGTGATCCCTGCATTCCTTGTTGCTGAGGTTGTATCTGCTGCTGTTGAGCTTGGCGTGTTATTGGCTGCCTTCCTGCCACAGGAGTAAACTTATACTTCTGAGTTTCTTCTTTTTTTCCGAAAATATTTCTTAAAAAGTCAGGAGCTTCAAGCCCTTTTTGCTTGAAATAAAAATATGCTCCTACACCGCCTCCTATAATTACTACAGCAATTAAAATCCACAACCATAATCCTGCCTTTTTGCATGCATCTGTATTCTTGCAGTCAGAATCTTTGCAGTCTATAAGGCTGTCACCATCATCATCAACCTTGTTATTGCATATTTCAACGTCTACAATCTTGCATAACTCGCAACAAACTGTACCTTCTGCACAACTGCCATCATATTGTGAAAGATGCTCTACTTCAGATTCACACTCATGGCAGCAGGCATAATTACTTTTCTCGCAATCATTAAGCTGGCAATCGCTATCATCAGCATCTATAAAACCATCTGCATCATTATCACACCCATCATCACAAAGAGTTTCCTTTAAACTCTCACACTTACAATCTCCTGCCCACTTTCCTTCACAGCTCCATTTTAAACAATCCTGTACAACATTACAATCAGTACTTGTTTCTTTTTGCTGGCAACATTGATATGTTGAGCCATAAGTTTTTTTGCAGTCTGTTGTATAATAACTTAATTCTTCCTCATTATCTGAACATGTTTCCTTGCAAGGATATCCTTCATCCTCACATCTGTTTATTGTTTCATTCATCATAGACTCATTTGAAGGAATTATTGGAGGTTCACCTTTTCCATACCATAAAACATAAAGAATAAATGCAGTATCTCTAACTTTGTTTCCGTCATCCCAATAACCATAAGAATTTTGATGTTGAGGATCGAGTAAATATTCTTTGACTTTTGTCATAGTGACGTCAGCAGCAAAATAATCTTTTAAAGCTAAAGCTGCCAGGGCAGTGCTGTAATACATTCCATAGGTAGGGGATGATTTCCAATATCCCTGCCTGTAATAATATTTTGAACTTAGTAATTTATCTGCATATTCTGTTTTTTCAGTTATTAAATATAAAAAAGCATCTGGCAAATATTTTTCATTTTCTGCCTCTTCTGCCTGGGATACAAGATATGGAAGCAATGAGCCTATTGGTTTTCTTTTCACACTCAAGGCATATGCTGCCCATGCTGTTCCTTCATAGTTGCATGTTGTGCTTCCCTCGTTCATTAAACATTCTGCCTTTATCTCCACTTCAGCAGGAGCATTGAAAGTTTCGCTTGGAACAAACAAGACTCCGGCTTTTTCATAAGGTAATGATATTTTTGCCTCTTCATCGCATTTTATTGAAAATGTCTTATTAAGGCATGACGGAATTATCTTCAGCCAGTAATTAGCCATAATTCCTGAAGAAGATTGTAAACATTTTAATCCAGTCGGCTCGCTCAGAATTCTTACTTTTTGCACAGGTTTTTCATCTAAATGTATTTTATAATCTCCGCCTTCATATGATACTGTGCAATTTGTTTCTTTTGGAGAGTCAATCTGTAAATTCCAATTTAAATTAATAGCGCTGAATTTTGTTTTTCTGCTTAAAAGCCAGTTTTCAGGCAACTGTGTTTTTCTTCCTAATTTATCTAAAGCAAGCACTACAAGAGCTGTTGCTTTTACTTCGCATTTTCCTGATTCTCCTATCCAGCAAGTATTATTATAACTGCTTTTTTCCATTAATGCTTTTCTTCCCTTATATGCAAGATAATCATCATAAGACAATGCAAGCAAAGTTAAAGCATCGTCTTCCACAGAAGCAGGCCATTTGTCTTTGACTTGATTTGAAAGCCAGGAGAATGCCTTGTTTATGCTTTCTCTTTCTATCTGCAATTGCTGCTCTTCTATACTTACATATGTTTCCTCTTCATCATTAGTATAATCCTGTGCAACAACATAAGCACTTATTAATATAGATGTAAATAAAAGAAACAAAATAAATACAAATAACTTTGTTTTCGCCATATTATTTCCAATCAATCGTCATTTAAAATACTTTCGTTTTATTCCTATTTTTACATTCTTTCCTGCTTTTTTTTCTTTCCTTGCTCATTTGAATGTTCCTGCCTTTCTTTAAGCTGTATTCTTCTTGATACATAATTGACAGGATTTTTTATCTTTCCACAAAAAAAGTCCGGGAAACAGACGCCTATATCCTTATAATAAGGCTTATCACAATTGGGCGGAAGCATGTTCTTTTGCTTTTCAAACCATGACAGCTGTGCTTTGATATAACCCTCTCTTAAGGGGGTATAATTTAGCTTGTTCCACTCATCAATTTTATTTTTTATTTCATCCATATTCAAATTAATGCTCCTGAAAAAATTAATAAGAATGAACAGTGCTCTTTTTCTTCCGTCATCATGCATACCTTTTAATATATTAATAACACATGGAGGATACAATTCAGGAGAAATATTTTTTAAAACAACATGTTTTACCTCTCCTGGCTGAACTTGCTGCCCTGCTTTGATTATCTGCTCTTTTGATTTATACTTCTCTTGTTCTTGCTTTATTTTCTGCTGTCTTGTATGCCAATCTAATGCACTGACTAAAAGCTCTTTTGCCTCATTCTTAACTGGCTCTGGCAAAAATGGCTTTGGAATAACGCGCTGCGGCTTTGCCCATCCCAAATGGAAATCTTTAATTTGATCAGGGCGAATTACAATGCTTGCAAGCCCTGTTCTCTCATGAAGAGAATATGGCATTCTCAAAAGATGTCTTGAAGAGATTAATACAGTATCTATCTCAACAATAGAAAACGGATTAAATTCATTGTTGATCATTAAATCTTCTATGGGTTTTTTTACACTTTTACTTATCTCATCTATAGTGCTTATTCTTAAAATTTTCTTTGAAAGATGCTTTGAAATCATTTCTTTCAGATAAGCAGCAATTATTCTTGGCCCATCTGGGAAAAAATCTTTTATTTCTATATCCTGAACTTTTTTTGGAAAGGCATCAAAAGAAATTCCAACATGAAATCCACTTCCTCCGCTAAATTTCAGCCCTATATTTTTTATTTTATGAAAATGCAGCGCCTCTACAAGCATTTCAGCTGTAATTTTTCCATAATCTATAAAATCACAGTCAATGTCCAAGATTAAATCCCATCCCGCTCTTAAATTGTTCATCTGCTGCTGTGTCAAACCAACAGTCAAGTCAAGAGGATTTTTCCATATTTCCTCAGAATAATGAAATGAAGTAGCACCTTTATTGGCAATACTGATTATGTCATTTTCATACTGCAAAGTATCAGGGCGTTTGCCAAAGCTATCTATATACCTAGGAACAACTTCTCTACCTTTTGCTGTCTGCAGCAAAATTTTCTGAATATCCTTCCTATTATAATACTCAAATGCCAGTTTCTTTAAATCTTCAAATCTCATCCTCTTTCAAGCAAAAGATATTTTAAATATTTTTGTAATGCTTGTTAAGTTGATTAGTAATATCTTATCATAATAGCAGGCTGACATCACTTCCTGCAGAATATAAGATATCATTAATAACATACATTTCTAATACAATAAAATTTATATATTGACCTAGGATAAAGATAAACATGTTACTTAAATTAGATGAGCCAAGGCTTCTGACTGAATCGATATCTGTAATTTCTGAGCTTGTTTCAGAAGTTAAGGCTAAAATTAACAAAGAAGGCATAAACATTATTGCATTTGATCCAGCAAATGTTTCTCTTGTTGAGCTTAACATGCCTGCTTCAATATTCTCACAATTTGATGTTGAAAAAGAAGAAATTTTAGGGTTAAATCTTGATGATTTAAAATCTGTATTAAGAAGAGTGTCTGCAGATTCAAGCATAATAATAAAAAAAGACAGTGAAAACATGCTGCATCTCGAGATCAAAGGAAAAGTGCAGAGAAATTTCTCTCTTGCATTAATAGAAAATAATGAAGAGGCAAAGAAAAAGCAAAAGCTTGATTTTGAGTCAAAAATAGAAATGGACTCTAGCGCATTGACAGAAGCAATAAATGATGCTTCTGTTGTATCAGATGCATGCACATTTATATCAAAAAAAGACTCTTTTGCAATAGAAGCCAAGGGATCTATAAACAAATCAAGAATAGAATTTACTTCAAATGATGCAAAGTTGCAGACAGAAAATTCAAAATCAAAATACTCTTTAGAGTATTTGCAAAAATTCATAAAAGCTGCAAAGATTTCAGACAAAGTTGTAGTTAATTTCTCAACAAACTATCCGCTTCAACTGGATTTTAAGGACAAGGTATCAATAAGTTTTATTCTTGCTCCAAGAGTTGAGGAAGAAGATTAGATGAGCAATTGTTACTAAGATTATATCTTGTCTAATGTTCTTGAAGAAGATTAATTATAATTCAAACTCATCAATAAAATTAACTATAGAGCTGTATTTTTCTAAAAACCTAAACCCTTTTTCAGTTAGGATGATATGTTTATCATTGTTTTTATCAATTATCTCTTTTACTAAGTCTCTTTCCAACAGCAAATTATAATATTCCTTAAATCTTGCTGATGAAAGGTTTGATTTTCTCATCAAGGGGGTTGGTTTGATTAAATTTTTATTTTCTTGTATTATTCTTATAATATCC